>Ga0065721_10007785_pt1 | contig 11302 bp, 13 predicted proteins | sample Mesricmetagenome_FD_59108 | JGI IMG/M metagenome (GOLD analysis project Ga0065721, IMG submission 59108) | Mesophilic microbial community from rice straw/compost enrichment Sample: eDNA_1 v2 (version 2) | ecosystem: Engineered > Solid waste > Grass > Composting > Bioreactor | place: USA: Davis...
CCTCGCCACGTCCGACTTCCCCGTCACGATCATCACCGGCCTCGTCTTCATGGTCTGCGTGCTCCTCTTCCGCCGCGGCATCATCGGCGAATTCTATGCTTCGCGGCTGGGGCGCAAGCTTGGCTTTAAGCATCGGCATTGAGATAGGCGCGAGGGCGCGGCACGGTAGTCGAACTTGCCCTTCCTCTGGAAGGCCGACGACGTCGCTCGCACATGGCGGTAAGCGCCGAACGGGTGATGTCACGTTGTTTGGCTGCAGCCAGGCGAAGGGTTTGCGGCTGACATCAAGCTAGCGCGCTTCCTGCGATCGATGAATCGATTGTGATGTGACTGGCGGCTGCGAAGCTGGTTCAACATCCGCAACGAAGGGGTGTTGCGGATGGCACGAGCATTGGATGATGATCTTCGACTGCGTTTGTTGAAAGCGTCTGCTGCGGGCCTTTCGGCTCGGCAGGCTGCTGCGCGGTTCGAAGTCGGCATATCGACGGCGATCCGGTGGATCGCCAGAGCGAAAGAGGGGGAGCCCACGGCCCGGCCGCAAGGCTGGAAACGACCATCGACACTGGACGCACACGAGGCATTCATCATGGTGCTGATCGAGGAGCGCAAGGACGTCACGCTCGATGAGATGGTCGCGTGTCTGGCCGTCGAGCGGCAGGTCAAGATCAGCCGGAGCGCTATTGGTGCGTGGCTGCGCGGCCGCGGCTGGACATTTAAAAAAAGTCCGCCCATGCACTGGAGCAAGACCGGCCGGATGTCCTGAAACGTCGACGTGCCTGGTTTGATGGTCAGCCTGATCTCGATCCGGACAAACTGGTCTTCATCGACGGTGAGGCGGACCAGCAATCGATCCAGTGAATCGATTGCCCGCAGAACGGCCTTCCGACGAAAATGGCCCGCCTGCGCGGTCGATCACTTCTCGGTGAGCGTTGCCGGGCCGGCGTGCCGCATGGCCACTGGAAGACGACAACGTTCACCGGAGCCCTGCGCCTGAACGGAATGACGCACCGTTCGTCTACGATGGCGCGATGAACGGCAATGTCTTTCTGGCCTATGTCAGCCAGGTGTTCCTGCCGACGCTGCGGCCCGGCGATGTCGTCGTCATGGACAACTTGCCCGCACACAAGTCGGCTGGTGTGCGCGAAGCCATCAAGCGCGTCGGCGCAAGGCTCCTGTTCCTGCCGCCCTATAGTCCCGACTTCAATCCGATCGAGAATGCATTCTCCAAGCTGAAGGCCATGTTGCGAGGCCGAGCAGAGAGAACGATCGAGGCACTGTGGAATGCGGTCGGCGCTCTGATGCCACGCTTCACGCCAACCGAATGCGCAAACTATTTTAGGGCAGCAAGATATGACCCGGATTGAACAGGATTTGCTCTAGCGGTCAGATCGCGATAGCTCTCGGCTTGGAAAAGATCGGAGCAAAGACATCGCCGGCTCACACGCAGATTGGTCCGCATATATGATAACAAGGTACGTCGCTTTCAGATAAGTGTCTGACGAGATGAACCTCTGCGCGCCACATTGAAGGTAGCGACGTTGTAGAGACACAACCAATATTTTACGTTTCCATCCGTCACATGTGTCTAAGCCACCCTCCTTGTCTGATCCCGTCTTTGCACGATCATTGCCACCTCTGCGTTGTGATGGGTTCCCCATTCGCATAAAGGCGCAAGCCGCTGCGCTAAGCTTCGACCAAACTCGGTCAATTCGTACTCAACGTGCGGCGGTACCTTCTGGTGATCGATGCGGCGCACGACACCGTCATCCGTAAGCTCCTTCAGGTGCTGGATCAGCATTTTTTCGCTCACATTGGTAACGAGCCGGCGAAGTTCCCCGGTGCGCTTGGAGCCACTGGCGCAGTGGTAGACGATAAGCGGTTTCCACTTGCCGCCGAGGATGGCCAGAACGGCCTCCAGGCCGCATCGAAAGTCTGTTTCGGACATCATGGTCCTCCAAAAAATGCGATACTTACAAATTAGTCAGTACTAGAACAAGGGTTTGCTGCACTTTAGCTAGATTGCATGACAAGGTCGACACGCCAAGCGTCGATCGTCATCAAGCCAACGCTACAGGAGGCCTCCATGAAGTTCGGATTTATCGGAGCTGGTATGGTCGCGCAGACCATTGCTCGCCACCTACTGCCATTCGGGCACGAAGTGGTGCTCAGCAATAGCCGTGGACCTGCCACGCTTCATGATGTTGTTGACCGGCTGGGGCAGGGGGCGGTCGCTGGAACTCCGCAACAGGCGGCCGCTCAGGATTTCGTCGTTCTGAGCGTCGACTGGGCGCGGGTATCGGATGCGCTCGCGTCAGTTCCAGATTGGGGTGGACGCATCCTAATCGACGCGACGAACCGTTTAGACCGAAACAATCCTCGCGATCTCGGCGACCTCTCTGGGCCTACCTCTAGCGAGGTCGTTGCCGCGCAGGCGAAAGCTGCCACGGTGATCAAGGCATTCAATTCAATTCCGATGAAGTGGATTGATGATCCATCGCCCGACAAGCCGAGAACTGTCCTGTTCATCTCCGGTGATGACGTCGGTGCGAAGAAAATGCTGAGCGAGGTGCTCGAGCAGGTCGGCTTCGCTGCAGTGGGTGAGCAAATAGGACCGGCCCTTTGCGCTGGAGAACAGATAAGCCAGCAATCCGACGGCTAGGAAGGCATTTGTGAACTTCGACAGGCAACCCAGTCCGACCAGTACCCCGGTACCCAGCCACCATAGCATTTGGGATCCGGTGCCTGCCGACGGGGTAACTGCGCGGCAGGCTGCCCAGAGTGCGGCGACCCAGAACAAGGTAGAGGGCGCGTCGGGGGTGGCGAAGCTGCCCAAAGCAAAGACGAGCAGGTTGAGGTTGTAGAGCGTCGTGGCCAGCACCGGCATCACCGGTCTGTCTCCTGAGATGCGCGCGATGTCGCCAACCAAGTATCCTGCTGCACTAAAACAGATCACGGATAGGAGGCGGATTCCGAAGGCGGTCTCACCAATCAGACTGGTGCCCAAGCGGATCATATAGGCGATCAGCGGCGGATGATCGTAATAGCCAGCTGCGAGATCTCGTGCCCACAATGCATAATACGCTTCATCATCGAACAGGGGTAGCCAAGCGGCGATACCCAGATGAATAGACAGAAACACCGCTGAGACGAAGAAGACGGAACGGGGCATGACGAAAAGAGCTTTCTTGACGGACTGCAATTGCCGAAAACGCGACATCAGTTCACGCTTGCAAGGAGCCGCCTTCGCTCAGACCCGGCGACCACTCATCCCAGCGCCTGTAAATTGAGGATTGGCAACCGCGCAGTCCGATCTGCTTTCAATAACGAGGGTACGGCAGCGGATAGGGAGACAGGAAGTTTCGACCAATCGCGACTTGCGCGTCAAACAGGGTTTGGTCGCCAATTTCGATCGCAACGGGAGGTTGGAGATCGACCCGAGTGAACAGTGAGCGAATAGATCCAACGCCGCGGTCAAACCCACCGGGGCGGCCGATGATTAAGACATCACGGCCAGTCCAGGCGGTCTGGTTCGGCAGAAACGCGAAGCCGCGCGGGTCTGGCCCAAATACGCGGACGCTTGCACGCGAGCCCAGTGCCTCGGCAAGCCGAGACGCTTCCACCCAATTGAAAGCGACAGCCAACGGGGTCTCAGGCGGGCTGGCAACTGTCATCGAGCTGGGAAGCAGGCCGCGCGCGATCAGCTTGTCGGCGAGGCCACGCCAGGTCACCGATTCCGCCAAGAATGAATTGAGACCCAGTCTGGCGGTCACGGCGGGGGACGGAGGCGTGTATCGGATCATCACGGCCGCCGATATGCCCACCACGAGCACTGCTGCCGCTACGAAGGCGAACTGTCTTGCCGCGCGCGCTGCCCCGTCACGCCGAGCCTCCAGAGAGGCAATGGATTGGCCGAGTATGGGTAGCAGGAAGAGCCATCCCGGCATCTGCCAATGCGGCAGCGCATCACCGCCCCAGAGCGGTATGGCTGTGAACAGGAAGATGGTCGGCAGTCCGAGCGCGGCCAGGAATCCGGCTGGTCCAGAGCGGAATTCACCTTTGCGAAGCATGACGATGGCCGCCACAAGCGCACCGACGAATGTCCATGGCCCAAGATAGGCGCCCTGCCCCAGGACAGAACGCGCCAAGCCGGCCCAGTCCGGGCTGCCCGAACCCACACCGCGCGAGGACTGGAAAACGAAGGCAACCCACTCATGTTGGATGTTCCATAGGAAGACAGGCGATGCCACAATCCCCGCGACCAGTACTGCAAGCCAAGGTGCCGGGCGCTTCAGGCAAAGGCGGTGTGGAGTTGCGATGATAAAGAGTGCCGCGCCGACGGCAAAAAGCACAGCGTGATACTTTGAAAGACCGGCGAGCCCCAGCGTCACTCCCGAAGCAATCCAAAGCCCGCGTTCCCTTTCCGCCGTGTTCTTCGAAAACAGGATTCGGTCCAGCAGCCAAGCTGTCAAAGAAAGAAACAGAATGAGGGGACCGTCCGGCACCAGCCAGGATCCCGCGGAGACCGAAAAGAATGGAGCAAGCGTCAGCGCCAGGACCGTCCACAGTCCGGCTCTTGGTCCCCAACGGCGGTTGGTCAGGCTGAACATCACCACACTGGTCAATGTAAATGCAATCAAGAAAGGGAGCCGCAGGACAAGCACCGGCACCTCTTCACCAAAGCCCGGCCTTGCAATTTCACGCATCCCCTTCACCCACCAGAACGCCATGGGCGGATGGTCGAACCAGGAGAGCTGCCATTGCGTCGCAACCGCAATCGCATAGGCTTCATCCACGCCGGGATCGATGACCACCGCGAGCAGGAGTCGAAAGAGTGTTCCAGCTAAGATGGCCAGAGCTACAGCGCGAAACGTTGTCATGTGGGGGTCTGGGTCGTACGACAGCAAGGCGAGGAACTGTTTCTCTCGTGGCAATTCATTGGCGATGGAGGCGCCGGCCCCGTCGGCTGCAAGGTGCAAATCAGCAGGGTGATCGTGAAGCCAAGGAAAGCGCGCCCGTNGTGAGACTGCTGGTATGACATGGAGCGATCTCCCTCGGCCGCTAACGCGCACGCCATGTAAAGATCGAGGTCGCGACGTAATTGAAGACCGCTCCCAGCCCGGCACCAGCCAGCCCGGCCAGCCACCAGGTGGAAGCATGGTCGTGGATGAGTTGCCCAGCCCCCACATTCGCGATGACGCCTATGCTGCAAACGAGCCAGAACGACACCAGGCCGGACAAGAGCCGCCACCCCTTCAGCCTGCGGTCGCGATAGGTCAGTATGTTGTTGAGGAAAAAGTTGCCGGTCATTGCCACATAGGCTGCCGTCATCTGCGCCAGCGAAAACGTCCAACCAAACATGAGTGCCGTCTTCAATGCCGCCAGATGAACGACAACACCTAAACCACCAATCAGGGCAAACATCACGAAGCGAAGTGAGAGCACGTCTCCGGTCAATTTGGCCAGGAGCAGGCTGAGATATTCCGCGGTCACCAGATTGTCGAGCTTCGAGACGCCGTGCTGGCGCGCTCGGAATACAAATGGGACCTCGCTTGTGCGCAGTGGCTTTGGCGTCGATGCAAGAATGTCCATGAGGATCTTGAAACCTTGGCTTGAAAGTCGTGGCGCAAGATCTTCGAACGCTGCACGACGCATCGCAAAGAAGCCGCTCATCGGATCGGTGACTTTGATGCGGAGGAATTCTTGGGCGAGCCATGTCGCAATGCGGCTCCCGCCCAACCGCCTGCGCGACAGGCCGTCGCCGGCCCCTCCCACCTTGAGGAAACGGCTCGCGATCACCAGATCATCGCCCGCTCTGATACGACGAAGCATTTCAGGCAACAGCGAAGTGTCGTGCTGCAAATCGCCATCCATGATAGCAACGACTGGTGCTGAGGAAGCGAGCATGCCCTCGATTGAGGCCCCAGCCAAACCTCGCCTCGCGAGCCGGCGAATGCAGCGCACGCGCCCGTCATTTCGAGCGATAGCGCGTACGGCATCAGTGGTCCCGTCGGGACTGTTGTCATCTACGAATATGACTTCCCAATCGATGTCTCTTAACGACCTGACCAGTTCTGCAACCACGAGCTCTACATTGGCGGCTTCATTGTATGTGGGTATGATAATGGAGAATTCGGCCGACCGACGTGATGAATGCGAGGACCGCTGGACTGGATCTGCGGCTAGAATTTCGGTTTGTATCATTTGAGATATACTTCTTCGACTGAAGAAAGAGCGCCTGTCACTTGCTGCGGAACTGGACCTCTTTTGTCCTTTCGAGGGGACGCGAGACGTCTCGGGATCAAGCTGGACGCCTCTCTCAACCTGGGGACGGCGTCTTCGCCCCGCCCGTCAGATCGAGCAAGCAACCAGAAGAACCAGGCGAGAGCCGCACTACCGATGTCTGCGGGAGAATTGGCGTCCGGTAAGAAGGCTGTAGGCCCCATTGAACGCCCCGCGCATTTTTGCGTCAGGTGTCACTCTCGCCGGAACAAGGCATCGATCTGGGCGGCATTGCGTGAGAACGACTGCCAGAGCACGACCGCCAAGATGAGCATCAGGTTCCAGGAGATCACCGCGTCCGAGAGGAAATGGGCTCCGAACACAACTCTGTTGAACGAAAATGCTGCCGCGATAATGCCAACGACGATCAGAAATGCTGTTCTGTAATTCGGTCTTATGAACACGACGAGGGTCAGCAATGCGAAGGCACTTGCCGCCTCTCCCGAGATGAAGGAGCAGTTTCTCGCACATTGATCGGTGAGCTCCCATGGAGGTGTGAAGACCAAATTCCCGCCGAATTCCTCGATTGCTCGCGGGCGAGCCCGGCCAACCAGGATCTTAATGAAATGCACACCCAGCCCCGGCCCCAGCGCAAAGAAGGTCAACATGAAGAGCAACTTGTGCGGCGCAGGCGGATATCTCAGATATTTCAGAAATGGATTTGGCACTAACAGGGGGACGGCAATCCCGATGACCACCCAGGGCAACATGCGGTTCGTGTCGCGGAAGGCGATGAGAAAGCCGTTGTCATTGAAGGAAAATCCAGCCGCTAGTTCCCAGAAAAAGCGGCTTACGATCAGGTCAAGCTCTGGCACAGCTGCGAAGACAAGAGAGACCAGACCCAGAAGGGCGAACGACTGCAGAAGCAGGATGCGCGTTCCGTCATCGCCGGTCTTCGCATTTGCTTTTTGAACGCCGTTAAGGTCAGTTAAGCTCATAAGTGGCTCCTCGTTGAGGGCCACTTTCTCCCGCTCCAATGTCAAGATTTGACGGAGAAACGCGGGAGGGGATGTCAAGTTCAGAAGGCTAAGTTATGATTTCATCTCTCGTGCTGGTGGTCGAGGACGACGAGGATATTGCGTCTCTCGTGGAGAGATACCTGGCCAGGGCTGGCTACCGGACGACCAAGGCATCAACGGGTCAGTCGGCGCTTATGCAGATCCAGAGGCTACAGCCAGACCTGATTGTCCTCGACATCGGCTTGCCGGATATGGACGGCTTTGATCTCCTGACAAAGGTTCGAGCGAGTTCTACAGTGCCGGTCATCTTCTTGTCAGCGATGGGTGACAGCTCGGACAAGTTGCTCGGTTTGAAGCTCGGCGCCGACGATTATGTCACCAAACCCTTCAATCCGCAGGAAGTCGTGGCGCGGGTGGGAGCGATTTTGAAGCGCACGAAAGGTATTACAGCCGCCGAAGTGATCCGGCACGATCAGATTGAGGTTCAGCTGGACTCGCATATCGCGTTCTCATCATCCGAGAACGGACGGGTTGAGTTGCCGCTCACCGCCACCGAATTCCGTCTTCTGGTGTGTCTCTTGAGGTCTCCCTACAAGACTTTCGAGAGAGCCTCACTATTGGACGCATGCTTGCCGGAAAGCGATGCGCTGGACAGGACCGTTGACACACATATCGCCAATCTTCGGCGGAAGCTGGCGGAAAATGGCCAAGCGGGATACATCACCACCGTCCGTGGGATCGGATATCGTTTTGCGAGGTCGACCAATGCCTAGGCCTACCCTCGCCACCCTGACAGCCGGACTGACATCCATCATCCAAGTCGTGACCATCGCGGTACTTTACATTGCCGTCGACTGGTACATCGATCACGCTGAAGTCACTGCCCTGGAAATGCTGCCCCATGACGCCAAATCGGCCTGGACGAGCCTGAACGCTGGGCAAATCCCGAACCCGGATGCCCTTGCGGCACTTGCGCCCCTCTTTCCTCAACTCGAAGACGCAACAGAGGCGTCGCCTGTTGAGGGCGTGTTGGGTTTCGGCTTCGCTCTGATCCTTCTGTCGAGCACGATCGGCGTGTTTCTAGCGCATAGGCTTGTCGCCCCCCTCACTCGCTTGACTGCGGCGGCGGAAAAGATCCGACAAGGCGACTTCCAAGTGACTGTAGAGGCCGGGGCGACAAGGGAGGTCGAAGTGCTGGCCAAAACGATTAACAGCATGGCTAGCGAACTCCACGCCTTGGAGACACGGCTGAAATTCAATACGCGAGCGGTGGCCCATGAACTGCGTACGCCGCTGACGGTGTTGCAAGGTAACCTACAGGGCATGTCTGACGGCATCATTCCCACTGACGAGGAACGGTTGAGAGCCTTGCTCATGCAGGCGCAGGGCATGTCCCGCCTGGTCGATCAACTGAATACGCTTTCGATGGCAGGTACGTCTGATTTTGTCATGGCAACGTCGACGACGGACCTGGCGACCCATGTCCTGGAAACGGTCGCCTTGTTCCAGGCGTCCACCGGAGACGCCATCAAGCTGCGAACAGACCTGCAGCCGGCGCCTGCAAGGATCGACCCCGACCGTTTTCGGCAAGCGCTACTAGTTCTGCTAGAAAACGCGCGGAAGTATGCCGGCGATCGCGGTCCGGTTGACGTTCATACCGGCTTGGATGAAGCCGGCCAGCCCTTCCTGTTGGTTCAAGATCAAGGGCCCGGACTGCCGGACTATGTAGAGCATTCATCCTTCGACATGTTTTGGCGAAGCGAGAGGCTGAATGGTCGTGGTCAGAGCGGCTCTGGGCTTGGTCTCTCGGTGGTCAAGGCTATCGCCGATGGGCACAACGCGCGGCTCGAAGTCGGAAACAACACAGGCGTTGGCGCTTACGCTAGGATCACCTTTCAGGTGAAGGACAGAGAAACGCTCAGAGCTGCCGGATGAAGTCGACGAGCAATCGCGACACCTCGTTCGGCCGTTCTTGCTGAAGCCAATGGCCTGCGTTCGGTAGAACTTGTGTTCCATTTAGGTGAGGCACGAGCTGTGGCATGTCCGCAATGGTCTGGTCCATGCCCGGGATAGCAAGTCCTGTATCCCGATCGCCGATCATGAAAAGGGCTGGCACCTTGACTGTCAGGCCAGCATAGGCCTGCTGGAGCTGCCAGTTTCGGTCGAGGTTACGGTAGTAATTCAGGCCCCCTGTGAAGCCCGACGATGCAAAGGCGCTCACAAGTCTCTCAAACTCCTCCGGTGGCAACCACTCCGGCAGCGTTCTCGGAAGAGGCAATTCTGGCAAGAGCCCCGTGCTGCGTCGAACCATCCCGAATGGATTCGGGGTCCGGTCACCGGGCTGGCGTGCACCAGCCTCGCCACTTGCAGCAAAGATCAGTTTGCGCAGTGTCAGAGCGATATCGCGACTGAACTCCTCTTCCGCACCCTGCGGATCCTGGAAATAGAGTGAGTAAAATATGCTTTCGGCGTCCTGAGGGAAAATCTCGGAGGGTGGCACCGGCGCAAGTCCCATCATCGGCACGGACAAGGCGGCAACCGCCCGAAAACGATCAGGCCTAATGGTGGCGGCTTGCCAGGCGACGGTGGCGCCCCAGTCGTGGCCTACAAGAAAAGCTTGGTCTTCTCCAAGAGCGTCCAGCAACGCAACCAGATCTGCGACTGCATGGATTACCGTATATTGGTCCGTCTGATCGGGCGCTTCGCTCTTTCCATATCCTCTCATGTCAAGCGCGACTGCGCGGTACTCCGCTTCAGCCAGGGCCTTAATCTGATGACGCCAGGCGAATTTGGTTTCAGGAAAACCATGACAAAGAAGGACCAGTGGCCCCCTGCCCGCTTCAACAAAGCTGATCTTGATGGTGCGGGTTTGGATCATTGTCTCGTTCATTTCGGTGCCTCTCTGAACCAGCAAGCATTAAGGAGAAAGGGGCTCGATGAACCACCAGGGACCAACAACGAGCAGCACAATTCCTTTTCAATTCGCAACCAAAACTGTTACGCAAATTTACGAATGTCAAGATATCGTAACCATAAATGTTGCGGAAAGGGTGAGGATGAAAGCGGATGGTAGACTTGCGAGGATGCTACATGTCCTGGTTCATATGGGTCTTTTGGGAGGCAAAGAGACCTCCGAGCGCATTGCCCAAATGTTGAACACGAACCCGGTGGTCGTCCGTCGCACTCTTGGCGCGCTTCGCGCCGATGGTATCGTTGCCTCAGAGGGCGGAAGGGGCGGAGGTTGGAAGCTTGTAAGGTCGCTGGAGCAAATCACTGTCCTAGAGGTTCATCGCGCTCTCAGCGGTGATTCCGTCCTTCGAGCTCCAATCTCGGATGATCATCCAGGGTGCCCGGTGGAAAGGGCATGTAATCGCGTTCTTGAAGACGCGTTTGCAGCCGCGGAGCGCCAGGTGCAGGCAGAATACGGTTCGGTAACCCTCGCCAAGATCGCGGCAATGGCGGCGCCGTCAAAGCCCTAGCCACTTTGCATCTTGACGGCGGCCGGGCCCGGCGCGCGGTCAGCCACTCATTCTGTCGAGGGGCTGACCTCCAAGCGTGACATCACCGATTTCGTGCCCTCGCCCTCTTCGAGCCCTCCTCAAAGCGCACTATCGGGGAATAGCCAAGTTCCTGTTGCGCTTTCGACATATCGAGGGTGATCTCCACAGCACTCGTTGCATATCCCTGTAAACTGACCGGCCCCCGCAGACGATCTCCAGACAAGCGATGAAGACCGTCGCCTGATCGGGCCAGCAGACGCAATATCGGGCGCGGCAGTGATTTGTCCGGCGGCTTAATCCCTTGCGTTTCAATAAGCGCCGTCACGGTTTCCTGGAACGAGCGCTCCTTTTCACAACGGCCTTGAGTTTACCGGCATGCCGCTTGCGGATATCCGGTCACCCGCTCCCCGAAGAGAGATCATACACCTCTCAGCCGAATCTTGCCCGGAAGGTCATCCGGTCAATCCTCCTCAAAGGCTTCCTTCCGCTTGCTGCGAATGGCCGGCAACGCCACCAGGACGACCATGGCTAGAGCAATCGCCAAGAGGACAGCGGAAAGCGGCC
>Ga0065721_10052729_pt1 | contig 11302 bp, 18 predicted proteins | sample Mesricmetagenome_FD_59108 | JGI IMG/M metagenome (GOLD analysis project Ga0065721, IMG submission 59108) | Mesophilic microbial community from rice straw/compost enrichment Sample: eDNA_1 v2 (version 2) | ecosystem: Engineered > Solid waste > Grass > Composting > Bioreactor | place: USA: Davis...
GTGAAACGCCAATGGAGCCTAGTTAGAGGAGATAGCAGGTCACAAAGCGATTAAAGACGCGTTTGTAGTGGTGAAGACGCGCAGTGGCGAGGGCTCGAGGTCAAGTTACAACAACAGCCTCAAGCGGTGCTGACCAGAATTGCACGTGATGCTGGTCAACGGAGGACGCGACAGGCTGGGTGCCTCGAGGCTAGCTTTCATTTTTACACTACATTGTACTCGTATTTTACATGATTTAATGGCCGTGAGGATCAGGCTCGCCTTGGTTTTCTGTCCATATTCGTCAGACTCATTTTAAGGGGAGCAGTGAGGCTATCAACTCACCAGGGACACACTGGATTGCATCATCAATACGGAGCAGCGACACCGCAGCCTCATATGCAGACTTCAAGCTTTTGACCTTGCTCATCGTAGGTTCAAGAATTCCAGCCGAAACGTTATCGCGCACTTCGCCGTTGAGCAGATCAAGCCCGTATCGGAGCAGGATCTTCTTCTCGTGTCCCACTGGCGCTTTCTGTGCTGCGTTGTGGTATGAGCGCAATTTCGCAACAAGCTCAGTCGAGTCCTTCGCCGCGTTCACCGCGAGAGTCTTGGGGATCGACAACAGGGCTTGAGCGAATTCAGCGATGGCCAGTTGCTCCCTCGACCCCTGATTGTATCGTTGAGCAACTTCTTACGAGCACTGGAGAAGTGACTTACAACGCTGGTGGCAAAGTTTTCAAGATAGATGCTAAGCGCCGACTCGACCGCACCTCCTCCGGGAACAACAGACCCACTCTCCAAAGTCCTTTTGATGATGCAGAGTGTGTCGTGCAAAGCACGTTCCATCTCATCCAACATGTTGTCGTTAGCTCCTCGGAGGATGATTGACGCAGAGTTCACGACCTTCGTTCCCCTGATGAGGATCAACTCGTCATCGGAAATCCTCTCTTGGACGACCTCCTCAGCGGTTCCAAGGTAGCTCGCTTCGAAGGTCTCTTCGCCTTCCAGGTTGGCAAGACTGGAAATCAGCTGTCCACCAGTGGCACGCGCGATTCGGCGAAGATCTTCCTTGCGACACCTGCGAACGGCCATGGCGCCTGCTTCTACGAACTCCTTCAAGCAAAGGTCGTCGATGCCCTTGGTGGTCAGGATGACGTTGGCACCCGAGGCCAAGATCTTGCGAACTCGCTCAAGGGTAATCTCGGACTCACTGGTGTCCTTGTCAGCATTTGGGTTGGGATCCAGAGCTTAGACTTACCGTCGTCGGATGTCCTCCAGTTGCTCAGGGTTGTCGACCAAAATCTGCACACCGAGCTGCATCCTCGTCTTCTGCAAGTTGATGTCGAGGCAAGCAATCTTCGCTCCAACGATCCTCTTCTTCATGGCTGCATGAAGCATTCAGAAGCAGCCCAATCACACGGTGAAGTGTGCTTACCTTGACTCGCGACAACACAGTTGAGAGCATATCCAGGGACAAACACAGAGTCCCTCGCGCTCTTTCCATGGGCTTTGAGGACGTTCACGGCCTTAACAGGGTACTTGATGTCTCCCCGCAAGTTGATGTTCTTCACCGCCTGCATGGCATCAACGGCCATCGGTGCGAAAAAGTCGTCATCGCTGGAAAGGGGGTGCACATCATCGATGACTGTTCCCTATCCTCAAAACGCGATCCAAGAACTCTTACTTTCCAATGATCTTGCTCGACATAGAGGTCTTCGCCACGTTAATTAATGCGTCCCTGCCCAGCGCATCGACCTTAATGCTCAACTGCTCCTGCATGAACCTCACCGCCTCCCTGCAGGCCAGACGATAACCGGTAATGATCGTGGTCGGGTGGATCTTAGCCTTGACGAGCTCGTTCGCGCGGCGCAGGAGCTCTGCGGCAATGATAACGACCGAGGTCGTACCATCTCCAACCTCCTTGTCTTGCTTTTGCGCGAGATCGACGAAGATTTTGCCGGCGGGGTGCTCTACAGCGAGGAGAGAAAGGATGGTAGCACCGTCATTGGAAATAGTGACTTCCTATCGGTTTTCGGGGGATATTGGCGGAGGTACCGAATATCGGATTGGGGAGAGATCAGACGAAGGGAAAGCAATAAGATCGTTAGATTTGGGTTCCCGAACTTCGTGCACCCAGCCTGCCCACAACAAGGTTGAACACGTACTCCAATGTTATCGACGAGCATTTTATCCAATCCAAGGGGACCTAACGAGCTCTTCACAATGTTCGCTATCGACTGAGCAGCGATGACTGTTCTCGCATCCCACAGAACGAGCGGAAAGGATCAGCAAACCAGCATCGTCCTCTCCGACTGCAGACGCACCATTTTGATCACGGATGTCCTGTCCAGAGACACGATCGCCCCCAAGGAAAGCACCAGCGCGAGGATCCCGCTGAAACATGTTTGAACTGTAGTGGTGGCAAGGCGTAAAAGGGAGAAGAAGGGAGAGGAAGACGGAGTGAAACAGTGGCAAGCCAAGCGCGCAGGAAACGCGTCTCCCAATTTGTCAGGCATTTGATCGGATTTCTACGATCTTCCTTGATGCCATTCCACTCACCCTGTAGGCCTTACTTGACTGTGCATTCCTTCGAAACCTGTGAGACGAGATCTTGTTGATGAGATCTGCCGCACAGGGGGTGGATAGAATTTCTAGGTTTCATTATGGAGCTGTGCGGACGTCCAGCTCGGTGGCCAGAGCAAATGGAGGCAGAATAGATGAAAAACACAAGAATAGCACTAGTATTAGCGAACCAAGGCAAGAATTCTGTGGTAATCCTCCTTCACACTCTGGAAGGTCTCCTCGAGCTTCTCATGTCGCTCCTCCTTCTCCATTTGTGCGAGTATTTCCTGGCATTCCGAAGTCAGGGCACTTGTAACTGAGGAAAAGAGAACTACTGACGAAGTTGAAGCGATATAGCCTTTCCTTGACTTGTAGACGGTACGCTCGCATGAGCCGAGGGTCGGAGATATCCATCTTGTATAGAATGAGCATCTCAACCAACCTCTGGAATTGTCTCTGCAAATAAAACCATCAGCCCACCAACATGTCAAGCAGGGATCAAAGAGTCCTCACCCCAGCGATCTTTAAATCTTTTCTCCACTTCTCCAACCATGCCTTGTCACTTGGAGGAACGATCTTGCCCTTCGCCTCGTTCTCCTTTCCTCCTCTGCCGGCTCTGCCGGCCTTGCCAACCCCACCTACGCGACCTCCACCATACGACACCGGCTCGCCAAAGGCCTCCTCCAGGAACTGTTTATGAGTCAGAAGCATGATGAGGTCATTCTTGTCTCGCAAGTCTTCGAAGGCTTCAGCGGGGTCTTCGACAGTGAGCTCGGCTATATTGGGCTGGGCAAGGACGTATCGGTAGATGGCGCCGTACAGCTCTGATCCATGACCACCGCGTTGGTATGGAGGGAGAATGACGAATTGACTGCCATACCAGCAGTAAGCATCATGTACCAAAGGATGAAAGAGAATGACTAACCTCAGACGGAGGCGAACCTTCTCGGGGAAGCAGTAGAATGGGTAGAGCGAGGAGTAGCCAACAAAGTGGTATGTTGCAAGATGGGGGGCTGTCCGTCGTTTACGTTTCTCAAAGAGGACCGCAAATTCCCATGTTTCCTCCTCTTCCTGAATGTATGAACCACCTTCGATGTAGAGGAGAATAAATAATTGCATCCTCCTATGGTATTCACGGAAACCTGGGGTATCCCATGTGCACTGTGCCGAGGAACTCATTAAGTGAGATACTCGAAGAAGGAGAACACGACGCACGTGGTAAACCTCATACACCACCACATCCTTGCTCGCTTCGTCCAAGGTTGTCGCCCCTGCGGCTCCCTTCCCTTTCCCCTTCGCACCAGGCGATGGGCGAGTATACGAGTGGATAAGTTGGCCGTTTGGATGGAAAGAAATGGCATCCTCTTCGACCCGTTTTAAAAAGGCGGCCTCGTCCGTGAGGTAGTCTGCTCGCTCATTTCAGAGTCCACTCTCCTGATAAGACTAGCCTTAACCGACCTTCTGGGATGAACCCGGAGAGCGTGGCTTTGACGTCGTCGGTGGTAGATGCTGCAAGCTTCGCGGCATGGGTGATGGAGAGGTATTGCGCGAGGGAGCCGGAGGCAAACCGGAGCTGAGGTTCTGAAGTGAGTGGGGTGAAAGTACTGTCGACATCCCACGCACGTCAATAACTAGGTCCTTGTATCCATAGATCTTCTCCTCCTCCCCGTATATCTATATATAGAGTCAAAGAACAGTCTTGTGTTGGGTCGGGGAATACACACTGGGTAAGTAAACGCTGGCTGGAACCCTTCATAGCTCTCGTCCTCGCCGAGCGCTTCCTTGTCTTCTTTTGCCCTGACTAAGAACAATGAGCAAAAGGGTTTGTCTCAAAAGTCCCAATTACATACCCAGAGAAAGCCTCAAAGCGTCGTTCGAGTTCGCGGTCCAGTCTGCCATGAGCGGAGGAGAGAAGGTGGCGACAACAACTGTTGCAGTGGCTGGAGCGCGTCAGACGCGTTGTTTGCGTCCGTTGTTCGATATCGTCCCAGGTTCGCATATTCTCTTCGACCCTCCTCTTCGATGTCGTATATCAGGTCGAACTTTGAGATAAACCCAATAAACTCCCAAGTCTGAGCTCCCCTTCCAATATACGCGTCTCCCATAAAATTAGCGCCACCAAGACCTTTGGAGGAGACCGGTTGCAACTGCCTGAGCACGAGCAACTCGACTGGGTGCACCCACACGACACCGACTTGCATTCATGTGGCTTTTATCACCCCATTCAAAGTCCACCACGAACGCGTCCGTGCACCTATGCTCCGTCTTGACCGGTTGAATTGATTACCCCGTCATGGAAGCTGATCACAAACCAAGGTCCGGCTACCGGTTTATAACCATGCAGATTCGTCTTCCCCACATTTCTCTCTTTCCTGTCACTCACCTGCGAAACCCCGGGCAGTCGACCAGGGGGCCACCGCTGTAGCTAATATCTCGACGACGTGTCGACGTCAGAAACTTTTGTTCTTCGCATCGACCCAACCAACCTGCAGAATGCTCACTTTGCGGATCTCGAAGGCCCATCTCCGGGGTGTTCCTTCCAGGCTCACTGTTCGGCTTTACAGCATCGCTCTCGACAAGTCGAATCCAAAGACGTCGAAAGTCTGGGCTTCAGCGGATGAAGCAGTTCGAGATGTAAAGTCGGGTGACATCTTGTTATGCGGAGGTGAGTTCAGGATTGACTTGGCGCTTACCATGCTTTCTGACGACGTGCAGGCTTTGGAGCTGCAGGAATTCCAGGTAGCTCATCTGTAAATAGACGATAAAAACAGGCTCAGACTTTCGTTCAAGATACGTTACTCGATGCATTGGCCAAGCGGAAGGACGTCACCAATCTGACCGGTGTCTCGAACAATGCCGGATTCAATGGCTCGGGGCTTGGTGCGAACTGCTTCGTCTCTTCCCGAACCCTGAATTCATGCTCTACCTACAGACAAGCTCCTTCAGACAGAGCAACTCTCTAAAGTCATTGCATCATACCCTGGAGGGTAGGCGCGCATTTCTTTCGAATACTCGATATCATGCTAACTCCTGCCTTGATTCAGCAACAAAAACTTCGAGTCTCGCTTCTTAGCTGGGAAGATTACCCTTGAACTTACGCCTCAGGGAACGCTCGCCGAGCGCATCCGAGCCCATGCAGCCGGTATTCCTGCCTTCTTCACTCCTACCGGTGCCAGCACTGCGATTGAGGAGGGCACCATCCCCCAGCGATACAATGAGGGTGGTGCGAGTAATGGCATTGCTATTCAGGGCATCCCTAAAGAATCCCGTGTCATTGATGGAAGGAGGTATATTATGGAGACCGCGCTCGCTGGGGATGTTGCTTTCATCAGAGCATGGAAAGCTGACCCTGCGGGAAACCTCGTTTTCCGGTGCGTTCACCGCGTTAATCCTGGTCAGTGACGAGATATTCACGCGTTGCAGTTATGCTTCCAACAACTTCAGCACAGTGATGGCCAAGAATGCAAAGCTCACGATCGTCGAGGTGAGGAGCTTGCCCCTGCTATTCCGCCGAGGCAAGACTGAATTGGTGCTAGGCGGAGTGCATCGTACCCCTGGGCAAGCTCTCACCCAACGCTATTCACGTCCCCGGAATCTACGTTGACCGCATCGTTCCCGCCACCGCCCCTAAGTTGATAGAGAACTACACCCTCGCTGCTGACCCCAATGACACCCAGGCCGAGCTCAACCCTGAGAAAGCGAAAGCCCTCGCGACCCGCCAACGCATCGCCAGGCGAGCAGCGAAGGAAATAAAGGATGGTTTCTATGTTAACTTGGGAATCGGCATCCCTACACTCATTCCGGAATACCTTGAGCCTGGGACCACCGTGTGGTGGCAAAGTGAGAACGGTATATTGGGCATGGGACCATATCCGACGAAGAAGCAAGTTGATGCGTGAGTCTCCTTTCAATTCCTGTGCGCTTGTTGCTTAGTCTAACCTACGCGGGACGAACAGCGACATTATCAACGCTGGCAAAGAAACAGTCACTCTCATTCCTGGTTCATCGGTGTTTGGTGAGCATCCCTGGCCCAAACCAACTCACCCCATTGCTGACTTATCTGCAGACTCGAGCGAATCTTTCGCCATGATTAGAGGAGGCCATGTCGATGTTGCCGTCCTTGGTGCCATGGAGGTCTCCCAAGCCGGCGACATCGCCAACTTCATGATCCCTGGCAAGCTTCTCAAGGGTATTGGCGGCGCCATGGACCTTGTCTCTAACCCCGACAAGACCAAGGTCATTGCTGTCCTGGAGCATTGCTCCAAGAAGGGTAGTTCGAAGGTCTTGAAGACATGTACACTCCCTTTGACCGGCGCGAGGGCGGTGAGTACTATCATCACAGAGTTGGCTGCATTCGATGTGGATAGGGCGAATGGCACGCTGGAGTTGATTGATCTGGCAGAGGGTGTGACTGTCGAGGAGGTCAGGGCCAAGACCGAGGCAGACTTCACTGTGAGGAGCCATCTCGGCACGTTCTCATAGAGGAGTGTCTAGCAGTATCTAGTCTTAGACTAAATTACATTGTTCGTCAGTCTTTATAAGAATCTCATTATATTCTATCTCTCCTCGTGCCCTATCTCCGGTCTTGTGAACCTTTGTGGCCTGCAGCATGGAGCTAGTCTTCGCCGCTCCGAACCACCTTCAATCCCGCCTCGCCACCCTCTCCGGCGAGGCTCTCTTCAGAATCAAAACAACCCCACCAGACAAACTCCTTGTGCCGATCACGCAAATCGTTCGAATGGATTCGGACTTGTACCCTGAAGCCATGCAATCAGGACGAAGAAGGGGCCTCAACGTGACTGAATCGAGATGGCAGCATGTCGCCGACATCCAATGGCGTGGACTAGGCACGCCGACTCTGATCTTTAGTCATATGCTCGACAGTGGAGCAGGTGTAGGGATGCCAGCTTCACAGTTGTTAAAGAAGAGGAACCCTCTAAGTTTGCACGTCGAGCTCGATCCTTATTGTAACATGCTCCACCGCTGACCTAACTGCAGATCGAACAGATGCCACTTCTTCACGGGAAACGACAAGACAAGATATAGATGGAAGGTTGTCGCTGGGTTAGGATGCATTGTCAGTCTTTCCAAAAACCCGTTTCCCTCTCATATTTGATCAGATTCATCTTCTGCAGCTGACTCGAAAACACAAAGAGATAGCCAGGTGCACGCGAAAGCTCGTCACATCAGGGGTCTTCTTAGCGAAAACCAAGTCCGTCTTCACCATACACCCGGACTGCGAGCTCGATGTAGGGTTTATTATTATGACCTTCCTGCTTATCGACTTTCGGAGAGTGGAAAAAGAGGGGGGGAGTCAGTTTTGGGAGGACGACCTAGAACAGGACGCTGGAGAAGGAAACGAAGGAGAAGATGATGGGGACGCCGTAGAGAATACCATGGAGTAGCTTGGATATTCTGTCACGAGGATGTTCGTTCGCAATAGGGGGAAGGAAACACTTCAATCCTTGCACTGAATGAAGGCTGTGTTGTTGAATAAGCGCCCACAGCACTGTTGCCGATGCACAAGTCAACGTTTCTCTTTCCTTCCTCTCTCATCCATGCCGGCCGCTCCTTCCACCAGCCGTGCTCCGTATAAAGGTAGCCGCCGAAAATTGGTGCTCGCATTCGATGTAGGGACGACATACAGCGGCGTCTCCTACGCGTCAGTTTCTTGTCGATCATTGGAATCAGTTTTTCGTTCGTTGACCAACTTCCTCACACAGGATCCTCGACCCTGGGCTGCCTCCCGAAATCAAGGGCGTGACACGGTGCGACTCCGCATTACAGGTTGATAAGCGCTCCTATTGACAACATCGACGCAGCTTTCCTGCCCATGAGCAGATCAACGGTGCATCCAAAATCCCCACCGTCATCTACTATGATAAGGCGGGTAAGGTCTGCGCTGTGGGAGCAGAAGCCATGCGCGAGGGGATCTTCGAACAAGCTGAAGATGAAGGGTGGGTTAAGACGGAATGGTGCGTTTGTGTGACTCAAAAAAGTTGGCCGAGCCCTCATCATCATATTCCAACCCTCTACGGTCTTCTGTCGCGAAATTGGATCATTCATTATCCCCAGGTTCAAGCTGCACATTCGCCCGAAGACAGACGCCTCCAAAGAGGTGACGGCACAGATACCCCCACTTCCTCCCAACAAGACCGTCGTGACCATCATGGCCGACTTTCTTGAGTACCTCTTCAAATGTGCAGCCACGTTTATTCAAGACACCCATGCCAACGGGAAGGATGTATGGGACAGTGTTCAAGGCGATATCGACTTCGTTCTATCGCATCCCAACGGGTGGGAGGGATTCCAGCAGACGCAGATGCGAGAGGCGATCGTGAAGGCTGGCCTTATCCCAGATACAACGAAAGGACATTCAAGGGTCTCTTTTGTCACAGAGGGAGAAGCCAGCTTGCATTTTTCCATAGACAATGGCCTACCTCCATCGGCACTGGCTGTGAGTTTCTTCAGATCTCTTGGATCCAAGAGCGTATCCCTTATCATTCGCATTAGAATGGTGATGGAATCGCCATTGTCGACGCTGGGGGAGGAACGGTTGACATGAGTGCATACAGTCGCTATGGTGGAGGTTCCGGGGAGCCCTCGACTTTCAAAGAAATTGCACCGCCGCAGTGTAAGTTTTTCCTTTCTGGCTTGCCCTTCGTAGAGAGTAATGGGAATGGAACGCAGGTCACTTCCAGGGCTCGGTGTTCGTCAGCATTCACGCACGCATGTGGCTGGAGCGTAAGCAATCTCTCCGTCCATTCTTTAGCCTCTCACCTTGCGTGATTTTATAGAGTTCCTTGCCGAGTCTGATTTTCTCGAAGATCTGGACCACATCGTCCGATGTTTTGACAAGACCACGAAAGTGCGCTTCAGCGATGATACGCAGCCGCAATACATCAAATTTGGCTCAACTCGAGACAACGACGCTTCCTGCAACATTCGTTTCGGCCAGCTTAAACTCTCGGGTAAAGACGTTGCGAGCTTCTTTGAGGGGAGTGTAAAGTGCGTAGTGAACGCTGTCAGAGAACAGAGAAAGCTTGCCCATAAGCCAATCAAGGTGTGTCTTTGGAGTTTTCGGCACTTCTACTTCGATTGATTGTGTTTTCAGTATGTCGTGTTTGTGGGGGGCTTTGCAGCAAATGACTGGCTCTTCAACAAAGTCGAAGAGGCCCTCCGACCCGATGGCATCACTGTCATTCGACCTGAGAACCACGTGTAGGCAGCTCACGCAGCTTCTCTGTATTTGCATTGACCCAACCTCGCTACAGGAACAAGGCCGTCTCGGACGGGGCCATCGCCTTCTACCTTGACCACTCAGTGACAACTCGAGTGGCTAAATTTACTTATGGACAGTTCCGAACTGCGTTCTATGATCCCAGTGACCCAGACCATCGCCAACGAGCTCACAGAAGCTACGTCTGTGCATCGGGAGAGAAGCTGGTGCCTGATTTCTTTGCCGTGATACTAAAGAAGGTACGTTGTTGATCAGGAACGCAAACATAAGTCATGGTGGCGAGTTCAAGTCATGGGGAGCGGGTCCTGATTGTGTCACATAGAATACCCAGGTCCAGGAAGGAAAAGAGTTTAGACAAGGCTTCGGGCTTCGCTCAGAAAGCAAGGAAGACCTTCAACATATCACTTCGACGGTTTGGGCGTATAGAGGGAACAAGCCGAACCCTAAGTGGAAAGATGACGATCCTGGTATGCAGCCCCAGCAGTCTTGCCGTCATTACTCTAACGAACACAACCTGTGGACAGGGATGTACACGCGAATATGCACAATCGAGATGGACCTTGGTCACATTCCCTTGTCGCCTCGTACCAAAGCAAATGGAATGGGTGTCTACTACTACCTTGGCTATGACTTGGTCCTGTTCTTCAGCTCAGTGGAACTTCGGGCCCAGTTAGCTTGGACAGAGGGTGGGGTTGAGAGGAGGCACGTAGACCCTACCGCCTATGGTGGCAAGGCTGCTGATCTAACATTTCTTACAGGAGTCCTGCCAAAATTGTTTACGACCCTGACATTACTACCGACTGATTCATTGCCTTGCCTTTTAATCTTTTCATTCTCTCATCTTAGTACATCTTGCCACTGTATCGCTGTCCTATCTACCAAGAATCATCTGCACATCCACCTGTCGCTTTGGCTCCTCACTCCCTTAAGCTCATCCACAGAGATTTTCCATGTCCGCCAATATCCACAATACCCCTCTCTGCGGCCAATCTCGCGTATTGTGAGAACTTGGTTGTACCGCTCTTCTCATAGAACATTGGGTCTTCGACCTTAAGGTGCCTAGCGACGATGCCAAATAGTGGTTTGTCAAGTCCTGCTTCCGTCTTGAGCCCATTCAAGACGTTGATGAGCGATTTAAACTCGACGGTACTGGTGCCGTCCAGAGTAGGCTCCGATCGCCGTGGTGTTGAGGCTGGAAGTTGTTGGTATGCCTCTGGGGTCGCTCGCGTTCTCCAGTTACTGGTTGTTGAGACGTTGAGTGTGGGGAACGTGAAGGTCGGAGTTGGGACTGGAGACGCCATCCCATACCCTGATGGGAGGCTTCCAACTGAACGAACCTCTTCTGAGGCATTGTCTTCTGGAGAGTCAAAACCAGATATTGCAGAGGTGCTTTGGGTATTATTCACTGACGGTGCGACCTTTGCGACAGGAAGCGCCGATGGTTGCACGGCAGCTCGCTTTCCGTCGAGTGCCCTCGTTTGTGCTGGCTTGTTCATAGGACGGGTTTCGCGCATCGTG
>Ga0065721_10052727_pt1 | contig 11301 bp, 9 predicted proteins | sample Mesricmetagenome_FD_59108 | JGI IMG/M metagenome (GOLD analysis project Ga0065721, IMG submission 59108) | Mesophilic microbial community from rice straw/compost enrichment Sample: eDNA_1 v2 (version 2) | ecosystem: Engineered > Solid waste > Grass > Composting > Bioreactor | place: USA: Davis...
AGCCGATTATCGCGGAAGCGCCGGGAGAGCAACCGACAACCGCGTGAAGATACGATGGAGGAGAGATGGACAATGGCAGATTGGGTAGCCGCATGCGCGGCCGACGATATCGAAGAAGAAGATGTAATCCGTTTCGATCACGAGGGCAGGTCGTTCGCGATCTATCGTTCGGAGGACAGCGACTATTACGCGACAGACGGATTTTGCACGCACGAGAGAGTTCACCTGGCGGATGGACTCGTCATGGGGGCGGTCATCGAATGTCCCAAGCATAACGGCAGGTTCGATTATACGTCGGGCAAGGCGAAGAAGACGCCGGCCTGCATCGATCTGCGAACTTATCCCGTGAAGGTGGAAGCGGGTACGGTGTACATCGAGGTCGATTAAGGGAGAGAAAAAAGAATGAACGCATTCGGAATGGTAATCGTCGGCGCGGGCGAGACGGGAGCAAGGGCTGCCGAGCAGCTCCGCGAGCAAGGATGGACCGGCAAAATTACGCTCGTCGGCAAGGAGAAGGAAGCGCCGTATGAGCGGCCGCCGCTGTCGAAAGCCGCGCTCCTGGCGGAAGAGACGCCAACGCCCGTCTACGTGGCGCGAGAAGAGCGGCTGGGCGAGCTTAACGTGGATTGGATCGCGGGAAGCGTCGCCGTGCGAATCGACCGGTCGGCGCACGCCGTCCATCTGGAGGACGGTCGCGCCGTTCCGTACGAGCGGCTGCTGCTGGCGACGGGCGCGAGCCCCCGCCGACTGGCGATGGAAGGGGCCGATCTGAGCGGGGCGCTCTACTTGCGGACGTTCGCCGATGCGCTCGCGATCCGCGAACGTCTGGTGCCGGGCAATCGCGTGCTGATCGTCGGAGCGGGCTTCATCGGGCTGGAGGTCGCGGCCAGCGCCAGGGAGAGAGGCTGCGAGGTAACCGTGCTGGAGGTTGGACCGCGTATTCTGATGCGCGTTCTCCCGTCAGAGATCGCCGCAATCGTGGAGGAACGCCATCGCCGGGCCGGTATCGCCTTTAAGCTCGGCACAGGCATCGTCGGCGCGGCAAGGGAAGGGGCGGGGCACGCGATCAAGCTGGCCGACGGAGAAGTGCTCCGGGGCGATACGCTGATCGTCGGCATCGGCGCGGCGCCCGAGACGGCGCTGGCCGCGGAGAGCGGGCTGGCGATCGACAACGGCATCGCGGCCGACGAACGGCTGGCGACAAGCGATCCCGACATCTTCGCGGCGGGCGATTGCTGCTCGTTTCCGCACCGGCTTTACGGCGGCCGGAGATTTCGCCTGGAAGCTTGGCGCAACGCGGTCGATCAGGGCATCCACGCGGCGAAGAGCATGCTTGGCGAGACGGCGCCCTACGAAGCGGTTCCGTGGTTCTGGTCGGATCAGTACGATCTGACGCTGCAAGTAGCAGGCTTGTCCCACGACGCGACGTCGACCGCTACCCGGCAATCCGCGGGAAACACGATCGTGTTTCATCAGGACGGAGCCGGCAGGCTCCTGGCCGCCAGCGGCGTCGGCGCGCCGAGCTTGGCGAAGGATATCCGCGTATCCGAGATGCTCATCGCCCGGCAAGCGGTCCTCGATCCGGCCAAGCTGGCCGATCCGGACGTGAAATTGAAATCGCTGCTCGCGGACTGACCGACAGATATAAGCCAAAGAGAAGGAGCTGACTGCGTGGGAAGACTGACGCAAACGAGCTATCGGGATTGGCCTGCGTACAGGCTGGAGAGCGAGCGGATGAGCGTTATCGTCTTGCCGGAGCTGGGAGGAAAGATCGTCTCCCTGCTGTACAAGCCGACGGGCAAAGAATGGCTGATCGACTCCGGCCCGAGGCCGCTGGCGAAAGTGCCGTACGGGTCGGATTACGGCCGCGCCGATCTGAGCGGCTGGGACGAGTGCTTTCCGACGATCGTGGCGTGCGGTTATCCCGGGGAGGGCGCTTATTACGGAAGGCCGATGCCCGATCACGGCGAGCTGTGGTCCGTCCCGTGGCGAATGGAAGCGAGCGGCTCGGGGCTGATCGGTGAAGTCGACGGCATCGCGTTGCCTTATAGGTTCAAGAGGGCGCTGGCCTTCAAAGACGACTCGACGCTGCGCATGTCCTACTCGGCAGCGAACGCCGGTGAAGAGCCGTTGTTCGTCTTCTGGACGGCCCATCCGCTGTTCGCGGCGACGGAGCAGACCCGAATCGTGCTGCCGGAAGGGATGAAGAAGCTTCTGTGCGTCGACGGCGGCAAGGCGTTCCGTCAGGGAGAAAGCTATGCGTGGCCCCAAGGGGACGGCGCCCGCGCGCTGGACCGAATCGGTCCGCCTTTCGCGCTCGATTCGCGCAAGTTCTACGCGGAGAACGGACTGACGGACGGCTGGGCTATGCTCCGCGAGGCCGATACGGGAGAATTCGTCTCCCTGTCATGGTCCGCGGCCGAGCTTCCGTACTTCGGCTTCTGGGTCGACGAAGGCGAGCATACCGGCTGCTCCGTCTGCGCGTTGGAACCGTGCAACGGCTATTACGACAGCTTGACGGAGGCGTTCAGGCAGGGCAAGCTGTTGCGTATTGCCCCAGGCGAGACAGTCGAGTGGGGGCTTGAAGTGCGGGCAGGGAACGGCGAAGACTAATCCGCGGGACAATGGCTCGCCGGCGCTCGGGCGTCAGCGTGCTGTTCGGCGTCTTGATCATGGGGGGGCGCGCCAAGAAGACAAAGGTCGCAGGCGCGGTAGCGGCATAAGGCGGGCTGACCGACTCTGGCGGAGTCTCTCCGTCGGAACCTGCCGGCCCTGAGCGGATATGCGAAGAAAACCGACCGTACGAAGCAGGCAAGAAAGCCCCCTCTGTACGGTCGGTTTGCGTTACAAGCCGAGAATCCGCGCCGGGTGAGTGTACAAGTTCATTGAGTCCGAGCGGATAAAGCCGACGCACGTGAGGCCGAGGTCTTCGGCCAGACGCAGGGCCAGGTCGGTCGGAGCCGACTTGGACAGCACGATCGGGCAGCCGATCTTGGCCGCCTTCAGCACGACTTCGGAGGAGAGCCGGCCGCTGAAGGCGAGAACGCGGTCTTGAGCGGACAGCCGATTGCGCAGACAGTGGCCGAACAGCTTGTCGAGCGCATTGTGCCGGCCGATGTCCGCTCGGGCGACCATGCCGCCGGCTTCGTCGAACAGAGCGGCGTTGTGGACGCCTCCGGTTAGACGGAAGCTGTCGGAGTTCAGCTGCAGCCGACGCATCAGCTCGAAGCAGCGTTCCGCCGGGATCGCCGTTCCTCCCGAGATCGTTCTGGCCGTGCGGGCGTCGTTCTGAAAATAAAATTGGCGGCTCTTGCCGCAGCAGGAGCCGATGATTCGCTTGGAGTGAAGATCCTTGGCGGTCGATTGGGGTCGCACAAGCTCAACGTAAGCAAAGCCGCGGTCCTCGTCCAGCGACCAGCTGCGGATGTCCGCGATCCCGCGGATGACGCCTTCGGAGGCGAGGAAGCCGACGACGAGGTCGGCGAGATCGTCCGGCGAGCAGACGAGCGTCGCGAATTCCTCGCCGTCCAGACGGATCGTCAGCGGAAATTCCGCCGCGATCTCGTCCTCCGTCTCTACCGTCCGTCCGGCGTTCAGCCTGATCGTCGTCCAAGCGGTAGTTGGGCTGCGACTGCTCTGGCCGTTAGCCTTCACGGGCTCCTCCGTCATCCCGGCACCTCCAGCTCCAACTCCTCGATTCGCTTCTCGACGAAGCGGGTATCCTTCAGCGCGTGATACGTCTCCGCTTTCTCCACGACGACGGCGGCGTTGTATTCCGGTATGCCGGCATGCGGCTCGTATACGCTTCTGGGCATCAGCACGTTGCCTTCGGGCCAGTACAGCTCGATGTTGCCGCGCGCGATATCGGCTACCCGCGCCCGGCCGTGGAACACGCCGCAGCGATTGTACGCGACGACGGCATCGCCGTCCCACAGCTCCAGCGCCGCGGCATCCTGCCGGTTCATCAGCACGTCGTAGCGATCCGCCCCGTTGAACGGATCGGTCTCTCCGTACACCATCGAATTGAACTGCTTGCCCCGTCGAGTCGTGGCGTAGAACCGGCCTTCGGGCTTGCGGAGCTCCGGCAGCTCGATCGGCAGCAGCCGGCCCTTGCCGTCCTCAGTCGGACAGACGCCGCCCTCGCACAGCCATGCGCCGCCCCATTGGAAGACGTCGCCCTGCTTGGACAGATGCTGGATGCCGTCGTAGTTGGGCGCGGCTATCGCGATTTCCGCCCGGATGCTCGCGGCGTCCCGGAACGCGACGGCTTCGCTTCCTTCGGGCTTCACCCGCGCCGCCAGCTCTCCGTAGATCGCCCATTCCGCTCGTGCCTCCGGCATCCGCGGCCCGCGAATTTCCGGCGAGAAGTACACCATCCGTTCGGTGGACGTGGACGTGCCGCCGCCCGGCTGCTCGTAGCGCGTCATCGCCGGCAGCACCCACACTTCCTCCCGCGCGTCGGCGAGCGTCGACGTGTTGAGCACGATGTCCTGATGGACGCGCACGTCGACGTTTTCCAGACAGCGCCGGACGAAATCCGGTTCCGGCATCGTCTCCAAGAAGTTGCCGCCCGACGTGTAAAACAGCTTCAGCTTGCGCTCGTGATCGTCCGGCAGCAGCGCGTTCTCCAGCGAGACGCCGACGATGTCGCCCTGCCACTTCGGCAGCTCGAAGCCCCACAGCCGTTCGATCCGCTCGATGTCCCGGCCGGCGAACTCTCCGCCGGGCAGGCTGAACGGATCGGCGCCCATCTCGCCGGAGCCCTGCACGCCGCTATGACCGCGGATCGGCATGACGCCGCAGTGCTCGCGTCCGAGGAAGCCGCGCAGCAGCGCCAGGTTGGCGACCTGCGAGATGTTGTCGGTGCCGAAGCGGTGCTGCGTCAGCCCCATGCTCCAGACGAACACGCCGGAGCCGGAAGACGCCAGCAGTCTGGCGAAGTCGCCGATCCGGCCCCGCGTCAAGCCCGAGGAACGCTCGAGTGCGTCCCAGCTCTGATGCTCGATATGTTCCTTGAGCTCTTCGTAGCCGACGGCGTGCTCGCGGACGAACGCATGGTCGATCGCCGATCCCGGCGACGTCGCTTCCATCTCGAACCACGTCTTCATGATCCCGTTCATCAAGGCGATGTCCCCGCCGATGTTGACCTGGTAGAAATCGTCGGCCAGCTTCGTCCCGAACAGCGCCGATTCCGGAATCGACGGAATCCAGTAGCCGTCCATCGCGGGTTCGCGGTAGGGATTGACGACGATGATTTTCGTTCCGGCGCGCTTGGCCGCGTACATGTACTTCGTCGATACCGGCTGGTTGTTCGCGGCGACGCTGCCCCAGAACACGAGCACGTCGGCGCCTATCCAATCCTTGTAATTGCAGCTTGAAGCGCCGATGCCGAGCGAGCGCTTGAGCGCCGTCTTGGACGGGGAATGGCAGATGCGCGAGGCGTTGTCGATATTGTTCGTGCCGATATATCTGGCCGCTTTCGCCGCGGCGTAATAGGATTCGTTCGTGATGCCCCGGGCGGTCAAGTAGAAGGCGAGCTGCTTCGGGTCGATGCCGCGAATGCGGCCTGCGATTCGGTCCAGCGCCTCGTCCCAGGAAGCGCGGCGGAAGGTTCGTTCCCCGGTGCGTCTGACGAGCGGATACGGGATGCGGCCGAGCTTGCGCAGCTGCGCGCTGTCGAGCCGCCTCAGCTCGTCGATGTCGGCGTGCAGCGTCCCGGGCTCGATCGCCGGCATCGTGTTCAGGCGCAGCACGTTCAGCCGCGTCGTGCACAGATGCGGGCCGGTCAACGTCTGGTCGTACAAGCCCGCCACTCCCAGCGCGCACCCGTCGCACACGCCCTGAGTCAAAATCCGGTAGGCGTAAGGGAGGTTATCGCGATTGTCCCACACTACCTTCATCGTATCGCGAATATGCTTAGGCTTTATTTTTCCCAATCCGAAAGGCACTTTGCTTACCCACAGCTTCGAGTCCGGTCTCCCCGGCAGCTTCGTTCTCCCCGTATGCTTGGTCGTTCCCATAATGTCTCCCCTTTGCAGGTGCGCCTGCGCGGCTTAGGGCCAATTCAGCTTCATCTTATCAAGAAAACGCATACAACGGCAATCGAATTTCTCGGTTCTGGTAAAATAGGAATAGCTGCACGCTTTGCCGTCCCCTACCCGCGCGAATCGGTTCGCGAAATGTCGGATGGGCGGTTTCGGCTTCTGATACCTTTAAGGAGGAAGGAGGCGCAGGGCATGAACTTGCTGGAAAGTATGAACGCCGCGCTGGGCTATATCGAGGATCATCTGGCGGACGACATTGACTTCCGCGAAGTGTCGAGACGGGCGCATTGCTCGGAGTATCATTTCAAGAGAATGTTCTCTTTTCTGGCGGGGCTGCCCCTGTCGGAATACATCCGCCGCAGAAGGCTGACCCAGGCGGGCCTGGAGCTGACCCGAAGCCAGGACAGAGTGCTGGACATCGCGGTGAAGTACGGATACAGCTCGGCAGACGCGTTCGCCAGAGCGTTCCAGGCCGTTCACGGCGTGACGCCATCCGAGGCGAGACAGAGCGGCCAAGCGCTGAGGGCTTATCCTCGTCTGACCTTCCAATTAACCGTAAAAGGAGGAGAGGCTATGCAATACCGGATCGTGGAAAAAGAGGCGTTCCGCATCGTGGGCGCGATGAAGAGGGTGGCCATTGTGTTCGAGGGGGTGAATCCGGAGATCGCGGCGATGGCGCAAAGTCTGGGCATGGAGACGATCGAGGAGCTGAAGCGGATGTCCAACGTGGAGCCGCGGGGCCTGATCAGCGCTTCAGTGAATTTCTCCGAAGGGAGAATGGAGGAGCAGGGAGAGCTGGATCATTATCTCGGCGCGGCGACGACGGAGAACGGGCCGGATCATCTGGCGAAGCTGGAAGTGCCTGCGTCGACGTGGGCGGTGTTCGAGTCCGTCGGACCTTATCCGTCTGCGCTTCAGAACGTGTGGGGCCGCATCTATTCCGAGTGGTTCCCGTCGTCGAGCTACGAGCTCGCGCCCGGACCGGAAATGCTGTGGAACGAAGGGAAGGACACTTCTTCGCCAACCTACCGGAGCGAAATCTGGATTCCGGTCAAGCTGCGATAAGCAGGGAGTTCAAGTATCTGCTCGACGAGGACGGCTTCGCACCTGCTTGCGGGAGGGCGAAGCCGTCTATTCTTGGTGATTCCAGAAAGTATTATAGCCCGAGGCCAGTCGCGGTTTTCCGGTAAGGATTGACAAACGGGGTTATCTATAATTAAATTAGAGTAATTACTCTAAAAGTGGCGGTGAGCAGCGGTTGAGCGCCAAGGAACGGATCCTCCAAGCGGCGGCGGTTTTATTCAACGAGCAGGGTACGGGCAAGGTGTCGACGAACCATATTGCCGCAGCGGCTCGCATGAGTCCCGGAAATCTGTATTATCATTACAAAAATAAAGAGGAAATTATCGAGGCGATTCTCGACCGGATGCATGCGGAGTGGGACCCGGTATGGACGCTGCCGGACGAACCCGTCACAAGAAAGACACTGCATGATCGGCTGCTGAGAAACTTTGAGATTTTGTGGGAATACCGCTTTTTCTATCGGGAAGCCGTTGCGCTGCTGCTCGCGGACGAACGGCTGAAGCGGAAGCACGTTCGAATGACGGAGAGCCGGATGCAGGATCAGGAGCGGTTCGCGCACCGGTTCGTCGTAGACGGCGTCCTGCGGTTTCCGGAAGGTTCCGCGGACGTGCGCAAGCTCATTACGGCGTGCTGGATCGTGGCGAACAATTGGCTGGCTTTTCTGGAGATGAACGGGGAAGCGGTGGACGCTAGAAGTTTCGGCGAGGGGCTGGAACTGATCTGGGCGATTTTAAGACCGTATTTGACAGAGGGGGAGACGGGTTAATGGCGATGATGTCGCGAAGAAGCTTTCTGAAGGGGGCGGCCGCAGCCGCCGCATTGATATCCGTGGGCGGAGTGACGCATGCCGTGAAGCAGGGAGCGTTCTCCACCGGAAGCGGGCCGGCGTACGAGCCTTGGCAAACGTGGAAGAACGTTAAGGAGGGGGAGAAGCCGTTGCTGCGCGTCGTTCGGGCGTCTGTGCTGGCGGCGAACGCGCACAATACGCAGCCTTGGCTGTACCGCGTCGAGGACCGCACGATCGATGTATTCGCGGACATCTCCCGGAATATCGGGACGATCGACCCTTGGTTCAGGGAAATGTATATCAGTCTGGGCTGCGCCGTCGAGAACGCCGAGCTGGCCGCCCGGGCATACGGCTATCGAGCGGACATTACGCTGTATCCGGGCGGACTGGAACGAATCCATGTCGCCAGAATCGTGCTTGAAGAAGGGCCGGAGGAGCCTAGCGATCTGTACCGGGCGATCGGCGATCGTCATACGAATCGGGCGGCGTACGACTCAGCCAAGCAGGTCGAAGCTTCCGTTCTGAGGGAGATGGAGAAATTAGCCAATTCGCTGGGAGATGTGAGGCTCGTCTGGTTTGCCGACGAAACGGGGAGGAAAGAGATGGGCAATCTGATCGTGGGCGCTACGGAAGCGGTGGCGAACGATGCGATTCAGTCCGCGGACAGCCACCGCTGGTTTCGCAACGACTGGGGCGAAATCCAGAGGCACAAGGACGGTCCGACCATGGACGCGACGGGCAACTCGGCCTTTACCCGCTTTATCGGCAAGCTGTTCCCCGTATCCGAGCAAACGTCCAACGAATATTGGCTGAAAGCGACGAAGAATACTTACGTCGCTACGGCGCCCGTCTTCGGCACGATCGCGATCAAGGATCAGACGGATCGCGTTCAACTGATGCAGGCGGGCAGACTGTGGCAGAGGATGCATCTGTGGGCGGTCGCAAAGGGGCTGGCCGCACACCCGCTGAATCAACCGCACGAGAGACGGGACCGGGAGCTCCAGCTTAGCATCGAGCCTGCATTCGGGCGGGAACTGGCGCGCCTCGTAAACATGCCCGGATACGAGGGAGTATTCACTTTCCGGCTCGGCTATCCGACCAGTCCAGCGCTGCCTAGTCCGCGCCGTTCTGCGGAAGAGGTGGTTTTGGGCGCCTCGAAGCCGACTCCGAAAGATTAAGCCGGCTTGTCTACAAACAAGGTGCCAACCCCTGGACGATTTGATACAATGGAGCTATCTTCGCGAAAGGAGGAAAGCTCAACCGTGGATCAGGAACTTAAAGCGATGCTGGGGTCGATCCAAGACGAACTGAAATCCGTCAAGGAAAACCAGGAAACGTTTTCCAGAGAGGTCAAGCTCCGATTTGACAGCGTGGATGCCAGGTTTAACGACGTAGACAGCCGGTTTAACGACGTAGATAGCCGGTTTGACGCTGTGGATGCCAGGTTTAACGACGTAGATAGCCGGTTTGACGCTGTGGATGCCAGGTTTAACGACGTAGATAGCCGGTTTAACGCTGTGGATGACAGGTTTAACGACGTAGATAGTCGGTTTAACGCTGTGGATGACAGGTTTAACGACGTAGATAGTCGGTTTAACGCTGTGGATGACAGGTTTAACGACGTAGATAGTCGGTTTAACGCTGTGGATGACAGGCTGGATGGAATTAAGAATCAGTTGGACCGGATCGAAGCCGAGTCGAACGACGATGTCGTCGCCTTGCTGGAATCGATCAGCGGCAAGATCGAGGCGCTCGCCACCAAGGAAGACATCGAATACTTGGCAGGGCGGCTTGGCAGAACGGAACTGGAGATCGATCGGCTCAAGCGCGCGAAGTAAGGGCAAGTTCATGCAGTTTGCAAGTGGAAAGCTTCTTCTGTCAGTCCTCCTTATAACCCGCCGGTTTTGTGCGCAATTCATCCAATCTGAACAAACCAATAAGATAACTCCCGCCAATCCGACCCCCAATTAAGGGAGAATATGATAAAAACGGCCGCCGCTCGCCGAAGCCGTCCCTTGGAGGACGCAATTTGACGAGAAGCCGCCGTTTTTTTGTGCTGACCAATACTCGTACATGGGCGAACGAAGAGCGTTGTTCTAAAAAGTCGAGTAATTCCTCCCAAATGGTGCTCAATTGGAGGGCGTTGTTCCAAGAAATCGAGTAATTCCTCCCAAATGGTGCTCAATTGGAGGGCGTTGTTCTAAGAAATCGAGTAATTCCCCCCAAATGGTGCTCAAGCGGAGGGCGTTGTTCTAAGACATCGAGTAATTCCCCCAAAATGGTGCTCAAGCGGAGGGCATTGTTCTAAAAAATCGCACATTGGCTGGTCATCCGCAGTTTGATAGCTTAAAGGATGCAATCGGTTCTCCTTTTCTCAATCGTCTCCGACGAACAAAAACCGGGCTGTCCCATAAGTAGAGACGTACAAAATTATCGATGAAAAAAGGGGGCATCTATCTCCCGGAGACTGCCTCATACGGTCCTGAAATCACCTCTTAATGGGTTTACCGTTCCCATTTCAGGATCGTATAGAAGCGGAAGGAGATAGATGCCCATTACCATTCACCTATCGATAATTGTTCATACGTCTCTTTTTACTATGGGACAGCCCCGTTTTATTTGAAAATTAGCCTTCGAGAAGCAGCGTTTCCGGATCTTCGAGCATTTCCTTGATTTTGACGAGGAATTGCACGGCTTCTGCGCCGTCGACGATACGGTGGTCGTAGGAGAGCGCGATGTACATCATCGGGCGGTTCTCCATACGCTCTGCGTCGATGGCGATCGGACGCAGTTGGATCTTGTGCATGCCGAGAATGCCGACTTGAGGCGCGTTCAGGATCGGCGTGGACATCAGCGAGCCGAAAATGCCGCCGTTCGTAATCGTGAACGTTCCGCCTTGCAGCTCGGACAGCTCAAGCGTGTTGTTGCGCGCTTTGCCGGCCAGCTCGACGATGGAACGCTCGATTTCGGCGAAGCCGAGACGGTCCGCGTCGCGTACGACCGGAACGACGAGGCCTTCCTTCGCGGATACCGCGATGCCGATGTCGTAGTATTTCTTCTCGATGATGTCTTCGCCGTTGATTTCCGCGTTCAGCAGCGGGAAAGCTTTAAGCGCGCCGACGACCGCCTTCGTGAAGAAGGACATGAAGCCGAGGCCGACATCGAACTTTTCTTTGAAAGCGTCTTTGCGGCGTTTGCGGATTTCGAGAATCGCGCTCATGTCGACTTCGTTAAACGTCGTCAGCATGGCAGCCGTCTGCTGCGCTTCAACCAGACGCTTGGCGATGGTCAAGCGGCGGCGGGACATACGCTTGCGGACTTCCGGCTTGTTCGCGTTCGAAGTCGGCTTGTCGATCGCTGCCGGTGCGGCCGGAGCCGCCTTCGGAG
>Ga0065721_10006638_pt1 | contig 11297 bp, 9 predicted proteins | sample Mesricmetagenome_FD_59108 | JGI IMG/M metagenome (GOLD analysis project Ga0065721, IMG submission 59108) | Mesophilic microbial community from rice straw/compost enrichment Sample: eDNA_1 v2 (version 2) | ecosystem: Engineered > Solid waste > Grass > Composting > Bioreactor | place: USA: Davis...
CACGCGGCTTCGAGATCGTCTATCCCGAGACCCTGCCCTTCTTCCAGCAGATCGGTTTCTATCGCCACTGCACGGTTCTGGCCGGCCTTTCGGGCACCGCGCTGCACAACGCCCTGTTCATGCGTCCGGGCGCGACGCTCATCGAGCTCGGGGATCCACGGTACGAGGGCGAACCCGCCCCTACGCAAGCGCTCTGCAACGTGATCAGCGGCGTCGACGCGCGCTTCATACCGTTCTCCGGGCGGACGTTCGGCCAGCGCCGGACGATGCTCTTCGATATCGACGCACTGGAGGAAAGCCTCGACCAGCTCGGCTGGCAGCCACGGGGTCAGAGGAGATGGAAGCGTCCGTCCCTGGCGGCAAACCTGCCGGAGATCGCCTACCGCTCGCTCCGTCCCGGTCTCGGCGAAGTGGCGCGCCGTTTCCTGAAGCGGCCGAGCCGAGAGGCGGGCTAAAGCATGGGGATCGGCGCTACCGAAGCGAAAATGCTGCGCATCATGACGAGGCCGGACATCGCGAGGAATCGGGGATTGCCCGGCTGCAGCCGCAGGGCCTTGCCGAGATAGGCACGCGCGCCCTGCAGGTCGCCATGCCTGCGGCACCCCCCTGCCAGGAGATAGTAGTGCCGCGCCAGCACGTCGGGGTACCTGGCGAAAATTCTGGCATGCTTTGCCAGCACCTGCCGCTGCGCGAGCAACAGCTTGCGGTTGTCGCGCGAAAGGCTGTTGGCGGAAAAATTCTGCAGCACCAGCGGCTCGTCGACGAAGGCAAAGGACCCGTGCTCGACCAGACGCAAGGCGAGATCCCAGTCTTCGACCGCGGGGAGGGACTGATCGAACCCGCCCACCGCATCGAGTGCCGCGCGGCTGACGACGAGCGTTTGTGTGCTGACGATGTTGCGTTCGATCAACGCCTCGAGGAGACCGTGTTCCACGCCGGCGATGCCAGGATCTGGCGTATAGTGCGGCGCCGAGCGTTGGCCGCGGAGGTGGCCCAGAGGGGTGACGGTCAGCAACCCGCAATAGCAGGCGATTTCCCCGGCGCCGGGAGCGAGAAGCCGCGCCATCTGCTTTTCGAGCTTGGCGGGCAGCCATTCGTCGTCGCTGTCCTGAAAGGCGATCCAGTCCCCGCGTGCCGCCGCCACGCCATGGTTGCGCGCTCCGCTGCTGCCGAGGTTGCGCGGCGTCGAGAGGAGGCGGAGGCGGCAGTCGTTCAGGTCTTCGACGGCGGCGACGGTCGCGTCGCTCGAGCAGTCGTCGACGATTATGACTTCGATATTGGAATAGGTTTGCCGCAGCACGCTTTCTACGGCCGCCTTGATGGTTGCGGCGCGATTGAACGCGGGAATGATAACCGAAACCAGCGGCGTGGAGGGGCTGGGCAGGGCTTCGACCATCTCGCTACTGCCCCTCTGCGAGGTCGGCGAAGCGCCGGTCCGATTCGACACCACGACCTCGGAGCGCCGAGATTCCCGAGCCGACCTCTTCTACCGCACGCCGCAGCAGCGCGGCGTGTCCGGCAAGTGAACTGTCCGGATGGAAGCGTTCAAGGGACTCCTGGCGCAAGCTCTCCCGCCGGACCGTCCAGTCCGCCCGCCCGTTGTAGATTTCCGCGAGCGCATCCAGCAATTCCCGCCGGTTGACCTGCGGCGTGTAGAGCACGTTCCGGATCTTCTTCCAGTCGACCGCCCGGGGATCGCCAAGGGGATTGCCGATGAGGATGCCGCGCTGGCCGTCGCCAACCTGTTCGCGCGCACCGCCGACGTCGCTCATGATCGCCGGCAGGCCGGCGCAGAGAGCCTCCATTGAGGCCAGCGGCCACCCTTCGAAGAAGCCCGCCAGCACGAAGGCGTCGGCCGCCGCGAGGAGCGCGCCGGGCCAGCCGACATGGTCGCGCAGATGGATCCTGTCGCGGCACGGCAGGCTGTCGCGCAGCTCGCGCACCTGCCGGGCATAGGCGACGTCGTCGCAGCGCCCCGCAAGAAGCAGATGGACCCGCGGGTTGGCGGCGGCAAACTCGCCGAAGGCGTCGACAAGGCCATAGCTGTTCTTTTGCAGCGCGAGGCGCGAGTGGGAGAGGAACAAGAAGTCGTCCTCGCGAAGGTTCAGCCAGCGGCGCGCGGCGGCGCGATCGGGAAGGCGCATTCGCTGGGGGTCGATGCCGTTGGGAACGGTCGCTATCCGCCCTTCGTCGAACCTGGGGTTCATCTGGAGATATTGCCGGCGCACCAGCTCGCTGACCGCAATGAAGCCCCACACGTGCGCACTGCGGCTTATCTCGGCCGCCCGGTTCGCATCGTAAAGCCCATGCATCCCATGGAGGGTCTCGACGAACGGAATGCCATATCGCCGTGCCGCGCGGAGCCAGCAGGGCGGCGGGACATGGGCGCTGATGACGTCGGGACGCCATATCTCGAGCAGGCTCTCGGCATCGTCCTCCCGCACCTCGGCGATATCGATGCCTTCGTCGGCCAGCAGCCGCGGCACTCGTCCTCCGCTCATCGATCCAGCAGCGATACCACCCGTATAGCCGACCATGGTGTCGATGCCGAAACGCGGCAGGTGCCGGGCGAGGAACGCGACGACCTCGTCGTGGCCGCCCGCATCGAGGATGCCGGTAACGATCAGACACCGCATACGCCGCACGGAACCAGCTCCCGATTGCGCTGGGACCGGGTTCGGGAGCGCCGCCTGCCCGGCCACAACTGGCATCGGTCCAAGCGGCTGGTTGCCGACCAGAGTGGTCGTCCATGGATCGACCGGAGACTGGGTCGGCAGGAGCGGTCGCATGACCGCGTGCGCCAACCTCCGCAACGGCGCGGGGGGGCGGAGCCCGTGCCGTCGAGCCCGCAGGAGCTGGGAGGCGATCAGGTGTCGCATCTTCATCGATGGGGTCCTCCGAGCCGGCGAATGGTCTGCCGTGAGCCCGAGGATAGCGGCGGGCGGATTCGCCACCAACAAGGGGCTTTAGTCCAATTGATCTAGTGACGGTGGGGGGCGTGCCGCAGATGTTCGATCGAACTGATTGCGAACCGATGATGATGAACCATGACATCAGAGGCCCTACATCGGTACCCACGCAGTCTGCCTGAGCGCAAGACGCCTGCAATCAGCGCAGGAGACGGGGGTAGCCTTCCCGTCACCCTGCTGCTGGTCTCGTTTGCAATCCCCTGGCTGATACCAGTCGGTCCTCTGGTCCTCTCGGTATACCGCCTGTTCCTGCTGGCAATGGCAGGTCCGTGCCTCCTCATGTGGCTCGCCGGCCGGGCCGGACGGGTGCGGGTCGCAGACATCGCCATCCTCTGCCTTTGTCTGTGGTGCACCGTGGCGCTCTGGGTCGTGCATGGCGGAGGCGTGGCCTTCGAAGCCGGCGGCGTGCAGTTCATCGAAACGTTCGGCGCCTACCTCGTCGCGCGCTGCTACGTCCGCTCTGCGCGCCAGTTCGTGCAAATGATCCGGACGGCGTTCCTCATCATCGCCTGCCTTGCCCCCCTTGCCTTCATCGAGATGGTCACCGGCGTCAACATTGCGCGTGCGATCTTTGCCGCGGTGCTGCCCACGTATCAGCCGGACGGCGTTACCGACATGCGCGCCGGGATGACGCGCGCGATGGTGATATTCGAACACCCGATCCTCTTCGGGCTTTTTGCCGGCAGCTTCCTCTCGCTCGTTCACATGGTGCTCGGCCGGAAGGACGGGCTTCTCCTGCGCTGGACCCGCAGCGGCATCATCTGCGCGGCCACGGTCTTCTCGCTGTCTTCGGGGCCCTTGGGAATCCTGGTCATGCAGATCGCCCTCATCGCGTGGAACTGGCTGATGCGCGCCAATCCCTACCGCTGGCACCTGGTCTGGGCGCTCGCCGGGATCGCCTATGTCGCCATCGATCTCGCCTCCAATCAGTCGCCGATCCAGTTCTACATCTCGCGTCTCACCTTCAGCCAGGAATCGGCCTGGTACCGGTTTCTGATCTGGGACTACGGAACGGCCTCGATCCTTGCCAATCCCCTGTTCGGCGTGGGGTTCGGTGAGTGGGTGCGGCCCTCCTACATGACCACCAGCTTCGACATGTTCTGGCTCATTCTGCCGCTCCGACACGGCATGCTGGCCGGAGTTTTTCTTTATGCCGCGTTCGCCGCGATCTACTTCGGCGTGATGTTCAAGCGGCTGCCGACCCCGGAACTCGGCGAATACCGGGCGGCGTACCTGATCACGCTGACGGCGTTCTTCCTCATCGGCTGGGCGGTACATCTGTGGGGAGCACCCTATGTGCTCCTCTTTACGCTGCTTGGCGCCGGCGGCTGGTTTCTGGACCAGCCGCGCGATCCGCCAGCGGAGGACGCAATCGACGTTCCAGCCTCCCGCCATCGCAGCGGCGCCGCGGTACCGGTGCGGCGCTCGCGCCTCGCAGGAGAGGCCGGCGCATCGAAGAGGACGCAGCCGTGACCCTTGGCACCAACGACCGCACACCCAACCGCGACCATGTGTTCCTCACGCGCTTCAATATGCCGAGCCTGGGGGTCGAAAGCCTCATCCGCACGCAGCCGGGCTGGCTCGAACGGCGGGTGGAACTGTTCGAGACGTATTGCCTGCCGTCCATGTGCGCCCAGACCGACGGAAATTTCCACTGGATCACCTATTTCGACGTGGAGAGTCCCGGTTGGTTGCTCGATCGCATCCTGAGGTGGCGGACCCTGGTGCCGATGACCCCTTTCTTTCGAACCTCCGTCTCGCACGCGGAACGGATCGCCGACATCAGGACCGTCGTCGGAGAACCCGCCGACGAGCTGCTGACCACCAACATCGACAATGACGACGGATTGGCCGTCGACTTCGTCGAGCGCTTAGCGGGTTACCGGCGGCGACACGAGCGCTGCGCGGTCTATTTCGAGTTCGGACTCATTCAGTCCGGCACGCGCATCTACCTGCAGCGCGACCGGAGCAACGCGTTCTGCAGCGTACTCGAAACATGGGACCGGCCGGTGACCTGCTGGGCCGCCGCACACAACGAGCTCGCCCACCTGATGCCGCAGGCCACGATCGGCGGACCTCCGGCATGGCTGCAGGTCATCCACGGGACCAACGTCAGCAATCGCGTGCAGGGCATGCGTGTTTCGGCCGGTTCCCATCTCGCGCAGTTTCCCGGGCTCGCAACGCTAGCCGAACCCAGCCGCCTGGAACTCGCGCTGGATCGCGTGATCGGTGTGCCGATGCGAACGACGCGCCGTCTCGCCCGCAAGGCGGCCAAGGCCGCCATCCTGCGGTTGAGCGGCCGTGAGGGCGGGGAAAAGGTGAAATACGTCCTGCGGCAAATCCGGCGCACGTTCGGCGCCGTCGGCCAATAGGACCATTCTAGCGCGTGCGCACGGCAAAGCGCCCCTGCGAGGCAGTCATTGCCGCGCGCAGCGCTGATCTATGAATGGCCCCCTGCCCGAGCCGCAGCACAAGCCCCGCAATGACCCCCAGCTGGAACAGGGCAGCGCTGGCTGCTCCATGGTAGTGCCGGTAGTACCGAATGCGGTTCGCCGTCAGCAGCGCGAAGAGATCGGGATTGCTGTTGGACTCTCCGCCCACATGGCTTGCTACGGCGGCCGGCTCGTAGACGATATCGAAGCCGAAGTCACGGGCGCGCCGCATGTAGTCGATCTCCTCGCTATAGAGGAAGAACGCCTCGCTCCACGAGCCAATCCGTTCCCGCGCCTCGGGCGAGACCAGCAGGGCCGCGCCGCTGGCGCAGGTCACCGGTCCGAAGCGATTGTAGCATTGGCTTTGCGCGACGATCTCGCCTAAGCCGAGCCGGGCGGCCAGGTCGCCGCCGAGGAGCGCTTCGCTCCAGGCTGTCAGCAGCGAGGGTTCGCGTCTTATCGAGTGGTGGAGCCGGCCGTCCGGGCGCACGAGGCGGGGCACCACGATCCCCGTGTTTCCGGTGAGCCGGTCCATCATGGCGCCCACTGCGCCCGGATGCAGCCGAAGATCGGGATTCAGGATAAGCACAGCGTTACCGGCAGGAATCCGGTCGAGGGCGGTGTTGATGGCTGCCGAATAGCCCGCGTTGCGCCCCGACTGGATGACTGTGGGGGCGAGCGGGTGCGCTTCGGCGATGGCCACGCTGCCGTCCGCGGAATGATTGTCGACGACGACAACCTCCAGGCGCACACGCGAGCCCGCGGCACCGCCGAGACTGTCGAGCAAGGCGCCGAGCACCTGCGAGCTGTTGTAGGTGACGATCACAGCCGTGAGCCCGGCAGGCGCAGCCATTTTCAATGCTCCACGTGCTTCCTGACCGGGTCGGATCTGTTCCAGCTCGCCAGTTGACGTCCGCTCCAGTCATGGAACAGCAAGGCGATCATGCGAGATGCGCGGTAGAGCCGGATACTGAACAGACATCCGGTGGCCCCCAACCGCTCGCGCAGGGCGATGACATCGGGCGAACGGAGAATCTCGGCGACCTGCAGGACGGGAGAGACAGCCACGACCAGCGCGAGCGTCGTCCAGCCGATGCGCGGTACGACCCCCGGCTCGAGCTCCGCAAAATCATGGGCGACGTGGATATCGATACGGCGGGCCAGTGCCTTGAAATCGGAGCAGCCGCCCGTCAGGACCTGCGCTGCCGGCACATAGTCCAGCCGCATGCCCATGGCGATCGCCTTGTGCCCCCAATCACAATCCTCGTGCCGAGCGATACCCGCAAACGGACCGACCCTGCGGAAGCTGCTCGCGCGGACGGCCATGTTGCCGGTGGGCGCGAAGCGGTGCTGTTCCACCAGCATGGCTGTCCGATAGCTGAACACAGCCTCGTAGGCTTCGACGGCGGTGAAGCGTTCGCCCGCGGGGAACACGCCGATGGAGCCGCCGACGAAGTCGGTCTGCGGATGGGCGTTGAAATGGTCGACGATCGCGCGAACCCAGCCTGGCTGCGCAATGCAGTCGGCATCGATGAACGCCAGCACCTCCCCGCGGGCAACGGCGGCACCGCGGTTGCGCGCCGGCCCTGGTCCCGGTGTTGTTTCGACGACCAGACGGACATCGGCGAACGCGGCGCAGATCGCGACCGGGCTCTGCGCCGAGCCATTGTCAGCGACGATGATCTCGAAATCGATGCCATCCCGCCGCTGGGCCTCGAGCGCCGCCAGGCACCGGCGCAGTGCCACCGGCTCGTTGAGATGGGGTATGATGATGCTCAGTGCCGGTGCGGGTTGAGAGCTATCGTTCATGTCAGCCAACCTGCTGCATCGAGTTGAAGCCGGCGCCAGATGTGCGGGCGCATGTGGATGAGCCGCAGCTCACGTCCGGTTCGCGCCAGATCGCGACGCAGCCGCATGATGGCGCCGATCCCGGCGATATCGATGCTGGTGAGGTTGCGCAGATCGAGCGCCACCGGAGAAGGCGCTTCCAGGGCAGCGGCGAAGGGGCCGGCCAGCGCTTCGACGCAATCGCCCGCCGCGCAGCCGCTAAGCGCGATGACGTGGTAGTCGAGAACACTCCGGGTGACGACCCGCAGGCGTCCGGCGGCAGGCCGATTGATGATGCGGTCCAGCAATTGTACCGCTGCCAGGGGCAGGATCTTCCACAGGACCAACCGCGCGAGCAGCAGCCCGTCATCGTAGTAGCGGCGCGCCAGATACGGCTCCTGCGTTATGCGCCAGAGCCATTCCAGCCCCAGCCTTTGGTAGAGCGGCGGCGCCCGCCGCACCTTACCGGTCAGGAAATTGAGGGCGGCCCCGAAATGGGTGCGCACCGGCACCTTCAACCGCTGCGCATTGTGCAGCAGCCAGGCCTGCCCGCGCTCCGCACCCAGGGCGAGCACCAGCAGGTCCGGGTGCGCGTCGTTGATCTCCTCGATCCACTCGGGCCTGCTCAGTTCCTCTATCGTCCCGAAGCCGGGACTGATCGCGCCCACGCAGTGCATGGCCGGTGAAGCGAGGGCGTTGACGCGGCGGCGCGCGTCCTGCGCGACGCCCGCCTCGCCCCCAAAGAAGAACACCCGCAGCGGCCTGCCGATGCGCGTATCCGTCCGGCTGCACAGGCGCTCGAGGATATCCGCGCCCGAGGCGCGGCTGAAGACGTTGGCGCCCAGCAGACGGCACAGCAGCAACACGCCGATGCCGTCCACCGTGCAGACATCGCTGGCGACGAGCGAGGTGCGGAAGATTTCGCTGCGCTGGCTGGCAGCCAGGAAGTTGGCGTTGACGGTGGATATCATCATCGGCCGCTGGCTGACGGCGGCTCGATCGACGAGATCGAGCACGGCGTCTAGGTCCACCTGGTCCACCGGCACTCCCAGGATTCCGAACGTCGTGCCACTGCCACCAAAAGGCATGCTCTCCTCCGCTGTATCCGCGCGAGGGGAACAGAAGTAGTCAGGTCGGAATACTGCTAATTCGATCTAGCCAATTCGGTACTAATTCAATCTGCTCAATTGGCAGGTCTAAACCGGGGGAGCTATTTTCCAAACTGCTGGAGCCAGTTGCGACCAAAAGGGAGGAGCCAGCAACTCAGGACCGATTGGACGGATCAAGAGAGGGAAGACAGATGCGACACTTCAGCGGCAGTCAGATACGAACGACCTTCTCTCGCAACCCGCGCATGAACCGCGAACGGACGATCCTGTTCGTCACATGCGGCGAGGACATCCCCGATCGGCTACGATACGCCATAGAACGGGAATTGCCGTGGGCGACCATCGCTGTCTGCGACGGCGTGGCGGCAATAGCTCCGTCCTACAGGGACATGCTCGCGCTCGTCGTGCTGTCACCCAATCACGTGCCGGAAATGGAGCAGCGCGCGGGCGATGTGCTGCGGCTCCATCCCCTTGCGGTCGTCGCGGTCATGGCCGGGGTTCAGCCCCTCAACCCCGAGACGATCCGGCACCTCCAGGCATCGAAGATCATCCGCGGCGTCCTGCCGATGCAGATGAAGCTCGACCAGATCACCCCGATCATCGCCCTGCTGATGCGCGGCGGAGATTACTACCCAAGGAATCTCCTGCTAGAGGACACTCCTCGACCCAACGCGGTGGAGGTTCCGCCCGCTCCGCCGCGCCCGGCGGTAAAGCCCGGTCCCGATTACCTCAGCTATCTCACCAAGCGGGAGCGGCAGATCCTGGCGATGGTGTCGCGCGGGCTACAGAACAAGTCCATCGCTTCGGACCTCAACCTCTCCGAGCACACCGTCAAGATCCATCTCCACAACATCATCACCAAGCTCGGCACGCACAACCGCACGGAAGCGGCCGCGGTCTACCGCGACGGTGTGGGCGCGCAAATGATGACGGCCGGAGGTTCAAGTCTCGTTTCCTGATGCTCGGCGCCTCGAGGGAGGTCCAAGATGGCAGTATTCGACCTGATGCGCCCTGCAGATGCCCGCGTCTCACTTCGAGCGCCGATCTGCATCATCGGAGCCGGCATGGCGGGGCTGACGATCGCACGGCGCCTCGCCAAGGCAGGGCGGCGCGTCGTGGTCCTTGAAAGCGGCGGCGGTGCGTTCGACCAGTCGGTACATGACCTCAACGAACTGGAAGACATTTCCGGCCGCTACACCCGGGCCATGACCGGGCACTATCGGGGTCTTGGCGGAAGCTCCACCCGATGGGGCGGGCGCATGTTGCCCATATCCATCGACGAGACCCGCGAGCGCCCGACGCCTGGATTGCCCGAATGGCCGTTCGCGGTCGATGATCTCCAGCGATATCACCGCGAAATCGAGGCCATGTTCGGGATCGATGACGGCCCCTTTGACGAGGCGGCGCTCGCCGGTCTCGACGAGGACCACATCGTACCTGTCAGCGACCCCGATTTCGTAGCGCGGATGGCCAAGTGGCCGAAATTGCGCAGATGCAACCTGGCGCACATCTTGGGCGGGGAGCTGCGCGCCGCCTCGAACGTCGAAATCTGGCTCAACGCTACGGTTTGCGACTTTGAACTCGACAGGGAGAGCGGCAGGCTGACGAGCGTTACCGCACACAACAGCGCGGGCCGCGAGCTGACCGTTCGCGCCGACCGGTTTGTCGTGACGGCGGGCACCATCGAGACGACCAGGCTGCTGCTTTGGCTGAAGGCCCAGTCCGACGGTCGCGCGCTGAGCACCCCTGCCCTGGGCCGCTACCTGCAGGATCACATCAATGTGCGCATCGCGCGCGTGTCGCGCCGGGACAGCGCCTTCAGCAACCGGTTCTGCGCCTATCGTTTCCGCAACGGCACGAGACGCAGCCTCCATCTGGAGCTGACGCCGGCCGCGCAGAACAGGGAGCAGGTCGCCAGCGCCTTCGCCTACTTCACGATGGATTTCGCGGGTACCGCACTCGATGTCGTCAAGAAGGCGGCACGCAGCCTGCAGACGGGCGATTTCAGCATCGGCCATATGGGCGGAATTGTCCGGCAGCTGCCATTCATGGCCCGCATGGCCTGGTGGCGCTATGCAAGGCAGCAACTGTACCTGCCGGCGGATGTCCCGGTGCATATCGAGATCTGCGCCGAGCAGTTTCCTGACCAGCGCAACGCGATAACCCTCAGCGTCCAGCGGGACGCGCTCGGCCTGCCGAGGGCCGCGGTGCAGTGGAGCCCGCTGGCAGCGGATGAACGCACGCTCCGGGCGGCGGCACAATGCCTTGCCCGGTATTGGTCGCGCAACGAACTCAACCACCGGCTTCCCCTGGACTGGATCGCCCCCTGCCGCGATCCGGCGGGATGCATCAGCGATGCGGCGGTCGACTACGCACATCCCTCAGGATCTGCCCGGATGGGCACCGATCCGGCGGTTTCGGTCGTCGATCCAGACCTGGTTTGCCACGACGTCCGCAACCTCAGCGTGATGAGCGCGGCCGTATTCCCCTCGGCGGGGAGCGCCAATCCCACCTTTACCCTGCTTGCCCTCGCCCTGCGACACGCCGATTACCTCTCGCAAGCCGAGGGCCGCGTGGCCGCCTCGGCGAGGCCTGCAAGACCGGACCTGGTGGACACGATGCGCGCTTCATGGGCGATTGCCGAAGGGGGCACACGATGAAAGCCAAGGCCCTGTCCCTCTCCGGCGTCGTTGAAATCACCACCGTTCGGCATGTCGACGAGCGGGGTTATTTTGCCGAGACATTCCGCGACCGCTGGTTCCAGGACGAGGTGGCGCCGCTGACCTTCGTGCAGGAAAACCAGTCTCTCAGCCGGCAGCCAGGCACGGTGCGGGGCCTGCATTACCAGACAGCGCCCACCGCGCAGGGCAAGCTCGTGAGGTGCCTTGCCGGCGCCATCTTCGACGTCGCAGTCGATATCCGGCGCGGCTCTTCCACCTACGGCCAATGGCTGGGCGTGA
>Ga0065721_10008257_pt1 | contig 11297 bp, 12 predicted proteins | sample Mesricmetagenome_FD_59108 | JGI IMG/M metagenome (GOLD analysis project Ga0065721, IMG submission 59108) | Mesophilic microbial community from rice straw/compost enrichment Sample: eDNA_1 v2 (version 2) | ecosystem: Engineered > Solid waste > Grass > Composting > Bioreactor | place: USA: Davis...
GCGCCACGGCGGCGATTTCGTCGAGCGTGATCTTGTCGTTGCGTACGACGGTAATATCGGCGCCCAGCTCGCCCAGGAAGTGGACGAGGTTGTAGGTAAAGCTGTCGTAATTATCGATGACGAGAGTTTTGGTCACGCTACGCACTCCGTGCCTGGCTGGCGGCCACTACGAGCTTGATGTTCTGTCCATTAAAGCTCGTGTGATCGGTGAGACGGACAATCTCACCAGCCGCGAACTCCCAGTGTTCGCCTTCAACATCCGGGCCTAACAACCGAAAATCGCCCATAGGCAGCGCCTCGACCTGGACAGGTCGATAAACTTCTGTGCCCTCGCTAAGAAGGCGCACAAAGGCCGCCACGCGTTCCCCGCTCATTGCCCGATCCTCGCCTCGCCGGCATAGCGTAGCGCTTCCTCGGCGGCGCTGAAAAGGGCGCGGGCCTTGTTTTCGCATTCGAGCTGTTCCAGCTCCGGCTTGCTGTCGGCCACGATGCCGGCACCCGACTGCACATAGAGCTTGCCATCCTTGAGAATGGCGGTGCGCAGCACGATACAGGTATCCATCGTCCCGTCGGCGCCGAAATAGCCCACGCAGCCGCCATAGATGCCGCGTCGCGACTTTTCCAGCTCGTCGATGATCTCCATCGCCCGCACCTTGGGCGCGCCGGACACCGTGCCCGCCGGGAAGCCAGCCGACAGGGCATCGACGAAATCGTATTTCGGATCGAGCACGCCCACNACNTTGGAGACGATGTGCATGACGTGGGAATAGTATTCGAGGAAGAACTTGTCGGTGACCTTCACCGTCCCCGTCTTGGCCACGCGCCCCACATCATTGCGGCCCAGGTCGAGCAGCATCAGATGCTCGGCCAGTTCCTTGGGATCTGCGAGCAGTTCCGCCGCCAGTTCCTGNTCCCGCGTCGGCGTNGCGCCGCGCTTGCGCGTNCCGGCGATTGGCCGGATGGTNACTTCCCCATCCTGCACCCGCACCAGGATTTCCGGGCTNGATCCGGCCACGGCGAAATCCCCGAAATCGAGGAAATACATATAGGGGCTGGGATTGGTCCGCCGCAAAGCGCGATAGAGCGCCGTCGCAGGCAGGGTGAAATCGGCCTCGAAGCGCTGGCTCAGCACGACCTGGAAAATATCCCCGGCCGTGATGTAGTCCTTGGCTCGCGCCACCATCTCGAAATACTCGTCTTTCGAGGTATTGCTGGTAACGGCGATGGATTCCAGGTCCGGGAGGGCAGGGGAAGCCGGCATGGCCTGCGTCAGCCGGGCAATGGCGTCATCGATCCGCGCTTCCGCCGCCTCGTAGGCCTGCCTGGCCGTAACGCCCGCCCGCACATAGACCGGCGCGGTGAAATAGAGCTCGTCCTTGAGCGTATCGAAGATCGCCAGCAACGACGGCCGCATCAGCGTGGCCTCGGGTAGGTGCAGGTGGTCCGGGTTGCTGTCTGGCAGCTTTTCCATGTAGCGGACCATTTCATAGCCCAGGAACCCATAGACGCCGGCCGATTGCGGCGGCAGCCCCGCGGGCACCTCGATCTTGCTGTCGGCCACCAGGTTCCGCAAAGCATCGAGCGGCAGGTCGGCCAGGGGCTCGAATGCCGCCTCGTCGATCTGCGCGCTGCGATTGATCGACGCCCGGCCGGCCTCGACCTTGAGCATCACGTCCGGCTGGCTGCCGATGATGGAATAGCGGCCGCGCGTCGTCCCGTCCTGCACGCTTTCGAGCAGGAACGTGTTCTTCCGCCCCTGCGCGAGCTTGAGATAGGTGCCGACAGGCGTCTCCAGGTCCGCCACGATGCGACGCCAGACGATCTGCGACTTTCCTGCATCATATTGCTCGGAGAAGCGCTGATAGAAGTCGTCGCCCATCGTTATGGTGTCCAGTTTGGGGTGAGTCCGGCCTGCCGATTACAGGCCGGTATTGGTTTCCAGCACCTGCTGCAGCACCTGCTGGTTGACCTGCAGCCGCGCCTCGTCGCGCACGGCGGTGACAAAGTCGCCATAGATGCCGATGCGGGCCTCGTTCTCGAGGCTGTCATTGGCCGCTTCTTCCAGTGGGCCTTCCGCCGCGGTGACGTCGGTCACCTGGAAGACGACGAATTCGCCGGCCTGGCTCACGGCTGAGCCGTGATGGCTGGCATCGCCCGCAAAGGCCGCCGAAGCCACGGCAGCGTCGATGGAACCATCTTCCGAGCCGAAGCGGGTAAAGGGCGCGCTGAGCTGCGGGAACAACCCATAGGACGCAGCCACGTCGGCCAGCGCCTCGCCGTTGTCCAGCCGCGCCACAGCCGCTTCCTGCGCCGCCAGGATCGCGTTGTTGATGCGCTCGGCCATCACAGTCTCGGCCACCTTGTCGCGCACCTCGTCCAGCGTCTGGTCGCGTGCCGGCTCGATGGCATTGAGGTCGAACCAAAGATTAGCATTGCCCGCCAGCGGAATGGCCGCGGTCAGGGCGCCCTGTTCGGCCTTGAAGATGGCCTGGCTCACGCGGGGCACATCCTCGGCGGCGAGGTCCGGAATCACGCTGAGTTCGGTACCACCGGATGTCACGTCGGCCTCGTAGAGGTCGAGCCCGAAGCGCTCGGCAATCTCGGTCAGCGGGCGGAAAGCGGCGCGCAGTTCCTCGATCTGGTCCTGCACATCGGCCAATTCGTTCCGCGCTTCGGCCATGGCGACGCTGTTGGCCACCTGGTCGCGCACCTCGGCCAGCTCGGGCACGCCGCCGGCCTCGATGGCCGACACATGCACGGCGCGCTTGCCGGCGACGCCATCGACAATGGCGAAATCGCCCTCGGCCAGCCCGAAGGCCGCCGTGGCCAGGCCGGCATCGAGAATATCGCTCTGGGCCAGCGTGCCCAGGTCGGTCACGGTCAGGCCGGCTTCTGCCACCAGCGTCTCGAACGGCGTGCCCGCGGCCTTGCCGGCCTCGAAGGCGGCAACCTGCTCGTCGTTGAGCACCACCTGCTGGATGGTGCGGCGCTCCGGCGTGCTCAGCGTCGCCTTGGTGCGCTCATATTCGGCGGCAATGGCATCGTCCGAAACGGTCTTGGTCGCCGCCAGATCCGCCGCCGACAGGCGCAGCATCTGCACATTGCGCGTCTCGACCGTGCGGAACTCGGCCTGGTGCTCGGTGAGATAGGCGGCCAGCTCTTCTTCGGTCGGCTCGGCCACCGTGTCGATATTGGTCTCGCCCAGCGCGAAATATTCGATCGTCCGCTGGTCGCCCACATAGCGGTTGACCAGGTGCGATGCCGTCTCGGGCAGCACCGTGTCCCCGAACAGGCTCAGGATCAGTTGCTGGCGCCGCGCCGCGTCGCCCTGGTCCTCGAAATATTCCGCCTCGGTCAGCCCGCTCATCTGCAGCACCTGGCTGAAGGCCTGCGGATTGAAGGCGCCCAGCGCATTCTGGAACGAGGGATCCTCCCGCAGCATCTCGCTGAGCTTCTTTTCCGAAACGCCGAGCCCGAAATTGCTGGCCATCTGGTCCAGCGCCGCATCCTGCGCCAGGTTCTGCAGCACCATCGAGGGAATGCCCAGGCTGATGGCGTCCTGCGCGGTCGGCACGGAGCCGATCTGCTGGGCCACCTGGTTCAACTGGCTCTGATAGGCGCGCAGGAACTGGCGCGTGGTAATGTCCTCGCTGCCCACCTTGGCCACCGTATTGCTGCCCAGGTCGGCAATGACATTGTTGATGCCGAAGCCCGCCAGGCCGACCAGGAGAAAGCCGCCCATGATCTTGCCGGGCCAGGATTTTGCAAAAACACGCAAACTATCGAGCATCTGAGACGTTCCAGTTGGGCAACACCAGGCTTTACCGCACGGGCGGGAGGGCACTAGTAATCCATTTTGACAGCCGGGGTTAGGGCAAAGCTTGCCCCGGTGCAAGAGGCAGCAGGAGCAAAGAGTGACAACGACAATAACGCCGCTGATCGCCGGGAACTGGAAAATGAACGGCCTGCGGGCCTCGCTGGACGAGCTGACGGCCCTGGCCGCGATGATGACGACGGGCGAGGCACCTCGCGCCATCGTGGTGATCTGTCCCCCTGCGACCATTCTCGCCGCCGTGGCGCGGCAGGGCGCAACCTCTGGCATCCTGGCCGGCGGGCAGGACTGCCACCCCGCCGCCTCGGGCGCTCATACCGGCGATATCGCGGCCGGCATGCTGGCCGATGCCGGCGCCCAATATGTCATTGTCGGCCATTCCGAGCGCCGCGCCGCCCATGGCGAAACCGATGACCTGGTGCGCGCCAAGGCGGAGGCCGCCATCGGCGCCGGGCTCAAACCCATCATCTGCGTCGGCGAGACCGAAGCCGAGCGCGACAGCGGCCGCGCCGATTCCGTCGTNGCNGCNCAGCTTGCCGGCTCCATCCCCGATGCCGCCGGNCAGCACGATGTCATCGTGGCATACGAACCCGTATGGGCCATTGGCACCGGCCGCACGCCGAGCAATGAAGACATCGCCGCAATGCATAATGCCATCCGCCGGCAACTGGTGGATCGGTTCGGTGACAAGGGGCAGGGCATCCATATCCTCTATGGCGGCTCGCTCAAGCCGCAGAATGCCCGGGAAATTCTCGCCATCGACAACGTCAATGGCGGCCTGGTCGGCGGCGCCAGCCTCTTGGCAAAGGACTTCGCAACCATTATCTCGGCCGTGTGATAAGCGGGTGCCGCGGGCAGGGCCGGAAAATGGCCCTGGCCTCTGGCATTTGCTGCGCGAGGCGTGTAAGACGCGCCATCCTTTGACTGACCTGAATAAGAAGACACAATGGCGAACGTCCTGATTGTGGCCTATTTGCTGATCGTCCTGGCGCTGATTGCAGTGATCCTGCTGCAGCGCTCCGAGGGCGGCGCGCTGGGCATCGGCGGTGGTGGCGGCGGCGGTTTCATGACCGCGCGCGGCTCGGCCAACCTGCTCACCCGCACCACGGCGATTCTGGCGACCCTGTTCTTCGCCACGGCCATTGGCCTGACCATTCTTTCCGAGCTGGATCGCGGCACGTCGAGCATTCTCGAAGGCGCCACGACCACCGAGGACGGCACTGCGCCGACCAACGTGCTCGACGCGCTCAACGCCCTCCAGCCCGAAACGTCCGACCTGCCGGTGCCGACCACCGACGCTGCCCCGGCTACCGAGGCCCCCGCGGCCGAGGCTGCGACCCCCGATGCCGCCAGCGACCTGCCGGTGCCCGAGGCTCCGGCGGAGACGCCGACTGACGAACCGGCCGCTCCGGCGACCAACTGACCGCCGCAAGGCGAGACCAAAGAGGGGGATGGAAACATCCCCTTCTTCTTTTTGTGTAGAGCCGCTTGCCCGCTCTACGAATCGACGTTGATGTGATTAAGGTGAACGCCCATGGCTCGGTACGTATTCATCACCGGAGGCGTGGTCTCCTCATTGGGTAAAGGTCTTGCATCGGCGGCGCTCGGCGCGGTCCTGCAAGCGCGCGGCTACAAGGTCCGCCTGAGGAAGCTCGACCCCTATCTCAACATTGATCCGGGCACCATGTCGCCCACCCAGCACGGCGAAGTCTTCGTCACCGATGACGGCGCCGAGACCGACCTCGACCTGGGCCACTACGAGCGCTTCACCGGCCGCGCCGCCACCAAGCGCGACAACATCACCACCGGCCGCATCTATTCGGACATCCTGGCCAAGGAGCGTCGTGGCGAATATCTCGGCGCCACGGTGCAGGTCATTCCCCACGTCACCGACGCCATCAAGAATTTCGTGGTGGAAGGCAATGACGACTTCGATTTCGTCCTGGTCGAGATCGGCGGCACTGTCGGCGATATCGAAGGCCTGCCTTTCTTCGAGGCCATCCGCCAGCTCGGCAACGACCTGCCGCGCAACCATGCCTGCTACCTGCATCTCACCCTGATGCCCTATATTCCCTCGGCCGGCGAACTGAAGACCAAGCCGACCCAGCACTCCGTCAAGGAACTGCGCTCCATCGGCATCGCCCCCGACGTGTTGCTGGTGCGTTGCGATCGCCCCATTCCCGATGGCGAAAAGAAGAAGCTTTCCCTGTTCTGCAACGTGCGCGAAAGCGCCGTCATCCGGGGCCTCGATGTCGGCTCCATCTATGATGTGCCGCTGGCCTATCACAAGGAAGGCCTGGACCGCGAAATCCTCGCCGCCTTCGGCATTACCGACGCGCCCGAACCCGACCTTTCCGCCTGGAACGACGTCACCAGCCGTCTCCACAATCCCGAAGGCGAGGTCAACATCGCCATTGTCGGCAAATATACCGGCCTCAAGGACGCCTATAAGTCGCTCTCGGAAGCCCTGACCCATGGCGGCATCGCCAACAAGGTCAAGGTCAACCTGCAATGGATCGACTCGGAAGTCTTTGAGCGCGACGACCCCGCGCCCTATCTCGAACATGTCCACGGCATCCTGGTGCCCGGCGGCTTCGGCGAGCGCGGCTCGGCCGGCAAGATCGAGGCGGCCCGCTTCGCCCGCGTCAAGGACGTACCCTATTTTGGCATCTGCTTCGGCATGCAGATGGCCTGTGTCGAGGCCGCCCGCAACACGGCGGGCATCAAGAATGCGTCCTCCACCGAATTCGGCCCCACCAAGGAGCCGATCGTGGGCATGATGACCGAGTGGACCAAGGGCAACGAGAAGGAAAGCCGCTCCGCCGAAGGCGACCTGGGCGGCACGATGCGGCTCGGCGCCTATCCGGCCCAGCTCACCCGCGGCTCGCGCGTGGCCGACATCTATGGCTCCACCCGCATTTCCGAGCGCCATCGTCACCGCTACGAGGTGAACATGGACTATCGCAAGGTGCTGGAAAAGAACGGCCTGCTGTTCTCCGGCGTCTCGCCCGATGGCAAGCTGCCCGAAATCGTCGAGCGCACCGACCATCCCTGGTTCATCGGCGTGCAGTTCCACCCGGAACTGAAATCCAAGCCCTTCGAGCCACACCCGCTCTTCGCCAGCTTCATCGCCGCCGCGATGGAACAAAGCCGGCTGGTCTGATGGAAATCCGCACGGAGCGCCTGCTGCTCCGGCGCCCCCACCTGGATGATCTCGACGCCATGTTCGAGATCATGTCCGACCCCCGCGCCATGCGCTACTGGTCGACGCTCCCCCATGCCGGCCGCGACGTGACGCTGCCCTGGCTGGAGCGGATGATCGCCCGCACGACCGCAGGCGGCGAAGATTTCCTGGTCGAATTCGACGGCAGGGTCATCGGCACTGTCGGGGCAGGGCGGCTGCCCGATTTCGGCTTCATCATCCACCCCGATTTCTGGCGCCGGGGCTTTGCCACCGAGGCGTCCTCCGCCTTCATCGCCTATGCCTTCAGCAACACGGCAGCGAGCGAATTATGCGCCGATGTGGACCCGCGCAATGTCGCGTCGCTCGCTGTGCTGGCCAAGCTTGGCTTCCTCGAAACGGGCCGCGCCGAACGCACCTTCCTGCTCGGCGAGGAATGGTGCGACAGCATCTATCTTGCCCTCCCGCGTCCCCCGGAACAGGGGTAGGCGGCCTGTCTCCCCCGGTCAATGTTCGGCAGAAGAGGAGACCGACCATGATCCGCACACTGTTCAGTGCTGGCCTGCTGCGCATCGAGGATCCCGCCCGCTTCAGCTTCCTCGATCCGGCCACGGCCAGGCCGGGCAAATCCTATCCGATGGAAATGGTCACCGACGAGATCGTCAATTTCGACGACGCCTTTGCCGACCACATCTCGCCTGGCGCCATCATGGTGGAAGCCTCGTATTTCGCGGATGCCTATACTTGCGAAGCCGCGATCCTCACCGCAAAGGGCCAGGTCGTGCTGGTTTCCTGCCCCTACATTCCCTGATGTGCTAGAAGGCGATCACAACCGACGGATCGCCCATGGCCGACATCATCAAGCTCCGCAATGCTCGCAAGCAGAAGGCCCGCGCCGACAAGGACGCACAGGCCCAGCAGAACCGCATCCTGTTCGGCCGCACCAAGGCCGAAAAGCTCAAGCAGGCCGCCGAGAAGGCACAGGCGGACAAGCATATCGACGGCCACCGGAAGGATCCCACATGAGCCGTGTCGTCGTCATCGGGGCCACCGGCCATATCGGCACCTACCTTGTGCCGCGCCTCGTGATGGCAGGCCACGATGTCGTTGCAGTCAGCCGCGGTCGCGCCGAGCCCTATCAACCCGGCCCGGTGTGGAAGCTTGCCGAAACCGTCATCCTGGACCGCGCCATTGAAGAAGCCGCCGGCACCTTCGGCAGAACCATCGCCGCGCTTAGGGCTGATATCGTCGTCGACTGCATCTGCTTCACCGAAGCCAGCCACCATCAGCTCGCCGATGCGCTGGCCGGCAAGGCCAGCCACTTCATCCATATCGGTACGATCTGGACGCATGGCACGGCGTCGGTGGTGCCGACGCCGGAATCGGCCGTCAAGCACCCCTTCGGCGATTACGGTATCGCCAAGGCTGCCATCGAGGCGGATTTGCTGCGCCGGGCTGCCTTGCATAATTTCCCAGCCACCATCGTCCATCCGGGCCACATTGTCGGTCCCGGCTGGGCGCCGCTCAATCCGGCAGGCCATTTCAATCCTGCCGTGTTCAGCATCATTGCGCGGAACGAAAGGCTGCTATTGCCCAATTTCGGATTGGAATGCGTCCACCACGTTCACGCTGACGACGTGGCCCAGGTGGTGATGCGGGCCATCGACAATCGTGCAGCATCGGTGGGCGAAGCCTTCCATGCTGTCTCGTCCGGCGCCCTCACATTGCGCGGCTATGCCGAAGCCATGTACCGCTGGTTCGGGCACCAGCCCAATCTGGCCTTCGCGCCCTACGCCGATTGGGCCAAGGCCCAATCGGCCGACGACGCCCAGGCCACTTGGGAACACATTGCCCGCTCGCCCAACTGCTCCATCGAAAAGGGGAGGCGGCTGCTCGGCTATGCGCCGCGCTATACCTCGCTGGAAGCCGTGCAGGAGGCTGTGACCTGGCTCATCGCCGATGGTCAGGTCGAGGCGCCCACCAATTGACCTGGCACACACCGCTCATCGAGGGGCACCGCAAGGACGATCCGCCCGCCGGGTGATCCGCGGCTTTGCGTAGGCAGCGGCATGTCATTCCCAAGTCGCCGACACCGGCTTATTCTAGCCGCATCAGATGGGGGAGTTTGGACATGCCGTTCTACAACGACCTGCGCCCGGTAGCCGATTTCGAGAAGCGGGACTTCATCCGCGTCTTTCCCGGCATGACCCATGCCGAAAAGCTGCGCACCATCGATGGCATCATCCGCCTGCGTACCGCGCTCGACCAGCAAATTCCGCCGCGTCGCGCCGAGGAAAACCTGCTGATCGCCAGCTGGAACATCAAGGAATTCGGCCATACCAGCCAGCGCCTGCCGGAGGCCTATTACTATATCGCTGAAATCATCGCCCGTTTCGACCTCGTCGCCATCCAGGAGATCAAGTCCACGCGCAAGGATCTCGACATCGTCCTGCGCATCCTGGGCTCGGACTGGACCTACCTGGTCAATGACATTACCGGCGGCGCCAGCGGCAACCGCGAGCGCAGCGCCTATCTCTACAATACCAAGCGGGTGGGCCTGTCGGGCCTGGTCGGCGAACTGGTGCTCTGGCCCGATCTCAGTGTCGGCGCCCGTCTCGCGCAACTGGCGCGAACCCCATACATGACCGGCTTTCGCGGGGGCTGGAAATCCTTCGTGATGATCAACCTGCACCTGTCGCCCGACAAGGATGGCAACAAGGCTCTCGACCGCCGCGCCGAAATCGAATTGCTGCTCCGCGTGCTGGCCCACAAGTCGGAGGAATTCGTGGGAGAGAACCTGATCCTGACCGGCGACTTCAACCTCTATCGCAGCGTCGACCAGCAATCGGTCGACCTGCTGAATGCCGCCGGTTTCGTCGAGGTGGAAAGCCTGGTGGGTGTCAATACCAATGCTTCTGGCAGCGAGGCTTACGACCGTTTCTTCATCAAGAAGAACAAGTTCTTCAAACTGGCCCGGAACAGCGCCGGCAGGGAAAGCGGGGGCGTGTTCGATCCCTTCCNGCATGTCTATCGGCTGGCCGATGCAGTGACCTACCGCCCGCACATGCTNGAGGTCTATTCGGGGAGCGANCCGATCGGGACGGACGACGCNGCNCTCACCCGCTACTTCGATCGCTACTGGCAGCAGAACCAGATATCGGACCACCTGCCGATCTGGTTCGAGATCATCATCGACTCATCCACCGAATTCCTGACGGAAAACCGCGGCAAGATCGCCAATGAGGTCGGCCCCTAGGGCACCCGATCAGCCTAGGCCTACCAGGTCACCTGGCAAACCCCGCCCTTGGGCGCGAACTGCATGCTGTCCGCCGTGTACTGGAAAATCTCCAGCTTCACGCCGTTGGGGTCCTTGGTCCAGGCCTGCCAGGTCCCGTCCACGCCCAGCTTCTTGTCGGTAATCTCGACGCCCTGTTGGCGCACATGTGCGATCAGCCCATCCAGGTCCTCGGTTTCGAGGCAGATATGGTTGATCTGGTCGGTCTCGGCAAAGCGCGATTCCCCCTTGCGGAACACTTCGATGAAGGTCCGTGCCCCCAGGTCCATATAGAACCCGATCCAGTCCTCGCCGCGCTTGAAGTCGAAGGCCCGCGCAATGCCGAAGACGTCACGGTAGAAATTGGCGGTCTTTTCCAGGTCGTGGGCGAAGATGCAGGTATGGGCAACCTGCTTGATGAGCTGCGTGGTCATGGTTCCTCCGGGACTGCCTCGTATTAACGATAAACCGACCCTTGATCAATCACCCGGGAGCGCCGGATGCCTGCTAACCGGCATTTTTTTGTGTCGCCCTCTTTTCCTTGTCACGCACCGCGTCTAGGAGAGGCGCAACGAACCGACAGAACCCAATCGGGAAGGGCGCATCCATGTCTTCAATCATCCACGTCACCGGCCGCCAGATCTATGACAGCCGCGGCAATCCCACGGTCGAAGTCGATGTGGTGCTGGACGACGGCAGCTTCGGCCGCGCCGCCGTTCCCTCGGGTGCCTCCACCGGCGCCCACGAAGCCGTCGAATTGCGCGATGGCGGCCCGAAATACAACGGCAAGGGCGTCACCCAGGCCGTCGAGAACGTCAATTCGGCGATCTTCGACGAAATCCAGGGCATGGATGCACTCGATCAGCTCGCCGTCGACCAGGCGATGATCGACATCGACGGCACGCCCAACAAGTCGCGCCTGGGCGCCAATGCCATTCTCGGCGTCTCGCTGGCCGTGGCCAAGGCCGCTGCCGAATCCAGCGAACTGCCCTTCTACCGCTATATCGGCG
>Ga0065721_10052733_pt1 | contig 11297 bp, 9 predicted proteins | sample Mesricmetagenome_FD_59108 | JGI IMG/M metagenome (GOLD analysis project Ga0065721, IMG submission 59108) | Mesophilic microbial community from rice straw/compost enrichment Sample: eDNA_1 v2 (version 2) | ecosystem: Engineered > Solid waste > Grass > Composting > Bioreactor | place: USA: Davis...
CGCACGCCGGATACAAGACCAGACAGCAGCACTAACCTGCCACAGGTTATCGAACCGCAGCAGCATTTCCCGGAAGAACAGCGTGCCAAAACGCCAAAAAATGATATCTCTACTGAATCTTCCAATATCAGACCTTTTGAACCTGTAGCAAAAGAAGGTTCAACCCAGCCGGGCGAAAGAGCTGAAAGAAGACCAAGACCACGTTTCAAACCGCATCGCCATAAGCATCATCATAAGGGTCACGCGGCGAAACATGATCAAGGAGAATCACCTCGACATAACCTCGAAGGCGAAGACATTTATAAAACGGGTGGCAGTGGCGGCCGTACGGAAGGAGAGGATTAATCCATTTTACTAGCAGAGGTTCTGGGCTGATAAAAACCCAGAACCTCTGTTAATCTAAGAAACTGCACTTGTCATTGCGAGCGTAGCAAAGCAATTCAGACCTCCTTATGGACACACTTCACAATGCTGTCATCCTGAGCGAAGCGAAGGATCTCCTTTTGTACATCGGAAGATCCTTCGCTTCGCTCAGGATGACAACATTCTGGATTGCTTCGCTACGCTCGCAATGACAGGTGCAATGAACACTCTCACTATTCTTCATCACTGCCCAGTCGACGGGCTCGGGATTCAAGCATCACGGGAATATCATGGATAATGGGAAAAGCAAGGCGGTCAAAGCGGCAAACAAGTTCCTGGCCAGGCTGGTCATACAACAATTCCCCTTTACATACGGGGCATGCTAGTATTTCGAGTAATGTTTTATCCATGGCAATTCATCAATTAAATTAACAAAGCTATCATACACGCATCATGGCTGGAAAAAAATAATGACGCGACATCTTAATCTTGACGTTGTTCATCCTTCCTGGAAAGAATGCCTGCAAAGAGGCCTAGCAAAAATTGATCCTGATTATCTGAAAAAATTGGATCACTCTGCTGACTGGCTTCCGGGTCATGAAAAAATTTTTAACGCATTCTCTCTGCCGCTTGATAAAGTCAATTATGTATTATTTGGCGAATCCCCTTATCCTCGACGTGAATCGGCAAATGGTTATGCCTTCTGGGATGCGAGTGTGAAGGAGTTATGGTCGCCGACTGGATTAAGCAAGAAAGTCAATCGGGCCACTTCATTAAGAAATATTTTAAAAATGCTGCTCATCGCGGAAGGGTCACTTGATAAACGTAATCCGGCTCAGGAAAAAATAGCACAGATCAATAAAGATGCTTTCGTGCAGACGAATGAAGAGTTATTCAATAATTTTCTCCGCCATGGTTTTTTATTATTAAACGCGACACCCGTACTACAATCAGGGTCACCTCAAAAAGATGCGCGCGCCTGGCATCCGTTCGTCAAAGAGCTTTTGGCCTGCCTGCTGGAAAAACGACCGCAAGCCACGTTTATTCTATTTGGCCGCATTGCTAATACCATTGATGCGTTAATCCCCGATAATCATATAAACAAATTGTATGCAGAGCACCCTTATAACTATTCCTTTATTGCTAACCCTAAAGTATTGGCTTTTTTCAAACCGCTGCAATTGCTGAGAAAAAGTGTCGCCCCAATATAGGCAGGGGTGACTTGGCAGGTAAATGAAAAGCCTGAACATTTGCTATACTTTGTTAAAAAAGATAAAGTTATATACATAAACCGTAAGGGGATGATTTATGCGCATACTTCTGGTCGAGGACGATGAACTGCTGGGCGAAGGGACGCGTAAGGGGTTGATTCAAGACGGTTATACCGTTGACTGGGTAAAAGATGGCGCCCTTGCAGACCAGGCTTTAAAAACAGAAAAATTTGATCTGGTCGTTCTTGATTTAGGCTTGCCCAAAATGCCGGGCATTACGGTTTTGCAAAATTTACGCGATCGCGGCGACACTACCCCTGTGCTGATCCTGACTGCACGAGAATCCGTCGAAGACCGAGTTAAGGGACTGGACACCGGCGCAGACGATTACCTAACCAAGCCCTTTAATCTGGACGAGCTGCTTGCTCGCCTGCGTTCCTTACAAAGACGCTTTGCGTCCCGTGCCGCACCCCTTCTGGTACACAACGAAATTATTCTGGATCCCGCTTCCCATACTGTCTCGTATAAGGGCGAGCCGGTTAACCTGTCACGCAGAGAGTTTGCCTTGCTGCATGTCTTGCTTGAAAATGCAGGCCGTGTATTATCTCGCGAGCATCTGACCCAATCCCTCTACGGCTGGGGTGAAGAAGTGGATAGCAACGCGCTTGAAGTACATGTCCATAATCTTCGCAAACGTTTTGGTCAAGACTTTATTCGAACCGTACGTGGCATCGGTTATACTATAGAAAAAAGCAAAGATCAAAAATGATCCGATCGATCAGATACTTCTTATTAATCAGTCTACTGCTGAGCATCACTGTTGCCTCAGCGATTAATGGGATTGGTAACTATCTGCTCGATGAACAAGTCATTCAACCCTATCTTGACGCGCAACTTATCAGGGCTTCTGACCTGATCGGCATACTCAACCGCTCCACGACATCAACTGAAAAAATTAAAAATGAAATTATTGCTTATCTGCTTCGCACCCAGTCCATTACCGGACAGAAATTCCTTTTTCAAGTCTGGGGCAAAGACGGGAAGCGGCTCATGCACTCGCCCAACTATCCTGAAATATCCCTCAAAGACGCCCCTGTTGGCTTTAGTGACCGCGAAATACAGGGCAACGACTGGCGTATATACGGGACCTATGACAAGAACCAGGGCGTGAAAATCGTGGTAGCGGAACTCTATAATCTGCGCCGTGAGCTTGCTGATGATATTGCCCGAAGCAACGCCAATATCCTGCTTATCACTTATCCGGTGTTTGGTATCCTGGTCTGGTTCATTATCAGCGTTGCACTCCGCTCTATCACCCGAGTGACGACTGAAATCTCGAATCGTGCCTCCACCTTCCTTGAGCCTGTTCAGTTAACGGAGATTCCTAACGAGATCAAACCGCTGGTCGCCGAATTAAATCAGCTATTCATCCGGCTTAAGCTCGCTTTTGAACGTAATAAACGTTTTGCTGCTGACGCGGCCCACGAATTGCGCACGCCGCTCGCTGCGCTCAAAACCCATGTACAGGTTGCCCTCAAGGCAGACAACGACGCAGACCGCACAAAAGCCTTAAAAAAAGTCATTGAAAGCGTGGATCGTAGTTCACACGTGGTGGCCCAGCTACTCACACTAAGCCGCCTGGGTGAAGAAGAAGCTTTGACAGATATCAAGCCCGTGGACCTTCACAAGCTAGCCATCGAAATTATTGCTTTTCTGGCCCCCCACGCGCTGGAAAAAAATATTGAGCTTGAACTTGCGCCTGCGCCCAGGGAGGGCACCATCCTCGGAAATGACACCGCTCTAGGTATTCTCATACGCAATATTGTAGACAATGCTATTCGCTATACCCCGTCAGGCGGCGAAATTAAGGTTGCCATTATTGACACAGGCACAAAGGTTATTTTCCGCGTGACCGACACAGGGTCAGGCATACCGCCAGAACTGAGGGAACGTGTATTTGAGCGCTTTTATCGGGTTTTAGGCACTAAAGCCTCGGGAAGCGGTCTTGGGCTTGCCATTGTGAGCCAAATCACCTCGCTGCACCATGCGGAAATTAACCTTGCAACGCCTCCAAATGGGATAGGACTGCAATTCGATGTAGCATTTCCTAAATATCATGCTTAAAATTAGCATGCCATGCAGATCCATGAATCTTTGGCTGTACCGCCAGGCTTTGGTAGTGTGACGCAGCCTTTTTGTTAACATCAACAGGAATAGTAGACCAGCCTATGCTAAAACGTTTATTGCCACGTCAGGATGCTTTTTTTCAACTCTTTCAACAGGCAGCGGACAAACTACTTTTGGCTACCACTGAATTTTCAAACCTCTTACAGCATCTGGACAACCAGCAATATTATGTCGATGCCATCGCAAAACATGAAGAAGAAGCGGATCAGATCGCATATACTAATTTTGAATTGCTGCATAAAACATTTATTACCCCTTTTGACCGTAACGATATCCATCAGCTGACAAGCGCACTGGATGACATTATTGATCTCATTAATCGCATTGCGCAGCGCTTTCCATTTTATCAACTGAGCAGCGTTCCTGAAGAAACAATTCAGTTATCGCGGCTTAGCGCAGAAGCAACAGAGCATCTTAAAAAAGCTATTTACTGCCTGCATTCTCTTAAAAATTCCGCTGAAATATTTCACCATTGCAATGAAATAGAACGTGTCGAAAGCAGAGCTCACCAAGTCGTTTTAGCCGGTGAAAAAAAACTATTTATGGATGAGGAAGACTTTAAAACCTTTTTCAAACTGAAAGAAATCTATGCTCACTCCAAATTAGTTATTAACCGCTGCCAGGACGTTGCCAACATCCTAAAAGGCATCGTACTCGAGTATTCATAATATGGAATCATCCATGTCTATCGTTATTATCACTATTGGTTTCGCGCTTCTGTTTGATTTTCTGAATGGTTTTCATGACGCTGCCAACTCCATTGCCGCAATTGTCTCAACCCGCGTCATGAAACCTCACTGGGCTGTTCTTTGGGCTGCTTTTTTTAACTTTATTGCTTTTTTATTCTTTGGCGTACACGTGGCAACGACCATCGGTACAGGACTGGTTGATCCACATGTGATTACCACACAGGTGATTTTTTCCGCTCTGCTGGGCGCCATTTTCTGGAATATTTTTACCTGGTTTTATGGCTTGCCATCCAGCTCTTCGCACGCACTGATTGGTGGATTACTGGGTGCATCAGTTGCTTATGCCGGCATACACCCGCTTAAATGGGTGGGCATTTCCAAAGTGTTAGCAGCCATTGTCATCTCGCCCCTGCTCGGCATGGTGATAAGCATGATCCTCATCGTCCTGACCGCGCGCATCTTTTTTTATACTAATCCGCAGCGCGTTGAAGGCTGGTTTCGACACTTTCAATTTTTATCTTCCGCTTTCATCAGTCTTGGCCATGGGAGCAACGATGCACAAAAAACCATGGGTATTATCGCCATTCTGCTCTATTCCTCGGGTATGCTAGGCAGCCATTTTTACGTGCCAGCGTGGGTCGTCATACTTTGTAATTTCGTTATTGCATTTGGTACTGTCTGCGGGGGCTGGCGTATTGTCAAAACCATGGGCATGAAAATTACCAAACTAAGGCCGCTCAGTGGATTTTGCTCTGATACCGCCAGTGCAACTACTCTCGCACTTGCAACCACCCTGGGCATTCCCGTATCGACCACGCATACAGTAACTGGTGCGATTATTGGCGTCGGCTCATTAAACGGGTTTTCAGCAGTACGCTGGGGAGTGGCAAGAAGTATCGTTTGGGCCTGGGTATTAACTATCCCGGCTTCAGGCTGCGTTGCCGCAGCAGTTTGGGGCATCGCCCAATTTTTCAATTCAGATAATGGGATCCCGATGTATGCAGCGAATTTGTTAATGAGAGGATAATTGACGGTTGACCCTAATTGAAATAGCTCAGTAATCCTGTTGTGCGCTTCTGAAAATAAGCCGGATCCGCAATCAAGCCGGCTTGGGAAGCGATCATGCCCAGATCTCCTTCAAATAGCGCTCCTTCTACGGCTTCTTTTTTCTTTATTTTAAGATAATCAGGCAACCCGCCGAGCTCCACATCACTGATAAGAAACGACTGCAGCACTTCCACTGCCGCTTTTTTCTCATCTTTGTTATACCCCCCCATCCATTTTTTACCATAATCCACTAATGAATGGGTATAATTATAACTCAGCCATTTTTTGCTGTAATTCGGCAACCAGCCTGCTGATGTCGTATGTTCACCTTCTTTCTCACGCTGACGCCAGTAAATTTCACTAAAACAGAATAAAATTGCCCTGTCGTGATCTGCATCTCCTGTGTAATTTTTCGATTTCTGGATACAGTAAGCCAACGCATCACCTTCCAGCATAATGCGGGCAAGCGTCTCAGTGCTGATGCAACCAATAAAATCTCTCCATTCATTTTTAGACAGAACACTTGTCATGATATCAACGAGCTCATGGGGATCCTTGATTTTCCTTAAAATAGTTTCCGCGAGTTTTTGATTCCCCTTCCTGCCATAACTCACTTTCATATGACACTTTTGTTCTTTAAGCGCTTTGAATAATTCATTACTCGAATTAGGCGGAATAGGCATCTGGAGTCTCTGGGTCGAATATTCAATCACATCATAATAATAAAGCGCTTCAAGCGAATGATTAATAATTCGCTGGGTTTCATTTTCAGTTAATTTTTTTTCACTTCCATCCGTATGAAACAGCGTTGTTGTTCGGGATTTATCAGCCGCATTTAAGCAAGGCCCTACTTCGATGAATGTGTGTGTATCATCGCTCATGATAAACTCATTAAAGTTGAGTGAAAGCAGCCGCTCCAGCAATTCCCCTTTATAGAGATTTTTTATCGATGGCATCAGCAACAGATAAGGATGCGTTTCTAACAAAGTCGCCAGATGCTGCGCAAGCAACAGACAGGCACGATTGATACGGCTATTAGGATAATGGAAATAAACAGCATCAGTACCCTGTATGCACTCCCAGCGATCATTCAAAAAAATCAGAATGGTTTCAAGACAGCACTGGATTGCACCCATTTCAGGACCGGGATAATTTTTCAAAATCTGATTAATCTGCGCTTCCGACCGCACAAACTGTTCCAAAACTAGGTTTAATTCCCGGAAAGCCAGATCCGATTCAATACGAACCAACGGTTTAAGATGAGGACATTCTTCTAACAGCTGGAATGCTTTTAAAACATCTTCTACCACCTCCTTAATCCGTGTATGCATATTCGCCCTCAGTAAGGATTCAGATTTAGTCATTGTACCTCGCTCATCACGAGGTACAATGAAACATTCATTTCAAACCATTGTCTTTCGTACAGTCGAATTCAACTCCACATCCGGGGTTGAAAACTGCAATGCCTGCTCTGCAAACATCTTTAAGTCACTTTTGTTTTCTAACAAGGCTCCGCTAAAAGGACTTAATTTTGACTGCGGATTTTTAAACACTTCTCTTAAATCAGCCAACTTTCCTGGTCCCATTAGCCACAGCTGCAATGCCGCTGCACTCTTGATTTTAAATTCACCTGTAAAAACAATTTTAGACTCGTCTGCGTTATTCATATAAATAGCACTGACAAAAAAGTTTAGCAACGTGCCTGTCCAGGATTTGATATGACTGCCCTTTGCTCGCTCTTTGCAATATATTTCCAACACAGCAATTAAAACCGCCTTTTTATATTCATCATCGGCAGGATACTGACTTTTATCTTTAAAAAGCGTATCGAGTTTTATATCGCCATTGGTAACCCATTTCACTATCTCCGCCGTACTGACATTGACAAGCGAATCTTTTAAGGCTTTCAACCCCTGCTGATCATCCTCGTATCGGGATTTAAATGATAAAAATTTTTCAATAAAGTGTTGCTGTGTCTCGACGCCTTTCCAGGTTTCAGTGAGATCTGATTCAATCTTTGTATTTTCTACGGGAGTCGTCAGCCGCTTGCTGACTTCGGTTTCATCTATTTCACGCTGAGTCTTTTCCACCGAAGCCATTACCTGCTCGGTTTCGCCCACTTCTTTTGCAAGCTGCGGCGTAAGCGCATTATAGTAATCCACCAGTTTCTGCGCCTTGTCAAAAGCAGTTTTTTTGGGTGAGGACTCTTCCACCATTGGAAACGTGGCGAATTCCCAATCCGCTTTAGGCATTTCCGTTTCCGGGACGCTGTGCATCACCTGCGACGAGAGATCGGGCTTGCCAGCTTTCGTGCCCGATTTAGCCTGCATCATTTTTAAAATTTGCGCTTCACTGGATTGTAAATAATCTTTTAACTGGAGCCTAACTTGGTTTTTACGCCGGTGCTTGGGTTGGTTATCATCGGGTGGTAATCTATCTATATCGGGCACTGGGTGTATAGGATGATTGACTACTTGCTTCGTTGATTTGCTATTTTTGCCCATAACTTGTCTCCTCCTTGAGAAAGGTTAGTTGAAACCATCCACATCAAGATAAAGATTATTTCTTAAGGTTTTCTTAAATTGTTCCAATGGCAGGATAATATGGTAAAATTTTGCTTGATCGAGCGGATTCAGCTGCGTAAAAAATCATAACTATAATTATAAAATAAGATTGAGATTAAACATGGTTAAAGCCAAGCAAAAATTCCACTATCTGCCAGACGGAACACTGGATATCCCATTATGGTTAGCATCCATTCAAAACAAACATGCGCTAAGCCAGGTAACACAGTTACAAAATGCCTGCGAAATGACGCAAAAACTGACGCAGGGACTCACTACTTTCTATGGCCAACCCCGCCTTGAACATGGACTTGATGTTGCGGAAGTGATACTGGACCTTAAATTGGACCAGGAAACAGCGGCTGCCGGCATTATCAGCAGCGCTTTGTCATTGACACCACAGGTGATCGAGCAAATTAAAAAAGCAATGGGAGATGAGATTGCGTCGCTGATGCTGAGTGTTCAGCAAATGGATATCATTCCCGCCATACAAAAACAGCAGCAGACACGCAATCAATTACAAGTAGATAAAATACGGAAAATGCTGCTGGGCATGGCCAAAGATATACGTGCCGTCATCATCAAATTGGCTGATCGTTTGAGTTTCATGCGTGGAATCAAAGCCATTGCACCTGAGGAACGCAAACAGTTCGCTCAGGAAGTACTTGATATTTATGCTCCGCTCGCCAACCGCTTAGGTATCGGTCAAGTCAAATGGGAGCTGGAAGATTTAGCCTTTCATTATCTTGATCCAGTAACTTATAAGACGATTGCAAGTTTTCTCGCCGAACGGCGCATTGATCGTGAAAACCGTATTAACGAAATCATTCATCGCCTGCAGGATAAATTGCAAGCTGCACACATCCGGGCCGATGTTAATGGCCGCGCTAAACACATTTATAGTATTTACTTAAAAGCGCAGCGCAAGCATGTGGATTACCAGGATATTTACGACCAAAGTGCCGTGCGTATTCTTGTTCCTACCATTCAAGATTGCTATGAAGCCTTAAGCATCGTTCATAGCTCGTGGCCACCCATCATGGAAGAATTTGACGATTACATCGCTCATCCCAAACCCAACGGTTATCGTTCTATTCATACCGCCGTGTTGGGTGAAAATGGCAAGCACTTTGAAATTCAGATTCGCACTTATACCATGCATGAAGAAGCAGAACGCGGCGTTGCTGCGCACTGGTTATATAAGGAAAATAAAGCGAATCCTTTAGACGATTCAACCAAAATCTCGTATCTGCGCCAATTGCTTGATTGGCACAAGGAAATCGCCCAATCAGATCAAATAGCGGATGTTGCACAAGCAACCCATACGGATGATCGGGTATATGTGATTACACCTGCAGGTGATATTTTGGATTTGCCTCACGGCGCAACACCGCTTGATTTTGCCTATCACATTCACAGTGAATTGGGACACCGTTGCCGCGGCGCCAAAATTAATGGACAAATTGTGCCTTTGACCTATTCACTACATACGGGCGATAAGGTGGAAATCATCACTGTGTTGCAAGGCAATCCCAGCCGCGACTGGCTGAATCCGGAACTAAATTACGTCAAAACTTCACGTGCTCGAAGTAAAATTTCTCACTGGTTTAAACAGCAGGCATTAAATGAAGATATCGCATCAGGGAGGCAGGTCTTTGAGCGGGAGCTTGCAAGGCACGGGTTAGCCAAAACAACTTCGCTTAGCACCATTGCGCGTTATTTTAATCTAAAAGATGAAAATGCCTTATTAGCTTCGCTGGGACGCGGCAATGTGCGCATAGGCCAAATCATGCAATTAATACAACCTAAAGAGCATGAGAAAGCCGCACCGACAAGCATGGCGGCAACACTTGTCAAACCGGTGCGCGAAAGTAGCAACGCCATTGCGGGCGCAGCCGATTTGCTCACCCGCTTTGCCAAATGCTGCAAACCTATTCCGGGTGATGCGATTATTGGCTATATTACCCATGGTCGCGGCATTTCTATTCACAAAAAAACCTGCCAAAACGCCAAACAGTTATCCGATCCCAGGCGTTTTATCCACATAGACTGGGATAAGCAAAAAATAGGCGTGTTTAGCACGGATTTAAAAATCGTGTCGCAAGATCAGGATGATATTTTATCGGATTTAACTTCGCTGTTTGCCAATGAAAAAATCAGCCTGCTGAGCTTTCATTCCACGTTTAATAAAAACCAGAACAAAATATTCATTCAGGTCACCGTACAAGTCCAGGACCTGCAGCAATTGCATAACCTATTGAACCGTATACAACAATTGCCCGGCGTTATTGAGGTAACGCGAATGAAATAGCCGGACAGCATGCTAAAAACATTCGTGGGGTTCAGGCCTTAAAACCTAATATTCTCTTAATATTTATTGTATACAATTTCCCCCATTCTAATTATAAAGTTATAACGAGGGCTGGCATGTTTCGCAAAAATAAAACCCCGAACAAGATTTCAATTATCCCGTCAACGGAAATGCAATTAGGTAATTTTGCATCTTTTCCGAATGAATTAATGTTTTATGTCCTCAGCTTTTTAAATCCAAAGGAACTATGCATCGTCAGCAAGCTTTCAAAAGTATTTTATGAGCTGGCGAATAATAACAATTTGTGGCGATTATTTTTTAAAGAAGGGGTAGGACTGGGTCTAGAAGACACTTCGTATAAAGCTGCTTTTATCGTCAAACCTCAGCTTATTCGTGACGAATATGCCCAGTTCAGTTTATTCGCAAAAATGAATCGCTTAGGAAATTTGCTCGCCCAATTGGAAGCAAACGAAATTAAATTTTATAACAAAAAGAAAACGGTACTTGCAACATATCTCAAAAAACAATTGGAAAAAATAGAAAAAAACAAATCACCTGTTTTAACGCTAGAAATTTACGGAACTTTAACTGAGCTTAATCAATTTTTTTCGATATTGTCGAAATGCAAAAGCATTTTTAGCGATGGCAGACCAATGCATTTATTTTATAGTGCGCTACTTGAGACGTTCGAAAAACATGGTAATAGTATTACGCTTATCAAGCCAGAATGCTTACGTAAAATAAACCATTATTTACAATCAGCTGCCAGCCTGGAACAAATCAAAACGCTACTTAATGTTCTCGTCACGACGGATTTGGCAAGGCATGCTCAACTGCCTGACATCATTGATCTGATGATTCAGCGGCTCAATCAGAGCGATGCGGGACCAGCCAGAGCAAGTGACTTGATGGCTTTGGCTGCCAC
>Ga0065721_10006892_pt1 | contig 11295 bp, 6 predicted proteins | sample Mesricmetagenome_FD_59108 | JGI IMG/M metagenome (GOLD analysis project Ga0065721, IMG submission 59108) | Mesophilic microbial community from rice straw/compost enrichment Sample: eDNA_1 v2 (version 2) | ecosystem: Engineered > Solid waste > Grass > Composting > Bioreactor | place: USA: Davis...
CGCCGGGCGCCCCCTCAGCCCGCGGCGTCGGCGTGGCATGTGACGGAGGCCTGAGGGAAACCATAGTGTTCACTCGTGGCTTCTGATCGCTCGGCCCCGATCGTCCCCGCGCCGTTCGCGCGGGCGACGGCCGCGGTGCGCAAGGCGACGATGCGTCCCGAGCTGCGGCTCGGCGAGATCCCGGCGCCCGGCGGGCTCGCCCCGCACGCGATCGCGATGGCCGCCGACGTCATCCCCGCGCGGCACGGCGTCGACTCGGTGCTCGGCACCGGCCGGTTCGTGCTGCTCTACGACCCGGAGGAGCCCGAGGCCTGGAGTGGCGCCTTCCGCGTCGTGTGCTTCGCGCAGGCCCCGCTCGAGACCGACATCGGCCTCGATCCCTTCGTCGCCGAGGTCGCCTGGTCGTGGCTCGTCGACTCGCTCGCGGCCCGCGACGCCGGCTACACCGCCGCGTCGGGCACGGCCACCAAGGTGCTCTCCACCGGATTCGGCGAGCTCGCCGGGCAGGGCGACGGCGCCCAGCTCGAGGTGCGCGCCTCCTGGACCCCCGACGCCGACGCGGTCGGCGCCTCCGTCGAAGCCTGGAGCGACCTGCTGTGCCGCCTCGCCGGGCTGCCGCCGACGCCCGAAGCCGTCGGTCTCCTGCCGAACCGGCGAGCGGCGCGTGACTGACGCCTCTCCCACTCCGGCTCCCGAGCCGGCCGCGACTCCCCAGCCCCACGCGCACATCGACGTCATCGACACCGTCGAGGGCTATCGGGATGCCGTCGCCCGGCTCGCGGGCGGCACCGGCCCGTTCGCGGTCGACGCCGAGCGCGCTTCCGGTTTCCGCTACTCGCAGCGCGCCTACCTCATCCAGGTCTTCCGTCGCGAGGCGGGCACGTTCCTCTTCGACCCGCCCGCGATCGGCGACTTCACGGAGCTCGCGGCCCTCATGGCCGGCGAGGAGTGGATCCTGCACGCCGCGAGCCAAGACCTCGCGTGTCTGCGCGAGGTCGGACTCGACCCCGAGACGATCTTCGACACCGAGCTCGGGGCGCGGCTCGCCGGACTCCCCCGCGTCGGACTCGGCACCGTCGTCGCCGACCTGCTCGGCATCCATCTCGCCAAGGAGCACTCCGCCGCCGACTGGTCGACGCGGCCCCTGCCGCAGAGCTGGCTCGTCTACGCCGCGCTCGACGTCGAGTTGCTCCCCGACTTGCGCGACAAGATCGCCGAGCTCCTCGACGCGGCCGGCAAGACCGAGATCGCCCGGCAGGAGTTCGCGGCCGTCCTGCGCCGCGAGACCCCGTCGCGGCAGGATCCGTGGCGGCGCCTCTCCGGCATCCCGGCCCTGCGTCAGCAGCGCAACCTCGCAGTCGCCCGCGAGCTTTGGTACGCCCGCGACGAGTACGCGCGCGAGATCGACGCGGCGCCCGGGCGGCTCGTGCCCGACACCTCGATCGTCGCCGCCGCGAAGGCTCTGCCGAAGTCGAAGCGCGACCTCGCCGGCATGAAAGACTTCAACGGTCGCGCGAGCCGCTCGCAGCTCGACCGCTGGTGGGCCGCGATCGAGCGCGGCCTCGCCACCGACGACCTGCCGCCGACGCGCCTCCCGGGCGACGGGATGCCGCCGCCGCGCGTGTGGGCCGACAAGAATCCCGAGGCCGACGGCCGGCTCAAGCGCGCCCGCGCCGCCGTGACGGCTCACGCCGAGCAGCTGGCACTGCCGGTGGAGAACCTCCTCACGCCCGACACGCTGCGCCGCGTGGCGTGGGCTCCGCCGTCGCCGATCGACGCCGAGACGGTCGCCGCGGCCCTCGAGGGGCACGGTGCGCGCCCCTGGCAGGTTGCCGCAACTGCACAGTTGATCGCACAAGCTTTCGTTGAATCCCCACAAGAGCCCGAAACGTCGTCAGCGGCCCCTTCGTCGGAATAGTCAAAGGATTCAGGGGCCCTCGAGGGGCTGCCTAGGATCGAGCCGTACACCGGAATTGCGACCCTGGAGGGCACTGTGGCCGAGGTGAAGGACGTCGTCTTCGTCGATGGGGTGAGGACTCCGTTCGGGCGAGCGGGTGAGAAGGGCCAGTACTGGAACACCCGTGCTGACGACCTCGTCGTGAAGGCCCTCATCGGCCTGCTCGACCGCAACCCCAACCTGCCGAAGGACCGCGTCGACGACGTGGCGATCGCCGCGACGACGCAGACCGGCGACCAGGGACTCACGATCGGCCGCAGCGCGGCGATCCTCGCCGGGCTCCCCGTCACCGTCCCCGGCTTCGCGATCGACCGCATGTGCGCGGGCGCCATGACGAGCGTCGCGACCCTCGGCAGCATGATCGGCGTCGGCATGTACGACGTCGCGATCGCCGGCGGCGTCGAGCACATGGGCCACCACCCGATGGGCGAGGGCGTCGACCCCAACCCGCGGTTCCTCGCCGAGAAGCTCGTCGACCCGCAGGCGCTCAACATGGGCAACACGGCGGAGCGCCTGCACGACCGGTTCCCGTCGCTCACCAAGGAGCGCTCCGACCGCTTCGGCATGCGCAGCCAGCAGAAGGTCGCCGCCGCCTACGCGGCCGGCAAGATCCAACCCGACCTCATCCCCGTCGCCATCCGCAGCGAACAGGGCTGGGGCCTCGCGACGCAGGACGAGGGCATGCGCCCCGAGACGACGATGGAGGGTCTCGCGACCCTCAAGACGCCGTTCCGTCCGCACGGCCGCGTCACCGCGGGCAACTCGTCGCCGCTCACCGACGGCGCGACGGTGTCGATCCTCGCGAGCGCCGCGGCCGCGAAGGACCTCGGCCTCACCGCGAAGATGCGCATGGTGTCGTTCGCGTTCGCGGGCGTCGAGCCCGAGGTCATGGGCATCGGCCCGATCCCGTCGACCGAGAAGGCGCTCCGCAAGGCGGGCCTCACGATCAACGACATCGGCCTGTTCGAACTCAACGAGGCGTTCGCCGTGCAGGTGCTCTCGCTGCTCGACCACTTCGGCATCGACGACGACGACCCGCGCGTCAACCCGTGGGGCGGTGCGATCGCGATCGGCCACCCGCTCGCCTCCTCGGGCGTGCGCCTCATGATCCAGCTCGCCCGCCAGTTCCAGGAGCGCCCCGACGTGCGCTACGGCCTCACCGCGATGTGCGTGGGCCTCGGCCAGGGCGGGAGCATCATCTGGGAGAACCCCCACTACGACGGAAAGAAGCGCTGAGCATGACCGACTTCTCGAAGCTGGTGGGGCTCGACCCCGACGAGGTCGTCACCCACTCCTACGTGCGCGACGTCGCCATGCCGAGCGGCAAGGTGATCGCGCTCATCACCCTCGACAACGGCCGCGACCACACCCGCCCGAACACCCTCGGGCCGGCGACGCTGCTCGAGCTCTCGAGCGTGCTCGACGAGCTCACCGCGCGCGCGTCGAAGAAGGAGATCCACGGCGTCGCCGTCATCGGCAAGCCCTTCATCTTCGCCGCCGGGGCCGACCTGTCGCGCGTCGGCGACATCGAGGACTACGAGACCGGCGTGCTCATGGCCCAGCTCGGCCACGAGACGCTCGGTAAGTTGTCGACCCTCGGCGTGCCGTCGTTCGTGTTCTACAACGGTCTCGCCCTCGGCGGCGGCGTCGAGATCGGGCTCAACGCGACCTACCGCACGATCGATTCGTCGGTGCCGGCGTTCGCGCTCCCCGAGGTCTTCCTCGGCCTCATCCCCGGGTGGGGCGGCGCCTACCTGCTACCGAACCTCATCGGCATCGAGAACGCGCTCGAGGTCATCATCTCGAACCCGCTCAAGACGAACCGGATGCTCAAGGGCCCGCAGGCGTTCGAGCTCGGCATCGCCGACGCGATGTTCCCGCCGGCGAACTTCCTCGAGGACTCGCTGAAGTGGGCCGACTCGGTGCTCACCGGCGCGACGAAGGTCAAGCGCAAGAACGAGCCCGGCAAGATCGAGCGCGCGGTCAAGTGGGATGTCGCGATCAACATCGCCGAGAAGACGCTCGCGTCGCGCATCGGCCGCGTCGCGAAGAGCCCCTACACGGCGCTCGAGCTGCTCAAGGGAGCCAAGAGCGCCGACAAGGCGAAGGGCTTCGCCGCCGAGGACAAGGCGCTCGCCGACCTCATCTCGGGCGACCAGTTCCGCGCGTCGATCTACGCCTTCAACCTCGTGCAGAAGCGCGCGAAGAAGCCCGCGGGTGCTCCCGACAAGGCGCTCGCGCGTCCCGTCACGAAGGTCGGCGTCATCGGCGCCGGACTCATGGCGACCCAGTTCGCGCTCCTCTTCGTGCGCCGTCTCCAGGTGCCCGTGGTCATCACCGACCTCGACCAGGAGCGCGTCGACAAGGGCGTCGCGACCATCCGCGGCGAGATCGACGAGCTGCTCGGCAAGGGCCGCATCGACGCCGACGAGGCGAACCGCCTCAAGGCGCTCGTGACGGGCACGACCGACAAGGCCGACTTCGCCGACTGCGACTGGGTCATCGAGGCCGTCTTCGAGGAACTCGGCGTCAAGCAGCAGGTGTTCGCCGACGTGGAGCAGTACATCTCCCCCGACGCGATCCTCGCGACCAACACGTCCTCGCTCTCGGTCGAGCAGATCGGCGCGAAGCTGAAGAACCCCGAGCGGGTCGTCGGCTTCCACTTCTTCAACCCCGTCGCGGTCATGCCGCTCATCGAGGTCGTGAAGACGCCGAAGACGACCGACGAGGCGCTGTCGACCGCGATGGTGACTGCCGCGAAGCTCAAGAAGAACGCCGTCATCACGGCGGACACCCCCGGCTTCGTCGTCAACCGCATCCTCGCCAAGTTCCTCGGCGAGGCGATGCACGCCGTCGAGCAGGGCACGCCGTTCGAGACCGTCGTCGAGGCGGTCAAGCCGTTCGGCCTGCCGATGGACCCGTACGTGCTGCTCGACCTCGTCGGGCTCAAGGTCGGCGCGCACGTGCTCGACACGCACCACACGGCGTTCCCCGACCGCTTCTTCGACAGCCCCGCGCTGCACGAACTCGCCGAGGCGAATGTGCTGCTCGAGAAGGACGGCAAGGGCAAGCCGACGGGCAAGATCGACAAGAAGGCGATCGCGATCGTCGAGAAGCACCGCATCGCCGGTGCCGCCCCGCTCTCGGCGGAGGAGCTGCGCGTGCGCTTCGAGGACGGCTTCGCCGACGAGATCCACCGGATGCTGGAGTCGGGAGTCGTCGCGGCGGCCGAGGACATCGACCTGTGCATGATCCTCGGCGCCGGCTGGCCGTTCCAGATGGGCGGCGTGACGCCCTACCTCGACCGTGTCGGCGCGAGCGAGCGCGTTTTCGGCTCGACGTTCCACACGCCTCCGATCCGCGGCGTCGCCTGACGCGAAGCGTTCCGGATGCCCGAAGGCCCGGCTCCCCTCGCGGGAGCCGGGCCTTCGTCGTGGAACGGGATCAGTGCCCGGCGTGCATCGCCGGAGCGCCCTCGGGAACCGCCGGTCGCCGCACGAAGAGCGCGACGACGATGTTCGCGAGCGAGACGAACGCGCCCACGAGGAACGCGAGCCGCACGCCCGAGACGATCTGCTCGGGGCTCGCGACGGTGACGTCGGTCTCGCCCGCCGCGGCCATGCCGACCGCGAGGAGCGCGACGAAGATCGCCGTGCCGGCGGCGCCCGCGACCTGCTGGAGCGTCGACACCAGGGCGGAGCCGTGCGAGTACAGGTGCGGCGGCAGCGACCCGAGTCCGCTCGAGAACAGCGGCGTGAACAGGAACGCGAGTCCGAGTCCGAGCATGACGTTCGCGAGCACGACGAACCAGATCTGCGTGTCGACGCCGAGCCCCAGGGCGAACATCCAGAACGAGATGCTCAGGATGACCGCGCCGGGCAGCACGAGCGGCCGCGGCCCCACCCGGTCGTACCAGCGGCCGACGAGCGGGCCGAGGAGGCCGGACAGGAGCGGCCCGGGCAGGAGCATGAGGCCGATCGTCGTCGTCTCGAGGTCGAGCGCGTTCTGCAGGTAGATCGGCAGCAGGATGACCATCCCGAAGAGCGAGAGCATGCCGATCGAGAGCATCACGACCGCGAGCGAGAACGAGCGCGAGCGGAACGTGCGCAGGTCGAGGAAGGCGGCATCCCGGCGCTGCAGCACGAGCTGACGCAGCCCGAACAGCGCGAGGAAGAGCACACCGACCGTGAGCGGCACCCACGGCGGGACCGCGGTGCCGGCCTCGGCCGCCTCGCCGATGCTCGACAGGCCGTAGACGAAGCCGCTGAAGCCGATCGCCGAGAGGACGACCGACGGGATGTCGAGCGGCACCTTCCGCAGTTCGGAGACGTTGGGCACGCGCCAGATGCCGATCGCGAGCATGACGACCGCGATCGGGAGCATGACCCAGAACAGCGCACGCCACTGCTGGTCGAACGCCTGGAGCAGCACGCCCGAGATCGCCGGACCGACCGCCGGGGCGACCGACATGACGATCGAGATGCGGCCCATGATGCGCCCGCGCAGGTGCATCGGCACGATCGTGAGCACGGTCGTCATCATGAGCGGCATCATGAGCGCGGTGCCGCTCGCCTGCACGACGCGCCCGAGCACGAGCACGCCGAACAGCGGTGCGGTCGCCGCGATGACGGTGCCCGCGACGAAGAGCGACATGCCCGCCGTGAACACCTGGCGGGTGCTCAGCCGCTGAAGCAGCCACCCCGTGATCGGGATGACGACGGCCAGCGTCAGCGCGAACGCCGTGGTGAGCCACTGGCCGTTCGCCGCGGTGATGTGCAGGTCTTCGATGATCGTCGGGATCGCGACGCTCATCGTCGTCTCGTTGAGGAACACGACGAAGACCGCGGCGAGCAGCAGCACGAGCGCCTGGCGCGAGCGCGCGTCGAGACGCGTCGCGAGCGCGGGGGTCGACGCCGTCGAGGGATTCGTGGGCGCGGTCGTATCCGTCATGGTTCTCCAGGGGAAGTCAGCGGGCGATCGCCCTGCGGTCCAAGCTACCCCGCACCGCCGACACCGTTCGAACGGCGCGTTGCGCCGAGAGTGAACAACCCCGCTCGACGGGCCGCTATTCCCGAATCGTCGAGGAATCCTGTGCGGTGGACTCGACCCCGTCCTCGTCGGGAAGCGGTCGGGCCACGGGGATGCGCGTGCCGAGCACCTGGGCGACGATGTCGCGCGCGATCCGCTGGTCCGACAGTCCGACCTCCTCGAGGATCTCGGCGCGGTCGCCGTGCTCCAGGAACTCGTCGGGCAGACCGAGTTCGTCGACGGCCGTGTCGACGCCCGCGGCGCGCAGATCCTGCCGGATGCGCGTGCCGATCCCGCCGACCCGGATGCCGTCCTCGATCGAGACGACGAGGCGGTAGTCGCGCGCGAGCTCGATGATCGAGCCGGGCACGGGCACGACCCAGCGCGGGTCGACGACGGTCGCGCCGATGCCCTGCGCCGCGAGACGCTCCGCGACCTGGCGCCCGAGCTTCGCCATCGGACCGACCGTCACGATGAGCACGTCCCGATGCGCCGCCTCGCGCAGCACGTCGACGCCGTCCTCGGTGCGGCGCACGGCATCCAGTTCGTTGCCGACGCTGCCCTTCGAGAAGCGCACGACGGTCGGAGCGTCTTCGACCGCGACCGCTTCGCGCAGCTCCTCACGCAGGCGGGTCGAGTCGCGCGGCGCGGCGATGCGGATGTGCGGCACGGCCTGCAGGATCGCGAGGTCCCACATCCCGTGGTGGCTCGGCCCGTCGGGGCCGGTGACGCCCGCGCGGTCGAGCACGAACGTGACGCCCGCGCGGTGCAGGGCGACGTCCATGAGGACCTGGTCGAAGGCGCGGTTGACGAACGTGGCGTAGAGGGCGACGACGGGGTGCAGGCCCCCGAAGGCGAGACCGGCCGCGCTCGTGACGGCGTGCTGCTCGGCGATGCCGACGTCGAACACGCGCTCGGGGTGCTTGTCGGCGAAGCGGTGCAGCCCCGTCGGCCGCAGCATCGCCGCCGTGATGCCCACGACCCGCGGGTTCTCGTCGGCGATGTCGACGATCTCGTCGGCGAAGACGCTCGTCCAGGACGGGCGCGAAGGTGCCTCGACGGGCTCCCCCGTCTCGGGGTCGATCTGCCCGACCGCGTGGAACTGGTCGGCGACGTCGGCGACCGCGGGACCGTAGCCGTGCCCCTTCTCGGTGATGACGTGCACGATGACGGGCGCGCCGTAGTCCTTCGCCTGGCGGAGGGTCTCCTCGAGTGCGGCGAGGTCGTGGCCGTGCACCGGGCCGAGGTACTTGATGTCGAGGTTGGAGTAGAGCGCCTCGTTGTTGGTGAAGCGCGACAGGAACCCGTGCACGGCGCCGCGGGTTCCGCGGTACACCGCGCGCCCGGCGGGGCCGAGCCGTGAGAACACGGCGCGGCTCGTGCGGTAGAGGCTCCGGTAGGAGCGACGGGTGCGCACGTCGTTGAGGAAACGCGCCATCCCGCCGATCGTCGGCGCGTAGGAGCGGCCGTTGTCGTTGACGACGATCACGAGGCGGCGCGAGTTGTCGTCGGAGATGTTGTTGAGCGCCTCCCACGTCATGCCGCCCGTGAGCGCGCCGTCGCCGACGACCGCGACGACGTGCCGGTCGCCTTGGTCGGTCATCGCGAACGCGCGCGAGATGCCGTCGGCCCACGACAGCGAGCTCGACGCGTGCGAGGACTCGACGATGTCGTGCTCGCTCTCGGAGCGCTGCGGGTAGCCGGCGAGGCCGCCGCGCATCCGGAGCCGACTGAAGTCGTGCCGCCCGGTGAGGAGCTTGTGCACGTAGCTCTGGTGGCCCGTGTCGAACACGATCGCGTCGCGCGGCGAGTCGAAGACCCGGTGGATCGCCATCGTCAGCTCGACGACGCCGAGGTTCGGGCCGAGATGCCCGCCCGTCTTCGACACCTCGGTGACGAGGAAGCGCCGGATCTCGTCGGCGAGGTCGGCGAGCTGCTCCCGGGTGAGGGCGTCGAGGTCGCGGGGGCCGGAGATGCCCTCGAGCAGAGTCATACTGCGAGCCTACGCGGGCGGGCTCACGTCATCCTGAGGGTTGACGCGAGCCCGCCGGAGCGTGTGCTGGTCAGACGAGCGACCGCAGCACGTACTGCAGGATGCCGCCGTTGCGGTAGTAGTCGGCCTCACCGGGCGTGTCGATGCGCACGACCGCGTCGAACGTCACCGTCTGCTTGCCCTCGGGCGAGAACTCGCTGGGCTCCGCGGTGACCTTGACGGTCTTCGGCGTGCGGCCCTCGTTGAGCTCCTCGAGGCCCTCGATCGAGACGATCTCGGTGCCGTCGAGCCCGAGCGACGCCCACGACTGGCCCGCGGGGAACTGCAGCGGCACGACGCCCATGCCGATGAGGTTGGAGCGGTGGATGCGCTCGAAGCTCTCGGTGATGACGGCCTTGACGCCGAGGAGCGCGGTGCCCTTCGCCGCCCAGTCGCGCGACGAGCCCGAGCCGTACTCCTTGCCACCGAAGATGACGAGCGGGGTGCCCTGCGCCTGGTAGTTCATGCACGCGTCGTAGATGTACGACTGCGGGCCGCCGGCCTGGGTGAAGTCGCGCGTGTAGCCGCCCTCGACGACCTGGCCGTCGTTGACCGCCGACACGAGCTGGTTCTTGAGGCGGATGTTGGCGAACGTGCCGCGCACCATGACCTCGTGGTTGCCGCGCCGCGACCCGTAGGAGTTGAAGTCGAGGCGGTCGACCCCGTGCTCCTCGAGGTACTTCGCGGCGGGCGTGCCGGGCTTGATGTTGCCGGCGGGGCTGATGTGGTCGGTCGTCACCGAGTCGCCGAGCGTCGCCATGACGCGCGCGCCGTGGATGTCGGTGACCGGCGACGGCTCGAGCGACATGCCGTCGAAGTACGGCGCCTTGCGCACATAGGTCGAGTTCTCGTCCCACTCGAAGATCGGGCCCTCGGGGGTCGGGAGGCTCTTCCAGCGCTCGTCGCCGTCGAAGACGGTCGCGTACTGCTTGATGAACTGCTCGCGCGAGATCGACGAGTCGATGATCTGCTGCACCTCGTCGGGCGACGGCCAGATGTCCTTCAGGAACACGTCGTTGCCGTCCGCGTCCTTACCGAGCGGGTCGATCTCGAAGTCGAAGTTCATCGTGCCGGCGAGGGCGTAGGCGACGACGAGCGGCGGCGACGCGAGGTAGTTCATCTTCACGTCGGGGCTGATGCGGCCCTCGAAGTTGCGGTTACCCGAGAGCACCGCGGTGACGGCGAGGTCGTGCGAGTTGATCGCCTCGGAGACCTCCTCGATGAGCGGACCCGAGTTGCCGATGCAGATGGTGCAGCCGTAGCCGACGGTGTAGAAGCCGACGCCCTCGAGCGCCTTGTCGAGGCCCGACTTCTCGTAGTAGTCGGTGACGACCTTCGAGCCGGGGCCGAGCGTCGTCTTGACCCACGGCTTGCTCGTGAGGCCCTTGTCGAGAGCCTTCTTGGCGAGCAGGCCCGCCGCGATCATGACGGACGGGTTGGAGGTGTTGGTGCACGACGTGATCGCCGCGAGCGTCACGGCGCCGTTGTCGAGCAGGTAGGTGCGTCCGTCGGGCGTCGTCACGGGGACGGGCTTCGACCACGCCGCGGTGCCGCTGTTGATGTGCACCTCGCGGGTCTCGTCCTCCTCCTCGCCGGGCACCGAGCCGGGGTCGGACGCGGGGAACGAGTGCTTCGACTCGAGGTCGACGATGTCATTCGAGGTCGACGGGGTCGCGTAGCCGAGGATGTCCTCGCCGAACTTCTCCTTCGCCTCGGAGAGCAGGATGCGGTCCTGCGGGCGCTTCGGGCCGGCGATCGACGGCACGACCGTGCCGAGGTCGAGCTCGAGGTACTCGGAGAACGAGGGCTCGACGCTCGGGTCGTGCCAGAGCTTCTGCTCCTTGGCGTAGGCCTCGACGAGCGCGACGGTCTGCTCGTCGCGACCGGTGAGCCGCAGGTACTCGATCGTGACGTCGTCGATCGGGAAGATCGCGGCGGTCGAGCCGAACTCGGGGCTCATGTTGCCGATCGTGGCGCGGTTGGCGAGGGGCACCGACGCGACGCCGGCGCCGTAGAACTCGACGAACTTGCCGACGACGCCGTGCTTGCGCAGCATGTCGGTGATCGTGAGCACGACATCCGTCGCGGTGACGCCCGCGGGGATCTCGCCCGTGAGCTTGAAGCCGACGACGCGCGGGATGAGCATCGAGACGGGCTGGCCGAGCATCGCGGCCTCGGCCTCGATGCCGCCGACGCCCCAGCCGAGCACGCCGAGGCCGTTGACCATCGTCGTGTGCGAGTCGGTGCCGACGCACGTGTCGGGGTAGGCCTGGAGCAC
>Ga0065721_10006653_pt1 | contig 11294 bp, 14 predicted proteins | sample Mesricmetagenome_FD_59108 | JGI IMG/M metagenome (GOLD analysis project Ga0065721, IMG submission 59108) | Mesophilic microbial community from rice straw/compost enrichment Sample: eDNA_1 v2 (version 2) | ecosystem: Engineered > Solid waste > Grass > Composting > Bioreactor | place: USA: Davis...
CCATCGGCCGGGCCGCCGTGACGCAGGCGGCCCGCGGGGCCGTGCGCGCCGTGACCGGGCTCGGCGCCACGGGGGCGTGGCTCTCGGGCACCGGGCTGGCGCAGGTGATCCCCGACGCGCGCGACGAGGCCGACCGGGTGCGCAGCGTCGCGCTGTGGACGAGCTGACCGGGGCCGCCGTCGTCGATGCGACGCCGCCTGTCAAGGGTGGATGCCGGATGCGGCATACATGACTACTGTGAGACTCGACCAGCACTCGATCGAGCGTGAGGAGACCCCATGAGGGGCAAAGCAGCACTCGTCGTCGGACTCGTGGCGGGCTACGTGCTCGGAGCACGCGCCGGCCGCCAGCGGTACGAGCAGATCAAGGCGCAGGCCGAGAAGGTCTGGGAGCAGCCCGTCGTCCAGGGACAGGTCGAGAAGGTGAAGGCGCTCGGCGTCTCCGCCCTCAAGTCCGTCCCCGGAGTGGTGTGGAAGGGCGCGAAGTCCGTCACCCAGGCCGCATCGGGTTCGGGCACCGTGCAGGAGCGCGCCGAGCGCGCCGGCCGCGCCGCGAAGCGCTCCGCCGACGAGGTGGCCGACGTGGTCGAAGACGCCGTCGACGACGGCAAGCAGGCCGAGAAGTCGGCGACGAGCCGTGCCCGCGCGGCCAAGAGCGGCTCCGCCACGTCCGGGAGCTGAGGCATGACCACTCCGCGCGGATTCCGCGATCGTTCCGACGACAGCCTGTTCACGCTGCTCGGAGACATCCCCGAGCTGGTGCGCAACCTCGTGATCGCCGAGATCAACGGTGCCAAGGCCTGGGCGCAGCGCACGGCGAAAGACGCCGGGATCGGCGCCGGCTGGTTCGTCGGCGCGCTCATCGTGCTGTTCTGGGCCGTGCCGGTGTTCTTCGCGTTCGTCATCGCGGGGCTGTCGTCGTGGTGGCCGGTGTGGCTGTCGGCCCTCGTCGTGTTCGGCGTGATGGTCGTGATCACCGCGATCCTCGCCCTGCTGGGGTGGCTGCGGTTCAAGAAGCTGTCGAACCGCGAGAACCCGGGCGCGGCCATCGCCGAAGACGTCCGCATCGTCAAGGAGGCCCGCGATGAGTATTGATCGTCCCGTCCCCGTGCCCCGCACCGCGGTGCCGCTGGGCATCACCGACCCGGTCGAGTCGGCCCGCGCCGAGCTCAAGGCCGCGTTGGCCGCGATCGAGGTCAAGGCCAACCTGCCGCGTCGCGCGAGCGACGCCGTCGACCAGGCCGTGCACGACGTCCGGCAGAAGGCGCAGCGCAACCCCGGGGCCGCCGCCGCGGCCGTCGCGGGCGTCGCCGCCCTCGTCGGTTTCGCCGTCTGGGGCCTGGTGCGCGCCTACACGCGCTGAGACCTCTCGAAGCGACCCGCTCCCTCGCCGGAGCGGGTCGCTTCGTCGTTCCCGGGCCGTGTCGGCGCGCGGGGCGTGACGTCGTTCGGGGGCCGTCGTGCCGTCGTGCGGATTCGGCGTGCGGTGGGGTGCGTTTCGGGCGCCGGGGGCGGTGACGAGACGGGCGGGTGGTTCACCGGTGAGTCAACCGGTTTGGCCCGCCGCCCGGGCGAGACGAGACTAGGAGTCATGTCCCACGACAGCTCCTCCTCCGTGTACACGCTGTGGGCGGTCCTGCGCCGCGATCCCGAGAACCCGGTGACCGCCGCAGAGTCCACCGAACTGGCCGACCTCGTGTCGCTGATCGAGGCCGACGGCGTCACCGTCCGCGGCTTCTACGACGTCAGCGGCCTGCGCGCCGACGCCGACCTCATGGTCTGGCTCCACGGCGAAGACCCGCAGGCGCTCCAGCGCGACCTGCGCCGTCTGCGCCGCACCGACCTGCTGAAGAACCTGCTGCCCACGTGGAACGCCATGGGCGTGCACCGCGACGCCGAGTTCAACCGGTCGCACGTGCCCGGCTTCCTCCGCGGCATGGACGCGAAGCAGTGGCTGTGCCTGTACCCCTTCGTGCGCAGCTACGAGTGGTACCTCCTGCCCGAGGCCGAGCGCCGCGACATGCTCATCGAGCACGGCAAGAAGGGCTCCGAGTACCGTGGCGTGATCGCGAACACGGTGGCCTCCTTCGCTCTCGGCGACTACGAGTGGCTGCTGCCGATGGAGTCCGACGTGCTCACCGACCTCGTCGACATGATGCGCGACCTGCGGTACACCGAGGCTCGTCGCCACGTGCGCGAGGAGGTGCCGTTCTACACCGGCCGTCTCGTCACGCTCGACGAGATCCCCGAGATCCTCCAGTGACGGCGGCCCTGCGGCTCGGCACGCGTCGCAGCACCCTGGCGATGGCGCAGTCGCAGATGGTCGCCGACGCCGTGGCTGCGGCATCCGGTCGTCCGGTCGAGCTCGTCCCGATCGTGTCGGAGGGCGACGTCAACCGGGCGTCGCTGTCGCAGCTGGGCGGGCGCGGCGTGTTCGCGAACGGCCTGCGCGAGGCGCTCGCCGCCGACCGCTGCGACTTCCTCGTGCACTCGCTCAAGGATCTGCCGACCGTGCAGCCCGAGGGGCTGGTGATCGCCGCGACCCCGCCGCGCGAGGACGCGCGCGATGTCGTCGTCACGCGCGACGGCGTCGCCCTCGGTTCGCTCGCCCCGGGATCGCGCGTCGGCACGGGTTCGCCGCGACGCATCGCACAGGCGCTGCGCCACAATCCCCGGCTCGACATCCGCGACATCCGCGGCAACGTCGATTCCCGGCTCGCGCGCGTGCGCGACGGAGAACTGGATGCCGTGATCCTCGCCGCCGCGGGGATCTCCCGCCTCGGCGGAGACCTCGGCGGTCTGCAGGCCGAGGCGCTCGGCTTGGCCGAGTGGCCCACCGCCCCCGGGCAGGGATCGCTCGCGATCGAGACGCGCAGCGACATCGACCCCGAGATCCTCGCCGCGCTCGCCGCGCTCGATGACGAGGACACGCGCGTCGCCATCACCGCCGAACGCGTCGTGCTGAACGCCCTCGACGCCGGCTGCAGCGCCCCCGTGGGCACCCACGCGTCGCTGGCGGAGGGCGACCTGCGCCTGCGCGCCGTGGTCTACGCGCTCGACGGTACGCAACGGATCGGCATCGACCGGACCGTGCGCCTCGCACCGGGGTATGGTGGGGAAACGGGCAGTGGCAATGGAGCGGATGCTGCCGACGACGGGGGGCCGATCGCACGAGCTGTGCGAGCGGGCCGAGAAGCCGCGCGTCGGTTGCTCGAACGTGGGGCGGCCGACCTGGTACCACGAGAGTCGACCACATGAATGAAGGCCACTGGCACACGCCGAACCCGACCACGGGCAGCGTGCCCAAGCCGCTCGCCGGCCGGCGCGTCCTCGTGCCGCGCGGGGGTCCCTGGGGCGACGGTGTGGCAGCGAGCCTGCGGCAGCTGGGTGCCGTTCCGGTCATCGCCCCGCTGATCAACTTCGCGCCGACGAACGATCAGGCGACCCTCGACGAGGCGCTCGCCGACCTCGCCGCCGGCGCCTTCGACTGGCTCACGCTGACGAGCGCGACCACCGTCGACGTGCTGTACGCCTACAAGGCGGTCATCCCCGCCGAGACCCGCGTCGCCGTCGTCGGCGAGACCACGGCCGCGGCGATGCAGGCCGTCGGCTACCGCGTCGACCTCGTGCCCGAGCGCGACAACTCGGCACAGGGGATGGCGGAGCAGATGATCGCCATCGAGACCGAGCCCCGCAAGGTGCTCACGCTGCGCAGCGAGATCGCCAAGCCCGTGCTCACGCGCCTGCTCATCGAAGCCGGTCACGACGTGCGCAGCGTCGTGGCGTACCGCACGGTCGGCGTCCCGGTGACCGAGAAGATCGCCACCGACGTCCACTCGGGGCGCATCAACGCCATCCTCGTGACCAGCGGTTCGGTGGCGCAGCAGGTCGTCGAGCAGTTCCCCGAGATCCCGGCATCCACCGTCATCGCGGCGATCGGCCCGCGCACCGCCAAAGACGCCAAGCGCGCCGGTCTCAGCGTCGACGTCGTCGCCGAACGGCAGACCGTCGACTCTCTCATCGAGGCGGTCGCCCGCTTCCCCCTCCCCATCGACGAATCGACTTCATGAGCTTCCCCGAGCACCGCCCGCGGCGCCTGCGCCGCACTCCCGCTGTCCGTCGTCTCGCTCGAGAGACGCACCTCGTCCCCTCGCAGCTCGTGCTGCCGATGTTCGTGCGCGAGGGCATCACCGAGCCGAGCCCGATCGGCTCGATGCCCGGGATCGTGCAGCACTCGATGGACTCGCTGCGTCGCGCCGTCGCCGAGGCGGCCGAGCAGCGCGTCGGCGGGGTCATGCTCTTCGGCGTGCCCGAGGTGCGCGACGCGGTGGGTTCCGGTGCGGACGACCCGAGCGGCATCCTGAACCGCGCGACCGAGGCCGTCGTCGCCGAGGTCGGCGATGCGGTGGTCGTGCAGACCGACCTCTGTCTCGACGAGTTCACCGACCACGGCCACTGCGGCGTGCTCCGCGAAGACGGCGCCGTCGACAACGACGCGACCCTCGAGCGCTACACCGCGATGGGGCTCGCTCAGGCCCGCGCGGGCTCGGCGATGCTGGGACTGTCGGGGATGATGGACGGCCAGGTCGGCGCGGTGCGCGAAGCCCTGGATGCCGAGGGCTTCACCGACACGCTGATCCTCGCGTACTCCGCGAAGTACGCCGGGGCCTTTTACGGTCCGTTCCGCGAGGCCGTCGACTCGCAGCTGAAGGGCGACCGCCGTTCGTACCAGCTCGATCCCGGCAACGGCCGCGAGGGCGTGCGCGAAGCGCTGCTCGACGTCGAAGAGGGCGCCGACGTGGTCATGGTCAAGCCGGCGCTGCCGTACCTCGACGTCCTCGCCGACGTGAAGGCGTCGGTCGACGTCCCCGTGTGGGCGTACCAGGTCTCGGGGGAGTACGCGATGGTCGAGGCGGCAGCGGCCCACGGCTGGATCGACCGCCGCGGCGCGATCATGGAGAGCCTGCTCGGCATCCGTCGCGCCGGAGCCGACGCGATCCTCACGTATTGGGCCGTCGAGGCCGCCCGCTGGCTCCGCGAAGAGCTCTGAGCCCCTTTCTTTCCGCGTGAGTCGCCACGTTTTGTCGCTTCGCTGTCCGCGGAAGCGACAAAACTTGGCGACTCGCGCCTGCGCACTTGGGAGAATTAAGCCATGACCGATCTCAACGACCAGTGGTTCGCCCGCGCGAAGGATGTCATCCCGGGCGGCGTGAACTCCCCCGTGCGCGCGTACGGCTCCGTCGGCGGCACCCCGCGGTTCGTGCAGTCGGCCTCGGGTCCGCGGATCACCGACGCCGCGGGTCGCGAGTACGTCGACCTCGTCGCCTCGTGGGGTCCGGCGCTCCTCGGCCACGCGCACCCCGAGGTGGTCGGTGCGGTGCAGTCCGCGGCATCCCGGGGTCTGTCGTTCGGCGCGCCCACGGGAGCCGAGGTCGAGCTCGCCGACCTCGTCGCGCAGCGCGTGCAGGTCGGCGATCTGAAGCCGATCGAGAAGGTGCGTCTGGTCTCCACCGGCACCGAGGCGACCATGACGGCGATCCGTCTCGCGCGCGGTGTGACCGGCCGCGACCTGCTGATCAAGTTCGCGGGGCACTACCACGGGCACTCCGACGGGCTGCTGGCCGCAGCGGGCTCGGGCGTGGCCACCCTCGCCCTGCCCGGCTCGGCCGGGGTTCCCGCGCCCATCGCGGCGCAGACGCTCGTACTGCCCTACAACGATCTCGACGCGGTGCGCGAGGCGTTCTCCGTGCACGGCGAGAACATCGCCGCGATCATCGTCGAGGCGGCCTCGGCGAACATGGGCGTCGTCCCGCCGCTGCCCGGCTTCAACGCCGCCCTCGCCGACATCGCGCACAGCCACGGCGCGCTGCTCATCATGGACGAGGTGCTCACCGGCTTCCGCGTGCACCCCGCCGGTTTCTGGGGCCTGCAGGCCTCGCAGGGGGAGCGCTACCTGCCCGACATCCTCACGTACGGCAAGGTCATCGGCGGAGGGATGCCGCTGGCCGCCCTCGCGGGCCGCGCCGAGGTCATGGACCACCTCGCTCCGCTGGGCCCGGTGTACCAGGCCGGCACGCTGTCGGGGAACCCGCTGTCGGTCGCCGCGGGCCTCGCGACGCTGCGGCTGGCGACGCCCGAGGTCTACGCCGCGGTCGACGCCTCGGCATCCCGCATCGCCGACGCGCTCGACGAAGCCCTGACCGCCGAGGGCGTGGTGCACGCGGTGCCGCGCGCGGGGTCGCTGTTCGGCGTCGCCTTCCTGCCCGAGGTCCCCCGCGACTACGCCACCGCGCTGACACAGCAGTCGTACCGCTACGCCCCGTTCTTCCACGCGATGCTGGATGCCGGGGTCTCGCTGCCGCCGAGCGTGTTCGAGGCGTGGTTCCTCACCGCCGCCCACGACGACGTCGCCCTCGAGCGCGTGCTCGAGGCGCTCCCGGTCGCGGCGAAGGCGGCGGCGGAGGCACTGGATCCGACGCTGCTGGCGCAGTAGGCGGGATAAGGGAGACGAGTATGAGATCCGGCGAACTCGCCCTCAGACAGTCGCGGGTTTCGACGGCATGGGTGAGGTCGCGGCGGCCGTACGTTCTCCATCGACGCGCGAGCTCTGACTCGATTCTCCGGCGACAGGCCGGGGCCGATGACGTCCGACTGGCCCACTCGAATGCGCGTCAGTCCCCCTGCAGTGTGCGGTGCACTAGCGCCACGTCCAACTGAGGAGATCTCGAAGTGCGCGGGTGCCGGCGTCACCGATATCTGGATGAGCGCTCGCTATCTCGCGCGCCTTCTTCTCCGCCCACGGCATGAGATCCGCGGCATCCGCGTCGGGACGGATAGCGTCCAACTCGGCGATGACGAGTCCCACTTCGCGTTTCAGAGCCGAGCCCGCTATTGCCTCGGGATGCTTCCCGGGGATCGAGGACCCCGGATTCCAGATGTACGCAACCAGCGCGTCGTCGAGGTTCGTCATGATTACCTTTCGAAGAGGGTGCGCGTCGCAGCGGTACGGGGATCGATGGCGACAATTCGGGTCACGTCAGGATTCGATTGGAGCACGCCGAGTTCACGAGTCTCCCAGATGTTGCCTGGGCGCATGTGAGAGCCCAAGACGACGTGCACTTCGCCGCTCGCGGCATCGGCATACTTTCGGGAGATCTCGTCCCACGCTTCCTCGGCGCCCGGCTCGCCCCATTTAGGCATGGCGATGCCATTGTCAGTCAGGTACATCTCGAGTGTCGTCGCCTCGTGTTGTCGAGCAAGGCCCGCAGCAATACCGCTGCTGCCGTAAGTTCCGGTACCCGCTTCCGTCTCCCGCCGGTCCTGTCGCGTCTCGCGGCGTGGTGGCTCACGTCGATGTGGTATTCCTTGTGTCGATGACCCCGGTTGAAGATGGAAGAAGTTTCATCTTCGCGGAGGTCACGTGTCGCTAGCCCGCGGACCGTCTCAAGTGCTCAAACCTCTGGGTGAGCCTCGGGAAATGCAGCACGAACCGCCTCGGGTGAGACCGGATTCTGATAGCGCTCCGTCCCGATCCACCAGGTCCGGCAGAAGTCGCATCGATACAACAGGTCGGACGGAGACGAAGCGAGCACGAATCGAGGTTGATACGGCGTGCCGGCGTGTGTCAGGCAGATTTGGCATCCGAGCTCTTCGCGCATGTGATTCTCCTTACGCGGTGTGTTCACCATTGAGCAGGTCGGCCAGCGCAGCGCTCCACCGAAACGGTTCACCTCAGGTTGAGGTGCCCCCCACCGCCAACCGATCGCTCTCACCGCGTCCTCGGACAACCCGGGGGTGAGCGCTCGGATGCTCGTGTGCAGCCTGTCCCGTAACTCGTCGTCCAGCGGAGCGACGCACGAGCATCCTGATGATCTCCTGCTCGAGGGTGGCTGCTTCGTTCGGGGAGGAGGCCATGACGGCCGCCGGGTCGTCCAGCGGAATGGAAGATCGATCCATACCGACGTATCGCACCAGCGCGTCGCTGACGATCGATTCGTCGACGGGGTGGGGGCTGCCGGTCACACGGGCGATGGTAGCCCGTGGGGACGACCCGTCCGAGGGGCGGAAGACACCCGCCCCTCGGGTGGAAGACTGAAGACATGCGTCCTCCCCAGCCCCGTGTCGTCGTCCTCGCCGGTGGAGTCGGGGGGTCGAAGTTCACCCTCGGCGTGCGCGCGGCGCTGCGCCGGCTCGGCGCTCCCGAGGCGACCGTCGTCGTCAACACGGGTGATGACCTGTGGCTCTCGGGCGTGCGTCTCCAGCCCGACGTCGACTCGATCACCTACGCGCTCGCCGGGGTGAACGACACCGTGCGCGGGTGGGGACGCGCGGGCGACACCGAACGCGTCAACGAGGAACTGCAGGCGTGGGGCGCCGGCTGGCCCTGGTTCACGCTCGGCGACCTCGACCTCGGCACGCATCTCGCGCGCACCGGATGGCTCCGCGAAGGCCTGACCCCGACGCAGGTGCTCGGCCGGATGGCGCAGCGGTGGCCGCTCGGCATCCGTCTGCTGCCCATGACCGACAGCGAGGTCGACACGCACGTGCTGCTCGAGGACGGGCGGCGCCTGCACTTCCAAGAGTGGTGGACGCGGCACCGCGCGCAGCTGCCCCCGCGCGCCTTCGAGAACCCCGGGATCGCGGATGCCGTGCCCGCACCCGGAGTGACGGATGCCATCGCGGCGGCCGACGTGGTGCTGCTGGCGCCGTCGAATCCCGTCGTGTCGATCGGTCCGATCCTCGCGGTGCCCGGCGTGCGGGAGGCCCTGCGCACCACCTCCGCGCGGGTGGTCGGCGTCTCGCCCATCATCGGCGGGCGGGTCGTGCGCGGAATGGCCGACGTGTGCCTGACCGCGATCGGGGTCGAGACATCGGCCGCGGCCGTCGCACGGCACTACGGCGCGCGCTCGGCGGAGGGGGTGCTGGATGCCTGGCTGCTGGCGGAGGAGGACACCGCGTCGGCTGCGGAGCTCGAGGCGGCAGGTATCCGCGCGGTCGTGCGACCGCTGTGGATGAGCGACGAGGATGCGTCGGCGGCGATCGCGGAGGCGGCGCTGCGCGCCTGAGCCCCGGGGTTCAGCGGCGCGCAGAATCGGAGATGAGCCGCAGATCCGGATGCCGTGGGCGATCTCATCCGAATCCGTTGCGCATCTCCGAATCTGCGCGCAGGGCTAGCGGGGCCCGCGTTCCGGGGACGCGGGGGTGACGGCATCCGATTCACCGATGAGGGTCACCGACTGCGTCGGCGGCAGCGAAAGGTCAGCCGGACCGAAGCCGGTCACTCCGCGCACAGCGCGGTCCCCTCGGGCGCTGCGTCGACCACCGTGGTGGTCACCGACGTGGAGCCCGTCGCCGTTCCCGCGGGGAGATCGGCGCCGGGGCGCAGCAGCACCTGACGTTCGCCGATGAATGCGCCTGTCTCGGGGTCGATGATGATGTCCTGGCGGAAGCCGTTCGCACCCTCGTCGCGACCGATCGCGGTGCCCGTGCGGCCGTTGAGGGTCGCCTGCTCCTCGGTGATCGTGACGCCGGGGATCAGCGCCGCCGTCTCGTAGAACACCGAGCGCAGCTCCGCGGGGACGGTGCCCGAGCGCAGTCGGTCGGCCAGCCAGACCAGCGCCTCGCCGTCGCGAGAGGGTCCGGCCGAGCCGTTCTCCTCGTAAATCCTCTCCAGCAACTGACGAGGGTCGCGGGGGAGGTCGGCGGCCGAGTCGGCGTCGAACATCGTGATGGGGGCGCCGTACTCGGTCTTCCCCCCGGGGAACACCATGCGGCTGTCGCCCACGACGATGCCCATTTCGGCGGCGAACGTCTCGGAGCGGGAGCCGAATGTCTGGACCGGGGTGCGCGCACACCGGACCTCCACCCAGTCGCCGGATCGGTCGGCGGGTACCCAGAGGGCCTGCACGGCGCTCTCGAGGAACGACGTGAAGTCGCCGTCCTCGAGGTTGCCGTCGCGCTGCTGTCGGGCCACCTCGGCGTCCGCTTCGGTCGTGCCCGTCGCCGCGTAGACGGCATCCGTACGGATCTCCAGGTACTGACCGGGACCGACGACCGGGTCGACGACACTGCGTGCGGCCGTGGCGGCCGAGCCCAGGACCGCCGCTGCGGCAGGGTCCGCGCCGCCCGGGGCACCGAGGGCACCGCCGAACACGAACACCCCGGTGAGGGCGCAGGTCGCGGCGACGGCGGACCCGACCCAGACCCACCGGTGCAGGGGCAGGCGCGCCGGCGCCGGGGAAGGCGGCGCCTCGATCGCGCGCAACAGCGCCGCGCGACCACGCATCACATCGTCGGGGGTGCGCACGGGAACGTCGGCTCGAACGCGGTTCAGCAGCGAGATCTCATCCACGGTGGTGCTCTCTTTCTCGGTCGGGGGCCGGACTGACGTGCGGGGCGATTGCAGCGCGCACCTTCCGCCGCGCGCGGCTCAAGCGCGAGCGGACGGTCCCGAGAGGGATGCCGAGGGCCTCGGCGATCCCGGCGTAGTCGAGTTCGCCGAAGGTGTGCAGGAGCAGCACATCGCGGTCGCCGCGCGAGAGGTCCGCGAGAGCGGCGCCGAGATGCGGCGCGAGGCCGTCGGCATCCATCCGTTCGTCGGCGGTTTCGATGTCATCGATGTGGACGCGGGCGATGTCCGCGGCGAGCATGCCGCGCCACGCGCGGGCCTCGAGCCTGGCGTGCTTCTGCATGAGCACGGTCGCGATGCCGAGCAGCCACGGGCGAGCATCGAGACCGCCGGTGAACGATGCGCGTCGCGCGAAGGCGACGAGGAACGTCTCGGAGGTGATGTCCTCGGCGAAAGCCGTGCCGAGCCGTCGACCGATGTAGCGGTGCACGATGCGCTGGTGCCGGTCGAAGAGGTCGGCGAACGCGGCCCCGTGTGTCAGGGACCGAACGATGATGTCGCCGTCATGCGTGCTCACACTGGGTATTGTCCGATTCGCGGAATTGGTTCTCGGCTGCGCGAGATCGGCGGGGCGTCGCGCCGGGGCGCGTTCTTCTGCAGTGCGTGGGGCGCAGCGGCCTGGGGCGGGATAGTGCTCGCGGGGGCGTCGCGAGGGCGCTCCGGCCCGGTCGCTCGGAGAATTGTGCGCACCTCGGAGGGTCTCACCGGGGGACTGCGAGAAGTGGGTGTCTCTGTGATGTTCGGAGGCGGGGGCGTGGGGCATGCCGCGGAGCCTCGGGCGGGGCGTGGAGCCCTGTGTAGGCCGCACGCCCGGGGCGGGTTACGCTTCGGGCCCGGACCGCGCCGGTCAGGCGGCGGCCGCCGCGAGCACCGCGGCGGTGCGCGGG
>Ga0065721_10052732_pt1 | contig 11294 bp, 7 predicted proteins | sample Mesricmetagenome_FD_59108 | JGI IMG/M metagenome (GOLD analysis project Ga0065721, IMG submission 59108) | Mesophilic microbial community from rice straw/compost enrichment Sample: eDNA_1 v2 (version 2) | ecosystem: Engineered > Solid waste > Grass > Composting > Bioreactor | place: USA: Davis...
CCCAGGCGCCCTCGACCTTCGGGATCATCACGACTTCGAGGACCGAGCCGATCTCTGTGACCAACGTCACCAAGTCGTCGAGGGCCCACGGCGATTCGAGCGCGTTCACCCGCGTCCACAGCGGCGTTCCGCCCAGGTCCGCGGAACGGCCCACCTCGACCAGCCCGGCCCGCGCGGCCTCCTTGGCGTCGGCCGGGATCGCGTCTTCCAGGTTGCCCAGCAGCACGTCCGCAGAACGGGCCATTTCCGGGGCTTTTGCGCGCAGCTTCGGGTTCGACGGGTCGAAGAAGTGGATCATCCGCGACGGGGTCACGGGGATCTCGCGGACGGGTTCGGGCGCGCCGATCGCCAGCGGCGCGAAAAAGGAACGGGGGCTGCGCATCAGGGGCATCATGCCCTGCCATGAGCACTGTCGATACCGATGGACCGTCGCGCGAGGCGTCGGGCGCACACCCGTACGGGCGCTACCTGGAGGAGTTCGAGGTCGGCGCGGTCTACAAGCACTGGCCGGCCAAGACCGTCACCGAGGCCGACGACCACCTGTTCTGCCTGCTGACGATGAACCACCACCCGCTGCACATCAACGACGTGTACGCAGCCCAGTCCCAGCAGGGCCGCAACGTGGTGGTCGGGCCCTACGTCTACAGCCTCGCGCTGGGCATGTCGGTCAGCGACATCTCCGGCAAGGCGATCGCCAACCTCGCGACGGAGGAGCTGAGCCACCCCGCGCCCGTGTTCCACGGGGACACGCTGTTTGCCGAGACGGAGGTCCTGGAGATCAAACCGTCACGTTCCAAGCCCGACCGCGGCACCGTCCGCGTCCACACCCGCGTCTTCAACCAGGAAGGCACGCTCGTCGCCGAGTTCAAGCGGCTTGTGCTCGTGCCCAAGCGCGAAGTTTGAACGTCACTGGCAAAACCTGGCAGAGCGAACCCCCCAATTGGCCGATGGCCTTCTCGGGTAGCTTCCCGTAAGCTGAAGAGGGCGGAGTGATCGTTTTGGCGCGTCGGCGTTCTCGGCGCGGCGATTCGGAGCTTCGCGTTCCGTGAAGGTTTGTACTGACCAAACAAACCCCGAGAGAGGTCGAATCCCCAAGTGGCCATCGAGACGTCCGTCCCCACCAAACACGCAAAGCTGCTCGCCTGGGTGGAGGAGGTGGCCGAGCTCGCGCAGCCGGCCGCGATCCACTGGTGCGACGGATCGGCGGAGGAGTACGACAACCTCTGCGCCGAGCTCGTAGAAGCGGGGACGTTCACCAAGCTCTCGGAGGCCAAGCGTCCCAACTCCTACCTGGCCCGCTCGGACCCGGGCGACGTCGCCCGCGTCGAGGACCGCACGTTCATCTGCTCGCAGTCCGAACAGGACGCCGGGCCGACCAACAACTGGCGCGACCCCGCCGCGATGCGCAAGGTCCTGCAGGAGAAGTTCGCGGGCGCCATGCGCGGCCGGACGATGTACGTCGTGCCCTTCAGCATGGGCCCGATCGGCTCGCCGATCGCCGAGATCGGCATCCAGCTCACGGACTCCGCGTACGCCGCGGTCTCGATGCGGATCATGACCCGTATGGGCAAGCGGGCGCTCGACGCGCTCGGCGACAGCGGTGCCTTCGTGCCCTGCGTGCACTCGGTCGGCGCGCCGCTCGAGGACGGCGAGACGTCCAGCACCTGGCCGTGCAACGAGGACAAGTACATCGTCCACTTCCCCGAGACGCGCGAGATCTGGTCCTACGGTTCGGGCTACGGCGGCAACGCGCTGCTGGGCAAGAAGTGCTTCGCCCTGCGGATCGCGAGCGTGATGGCCCGCGACGAGGGCTGGCTCGCCGAGCACATGCTGATCCTCAAGCTCACGAGCCCGGAGGGGAAGGTCAAGTACATCGCCGGCGCGTTCCCGAGCGCCTGCGGCAAGACCAACCTGTCGATGCTCGTGCCCACGCTCGAGGACTGGAAGGTCGAGACGATCGGCGACGACATCGCGTGGATGAAGTTCGGCGAGGACGGCCGGCTGTACGCCGTCAACCCCGAGAACGGGTTCTTCGGCGTCGCGCCCAACACGGCGCGCAAGACCAACCCGAACGCGATGGACACGATCGAGCGCAACACGATCTTCACCAACTGCGCGCTCACCGACGACGGCGACATCTGGTGGGAGGGCATGTCCGGCGAGACGCCCGAGCACCTGATCGACTGGAAGGGCAACGACTGGACGCCGGCCACGGCCGACGGCCCGGCCGCGCACCCGAACGCCCGCTTCACGACGCCCGCCGCCCAGTGCCCGAGCATCGCGGACGAGTGGGAGGACCCGCAGGGCGTGCCGATCGACGCGTTCCTGTTCGGCGGGCGCCGCGCCTCGGGCGCGCCGCTCGTGCGCGAGGCCTTCGACTGGGAGCACGGCGTGTTCCTGGGCGCGACGATGGCGTCGGAGAAGACGGCGGCGGCGGCCGGCGCGGTCGGCGAGCTGCGCTTCGACCCGTTCGCGATGCTGCCGTTCTGCGGCTACCACATGGCCGACTACTTCGAGCACTGGCTGCGCCTGGCCGACAACAAGAAGGCCAAGCTGCCGAAGATCTTCCACGTCAACTGGTTCCGCAAGGACGCCGACGGCAAGTTCCTGTGGCCGGGCTTCGGCGAGAACTCGCGCGTGCTGGCGTGGATCTTCCGCCGCTGCGACGACGAGGCCGAGGCCTTCGCCACCCCGATCGGCTACGTGCCCGAGCCCGAGCACCTGCCGCTCGGCGGCCTGGACCGCAACCGCGTCGCCGAGGCGCTGTCCGTCGACCTCGACGAGGCGCGTTCGGAGCTCGACCAGACGCAGGCCCACCTCGCCCAGTTCGGGGACAAGCTGCCGCGGGAGATCACCGCCCAGTTCGAGGCGCTCAAGGACCGGCTGAGCTAGCGTCTGAGGCCATGAGCCTCGCGGAGGAGACCGAGGCCGGCTCCAGCGAATACCGCGCTCGCCTGCTCGAGCTCGCCGCATCCGGCGGCGAGCTCGCGCAGGCCTTCGCGGCCGCCTACGTTCGCCGGCTCACGACGGATCGCAGCATCTCGCCCGAACACCTGTGGGCGGAGATCCGGAGCCTGCTGGCGTTCGCCGACGCGCGTGGCCGCAAGCCGGTCGCGGTGCGCGCGTTCAACCCGACGCTGTCCGCGGACGGCTACGAGCCGCTCGGGAGCGTGCTGGAGACCAGCACGGACGACTGGCCGTTCCTCGTCGACAGCGTGAGCGCCGCGCTCGAGGCCCGCGGCGAGCACGTCGTGCGGATCGCGCACCCGGTCATCGGCATCACGCGCGAGGACGGGAAGATCACCGCGGTCGGCCACGCGCGCAACGCGGTCCACCGCGAGTCGGTCATGCACTACGACCTCGCGCGCAAGCTCACGCCGCACGAGTTGGGCGAGCTCGAGCAGGCCATCGAGGGCGTACTGCTGGCCGTCCGCAGCACCGTCACCGACTTCGCCGCGATGACCCAGCGCGTGGAGGCGATGATCTCGCTCGCGCGCAAGGCGTCGGCGCGGTACGACAGCGACGACATCCGCGAGGCCGTCGACTTTCTCGCGTGGCTGCTGCGCGGCAACTTCGTCCTGCTGGGCGCGCGCGAGTACGAGATCCGCGACGGCGCCTACCGCCTGATCCCCGGCTCCGGCCTGGGCATCCTCGCCGACGAGGAGCGCTCGGCCTACAGCACGCCCGTCCCGCTCGAGCAGTTGCCCGACGCGCTGCGCGAGCGCGCCACCAGCGGCGAGCTGCTGCTCGTGGACAAGGCCAACGCGCTCTCGCCCGTGCACCGGCGCGAGCGCATGGACTACGTCGGCGTCCGCCGCGTCACGCCCGAGGGCGAGCTCGCGGGCGAGGCCCGCCTGCTCGGCCTGTTCACGAGCAAGGCCTACACCGAGCCCGCGTCCGAGACACCCGTGCTGCACCGCAAGCTGCGCCGCGTGCTCGAGGCCGAGGACCTGATCGAGGGCTCGCACGACTACAAGTCCGCGGTCACGCTGTTCGACACCTTCCCGAAGGACGAGCTGTTCGCCGCGCCCGTGGAGGACCTGCGCGAGGCCGTGGTCGCGCTGCTCGCGCTGGAGGGCACGGACCGCGTGCGCCTGCTCGGCCGCCGCGCCCGCGACGGCCGCAGCGCCAGCTTCATCCTCGCGCTGCCGCGCGAGCGCTACCGCGGCCCGCTGGTCGAGCGCGTCCGGAAGCTGTTCAAGCGCCGCTTCAAGGCGTCCGACGTCGAGGCCGACCACATGCTCGGCGAGACCGGCAACCACGTGCGCGTGCACTTCCTCGTCCACGCGCCGGACGGGCTGGCCGAGGTCGACCACGCCGCGCTCGAACGCGAGGTCGTGCAGCTCGCGCGCACGTGGGACGACGAGCTCGCGGACGCGCTGGCCGAACGCTTCGGCCCCGCCCGCGGCCGGCTGCTGCGCTCGATCTGGGCCCAGCACCTGCCCGAGCACTACAAGGGCTACACGTCGCCGCACGTCGGCGCGATGGACATCGCGCTGCTCGAGCAGCTGTCCGAGCAGGGCCCGCTGATGGTCTCGCTGCAGCCCTTGGCGCAGCACACCCGGATCGCGCTCTACCAGCGGGGCCCGAAGATCGAGCTGGGCGCGGTGCTGCCGATGCTCGAGGACCTCGGGCTGCGGGTGATCGAGGAGATCTCGACGCGGCTGACGGGCGAGGACGAGACCTGGGTGCAGGAGTTCCGCGTCCAGGACCAGGACGGGCGGCCGCTGGACCTGGACGCCGTCGGCGACCGCGTGGCCGAGCTGCTGGCCGCCGTGCACCGCGGCGAGGCCGAGACGGACGACCTAAACCGGCTCGTGATCACGGCCGGCCTGGACCGTCGCCAGGTCGCGATCCTGCGCGCCTACCGCAAGTACCGCCAGCGGGTCGGCTCGCGCTTCACCGAGAGCTACCAGAACGACGTGCTCGTGGCCAACAGCGCGATCACGGCCAAGCTCGTGCGCTACTTCGAGCTGCGCTTCGACCCGGAGCTGGAGACCGACGAGGCGGCCGAGGTCGCGCTGCGCGACGAGATCCTGCGCGACCTCGAGGACGTCGCCTCGCTCGACCACGACCGGATCCTGCGCAACCAGCTGTCGACGATCGACGCGACGCTGCGCACCAACGCCTACAACGCGGACCGCGAGGCGCTCGCGTTCAAGCTCAAGTCGGCCGACGTGCCGGCGATGCCGCAGCCCGCGCCCTACCGCGAGATCTACGTCTACTCGCCGGAGGTGGAGGGGATCCACCTGCGCGGCGGGCCGATCGCCCGCGGCGGCCTGCGCTGGTCGGACCGGCAGGACTACCGCACCGAGGTCTTCGGCCTGATGCGCGCGCAGCTGACCAAGAACGCCGTGATCGTCCCGGCGGGCGCCAAGGGCGGCTTCTACATCAAGCGCGGCGACGACGTCGAGCGCCACTACGTCACGTTCATCCGCTCGCTGCTGAGCGTCACCGACAACCTGGTGGACGGCCAGGTCGTGCCGCCGCCCGCGGTCCGCGCGCGCGACGGCGAGGACACCTACCTCGTGGTGGCGGCCGACAAGGGCACGGCCACGTTCAGCGACACCGCCAACCGCGTCGCGCGCGAGTACGAGTTCTGGCTCGACGACGCGTTCGCCTCCGGTGGCTCGGCGGGCTACGACCACAAGGCGCTCGGGATCACGGCCAAGGGCGCGTGGGAGTCGGTCAAGCGCCACTTCAAGGAGCTCGGCGTCGACCCCCAGGCGGACGAGTTCACGGTCGTCGGCATCGGCGACATGAGCGGCGACGTGTTCGGCAACGGCATGCTGCTGAGCGACAAGATCCGGCTCGTCGCGGCCTACGACCACCGGCACGTGTTCATCGACCCGTCACCCGACGCGGCGGTGAGCTTCCAGGAGCGCAAGCGGCTGTTCGAGACGCCGCGCTCGAGCTGGGACGACTACGACCGCGAGCTGATCTCCGAGGGCGGCGGCGTGTTCCCGCGCACGGCCAAGTCGATCAGGCTGAGCCCGCAGGCGCGGGAGGCGCTGGGGGTTGAGGACGAGCGGCTCGCGCCCAACGACGTGATCCGCGCGATCCTGCGCGCGCCCGTCGACCTGCTGTGGAACGGCGGCATCGGCACCGTGGTCAAGGCCTCGACGGAGACCGACGCCGACGCGCACGACCGCGCCAGCGACGCGATCCGCGTCAACGCCGACGAGCTGCGCGCGAAGGTCGTGGGCGAGGGCGGCAACCTCGGCTTCACGCGCCGCGCGCGCGTGGAGTACGCCGCCCACGGCGGGCACATCAACGCCGACTTCATCGACAACTCCGCGGGCGTCGACTGCTCCGACCACGAGGTCAACCTGAAGATCCTGCTGGGCCTGGCCGAGCGTGCCGGCGAGCTCACCCGCGAGGAACGCGACGAGCTGCTGGTCGAGGTCACCGACGACATCGTCGCGCACGTGCTCTACGACTCCTTCCAGCAGGCGCAGATCATCGCCCAGGAGGTGGACCGCTCGGCCACGCGCCTGTTCGCCTACGAGGACCTGATGGTGCAGCTCGAGGAGCTCGGGATGCTCTCGCGCGCCGCCGAGGACCTGCCGGGATCGGAGGAGATCGGCGAGCGCCGCCGCGCCGGCCGCGGCATGGAGCGGCCCGAGCTGGCCACGCTGCTGGCCTACTCCAAGCGGCTGCTGGCCCGCGCGCTGGAGCACTCGGACTTCGTCGACGAGCCGTGGCTGGAACGCGACCTGCGCAGCTACTTCCCGGCGCCCGTGGTCAAGCGCTTCGGCCACCACCTGGCCGACCACCCGCTGCGCACGCAGCTGATCTGCATGGTCAACGCGAACGCCGTCGTCAACGCGCTCGGCCCGACGTTCCTGTCCCAGCTCGTCAACGAGCGCGGCGCCGAGCCCGCCGACATCGTGCGCGCGTTCCGGATCGCGCGCGAGGTCACGGGCGCCGACGCGCGCTGGGAGGTCGTGGAGCGGCTGGAGGCCGGCGGCCGCGACGCCCAGCTCGAGCTGATGGGCGGGATCGACGCGCTGGTCGAGGCCACGACGCGCTGGTATCTGACCTGGGAGCCCGACGGCGACATCGCCGCGACGATCGCGGCCGGACGGGACGGCTTCGAGCGGCTCGCCGCCCGGATCGGCGAGCTCGGCTCCGACGAGCACAAGCGCCGGCGCGAGCAGACCGCCGAGCGGCTGATCGCGGCGGGCGTCCCGGAGCCGCTCGCGCGTGCCCACGCGGTACGGCCCGAGCTGCGCTACGCGCCCGACATGGTGTGGGTGGCGGGCGCGACCGGCCGCCCGATCGAGACGGTGGCCGAGGTGTTCTTCGCCGTGGGCGCCGAGCTGCGGCTGGACTGGATCGAGGGCGAGCTGGAGCGGATCCCGGCGTCGACGCGGATGCAGCGCTGGGCGCTGCAGGCCGTGCGCGAGGACGCGGCCCAGACGCGGCGTGACCTGGCGGGGGCGGTGCTGGCCGAGGCGGACGGCGACCTGGAGGCCTACCTGGCCGAGCGGGAGGCGGCGCGGCAGCGCTTCACGTCGTTCCTGCGCGCGCTGAGCCGCGAGGGCGACCCGGACCTGGCGGGCCTCACGCTGGCGGTGCGTCAGCTGCGGGCGCTGACCGCCGAGCGGCGTCCATGAAGACCTCGATCGGGCCCTTGTCGCCGCTGAGCTTCTCCGCGACGAACTCCTCGTTGAGCTCCATCGCGTCGAAGTCCTTCCAGATCCGCGCGTCGTCCCGGCACGTGTAGCTCCGGCACGGGGACGGCCGCTCGTCGTAGATGCGGCAGCCGCCGTCCCACTGGTGGCAGTAGCCGTCCGAGTTGTGGCGGTTGAAGTAGGGATGCCCGAGCTCCCATTTGAGCGGGCCGCCCCGTTCGATCTCGGGCACGCTGAGCGCGAAGTGCAGCCGGCAGCACGCCGCCTTGCAGACGTGCAGGCGGGCGGCGCAGTCGATCTCGGGCTCCTGCTCGACCGGCTCGTCGCGCCGGGCGACGATCCCGACCTCGGCGTGCTGGCCGGCCGACACGGTCTGTTCGCGGACAGCGCCGACGATCTTCACCAGCTCTGCGCCCTCGATCAGCCCCTGCTGGACCAGCAGGCCGATGAGGCCGTTGAGCACGGCGGCCGCCTCGTTGATCCGCGTCACCTGCTCGGTCAGCGCGCTGTGCGCGAACAGGTTCCCCCGCTCGATCTGGAGCTCGAGCTCGTCGAGGCGATCCGTCACCGTTCGACCCTACCGCTAACGTGCCGCGCTGTGCACGACATCGTCGTCTTCGGCGCGACCGGGTTCGTCGGCCGGCTCGTGGCCGAGTACCTGGACCGGCTCGACGTCGACGTCGCGCTCGCGGGCCGCTCGCGCGCCAAGCTCGAGGCGCTCGGGATCGACCGCCCGCTGATCGTCGCCGACGCCGACCAGCCCGAGGTGCTGGCGCGCAGCGCGCGCGTGGTGGCCACGACGGTCGGGCCCTACCGCAAGGGCGGGCTCAAGCTCGTCGACGCGTGCGTGGCGGCAGGCACCGCGTACTGCGACCTGACGGGCGAGATCCTGTTCGCCGCCGAGGCGGTCACGCGGCACGCGGCGGCGCGGGCGTCGGGCGCGCGGATCGTGCTCTCGTGCGGCTTCGACTCGATCCCGTCCGACCTCGGCACGTTCCTGCTGCACGAGGCGGCGGGCGAGCTGGGGGAGACGACGCTGGTGGTCAAGGCCCTGCGCGGCGGCGCGAGCGGCGGCACGCTGGCGTCGATGAAGGGCCAGGTGGACGAGCTGCGCACGAGCCGGGCGGCGCGCAGGCTGATCGGTGACCCGCACTCACTCGGCGGCACGGACACGACGCGCGACCTGCAGGCCGTGCGCCGGGACCCCGAGCACGGCTGGGTCGGCCCGTTCGTGATGGCGTCCTACAACACGCGGATCGTGCGCCGCTCGTCCGCGCTGCTCGGGTACGGGCCGGACTTCGCCTACCGCGAGCTGTCGGCGTACTCCGGCCCGGTCAAGGCGCTCGGCTTCACCGCTGGCCTGGGCGCGCTCGCGGGCGGCCTGGCCTTCCCGCCGACTCGCTTCGTGCTCGACCGCGTGCTGCCCGGCCCGGGCGACGGCCCGTCTGAGCAGGCGCGCGCGAACGGGCACTTCAAGGTCGAGGTCCACGGCGCGGGCCACGTCGCGACCGTCGCCGCCCAGGGCGACCCGGGCTACGCGGCGACCGCGGTGATGATGGGCGAGAGCGCGGTCGGCCTGGCCCGCACGGAGGGCGAAGGCGGCGTGCTCACGCCCGCGGCCGCGATGGGCGGCGCGCTCGTCGAGCGGCTGCGCGCCGCGGGCATGACGTTGGAGTGCGCCCCTAGGCGCGCAGGCGATAGCCGCGGTTGAACAGCCGCAGGTTGATCGTGAACAGGATCCCGGCCGCGACCGTCAGGAACAGCAGCGACAGGCCGATGTTCGTCTCGCTGTAGCCGATGAACCCGTAGCGGACGAGCCCGATCATGTAGTAGACGGGGTTGAACTGCGTGATCGTGTCGAACGGGTCCGGCAGCAGCGAGGCCGAGTAGAACACGCCGCCGAGGAAGATCAGCGGCTGCAGGATGAACGTCTGGTAGAAGCTGACGTCGTCGAACTGCTCGGCCCGCAGGCCGACGAGCACGCCGAGCTGGGCGAAGAAGAAGCCGACCAGGAACAGGCCGGGGATCAGCACGAGCACGTGCTCGACGGGCACGTCGATCAGGATCGAGGCGGCGACGAACGTGAGCGTCGCGACGATCATCCCGCGCAGAAAGCCGCCGAGCGAGAACGCCAGCAGCAGCTCCAGCGGCGACGCCGGCGAGGACAGCTGGTCGTCGATCGAGCGCTGGAACTTCTGCTGCAGCAGCGACGACGAGTTGTTGGAGAACGCGTTCGTCGCCCAGGCCATCATGATCAGCCCGGGGATGATGAAGACGACGTAGTCGACCCCGTGCAGCTTGTCGATGCGGGTGCCGAGCGCGGCGCCGAACACGGAGATGTAGAGGAACGTCTCCAGCAGCGGCGCGCCGACGGTCTGGCGCTTGATCTTCAGAAAGCGCGTGACCTCGCGCCGCACGAGCGTGAGGAAGCGGATCTGGGCGGGGCTCATGCCGCTTCGCTTCCGATGTGGGCGCGGGACAGCTCGGCGCGGCCCACCAGCTTCAGGTACGCGTCCTCGAGGTTGCGCACGTCGTACTCGCGCGCCAGCTCGGCGCTCGTCCCGGTCGCGACGATCTCGCCTCCGTTGATGAAGGCGATCTTGTTGCACAGCTGCTCGGCCTCTTCGAGGTAGTGCGTGGTGAGCAGGATCGTCGTCCCCTCGGCGTTGATGCGCTGCACGTAGTGCCACAGCTCCAGGCGCAGCTCCACGTCCACGCCGGCGGTCGGCTCGTCGAGGATCAGCAGCTTCGGGCGATGCATCAGCGCGCGGGCGAGGATCAGCCGGCGCTTCATGCCGCCGGAGAGAAAGCGCGTGCGCTCGTGGCGCTTGTCGGACAGGCTGAACGCCTCGAGCAGCTCCGTGGCGCGCTCGCGGCGGTCCTTGCGGGTCATGCCGAAGTAGCCGCCGTGGTAGTCCAGCGACTCCTCGATCGTCAAGAACCAGTCCAGGTTCGGCTCCTGCGGCGCCAGACCGACCGCCAGTCGGGCCTCCGCGTAGTGGTGGACGGCGTCGTGGCCGAAGATCTCGATCGAGCCCGACGTCGGCTGCGCGAGCCCGGTGGTGCAGTGGATGAGCGTCGACTTGCCGGCCCCGTTCGGCCCGAGCAGCCCGTAGAACTCGCCCTCCTCGATCGCGAGCGAGACGCCCTTGAGCGCCTCCGTCCCGGTCGGGTACCGCTTCACGAGCTGGTTTATTGCAAGTGCATACATCTACGTCGCGAGGTTCTAGCAGGCGCGGGTGATGAGTTTTCGGGATCCTTGCCGTCAGAACGCGTATGACCGTTGCGGAACTCCAGGACGAGCGTGCCTTCGCGGCGGTGGTCGATCGCCACCGCCGGGAGCTGCACGTGCACTGCTACCGGATGCTCGGCTCCTTCGAGGAGGCCGAGGACCTCACGCAGGAGACGTTCCTGCGGGCCTGGCGCAAGCGCGACACGTACGCGGAGCGGGCCTCGCTGCGCGCGTGGCTGTACCGGATCGCCACCAACGCCTGCCTGGACGCGCTCCACAAGCGCCCGAAGACGCCGGCGCCGAACGGCGAGGTCACGTGGCTGCAGCCCTACCCGTACGAGCTGCTGGAGGGCTCGCCGGAGCAGGACGTGTTCGCGCGCGAGACGATCGAGCTCGCGTTCATGGTCGCGATCCAGCACCTGCCG
>Ga0065721_10052734_pt1 | contig 11294 bp, 10 predicted proteins | sample Mesricmetagenome_FD_59108 | JGI IMG/M metagenome (GOLD analysis project Ga0065721, IMG submission 59108) | Mesophilic microbial community from rice straw/compost enrichment Sample: eDNA_1 v2 (version 2) | ecosystem: Engineered > Solid waste > Grass > Composting > Bioreactor | place: USA: Davis...
CGTCTGCGGGCGACGCGAGCCGGGCGAGCCGCTCCCGCGCGGCGCGCGCGGCCTCCTCGAACTGCGGGCGCTCGGTAATCACCCAGTCCTCGTAGAAGCCGTCCAGCAGGTCGCCCGCGGCGCAGAGGGCGAGCGCCGTTTCCAGCGCCGCCCGTCGCTCGCTTTCGTCGGTGGCGGCGGCGGCGCGGCGCAGCGCACGCTCAAAGCGGGCGACATCCACCGTCACCGCCTCCGGGTTGAGCGAAAGGAACTGGTGTCCGGTCGCCGTTAGCACTGCGCCGCGCGGCGTCCCTGGCGGCTCCAGTTGGCGGCGTAGCGCCGCGACGGCTTGCCGCAGGCTATGGCGGGCGGCGTCCGGGTCGGCCTCCGGCCAGAGCAGATCGGCCAGCCGCTCGCGCGACACGGGAGGGCGGTCCACATGGCGGGCGAGGTAGGCCAGCAAGAGGGCGGTCTTGCGCGTGGGGAACCGGGTGACGCGCACACCGGCGTCGTTTTCCAGGCGGAGGGTTCCGAAGAGCGATATGTTCCAGCGGTGCGAAAGCATGCGGCGGTCGTACTGCGGGGCGAGCGTCGGCGCGAGTGCGAGGTCTCGCTCGCCTGCCCAAGTGTACCCCAATCTTCTATACGGTGCGCGCCGCCCTGTTCCTCAGAGTGCGAGCGAGAAAGCAAGCATGCGCCCACGCGGCGGAACGCATCCGCTTCATCCCGGGCGACCCCATCACCGCCCGAAGAATCTCCGCACGTTTTTCGTTCCGCTTTACCGACAGGCTACGGGAGTGCGATACAGAACTCTGCGGGGGATGGTATCCGTTCGTCCCCGGCGTGAGTCTTCGTTACGGATGCGCCCCCCCGAAGAGGGCAGCGGCACCCGGAAGGAGCGTGGCGGTCATGGCGGTCCCGCAGAACATACCGGCGGAAGACGCGACAGGCTCAGAGCCCGAATCCACCCCTTCGTTCTCCGATGCGGGGAGCGTGGACGACGATACCGTTCTCATCTGCGAGGTGGCAGATCTGATCCCCGAAGAGGGGCACGCCTTCGGCAAGCGCGAAGTCCAGGTCACCCGCAGCCGGGTCGCGGTCTTCGACGAGGCGGGCGTCGCCCTCCTGACGGTGCCGATGGCCGACATCAAGAGCGCCCGCACCGAATCCCTGGTCGGCGGCGCGCGCCTGGAACTAACCCTGAAGAGCGGGCAGGTCCTCTCTATCGCCGAGTTCACCGCCTCAGTGGCCGCCCGCTTCTCGGAGATGGCGCGCGGCATCGAGCAGCTCGCGCAGGGGGAGCCGCTGGCGATCAAGCTGGCGCAGGAAAAAACGCGGTGCGACCTCTGCGGCCGCCTCCTGCCAGAGAAGGACGGGCGCTGTCCGGCCTGCGTCAAGCGGGGGAAGGTCTTTGCGCGCATCCTCTCCTACCTCGGTCCCTACAAGCCGCAGGCGGCGCTGGTGGTCTTCACCTCGCTCCTGATTGCCGCCGCGGCCACCTTTGTCACGCCGTTTCTGAGCCGGGCTATCACCGACTTTCTGATCGACGGTGTGCCGGGTAGGGGTGGCGATCCGGCCCAGCGCCTGCCGATGCCAGAGGGCATCCGCCTCCTGCTGCTGCTGGTCGGGGGGATGCTGGCGACGCAGCTTCTTAACTCCTTTTGCCTGGCGTTCAAGGGCCACAACGTCGCCTTCCTGTCGGGGAACATCGCCAAGGACCTGCGGGCGGATATCTATCGCGCGCTGGAGCGCCTGCAGCTTTCGTTCTACGACAAGAAGCAGATCGGCGCGATTACCAGCCGCGTGACCCAGGACACCGACCGCGTGTGGGGCTTCCTGGTGGACGGCGTTCCGTATCTGCTCACCGGCTCACTGACCCTGATCGGAGGCTTCGTCTGCGCGCTGATCCTGAGCTGGAAGCTGGCGCTCGCGATCCTGATCCCGGTGCCCCTGGTCGCCGTGGGCGGCGCGCTGATGTGGAAGCCCATGAGCCTTCTGTTCCACAAGGTGGGGCAGAAGTGGGGGCGGTTCCATACACACCTGAACGAGAGCATGAACGGCATCCGGGTGGTAAAGGCGTTCGTGCAGGAGCAGGGGGAGTGGGAGAAGTTCGTCAAGCGCAACGAGGAGCTGGCGAAGGCGGGCATGACGGTGGATCGGCGCTGGTACCGCTTTGACGCCGTGATGCAGCTCATCGTTGGCTGCGGGCCGCTCATCAATTGGGGCTTCGGCGGCTACCTGGTGCTGAAGGGCGAGATGAGCTTCGGTTCGCTGATGGCGATGCAGATCCTCCTGTGGCAGGTCTACGGCCCCCTGCAGTGGTTCGGCCAGGTCAACCAGTGGTTCAGCCGCGCGATGGCGGGCGCCGAGCGGGTTTTCGAGGTGATCGACGCCCAGCCGGAGGCCTACGAGCGACCGGACGACCGCCCGATGCCCGAGGTCGCGGGGCGCGTTACCTTTGAGAACGTCCGCTTTGGGTACGACAAGTCAAACCCGGTCCTGAAGGGCATCAACCTGGACGTGGCGGCGGGGGAGATGATTGGTCTGGTGGGTAAGTCCGGCGCGGGCAAGTCTACCACCATCAATCTGATCTGCCGGTTCTACGAGGCAGACGCGGGCAGCCTGAAGGTAGACGGGGTGGATGTGACCAAGATCCGGCTGGAAGACCTGCGCCGACACATCGGCATCGTGCTTCAGGAGCCGTTCCTGTTCAACGGCACCATCGCCGAGAACATCGCCTACGGCAAGCCGGACGCGTCGCTGGAGGAGATCATGGCCGCCGCCCGTGCGGCGTGCGCCCATGACTTCATCGTGGCAAAGCCGGACGGCTACGATACAGCGGTGGGCGAGAAGGGCGCCAAGCTCAGCGGCGGTGAGAAGCAGCGCGTCAGCATCGCGCGGGCCATCCTGCACAACCCGCGCATCCTGATTCTCGACGAGGCGACCTCCAGCGTGGACGTCGAGACCGAGAAGAAGATCCAGCAGGCCATCGGAAACCTGGTGGCGGGCCGGACGACCTTCGCCATCGCGCACCGGCTCTCGACCCTGCGCAACGCCGACCGGCTGGTGGTGTTGGAGAAGGGCGAGATCGTCGAGGCGGGGACGCACGCTGAGTTGCTGGAGAAGAAGGGCGCGTTCTACAAACTCGTCGAGACCCAACAGCAGACGTCGAAGGCTATCGCGGAGACGGTGGCGCTGACGGAGTAGGCGGGGCAGGGGGGCGAGGGGCTTGCGCCTCCTCGCCCTCGCCCGGCCACAGGTACGCTGTGGTCGCGGCGGCGAAGAGGGCGAGGTTCAGGACGGTCATCGGCATCGAGAAGAATCCCCAGCACCAGTCCACGAAGTTCGTCGGGCGCTTCGCGTAGGGCAGGTAGTTGCTGTACAGAACCAGCACCTGGTTCAGGAACGCCGTCAGGCCGAACCCGGCGGCGACCGTCAGGCGGGTCAGACTGAGCGCGCCGGTCAGCGTCAGCAGCGCCGCCCCGGGCACGATGTAGCGCTCGTGCATCTGCGTGCAGAGGATGAAGAAGCCCACCGCGCTCAGCGCCGCGGCGTCCAGCAGGGTCTCGCGCCGGGCGCGGCGCCATAAAACGACCAGCACGAGGAGGAGGTACGCGGCGAACATTAGTATTCCGACGTGCTGGTAGGTCAGCGGACCGAACGCCAACCGGTCATCCTGGTTCGCGATGCTTCCGGGCACTCCGCGCCAGCGAATGTCGATATCGTTCGCCAGGTTCCACAGGTTCCAGGCGTTCAGGCTGCGCAGGTGGTAGAACCCGGCGGCGTCCTTGTAGGCGGCGAGGACCTTTTCCCCCTCGCCCGCCAGCACGAAGGGAGCCGTGATGAGGGCCAGGACGCCCAGGCCAGCGGCGGTGCCGAGCAGTGTTGCCCGCCAGCCGAACCGCCGCCAGGTGTACACAAGCAGGGCGGGGGCAATGCACACTGCCTGAAGCTTGATGGAGAGCGCCCAGCCCATGAGCGCGCCCGCGCGCAGGGGACGGTCCGCAGCCAGAGCGACCAGGGCGCTGACCATGGCCAGCAGCAGCACGGTGTCGGCCTGACCCCACATCGCGCCGTTCACGAAAAGCGGCAGGCTGAGGGCGTAGAGCAGGGCAGCGCGGCGGGCGGTCTTCCCGCCGAAGGGGCGGCACATGCCGAAGTACACCACGAGCACGCCGGCCGCGTGCGCCGCGATCACGAAGAGTTTGACAAGGCACACGGCGAGCAGGCCGCCGGACGGCGCGTTCAGAATCAGGCGGAGGCGCTCGATCAGGGTCAGGATGTACAGGAAGAACGGCGGATAGTTGCACACCGGATAGTACTCCGATGGCTCCTTCGCGTAAATCGCCCAGGGGCGCCAACCGCCGGAAGCCTCCGCCCAGGGCAGCCAGCACATCAGTGTGTCGTAGGGGTAGAACACCGTCGCGGCGACCAGCAGACTCGCGGCGACCAGCACCGTCAGCGCCAGGAACGGGTTGACGGCGGGCAGGAGGCGGCGGACGAGCAGCGGCGGGCGGACGCGACAAGAGTTCACACCCTTAATTATCGGCGGGAGGGGGGCGGCTTCCTCCCGGAGGCAAAGTCAGATGGCGGAAATGGAGCAGGAAACCCAGGTGGTGGCGCCCGAAACGGAGTTCGACCCGGCGCGCCTCGCGGTGTTCTTCGAACCAGCGGGCACCCTGCGGCTTACGGTGGAGGAGCAGCGCTCGTACCCGTCGGTGAAGCTCTTCCAGGCGGCGCCGTTGAGCCGTCCGGGGCAGTTCCTGTCGTTCCAGAGCGGCAAGGGGGAGGAGATCCTGATGGTCCCGAGCCTGGACGCGCTGAACCCGGCGTCGCGCGCGGCGGCCGAGGAGGAGTTGAGACGGCGCTACCTCACGGCGAAAGTCCGCGCCATCACCAGCATCCGCACGGAGTTCGGGGTAACCTACTGGCACGTGGTGACGGATCGGGGCGAGCGCGACTTCGTGGTGCAGAGCCTGAGCGAGTCCTGCGTCTGGCTCTCCGAGTCCCATATCCTGATCATCGACGTGGACGGTAATCGCTTCGAGATCGCCGACCGCTTCGCGCTGGACGAGGCGAGCCGAATCCACCTGGAGTCCGTGTTGTAGGCATGCGTACTATATCCGTGCATACGGAGTACATCACTCTGGGCCAGCTTCTGAAGCTTGCCGATCTGGTGCAGTCGGGGGGCGAGGTCCGCCTGTTTCTGGCGGAGCGTCCCCTTCGCGTGAACGGTGAGCCGGAGGACCGGCGCGGGCGCAAATTGCGCCCCGGGGATGTGATCGAGGTCGAGGGGGAGGAGCCCATCACCCTGACCGGGGACGGAGAAACGGCAGCGGGCGCCTAGCGGGCCTTGCCTAGCGGGCCTTGCCTAGCGGGCCTTGAGGACGCGAGCGTAGACGTCGTTCTTAGACAGGCCCGTGGTCGCCGCGACCTCACGGGCGGCATCGCGGGGGGACAGGCCGCGCGCCAGTGCTGCGGCGATCATCGCTTCGATGTCATCGCCCGACAGCGCGACGGGCGTAGCCGGGGGAGCGCCCTCCAGCACCAGGACGCATTCGCCCTTCGGGGGCCGCTCCCGGTAATGCGCCGCGACCTCCGCCAGCGTCCCGCGTACGAACTCCTCGAACTTCTTGGTGATCTCGCGACCCACGGCCACACGCCGCTCCGGGCCGCAGTGCTTCGCCAGGTCGTTCAGCGCCTCCACCAGGCGGTTTGCGGCCTCGTAGAGAATGACGGTGCGCGGCTCCCGCGCGATCTCAACGAGGCGCTCCCGGCGGTCGTTGGTGCGCGGCAGGAATCCCTCGAAGGCAAACCGGCCGGTTGGCAGCCCGGAGGCGATCAATCCTGCTATCGCCGCGCAGGCACCGGGAACGGGTTCCACGCGGATGCCCGCCTCCGCTGCCGCTGCGACCAACTCTGCGCCGGGGTCGCTCACCGCGGGCGTCCCCGCGTCTGAGACCAGCGCCACGCTTTCCCCGCGCCGGAGACGCTCCAGCAGGGCGTCCCCGCGCGCATCGCCCGAGTGGGCATGGTACGAAACCAGCGGAGTGTGGATATCGAAGTGGGCGAGCAGCTTTCGGGTGACCCGGGTGTCCTCGGCGGCGATTACCGCCACCTCGCCCAGAACGCGCAGCGCCCGCGCCGTGACGTCCTCCAGGTTGCCGATGGGGGTGGCGACCAGATAGAGGACGCCCGAAGGCGCGGGCGCTGTGTGTACGGCTGCGGCGTCGGCGTCAGAGGCCACGTCCGGGGCGTCCGCTAGGGCTTGGCCGCAGCCGGGGCGGGCGAGGGGGCGGCGGCCGGCGCGGGCGCCGAAGTCACGGGCGGCGCCTGCAGCTCCTGCATCCGCTTGAAGAGCTCTTCCGCCTTCTTGCGCGCGGCCTCGCCCTTCGCCTTGTCGCCGATCTCGTCGTAGACCGAGCCGATCTGGAAGTACTGCATCGGCTCCGTCACCGCCAGCTTCTGGGCTTCGTCAAGCTGCTGCTTGGCGCCCTCCTTGTCCTTCTGCTTGGCCAGGAGCTGCGCCAGCGCCAGACGCGTTTCGACGCTGTTGCGGTAGGTCAGCGCGTCCTGGTAGGCCGCAATCGCCTCGGTCGGCTTCTCCAACTGGGTGTAGATCATCGCCCGCATGGACGGGACCACACCGAGCGCGTCGCTCTCCTTCTTCACAGCGTCCAGCTTCGTCAGGACCTCGTTCAGCTTGGCTTCACGCGCCTTCTGGTCCGGGGCGGTGGAGGACTCCTGAAGCGTCTGCACCGCCTGGAGCAGCGGGTCGGAGATCGTAACGGTGACGGACGGCTCCGCGGAGCGGACGGCGTCCTGCACCTTCTCCTGGACCATGCGCTCCTTGTACTGGTCGATGTACTTTTGCTTCTCCTTGGCGAAGTCCTTCGGGAAGGTCTTGCCCTCCTTCAGCTCTTCGAGCCGGATGATGTGGAAGCCGGAGTAGCCAGGGCTGACCACGCGCACCAGTTCCGGGTAGGTCTCGCCCGGCTTCAGCTTCTCCAGGGCGGCTTTGAACTCAGGAACCAGATTGCCGCGCTGGTCGGGCGCCCACTCATACACGCCGGCTGCCGGCTTGGAGCCCGGGTCGTCGGAGTTCGCCTTCGCCAACTCGCCCATCTTGGACGGGTCCGCCTTGACCTGGTCGAGGATCTTTTGCGCCTTAGTCTTGGCCTGCTCCTCGGGGAGCGCGCCCCCGCCGAACTTGATCAGGACATGCCGCACCTTCATGTCGCTGAGGCTGCGCCGCACGGCGTCCTCGGAGGCGTCGATCTCCTGCTTCAGCTTCTCTTCCAGCTTTTCGGCGGTGGCCTGGATGCGAAGCTGCTCCTCGGGCAGCGCCTGGTCACGCAGGATCCGGACGTTCAAACCGGGGTTCTGCTTGGCCAGGGCATTGTTAATCTCGGCGTCGCTCGCCTCGGATTTCAGGCCCAGTGCCTCGGCGTACTGCGCGCGCAGCGGCTGCCATGCCTTGTCCCGCGCCGCCTGGATGTCCGCGCCCGAGACCTGCACGCCCGCCGTCTTCGCCGCGGCGAGGAGCGCCTGCTGCTGCCGGAACTGGTCGAGGGCCTGGAGGCGGTAGGCCAGCATCTCCACGGGCTGCGGCCGGCCACCCATGCCGAACATCATGCGCTGCTGGACCAGGCGGTCAGCGACCTGATCGAGCTGCCCGCTCGTGATCTTGGCCTCGCCCACGGTGGCGACCGTCTCGCCCGCGGCCTGCGGATTCATCGCCGCGGGGTCGCCGCCCAGGTTCATGCCCAGACCGGAAAGGACCACGCCCACGATCAGGATGAACGCCAGAAGAGCGCCAAGAACCGTGCCGTACTTCTTGAAGCCCCGGTTGATGGCCATCAGTGACATAAGGTGTTTAAGCTCCGTTCGGAATTTTGCACAACGCTATCGTTCATTACGCAGCGGAGACCCGCCGTGTCGCATCGTCTATGAGGCGCTTCATCCCCTCCAGGCACAGCCGTGACGCCTTCTCCCGGTCATCATCGGCGGTACGGTAGTGGGTCTCCAGGGCGATGACGCCGTCGTAGCCCGACCGGGCGAGCGCGAGGAACTGCCCGGCGTAGTCGATCTCGCCCTCGCCGACCACGGTCCAGACGAGCTTGCCGTCGTCGCCGACGCGCGCATCCTTGACGTGAACATGGGCCACGTGGGGCCGGGCGGCCTCATACCCGGACGGGAACGGCTGCTCGCCGGCCATGAACGCGTTACCCGGGTCCCATACCATCTTCAGCGCCTTCGAGCCCACCCGCTCAATCACACGGGCCGTTTCGGCGCCGGTGCCCAGGTAGCAGGCGTGCTCGTTCTCCAGCAGCAGGGTAACCCCGGCGCGTTCGGCCACCTCGCACGGGCGCACCAGGAGGTCCGCAATCCGGTCCTCGATTTCGGGCGTCAGGGAGCCGCGCTTCCAGAACGAGAAGATGCGGATATAGGGCGCATCAAACCGCTTGCACAGGTCGATAGACTGCTGGAGCAGATGCATCTGGTCGGCGAGGGTCCGCTCCCGGGCGCCGTGGGTCGGTCCGACACGAGCGTCGCGCGTCTTCTCCTCAATCTCGCACTTATAGAGCGGGGTGTCGATGCAGGGGACGCGCATGCCGCGCTTCTTCAACTCCGCTTCGGTGCGGGCGAGCGTGGCCTCGTCGGCGTCCACGATGTAGGTGTCGTAGACGTTGCGTAGTTCGGCGTCCTGGATACCGTATTCGGCCATGACATCGAGGGCATGTCCGAGGTCTTGCGAGATTTCGTCGGTGATTACGGAGAGGCGCATCGCAACCTTCCTTACCTGCGGGGCGGTAGCGGTAGTGGTGGGGCTCGCGCCCGCCGGATGGTATCGTTCGCAGATGACCGGGCGCGGCGCCGCCTCAGTGTACGTCAGGGGCATACCCTTGTCAAGAAATCATACCCGTGTCTTCCTTGACAGGGGGGAGGGTTGGTGTTATACTACGCTTCGTGCCGCCCGCCCGGGCGGTTCACCGCGGGCGAATAGCTCAGTGGTAGAGCGCCTGTCTTACAAACAGGTGGTCGGGGGTTCAAGTCCCTCTTCGCCCATGACGAGGGCCGGGATCCCCAGGGTGCGGTCGTTCGTGGAGGTGTAGCTCAGTCGGTTAGAGCGCTGCCCTGTCAAGGCAGAGGCCGCGGGTTCGAGCCCCGTCATCTCCGCTTCTCCGTTTGTTCGCTTGCGCCGCGCGGTCTTCAAACCGGCCGCGCGTGTGCGGGCCGCCTTAGCTCAGTTGGTAGAGCAGAGGACTGAAAATCCTCGTGTCACTGGTTCGAGTCCGGTAGGCGGCACTTTCTATTTGAAGAACGCCCCCGGCAGCGCTACTACGCTGCCGGGGGCGTTTTTTCGTCGCCTTAGGTGTCAGACGCGCGCGGTCCGGGACCGGCGGCGCGACAGCAGCAGGCCGGCCGCGCCGCCCAGCACTCCGAGGGCGAGGCTCCCGGGCTCCGGCACGGCCGCGGTGGCAGAGTTGACGGTGACGGTGAGGTCAGCGGTGGCGGTGAGGAAGTTGAACTCCGTGTCCTCAGCGTCCACGGAGTAGGTGGCCACGTACACGCCGGGAGTGCCGCCCGCGAGGACCGAGAGGGCCATCTGGCCCGTGTAGGTGCCGCCCGCCTCCAGTTCGAAGGGCAGCCCCGCCTCGAAGTCGGTGGTGTCCCACACCAGGGTGCCCGGAACGTCCGGACCGGAGAGGTTGGCGCCAAAGCCCACCAGAGACAGGGTCTCGGTGGCGCTGGTGTTGGTGAGCGTGGCGTCGAAGATGAGCACGTCTCCCAGTACCAGCGTCGCCGCGCTGGGCGAGAACGTCAGGTCCAGAAGCTGCGCACGGGCCGGGCGAGCGCCCAGGCTGAGCGTCATGAGCGTAAGCGCGAAGAGCGCAAAAACTGCGGATACGAAGCGTCGGATCATCGGATAGTCCTCCTGCTGAATCAATCCTGCATCGAAGTTGGGGGCAGAGGTGCGGTCGTTACTGGGCGGCTGAGCCCGTGACGGTGGCGCGGCGGGAGATGTTAAACGTGCCGCCGTCGAAGCGCCCCTGGATACTGAGCGTGATGGTAGCGGGAAGCTGCCCGGCGTAGTCGGCGCTGATGGTGCGGCTTATGTCCGCGGTGTCGCCCGGCTCGATGTCGGCCACGTTCCAGTTGAGGCCGGTGCGGGTCTGTGTGCCGATGGTGATCGAGTCGATCACGATGTTCCGGGCGGTGCCGTTTCCGGCGTTCTGCAGAGTGAAGTACGCTGTGGTCTGCGCCGACGGCTCGTTGTGGTTCAGGACGAAGGCTGAGGCCGCGCTGACCCGTAGGTTGGGCCGGGCGAGCGAGTCGATGATCCGGATCTTGCCGTTGCTGTGGGTCGTGACGTACCGATTGACGAGCGGGGTGCCGTCTTCCAGCGTCCCGTTCAGACGGTAGTCGACGTACGGGACCTGCTTGGTGCCGTCGCCGCTGATGGTCATGCCCCGCCCCGTCTCCACCAGGCTCAGGCCGGTGCCGTAGATGCTGATTATGGCGTCATTCTCCGCCCACGCCAGATTCCAGTTGAACGTCCCGCCCTTCCACTTCACGTGCGCCTCATTGCTGGCGCGCAGCCACAGGCCTGCTGAACCGCCGGTGATATCCGCCGAACCGCCCAGGATGTGGACCCACTGGCTGATCGTGCCGCCCGATATCTTGGTGACGGACTGGGGACCGTGGGCCTCTACCGGGCCTGACACGATGCCGCCGGAGAGGCTGATAAAGCTGTGGGTGCCGTAGGAGTAGAGGCCGCCGACCGAGCCGTCGCTCATGAAGAAGCGGCTCGCCTGCGGCTTGTCCGCGTAGGAAGTCCTCCAGAACGAGTCGAGGGCGACGTGGCCGCCGACCGTGCCCCCGCTCATGAAGATGGTCGGGTTCCAGAAGGTGTCGCGCGCCGTGCGGAGGGTCTGCCCGACGCTGCCGGCCGTGAGGTAAACAGTCGCCCGGTTCGATACCGCCATGTCCACGTCCACGCTGAAGCCGGGGTTGAGGAAGACCGTAAACGGGTCGATGTTGCTCTCGCCGATGGCGAGGTTGTCGGCGGGTATGCCAAAGTTGATGGCGGTGCTGTGGTTGATATGGTACCAACCGCCCTGCGCCCGCGCTGCTGGTGCGACCGCCAGAAGCGTTGCCAGGAGCGCGCTCGCGGTTGCGGCTGCCGTCGCTGCGGTGTGTCCGCTTCTGTGCCGACGTGATAGGGGGCGATTGAGAAACTGCCATGTGACCATGTTTCATCCTCCTGACCCATCGTAAGCTGGCAGCGTTAAAGAAACGTTAGGCTCGGG
>Ga0065721_10006146_pt1 | contig 11292 bp, 12 predicted proteins | sample Mesricmetagenome_FD_59108 | JGI IMG/M metagenome (GOLD analysis project Ga0065721, IMG submission 59108) | Mesophilic microbial community from rice straw/compost enrichment Sample: eDNA_1 v2 (version 2) | ecosystem: Engineered > Solid waste > Grass > Composting > Bioreactor | place: USA: Davis...
CGCGCCAGCCGGCGAAGCGGGTTTTCAGCACCGTGCCCAGGGTGCGGTGCACGCCGATGAGCGGGCCCCTGGCGCCGATGCGGGTGCCATAGGGCGGGTTGACGATGACGAGGCCCGGCGGCCCCTGGGGCGGGGTCAGGTCCTCGATGGGTTTTTGTTCGAACTGGGTGCAGGCCTCGACGCCCGAGCGGACCGCGTTTTCGGTAGCCATTCGGATGGCCCCGGCGTCGCGGTCGGAGCCGAAGAAGCGCAGGCCGGTTTTGACAGCGGGTGATGGCGCGCGCAGCTTCGCCCAGGCATCGGGGTCGAATCCGGGCAGGCTTTCGAAGGCGAAGCTGCGGCTGCGGCCGGGATTCAGGCCCAGGGCGATTTCTGCGGCCTCGATGACGAAAGTGCCCGAGCCGCACATGGGGTCGAGAACCGGTTCCGTGCCGGTGTAGCCGCATTGGGCCAGGAACATCGCCGCCATGGTCTCGCGCATCGGGGCCTTGGCGACACCCTCCTTGAAGCCACGCTTGTGCAGACTCTCGCCGGTCGTATCGAGGCTGATGGTCACGAGGTCATCCTCGATCCGCACCATGACGCGCAGGGCGGCGTCCTCTGCGATCGGCGCGCCAAGCTCTTCGCGGATGGCGGTGGCAACGCGCTGGGCGGCGGCACCGGCATGGTAGATGCGCGAGCGCCTGCAGCTGGCCTCGACATGCACGGGGACATCGGCGCGCAGGAGTTCGGCCCATGGAACCTTGCGGGCGCGCTTGTCCAGCTGCGCCAGGTGCATGGCGCGGAAGGAGGCGACCCGCGCCAGGATGCGGGTCGCGCCGCGGATGACAAGGTTGGCCCGCCACACGTCGGGCCATGTGCCGGCAAAGCTGACACCGCCATCGGTGACACGAGCCTCGCCAAAGCGGGCGGCGCGGGCCTCATCGGCCAACGGCACCTCGAGGCCCGGCGTGGCGACAAGGAAGATTTCGAAGGGGGCGGTGTTCATGACCCGAGGCTTAGCGGCGGCATGGGGCACTGGCAATGGGCCTGCAAGATTTCCGNGCCCAAGGGTTACTCGCCGGGTGAAACGTGCTTATATCGGCAAAGGACGATGAAGCATCGNCAGTACCCAACCGCAGCAGGAAAGCTCTTTCATGACCGAATATGTGCCGCCCAAAGTCTGGACCTGGGACAAGGAAAACGGGGGCGCCTTTGCCAGCACCAACCGGCCCATCGCCGGCCCGACCCATGACAAGGAACTGCCACGCGGCCAGCACAAGCTGCAGCTGCACTCTCTGGCAACGCCCAACGGACAGAAGGTCACCATCATGCTCGAAGAGCTTCTGGCGGCCGGTCACGACNCCGAATATGACGCCTGGTTGATCAATATCGGCAAGGGCGACCAGTTTGGCTCGGGGTTCGTCGGGATCAATCCCAATTCGAAAATTCCNGCCATGATCGANTNNGGCCCCGAGCAGCCGATCCGACTCTTTGAGAGCGGCTCGATCCTCGTCTATCTCGCCGACAAGTTCGGCGCTTTCCTCAGCAAGGATGTGGCCCGGCGCGCCGAAACGATGAACTGGCTGTTCTGGCAGATGGGCAGCGCCCCGTTTGTGGGTGGCGGGTTCGGGCATTTCTATGCCTATGCCCCAATCAAGATCGAATATGCCATCAACCGGTATGCCATGGAGACCAAGCGCCAGCTTGACGTGCTGGACCGGCAATTGGCCGAGCATGAATTCGTGTCGGGCGACGACTACACGATCGCCGACATGGCGATCTTCCCCTGGTATGGGGGGCTGGTCCTCGGCCGTAACTATAATGCGGCGGAATTCCTGGATGTGGCGAGCTACACCAATGTGGTGCGCTGGGCCAAGCAGGTGGATGCGCGCGAGGCGGTCAAGCGCGGCCGTTGCGTCAACGCCGCCGGCGGGCCGGAGGATGAGCAGCTGCCCGAGCGCCACTCAGCTGCCGATATCGACAAGGTGCTTGCAGTGCGCAAGGCTCGCGGCACGGTCTAACTCCTCAAGTCCCCGCGAAAGCGGGGATTTTTCTGTGTCCGTTCAGTTGTTGATCGTCAGTATTCCCCAGCGGGTCTCGGTGCAGTCGTCGTCTAGGCAGATATTGGTGATCCAGAGCGCACCATTGCCCACGCCCACCCCGTCATCGGTGACAATGAGGTCGGCGGTATCTTGGTCGCGGATGGCATCAAGCGTTTCGGCGGTCACAAGGCTGTCGAAATTGTCGAGAAGGTCCTGCGCCTCGCGCACTTCATACATCTCGCCATTGGCACGGACCATGATGGGAAAGAGTGCGTATTGGGCGAAGGTCTCTGCATCGCCCAAGGTCACAGCCTCCTGCAGCAGCGAGAACACCTCAAAGAAGCCATCGGCATCGCCGTGAATGTCCTCGATGCTGTCGTAGATATCCTCCTCAGTCTGTGCCTGTGCGACACTGGGCCAGGTGAGCATCAGGGTGGAGATCAGTACGGCGGTAGTTATGCGAAGGAACATGGCGTTTCTTTCGATACGGTCGTGGGATGCTGTCCGGGCATATCAGTGCGCGTGTCGGGCGGCGGCGCAAGGGGGTGCAGCAAATACACGGCCTGTTAAGCCTGACCGGACCATTATGCCGGGCGCGGGGCGCGTCATTTGCCCATGCGACCCTGTCAGTACGAGTTCGAGTAGGCCCTATGCGTCTCATCATCGGTATCATTGTCGTTTTTGGCTGTGTGTTCGGCGGCTACTCGGCAATGGGCGGGCATGTCGAAGTGCTCTGGCAACCGTTCGAATTCGTCATCATCCTTGGCGCTGCCATCGGTGCCTTCGTCATCGCCAATGGCGCGCCGGTGCTCAAAGGCGTGCCGATGATGTTCGGCAAGCTGTTCAAGGGGCCGCAATACACCAAGACCGCCTATCTCGAACTGCTCGGCATGCAGTACTCGATGTACAAGCTGATCCAGCAGAAGGGCATTCTTGGTATAGAGCCGCATATCGAGGATCCGCACAATTCCACGCTGTTCAATGCGTTTCCAACCTTTGCGAAAAACCACCATGCGGTGGAATTCGTGTGCGACTACATGCGCATGGTGACCATGGGCTCCAACAATGTCCATGAGATGGAAGCCTTGATGGACGAGGAACTCGAAACCCATCACCAGGAGCAGGAACGACTGGTGTCGGCAGTGCAAGCGATTGCCGATGGCACGCCTGCGCTGGGCATCGTGGCCGCCGTGCTGGGCGTGATCAAGACCATGGGCGCCATTACCGAGCCCCCCGAAGTGCTGGGTCACCTGATCGGCGGCGCGCTTGTCGGTACCTTCTTCGGCGTCTTCGTGGCCTACGGATTCTTCGGCCCCTTTGCGCAGTCGCTCAAGAACACGTTCGAAGCTGAATCCAAGTATTTCCTGTCGCTCAAGGTGGGGCTGCTCGCCCATATCGGCGGCCAACCGCCGGTCATGGCCATCGAGTTCGCCCGCAAGGCATTGATGAGCGAAGTGCGCCCGACCTTCTCCGAAGTGGAAGCGGCAACCGCAGCGCTGCCCTCGACCACCTGATTTCCGAAAGTGTGGTAGGCCAGAATGGCGAACTACGACCAGCCGATCATCATCAAGAAGGTCAAGAAGCACAGGCATACCCATCACGGCGGCGCCTGGAAGATCGCCTATGCCGACTTCGTGACCGCCATGATGGCCTTTTTCCTTTTGCTCTGGCTGATCAGCATGACCACGCCGGAGCAGAAGGAAGGTCTGGCAGATTACTTTGCCCCTGCGGCCCTCAGCCTCTCCACGAGTGGCGCCGGCGGCGTCATGGGCGGCACCGCGATGGACAATTCGGGTACCCAGATGTCCGGGTCGTCCGCAGACATCATCGAGGACAAGCCAGCTTCACCGCAGAGCTCGGACCAGGGGACGACAGACACGCATATCGGCGGACCTGCCCGACAGCAGGGCAGCGAGCGGCTGGCCAACAGCGACAGCGAATTCAATCTCAAGGCTATCGATGCCCAGGCCTTCCACAGCGCGGCGGCCAGCATCAAGCAGGCCTGGCAGTCTCTGCCTGAAGTCACGCCTTTTATGGACAATCTGCTGATCGAGGAAACCGAGGAGGGTCTGGATATCCAGATCATCGACCAGCAGGGACGCCCGATGTTCCCCGAAGGTTCCAAATATCCGCTCGAGCATACCCGTCTGGCCATTGCTGCCATCGGACCGATCCTGCAGCAGCTCAATGCCCAGGTGACGATTTCTGGTCATACCGCTGCCGGCGGGCGGTACGACAATCCACGCTATGGTCCGTGGGAGCTCAGCGCCGACCGCGCCAATGTGGTGCGCTCGATTCTGGGCGAATTCGGCATGACCGACGATCGTTTCAAGGCGGTGTCGGGTCGTGCGACAGATGAGCCGTTCTTCCCGAACGACCCCTACATGTCGGCCAATGAGCGCGTGCGNATCACGGTGCTGCANGCACCTCCNCCGGTGCCGGTCGGGTTGCAGCCCTAAAGCAGAAGNTTGAAGCCTTCATGCGTGGCGGCAAAGCCCAGNCTCTCATAGAAGCGGTGGGCGTCGCGACGAACTTTCTGCGATGTCAGTTGCACCATGCCGCAACCGGCCAGTTGTGCCTGCTCGATGGCCCAGCGAACCATCTGGGAGCCCAGGCCCTTGCCGCGCTGGTCAGGGCGAATGTGGACGTTCTCCAGCATGGCCCGCTTCATCCCGAAGCGCGAAAGGCCGGGGATGATGGTGATCTGAAGCGTGCCGATCACTTCCCCATGGTTTTCGACAACGATGAGCCGGTTGTTTGGATCGGCTGAAATCTCGTCGAACGCGGCGCGGTAGCGCGGATCGTTGAGCGTTGTGCGGTCGAGCGGCGGCGCGTCGGCGCCCCGGGCATCCCCGGCATGGGTCAGCTCCAGAATGGTGACGATGTCGTCGGGCGTGGCGTCGCGGAAGGTCAGGGTGTTCATGTCAGACGGGCCTGGGCGCAATGAGTCGGGCCAAGCCTAGCACGGCGATGGCGAGTATCGCGGGGCCGAAGGCGAGGAAGAAGCCAGCTGCCCACAATGCACCTGTTGCGGCCCAAAGGATCGAGGAGAAGGCCTCGCAGAGCGTGGCTGCCCGCGATGCGACCTGACGCCGGCGGAACATGGAGCGCTTGGCCGTGACGCGGAACCACAGCTGGATGGCCGTTGATGCGGCTGCAGCCGCTGGCGCGCAGATCACGGTGATCAGGGCCATCTGCCACGAGGCGAATGCGGTCAGCACCACCAGTGGGGCGAGGACAAGGAGAATGACCGTGAGAACTGCCTCGACCTTGGCACGCAGAATGGTGCCTTGCGTCAGCGGGGCGGTGGCGACGAGGTCGTGCGCGTCCTCACCCGAAATGGCCAGCCAGGCGAGGCCGCCGGCAAGTTGGCCACAGGCCATGACGAGGACGGGGACGACCACGGTGAATGTGCCCTCGCCAGAATCCGCGCCATAGTTGATCCAGAGCAGCAGGGCTGGCGGAACGAGATAGAGCAATTGCGTCAGCGTCTGCGAGAGCAGCCATGGATCGCGCTGGAGCAGCTTCCATTCCTTGCGACGCAGAGCCTGGCGCTGAGTAGTGGGTCTAAAGGCGGAGGTGGAAGCGCGCCGCTGGCTTCGGATGTGGTTCAGGCCTGCAGCGGAGGTAGCAAGCCTGCCATAGCTTGGGGCGATGATGGCGATGGTGATCGCGAGGACTGAGAAGGCCACACCAGTCAGCAGCAAACCAGGCAGGGGTTCGCCAAGCGCCGCCCGGGCGGGCAACCAGATCGCACTCGTTGCATCGGGAGCCGAGGCGATGAGGCTCTCGGACTGGAAGAGGGCAACGCGCGAAAAGCCTTCGTGCGAGAGAATGGCCGCAGCCTGAATGCCGATGACAAAGCCGGCGCCGACGATGCCCGCGACAATCTGGGCGACAAGGCGGGTGCGCTGGGGACCCACAAGCTTGAAGAGCAGTCTGGTAAGGATCATGGCGATGGCCACGGAGAATGCGGCCAGCGCTGTGAGCACGAGAAACGCCGAGAGCCAGCGCGGACCATCCTGAATGGCGAGGGCCAGGACAAGTGGGGAGACCAGCAGCATGCCCAGGGCGGCAGTGCTGACGAAGACCGCGCCGGCTCGAACCGCGAACAGGCGATCGGGAGCGGTGGGGGAAGAGAGGATCAGGTCAAGGTCAGAGCGGCCATAATAGACGCGGGTGACGGCTTCGAGAGCCTGGGAGAGCGTGACGGCCCAGAACAGGACACCCATGCCGGAGATGAACACCAGGGCCTTCTTGTCGATGACAATGCCGGCTTCGGTCCATGGCCGGACCGAAAACCAGGCGATGAGCAGCATGAGGGCGTAGACGGTGCCCCCGCCGGCCATCCAGCCAATCAGGCGCACACGATGCCCGCCCGTCATCATTGCCATGGCGTCGCGCCATGCAAGGCGAGTTTCGTGGGCGGCGAGCCAGGGCAGGGACGCCGGGGCGGGCCTCACACCGTGTCCCCTGAGGCAACCGGCGCCTGGGCGACCAGATCGAGGAAAATTTCCTCCAGGGTGGTCTCACGTCCAATGCGGGTGCGCAGTTCGGCCAGTGTGCCCTCGGCGATGAGGCGGCCCTCGGCAATGACGCCGATGCGTTCGGCCATGCGTTCGGCCACTTCGAGAATGTGGGTGGTCATGATGACGGTGACGCCGGCGGCGGTGCGCTGGCGCAGGACGTCCTTGACCTGCCGGGCCGAGCCCGCGTCAAGACCGGTCAGCGGTTCATCCAGGATGATGAGGTCGGGATCGTGAACAAGGGCGCCGGCCAGGGCGACCTTTTGCAACATGCCCTTGGAGAAACCGCCGCACAGCTGGTTGGCGTGTGGCCTGAGACCCAGCCACTCGATGAGGTCCTCGGCAGATCGTCGAGCCCGGGAGGGTTCGATCTGCCAGAGGCCGGCGACGAAATCGAGATACTCGAGCGGGGTCAGGCGGTCGTAGACCATGGGTTCGTCGGAAACCCAAGCCATGCGCCTCTTGGCGGCAACGGGATCTGCCAGTGCGTCGACGCCGAGGACAGAGATAGCACCGGCATCCGGCTTTAGCAGACCTGCGACCATGCGCAGGATGGTCGTCTTGCCCGCGCCGTTAGGCCCGAGCAGGGCATAGAATTCGCCCGGAGCGATGGTGAGGTCGACGCCGCGCACAACGGGCCGGTCGAAACTCTTGGTCAGTCCGGAGATGGAGAGGGCGGCGGGCATTGCGGGCTCCAATGATGTGAAACGCTAGCCTTGCCGCCCTTTCGGCCAAGTGAATGGCAATCGTTAACGAAGTGGTCAGGCCACGCTCAGCGTCACGTCGACATTGCCGCGCGTGGCGTTGGAGTACGGGCAGATCTGGTGGGCCTTGTGGACGAGATCTTCGGCCTGGGCCTTGTCGAAGCCGGGGATGGTAACCTTGAGCTCAACTGCGATGTTGAAACCCTTGCCGCCTTCATTGGCGTTGTCACCGAATGACACAGCAGCGTCGATGGTGGCGTCGTCGGGGATTTTCACCTGTTCGCCACGGGCAACGGCCTTGAGGGCGCCCAGGAAGCAGGCCGAATAGCCGACGGCAAACAGCTGCTCTGGGTTGGTGCCGGGACCGTCATTGCCTCCCATGGCGGCGGGGGTGTCTAGGGTAACAGCAAGGCGGCCATCGTCGGTCTTGCTGGTGCCGGTGCGGCCGCCGGTCGTGTGGGCGTGGGCAGTGTAGACAGGTGACTTGATGCTCATGGCGAGTTCTCCTTGCTTTGGCCGGGATATGAATATCGCGCAATTGAATTGCACGCAATTGAATTTTGTGTGCTAGGTGTCAAGGTATAATGCGAAGGCGGATGTGAGCGAGACAAAAATGCCAACGATCGACCAGATGCTGTGCTTCGCCGTCTATGCGGCGGGCCACGCGTTCACGCGGTTCTACAAACCGCGCCTCGATGCGCTTGATCTAACGTATCCGCAGTATCTGGCGTTCCTCGTGTTGTGGGAGAATGACAATATTACGGTCAAGGCGCTGGGAGATAAGCTGTTCTTGGACTCCGGCACGATCACCCCGCTGATCAAGCGGCTGGAGGCTCGGGGCTTCGTCGCCCGCCGACGGGACGAGGATGATGAGCGGCAGGTGCGTATCACGCTGACGGCCGAGGGCAGAGCGCTCAAGGCCAAGGCTGCCGCCATTCCGCTGGCTGTGGCCGAGGGTACCGGTCTTTCCCGCGAAGGCGCGGAGGCATTGCGGCGCGAGTTGCTGGCACTGCGGGAGCGGCTGGATGGTCCTGGCGGGGAGAAAGTGCCCTCCGCCTAGCCCTCACCGCGGAACTTGGGTGTCGACCTGTGGTTTGCGCTCACCTCAGCCCAACGGCGTCGACCTGCCCCGAGCGGCATTCGCTGTCGAGCGAATCAGCCGCCAGCATTAACGGGCCAAGGTCGTCCGGCCCGGTGATTTCGCCGGTGAGGGCAATGCGCAGTTCGGTGATGAGGGTACGGTTGCCATCCTGGACGCAGTCGATGGCGACCCGGTCGCCCGTGCCTGGGCCAAAGCTGGAGTCGAATGCGGCGCGGATCTGGGCGAGGGTGATACGCTTGCCGATATTGTTCGCGAACAGCTCGACAACCTCGGAAGTGTTGAGGGCCAGCATGAGATCGAGCGCGTCGGCATAGTATTCGCGCGCGTCAGTGCCGTAGCAGGTTCCATGCTTGATCCATTCATGCCGGTCGAGGCCCGACAGGCTGCCAGGCATGACCTCATCAAGCTCACGGCGCTGGGCTATGGTCAGGTCAAGTGCGGGCAGGTCTCGCCAGCGACCATCGCGACTCGCCCACATATCCCCCGCCGACACGCCGCAATATTCCTTGTTGCGCGGCTGCGGCCAGAGCCCGTGCAGGGTGAAGTTGGTGGCCTCGAAGCTGTTTGGGCGCTGGTTGCGGCACTCGCGGGTGTGGGACGCGGTCTCACAGAATGCCGGCTGCCAGTTGACGGCAAGGATATATTGGGTACCGCGATAGGTAGATGCTGAACGGGTCGATTGTGGTTCGGCCGCAGCAGAGCTGCCACCCTCGCCGCATTCCACCGCGACCCAGCGCTGCTCCGGGCTGGCGCCAGGCACGATGATGCGCAGATGGGTCGCGGGCGTCTTGTTGGCGGCCAGAACCGTATATCTGGAACCGGGTTGCACATACACGTCGCCCGGATTGGTCTGACGGCCGATCGACTGGTAGGCAGGACAGCTCTGCGTGGCCGTGAAGTTGCCGGAAAGCGGCACCTCGGCCTGAACAGGCGCGATGGACAGCGCGATCCCCACCAGGATGGTCAGTTTTTTCAGCAACTGGCTTTCACTCCTTTCGCGCCTTGGGGCTCAACGGAACTGTCCGGTCTGCGAGTTCGTTCTTCTGGCATATTCAACGGAGGCAATACATGTCTGAAGATCGTGAAACTGTAATCGTTGATCGTGGAGGCAGTGGCGCTGGCGTCATCATCGGCATCGTCGTGGTGGTAGCGCTGCTGCTGATCGGATACCTCGTCTTCTTCAACGGAGAGCCAACCGGTGGCACTGTCGATGTTGATGTGCCTGCGGTAAGCGTCGACGTTGTCCCCGACGGGCAGTGATATCGAACAATGCCGATCCAAAAGGGGCGCCCGGGGCGCCCTTTTTTCACGACGGGGCGTGCCGACCCGGGAAGTCCTTTCAGCGCAGTAGATGTGTCCTACTGCACCAGTTTTGGATCTACCAAAGCACCCTTGTGGCCAATGACAATGCCGGCCGTCCGGTGGGCCGCTTCGGCGGCCTCACCAAGTGACCTGCCCGTGAGGCGAGCCGACAGGTAGGCGCCGTTAAAGCTGTCGCCAGCGCCAGTGGCATCGACGACCTTGGCGCCGGGCGGGGGCGCGATGCGGACGCGCTCGCTTGCGGTGGCGATGAGCGCCTCCTTGCTACCGTCCTTGACCACGACCTCTTCAACGCCAAGTTCGAGATAGCGGTCGGCCGTGTCATCCACGGTCTTGTCGCCAAACAGAGGTGCTTCGTCGGTATGGGTGGGCAGCACGATGTCACAGAGGCTGGCGGCGGCGGTAAGAACACCGGCCATGACGCGCGGGCTGGACCAGAGAGCGGGTCGAAGATTGGTGTCGAAGGCGATCTTTGCGCCATTGTCGCGGGCCTTGACGATGGCGCCGAGCAGCCGGCCACGGGCGCGCGGCGCGAGAATGGCAAGAGTGATGCCGGAGAAATAGACCAGTTCGGCCTTTTCTACCGCATTGGCCAGCGCGGTCTTGTCATCGGCCAGAAGCTTCGCGGCTGAGGTGTCGCGCCAATAGGTGAAGTGCCGATCGCCCTTTTCCTGATGGATCATGTAAAGGCCGGGACGGCGATTGNCGATGGTCTGGATNTGGCCAGTGCCGATGCNGTTGTCCGANAGAAATGCGCGGATNTCGTTGGAATAGCGGTCTTCGCCCAAGGCCGTGACATAGTCCACGGNCCATTCCTTGCCCAGGAGGGCGCGCAGATACCAGGCGGTGTTGAGCGTGTCGCCGGCATAGCCGAGACGGTAGGTGCGGTCCTCGCCGCCGCTCATCTCGATCATGCATTCGCCGATGGAAACGATACGCCTGGTCACTCTCTAGCTCCTCCTGCCATTGTCTTCGTTTATCACAGGCCGCAAGCGGCGGAAGTGTCCGCAGCGCATTCCTCTCCATGAACAGGGATTCCCGCTTTCGCGGGAATGACACCGTGATATGAGGCTGGCAAAGAGCATCTTTCAAACTTCCATACAAGTTTGGATGTGATTATGGTGCGCCACGAAATCACCGCCGGAGCCTTTGATGACCCGTCTTAGCCAAAAGAATCTTGCCAATCTTTCCAAGGGTATCGCCGTACCCGGTTATGACCGCGCCAAGGTGACACCGGGGATCGTGCATCTGGGTATCGGGGCGTTTCACCGGGCGCATATGGCGGTTTATGTCGATGACCTGCTGGCGGGGGACCCGAGCTGGGGGATCGTCGGCGCAAGCCTGCGTCGGCCTGATACAAAGGAAGCGCTGGAGCCGCAGGACGGGCTCTATACAATTGCCGTGCGCGATGCCGGGGGCACGCATCCGCGGGTAATTGGTTCGATCCTTTCGGTGATGGATGCCAATACACAGCGGGAGGCCCTGTTGACGCTGATGGCCGACCCGGCCATTCGCATCGTGTCGCTGACGGTGACGGAAAAGGGCTATTGCTACGCGCCGGCGACTGGAGAGCTTGACCAGAACCACGCCGATATCGTGCATGATCTGGCCAATCC
>Ga0065721_10006504_pt1 | contig 11287 bp, 10 predicted proteins | sample Mesricmetagenome_FD_59108 | JGI IMG/M metagenome (GOLD analysis project Ga0065721, IMG submission 59108) | Mesophilic microbial community from rice straw/compost enrichment Sample: eDNA_1 v2 (version 2) | ecosystem: Engineered > Solid waste > Grass > Composting > Bioreactor | place: USA: Davis...
AAGGAAATANACGATGTTCGGCTTTCGACTCTGTGCGTTCGCTGAGCCGGGAAGACAGAACACCAGAGCCGCTGTGACCGCCAGAACTGTGACGACACCGAGTTGTTGCTGTAATTTNGTCCANNAGATCGTTTGCATTCCGTACTTCCCTCTTTGAATCCGCACAAACCTGTCCTTCGGACAGCAGTCGCTACGAGGCCACANAAATACACGACTTGACCGTGTTTATATAGTCAAAAACAAAAAGAGGCAAGAACGCCTCAGAGATTTCCGGGCCAAATCATGAACCCGGATTTGCACGCTGGAATGTAAGTGGTCGGTACTGATGAGTCGGAACGTTTCGGTCACCAATAAATTCGAAGACCGATGTTTCCCCCGTTGGCAATTAGCGAGCGGTCGTGCTGCACCCGGTAGATCGTCGTGTTGGTGGAATCCTGAGAAATCCCGTTGAGCTGATCAGGTCCCAGTGCCACTCCGCTCAGGAACAGGACCTCATAACCGAGAACCAGGTCGATGTAGTCCGTGATACCGACGATGGCACGCAGCCCCAGATTCCCGACGAAAGCGGCCCCCTCATCCTTTCCTTTCAGTGTGCGGCGATAGACTGAGTCATTGTTGCCAGAACCGGCCAGTGTCTCCTGAACCTGTCCGTGAATCGAATTGTAATAGACCCCGGCCTTACCAGTCCCCTCCAGCATGAACCAGGAGCCATCGTAAAAGCGATAGGCAAAGAGAGCCTGTGCTCCGTTGAGTTCGTTCTGGGCCTTGGAAAAGACAGAATAAGTCAGGAAGGTTGGTGGGGTGGTCATGTCAAAACCGGTTCCTGTCCCCCCAATCCACTCCGCTCCCGCACTGGTCAGATTGAAATCAGACAGGGCTTCGTTCCCCGCTCCGGAAGTCTGATACTCGCCAAACAGAGTTGAAAGATTCTTTTCATCGAGCGTGACCCCGCGATATCCAACAGCCACGCGCCAAGGGCGCTTGTACTGACTCGTGCCGATGTTGAGTTCCCAATCCTTGTAGTTGGACTCCGTCGACACAGCTGCAACAGCCCCCGGGGCAAGAAATGCGTTGTTGGGATTCCCCCCGAACGTTGAATTTGCAGCTTCGGTGACAAATCCGGGGAAACTCAGGGAGTTAGTCGCTCCCGCTCCGGAATTCAGTCCGAGTCCAGAACCATAGCCTGCCAGACGACTCGACTCCCATGGAGAGATCTGGGTAAATCCCGCATCGATCTGCATCGACTCCCCGATCCACCCCAGCCCGAGTCGGTAGCCGGGTTCCCAACCATAGCCTCCCCCGGTAGAGAGAGAGTTCGTCCCGGAAATGAACGGAGCCGACGAGTCGCTGTTACGGTCCAGAAAGACAGCCTGAGCATCAAAAAAGAGCTGAGCCTGGGCAGAAGATGCACTGCACATCCCCACCAGAACCAGACTGATCCGTAACCATTGCAACCGACGGTTCATGCGCATTCCTCGTCCGACTCTTGCTGTCGGCAGCCCTTATTCACGTAATGAACAAGCGACCACTGTCACTCAGGACGCCTCAATCTCAGTACAGAAAGAGACTTCTCCACGTAAATCGGCAGTCAGGTGCAAAGAAAACGAACAATTGACGTGTAACACCTGCTCCTGTCGTACGAATTGATCCATTGCTTCGGGTTAGTCAAAATGGCGAATCTGGAGCAACATCCTGAAGCCAACTTTCCCGGAAGCCAGCGTGACGCATTGAAGAAGATCGATGCCGCGTCCGGTGCAATGGAAGAGGCGCCGCGGGTCTGATATACCTTGCCGCAAACCATCACTAAAAAAGGACCAATTGATGAGCGATACAATTTTGGCCGTTCACGGCCGTCAGATTCTTGACAGCCGCGGCAACCCGACGGTGGAGGTGGATGTCGAACTGGAGAGTGGTGCGGTTGGACGTGCGGCTGTCCCCAGTGGAGCCAGCACCGGCGCCCACGAAGCGTGTGAGCTCCGCGACGGAGACAAGAATGTTTACCTGGGCAAGAGCGTGCTGAAAGCCGTTGCCAATGTCAACGATGAAATCGACGCACTCCTCTGCGGGATGGACGCTTTTGATCAGGCCGGAATTGACGCCGCCCTGCTGGAAGCAGACGGAACCCCCAACAAGTCCCGGCTGGGGGCCAATGCGATTCTGGCCACCTCACTGGCAGTCGCCCGTGCAGCAGCCGCTTCGACCGGGCTACCGCTGTTCCGCTACCTTGGCGGCGTTGGAGCCTGCCGACTCCCCGCTCCCATGATGAACATCATCAACGGGGGAGCACACGCCAATAACGGCATCGACCTGCAGGAATTTATGGTCATGCCGCTCGGATTTGAGACCTTTTCCGATGCACTCCGCTGCGGCGCTGAGATTTTCCACAGNCTGAAGAAGGTGCTCCACGACAAGGGAATGAGCACTGCCGTNGGCGATGAAGGGGGATTCGCTCCCGATCTGAAGAACAGCGAAGAAGCGATTCAGGTCATTCTTGAGGCTATCGAGAAAGCTGGTTACAAGGCAGGAGAGCAGGTCAAGATTGCTCTGGATTGTGCCGCCACCGAGCTCTACGACCCGAAGACGAAGATCTACACCGTCGAAGGAAAAACCTTCGATGCTGCCGGCATGGCAGACCTTCTCGAAGGTTGGTGCAACAAATATCCGATCTGCTCGATTGAAGACGGCTTCTCTGAAGACGACTGGGAAGGCTGGAAGCTCTTCACCGATCGCGTTGGGAGCCGCATCCAGATCGTGGGTGACGACCTCTTTGTGACCAACAGCAAGCGACTGGCTGAAGGGATCGAAAAGGGTGTTGCCAACAGCATTCTGGTGAAGGTCAACCAGATCGGCTCGCTCACCGAAACGATTCAGGCCGTCGATCTCGCTTACAAGAACGGTTACACCGCCGTGATGAGCCATCGCTCCGGTGAAACCGAAGACACGACCATCGCCGACCTGGCAGTGGCTCTCGGAACGGGACAGATCAAGACTGGTTCCGCCAGCCGTACTGACCGGATCTGCAAGTACAACCAGCTGCTTCGCATTGAAGAGCTGCTCGGTCCAGCTGCGGTCTACGGGGGCACCATCTCCTGAGACGACTGCACCAGTGAGGCTTTGAACCTGTCATCGTAAACTGCCCGTCTTCGCCAGTCTCGCATGACAGCGTCTAGAGGCCTTCGCAGGATCTGCTCTCAGGCTGATATGAGCCTGACGGACATAAGACGTTCATTTTTGATTCGGCCGGAATGAGTCCACTCATTTCGGCCGTTTTCTTTGCGCCGGAGTCCATCGGCCAGGCCCCGCATCGTCGACGCTTCCAAGCAAACATTCCTGTGCCAAAACCCATCTTGCTGCAACTTCGGGAAACGACATACTCTTCCCCGGTTCCTGGCCGGTCCCCTTCCCTCATCCCCATATCAGAACGAGGGAAATAACCGATCAGGATGACCAAACGAATTGTTCCCTGATGAACCCAAGACTGTGACCGATCACTCGTGAGACTCCGCAATCGAACGATCATTCGACTGGGAGCCCGGCTGATGACCTGGTGCTTCCGTGCCTTGTATTCCACCTGTCGCATCAAGGCGATCGAGGGAGCCCCTTTGACCTCCCCATACACGGACTCCGGAGAACACCGCTACGTTTACTGCCTGTGGCATGATGGGATCTTGAATGCCCTCTTTTGTGGGCGGATGCTCAACGGAGCTGCGCTGACCAGCCGGCACGCCGATGGAGAATACGTTGCTGCCGTGATGCAGGCGAACGGGATTCTTCCCGTTCGAGGATCGCATCAGGGGCGGGGAGGAGCGACGGCAGCACGTCAACTGGTCTCCGCTGCGGAGACCCATCATATCGTTGTGACAACCGACGGTCCCCGTGGGCCGCGTCGCAAGGTCAAACCGGGCATCATCTTCCTTGCGTCCCAGACGGGTCGCCCGATTGTCCCGGTTGCCTGCTCCTGCAGCCGGGCCTGGCGCCCCCGTGGAAAATGGACGGACCTGATGATTCCGCTTCCCTTTTCGACGGCCTATATCATCGGCGGTGAGCCAATGTCCGTTCCGGCGAATCTCCCCAAAGACCAGCTGGACCACTACGCCCGCGAGTTGCAAAAGAAAATGGACTCCCTTCAGGAACGGGCGGACACAATCGCGAGACTGGGGCTTCTCCCCCCGCAGAGAACGTCCACCTATCGCAACGCAGCCTGAACAATTGATCCGGGAAAAGACGCATTTTCCAAAAGTTCGCTCCTTCCAGCCAAAAATATCGAGACACTCTCATTTGAAGTCGCCTACAATCGGGAGACTGTGCGCTGGAACGCTCTACATGAACATGCGCAGGAGCGAGCTGTGACTTCTACGCCTTGAGAGGACTCCGAAGCGACGTTCCCCGACGATCCTGGAGGATGCGATGGAACTGATTCCCGTGATCGATATTCGGAAAGGTATGGTCATTCGTGGTCATGCCGGGCAACGTCAGAAGTATCTTCCTAACTCAAGTGTTCTGATCCCGTCCTACGACCCGCTGAATACATGCCGGGCCCTCAATCGCAACTTTCGGCCTCACTGGATCTATGTGGCCGATTTGGACGGCATTGAACATAACACTCCCCAATACCCGCTGTTGGAAAAACTGACACAATGCGGCCCCGATCTGGCTGTCGATGCCGGGACACGGTCCATTGCAGAGGCTCGAAAACTGATTGATCTCGGGGTCCGCCGGATCGTGATCGGACTGGAAACACTTCCAAGTCTGAAGCTGCTGGATGCATTGGTCAGTGAACTCGGCCCCGAACATCTCACCTTCAGCCTCGATCTTTATGATGGGGAACCGCTGGGTCCCGAAGGGGCTGGGAAATCGCCCATCGACATTGTGTCTCAGGCCATCGAGAAGGGAATCCGGCAGCTAATCGTGCTTGATCTCTCGCATGTCGGAATGCATCGCGGCGTTCCCACTGGACAGCTGTGTCACAGCATCAAGAACCGGTGGCCCGATCTGGTAGTCTGGACCGGCGGAGGAGTCCGCTCACTGGCCGATCTGCACAAGCTCTCCCTCGATCGCGTCGATGGGGCCATGGTCGCATCGTCACTCCATGATGGTCATATCACCCCGGCAGACTGGAAGAGCTTTGAAATGTTCTCCGGGGATGTCATCCAGATCGCGATGGATGCGTAATCTCTCTCAGCGGGATGTCGATTTCGTGATCGTATCGACTTTGACAACAACAGCGTCACGGTCGAGCGTCGATCTCCTTAGCTCAACACAGATTCCCGCCTGCTCGTAAGTCCACCATTCGGTGACGAGCTGGCGACTGGCAACGCGCGTCATGGTCGTTGGTCCGGCTCCAAGGGCCGCCTGTAACTCCCGCGATGTCATCCCCACCTCAACACGTCCTTCACGGATTGCCCGTTCACGCCGGCTGACCGGAAGCTGCGCCATCGCTTCCGCAGTGAGCCAGCTCCCGTTGTGCAGCGTGTACCCATGCCTGACGAGCCACTCCACTGCGGGGGTGTAGTTGGGATTTTCTTTCCATGCCGCCATGTAGAGCTGCGCGGCTTCATGCTCATCCCGTAGCAGATCGATCCAGAGTTGGGCCAGATCCGCCAACCCGCGAGCCCCATCCTGTCGATAGAATTCTTCCCGAGCAATCAACCACATCTTCCGGGCATCGTGAGCCTGCACCTTTTTCCCCTGCCGCTCCAGTCTGCCGGTGAACTCATCCAGCTGAGTACGGGTAAAGGTCCCCAGACGTTGCAGGTGCCAGCGCTCCGCCCGATTCTCATATTCTTCGGCAAGGTCCTTTCGTTCTGGAACAGACGACCGGATCAGGGCCGCGATCTCATATCCATTACTTCCATCCGGCCGGGCCTTCCCCTGAATCTGGATCAGCAGGACATCGATTGCGAACAGCCTCGCCAGTGTTTCACGTGTCTCCTGATTGGCAGCGGCAAACGTCTGCCCCGGATTGCTCTGATAATTCTGATCGAGTTCATTGGGGAACGACTTCAATACGGTCCCAGCGCCATGAAGATCATTCAGAAGCCGGGCATGAAACTCCTTGAGGGGAGCCTCGGAAGCAGGGGCTTCTTTTAATGTTCTCCATCGTGCACGGAGCGCATCGTGCTGGAGTTGCTGAATCAGATCGGTCCCGACCTGCCTGTCGCGTCCCTTCTGCAAGAGCCGCTGGAAGGCTTCTTCGTTTGTCGGGTCAATCTGCCGCATTTCCGCCAGAATTCCCTGTCGATTCAATTCATGTGCAGCAGCATGCAGTTCCTTGTCGTGGTAAAACTCACCCCGCTTCTTCGTCCAGTCGGCGAGTTCATACCACTGCTCAGGTTTCTGAGAGTCGATCGAAAGCCGCTTGAGTTTGATCCGGTCGATGTCGCGTGGGGCGGAAACCAGCTTTTCCACCTTGAACGCCAGCCCCTTCGGTTCTTCAACGATTCGCCCTGTGACCTCGACGACTCCCGTCGCCCCACGGTTATTCGCCTGCTCTTTTGAAATCCGAAATGGGAGCGAGCAATTCGTGAACATCAACGTTCCATCATTGATTCCGATCAATCGACCTTCCAGATGCCAGACATAACCGGTCACGACAAATGTCTGCCATTTGTCCTCGAATGACAGAAACTCCTGAATCGAACGAGGCTCCGCCCGGACGCTGGCAGGAAACAGAAGGCCGGACAGAAACGGGCACAACAGAATGGCTCCAATCCACGCAGACCATCTGACCTGGATGAACCTGTTTTGGATGAAGCTGTTCATTCGGGAACTCCCACAGCGCGGGCCTGCTCTTTCAACTCATTTTCGACTGCCTGTTCTGTGCGAAACGGGTTGAATTCAAACCCAAGAAATCTGTACGTCTTCAGGTGGGTCCACAGAAAACCGGAGCGAGGGTCGAGGCTGATTTTCCACTCCCCTTCGTCTGACTGGGAAATCTCCGAGATCGCCCCCGCGAGAATAACTGCTCGACGTTGTCCTTTCGGGATCAGTTTCTCCAGCTGCGGAAAGTTGCACTCAACAAGGACCTGTTCATTCCCGAGGGGAATCTGCATGGAGAGCTGACGGCGGCGGGATTTTTCCGGCGTTGAATCCGACACCACACCTTCGATGACCAGCCAGTCTCCATAGTAAACGGGAGCCAATCCCCCTTTCTTTCGGTTCCTGCTTCCCCGGGATTCCAGATCCTTCCGTGCGGCATCCACCAGTTCCAACAGCGATGCCTCACAGAGCCGAAACATCGCTTCCGTTTCCCGAGCGTACTGCCGGATCGTTTGAGCTTCCGGGTCCGTGCGCCCTAGCAGTTTGAGGGCAGCAGCCGCCTGCTGAAGGTGCGGATACGCTGCCAGCCAGTCGTCCCGCTCCAGCGCTGCGAGACTTTCAGCCCCTTCGGTCTGGGCGATTCGCGCGGCATGAGACAGTGCGGCCTGCCGCCACATCCATCCCCCTGTTGCCATCAGAAGCATGATGACCGTAGCGACGAGAATTCGAAACGGGGTCCAGAACCGCTGGAACTCCTCCCAGGTTTCTGTCAGTACGGGGATGATCGACTTGCGAACGGCCTTCGTGACGTCCACTTTCTGGGGGACAGCCTCGGCAACTCGAACAGGTTTTGGCTTCCCTGCATTCCTGATCCGGTCACGCAAATCTGCCAGCGAAGGGAGTTGCTGATCCACTTCCGGCCCAGGGGGAGAGTCTCCTTCTTCATCAACAGGAGCGACGTCGAACGTCGCGACCGAGTCCTCAAGAATCTGGTCCAGATGGGGACTGACCGACTCGCTGGAAGGCGTCTCCTCTTCTATCGGGACCGGACGGCTCTGATGAGATGCTGACTTTTTCCCTGATTTGGGGGGAGGAACCGGATAGACGTCCCGAGGCAGGATAAACAGCTGCTCGCCGCACACCTTGCAGACGATCTGTTGATGCTGGTCGCTGCGAAATCCGCGGTATTCTTCGCCGCAATGACAAAAGACGGTGAAGATCTGCGGCTGGTCAGGGACCTCCGGCCTGAAAACATTGATCGCTTTGGAGTACCAGCCGCTCATGAATCAGGTCCCGATCGAGTCAGAACTCCCTGCCAGCATGGTGAATGAGAACCGGAGACAGGCCGTTCTGAATTGGACTCTCCTCCAGTGTACGGAACAGATTTCTCACACACCACAGGACACAAGTGAAACGGAGCGAATGGACTCNGGATCACATAAATCCAGTGNAATCCGGAGCCCTTTCGNCAAAACTCTGAGGGTTCCAAGCCCTGTAGAGGGAACTGCATGAGGAAAAAACCATTCTTTCCTTCCAAACGCGAACGGAGATGCCCCTTTTCAGCGATTTTATGGCCTGTTTTTGGAATCTGCTGACAAGAGTCTGGTTCTGAACGAGCCGATCGCTTGAATTCCGTCGGTCCCCCCGTTAGAAATGCGCCTTGCGACCTCTGTTCGCAACGAACCCTGTTCGTTTGGCCAGGTAGCTCAGTTGGTAGAGCACAGGACTGAAAATCCTGGTGTCGCCGGTTCGATCCCGGCCTTGGCCACTTGATGCCCCTTCTCAGGGCAACACTTGCGATGCCCCGTCCCCGTTCAGGGTGTCCCTCCCCCGCATCTTCGAAGACTGGTTCAAATCCAGATTTCTGTGGAGAGGAACAGCCCGGGTCTTGGCAGATTGCACAATGAAGGACGGAATGCGTCATTCTTTGATGTTCTTCGGTAAAATGGCGGCCATGCTGCTCATCGGAAGCGCCATTGCCTACGGACAGCAGACTCCTCCTCCGGGCCCGGAAATTCAGGTCATCTCCAAACCGATGTATCTGGAATGGGGAATCACTGGCGGGATGATTGCCTTGGTGCTGTTTGTCATCGGCCGGAAAAGCAACCGGACCTGATGGGCGATGAATGACTCAACTCCTTCGCCCCCAACCCGCCGTGTCGCCCTGACCGGAGTTGGCCTGGTAACCCCTCTGGGAACGACCCGCGAATCAACCTGGAACGGGATTCTCGATGCACGGCGTTGCGTCGACTGGATTTCGGCGGAGTCTCTCGGGTTTCCCGCCAGTGCGTTCCGATCTCCTCCGTTTGGAGCTGCTGTTCAATGGGATGGCCCCTGTTCCGATCGTCTGGTGACGTTTGCCCGAGCTGCGGCCCGTGAAGCTGCTGACCACGCCCGTCTGCATCGTGACGATCTGAGACATGCTGCCTGTGTCATCGGGACGAGCAAGATCAATCTGGCGGAGTATGATCAATGGGTTCGTAATCCGTCTGAATGCAGTGAATCGTGCGCGGTCCTGTTTCCCAGCCATGCCGCTTCGCAAGTGGCAGCGGATCTGGGATGTGAAGCAGGCGCGATTGCCCCGGTTGCTGCCTGTGCCACCGGACTGGTCGCGCTCATTCAGGCTGCGTCGCTGATTCAGTCCGGGCAATGCCCGATCGCCATTGCGGGCGGGGCGGATGCCTCGCTGCACCCCGGACTCCTTTCGTCCTATCGACGGCTGGGGGTGCTCGCACAGCCGCTGGATGATCCCGGGCGTGCCTGTCGCCCCTTTGACGCTGATCGAACCGGCTTTGCCGTAGGCGAAGGGGCCGGCGCCCTCGTGCTGGAAGACTGGGATCGGGCACAGGAACGAAAGGCCCCCATTCTGGCAGAGTGGATCGACGGGATCATTGGAAGCGACCCGGACGGGATGACCCGCATTGAATCTCATGGGGCCAGACTGGCCGCCCTCATTCGGAAGCTGCTGGAACGCAATTCTCTCTCTTGCCATGACATTGATATTGTCAGCCTCCATGCAACCGCCACCGAGCTGAACGATCTCGCTGAAGGAGCAGCGATGGACGCGATCTTCCGCGATCGGGCCCATCCTGTCCCCGCCTTTGGCATCAAGGGGGCCATTGGTCATCTGATGGGGGCTGCCGGCGCGGTCGAGACCGCGATCGGAGTCTTGAGCCTGCGTCACCAGAAGCTCCCCACCACGGTCAATCATGAGAAATGGGGAGACATCCCTTCAATGGGGTTCCTGATTACAAGACAACATCTGCAACTTCAACGCCCCCTGCGCATCCTCCTGAAGGTGTCCATGGGCTTTGGCGGGACCATCGCAGCAGCCCTGATCCGCTATGCAGAGCAGTAGGAATTTCCAGTGGGGCTGCTGTCAAAATCGGATTTCAGGCGTCTTCCGGGCCCACCCAGGAAAACCGTGGTACGATCACCCCATCAACGACAACCATTTCTGTAAACATCTCCAGCGGGCGAACCCAGAGACCTCGATCGCCGTAATCAGTCCGGTAAACCACGAGCCATTCCAGTGTTTCACTATGACGTGCCGTCCCCAGCACAATGTAGTCGCGACCCTTGTAGTGTCGATAACGACCGAGTGGCAGATTGGGAGGGGAAGTCGGTTCGGAGGACATGGATTTTCCTGAATCGGGAACGATATGATCTGCGGGACCGTTCCCCGTCCGGGAACGGCAGGGGACTGACAGGAGGTCACCACCAGGAGGATAACGTGAGATGAATCAAGGATGGAGCCAGCGGACAAGATGACTTCGATTCCGAAGCTGGTGAAGCGGATTGCCCTCTCGCCCATGCCGCTTGACGAAATCCAGTCCCGCCAACGGGCGATTTCCCGGCAGCTGCTGGAGACATCCAAATACATGGACGCTGCCAACTTCACGCAGTTCCATCCGAATGACCTGCGCCAGCTGTATCGTCTCTATGATGAACTGTTCTTTGAGGGGGAAGTGCAATCACTCCTTGGAGACTCCCCACTCACATTCCGCATCTCCTCGCGAATGACTTCCTCCGGGGGGACGACGGCCCGGCGCATCTTTCGGAACAACCCGACTCGTCCTCATTACGAAATCACCATCTCTTCAACACTGCTGTTCGACACCTTCGCGGATGTCCAGCGGGAAGTGACCGTGACAGGGCTGAAATGTCGCAGCCGACTGGAAGCCCTGCAGCGAATCTTTGAGCATGAGCTGGTTCACCTGCTGGAGCTGCTCATCTGGAAGCGGTCCGCCTGTTCGCAGGCGAGATTTCAAGCGATGGCTTTCCGGGCCTTTGGGCACCGGGATCATCGCCACGCACTGGTGACCCCGCGAGAACGGGCCAGGGCGAAGTTCGGCCTGCGCCCCGGCATGCGGGTTTCTTTCGAGATGCACGGGAAGCGACATGTGGGAGTGATCAATCGCATTACCCAGCGTGCCACGGTTCTGGTGGAAGATCCCCGAGGACGACTCTTCTCGGATGGACGTCGATATTCCACATACTACATTCCGCTCGAGCAGCTCGTCCGCCT
>Ga0065721_10005859_pt1 | contig 11286 bp, 12 predicted proteins | sample Mesricmetagenome_FD_59108 | JGI IMG/M metagenome (GOLD analysis project Ga0065721, IMG submission 59108) | Mesophilic microbial community from rice straw/compost enrichment Sample: eDNA_1 v2 (version 2) | ecosystem: Engineered > Solid waste > Grass > Composting > Bioreactor | place: USA: Davis...
GCCGGGCTGCTGAGCGTCGAACCAGGCGAGGAAGCGCACCATCGCCGCCCCGTCCTGGCGGTGGACGGAGGCGCTCGCCTTCAGTTCGGCCGCGTTCTTGACCGCGCGGGGCACGCGGGCCGGATCCGGCGCGTCGATGACGCTGGCGCCGGCGGCGGACAGCCGCATGGCGATGGCGTGCGGCGCGAGCGTGGGGTCGAGGAGCACTTTCGCGTTCGTGCGGCCGAGCCTGTCGAGCGCCGCCTCGAAGGCTGACGGCGCGACGAGCTCGGCGAGCTGGGTCAGATAGGCCTCGACCTCGATATCGGTCTTGCGCTTGTCGATGAAGAGCTGCGGCAGGCCGGTGGCGGGAATGATGGCGCGCGAGAGCGGGTGCGGTGTCGAGGGCAGGTCAGCGCCGCGGATGTTGAAGACCCAGGCGACGGAGGAGGGGTCGGAGAGGATGGTGGCGTCTGCGCCGCGGGCGGCGACACCTTCCTGGATCCGCGCGATCTTGTCCTTCGCGAGATCGCCCGCGAAATCGGCCGGCTGGATCGACACCGCGCCGAGCGGCGGCTGCGGCCGGTCGGTCCAGATCGCGTCGACCGGGTTGCGGTCCAGGAGGACGAGGGTGCCCGAGATCGCCTCGAGCGCGTTGCGGAGCCGGTCGATCTCGGCACCGGTGAAGGTCCAGGGATCGACGCCGAGACTCAGGCCCTTCTCGCCGGTCTCCTCCAGGAAGACCGGAAGCGGCCGCGCCACGAGGTCCTCAAACCTGAACACGCCAGGGTCGCACTGGGCACGCACCTGAGCCGTATAGCGGCCATCGACGAAGACGAAGGCCTCGCTGCGGGTGACGAGCGCCATGCCGGCCGAGCCGGTGAAGCTCGTCACATAGGCGAGGCGCTCGGCGCAGGGCGGAACGTATTCGCCGAGATATTCGTCCGAGCGCGGCACGGCGACGGCGTCGACGCCGAGCGCGTCGAACGTCTCGCGCAGCCGCGCGACCCGCGGCGCCGCGGTCTCGGGCGCGGAACGGACTTCGAAATCCTGGAACATGAGGCACATCCTGACGGCAAGCAAAGCGACTGGGTGCGACCTTAGAACCTTCCCGGGAAAGAGGAAACAGGCGCGAACGTCCGTCTGCATCGATCCTGCCGCACTGCGGCGTCGCCGATCCGATCTCTCATGCATTTCCTGCAAAGCTGCACTGCAGCATTTATGCTGCAAGTGCGAAGAAGCCTGCCTATATTAATGGCGTGGAGGAACACAACGAAAGGAACAGACCATGGCCAGCCGCTTTTTTCACGACACCTTCGACCGCCTCGTAGCCGCCCGCGAGCGCCAGGTCCGCCGCTATGTCAATGACGCCCTCCTCCAGCTCGACGACGAAGCCCTGAAGGCGATCGGTCGCAACCGCGAGGACATCCGCCGCGAAGGCACCCAGGCCTATTTCATCTGACAGATCCGCTCCTCCCGCGGACGAAACGCCGGCGGCCCCTCGGGGCCGCTTTTTGTTTGCGGCCTGTCAGCGGCCGAGGCTGATCAGTGCGGTGCCCGCTATGGCAAGGAGCGCGCCGATCCAGGCCGAGACCGCCGGCCTCTCCCGCGTCCTGATCCAGACCAGGGGCAAAACCAGAACCGGCGTCAGCGAGGAGAGCGTCGAGACGATCCCGACGCTGCCGCCCTGAAGCGCGGCCATGAGGAAGGACATGCCGAGCGTGGTGCCGAGGAAAGCAGCGACGATCACCAGCGCGAGAATGGGCGGTTTCAGCGCCGAGGGCGAGCCCTTGCCGAAGGGCGTCGCCGCAAGTGCGAGGAAGATGATCGTGGCGAGGCCGGCGCGCAGCGACATCGCCGTGAACGGCTCGACGCCGGCCGCCATGGCAGGGCGGGCGAGGAGCGTTCCCACAGCCTGCCCGAACGCGGTCACCACGCCGAGGCCGACGCCGAACCAGAGCCGCCCCGTCACGGGCGGGGCCGGCGGCGTGCTCACCGCCATGGTGGCTGGCGCCACGACCCGCATCGGCGGCGCGCGTTCGCCGTCGGGCCGGAAACGCCGCGGCATGCCGATCGCCAGCACCACGCCCGCGAGCACAAGGACGACGCCGAGGCCCTGCTGCGCGCCGATCGTCTCGCCGAGGACGAGATAGCCGAGCGCCAGCGCAAAGGGCGAGGTGAGCGAGAAGAGCAGCGCGGTGATGCGCGGGCCGACCGTGTAGATCGTGGCGAAATAGGTGGTGCTGGCGATGGCGATGCCGACCAGGCTGGAGCCCGCGAGCAGCCAGAATTCGTCCGGCCCGACCGTGCGCCAGCCCCCGGTCGCCACCGAAATGATCCCGGTCATGACGAAGGTCGCACCCATCTGCCAGCGGGCGAGCTGGAACAGCGGCATTCGTCCCTTCAGTTCCGCGAGGAACATCGAGGTGATCGCGATGCAGCAGGCAGAGGCGATGGCGAAGGCTTCGGAAACGAACATGAATTTACCGGGAGCGGGGGCTGGCGGCGGGGCTGGCGCGCCTGTCCGCGTCGGAAGACCGGCTCCGGCGCACGCCGCAGCCCGCCGGGTCGGCGACGATCACTTCAGGTGCAGCGTCACCCAGCCCTCGCGCCAGAGCGTGCGGACGTGGCGCAGGCCCTGCGCATTGTAGGCGGCGATCACTTTCCAGCGCTGCTCGGCGAGGATGCCCGACAGGATGACCGAGCCGCCCGGGGCGAGGGCCGCGGCGATGTCGGGCGCCATGCGCATCAGCGGCCGGGCGAGGATGTTGGCGACGATCAGGCGGAAGGGCGCGCGCTCGGCGATCGCGGTGGTGCGGAAGCCCGCGGCGGTGACGCACGACACGCGCGCCGCCACCCGGTTCAAGCGCACGTTTTCGGCCGCCACGCGCGTCGCGACCGGGTCGATGTCGGTGGCGAGCACCTCGACCGGGGCGAGCTTGGCCGCGGCGATGGCGAGCACGCCCGAGCCGGTGCCGAGATCGAGCACCGGGCCGATCGTGGTCCCGGCGGGAACGGCGCGCATGACGCTCTCGAGCATTTCCAGACAGCCCGCTGTGGTGCCGTGATGGCCGGTGCCGAAGGCCTGCCCGGCGTCGATCTCGATGGCGACGTCGCCGGGACGGACCGCGGCGCGATCGTGCGAGCCGTGGACGAGGATGCGGCCGGCGCGCACCGGCTTCAGCCCCTCGAGCGAATGGGTGACCCAGTCGATCTCGGGCAGGACCTCGGTCTCGATCGTGACCGGGCCGAGCACCGGCTCGAGGCAGGCGCGCATGCGGCTTTCGATCGAGCCATCGTCCTCGGCCTGAAGATAGACCGAGGCCTGCCAGATGCCGTGCGCCTCGTCGGTCTCGGTGGTGGCGACNGGCAGCCCGTCCTCCTCGAAGGNCTCGCCCATNAGGTCGAGGGCGCGCGCCGCGCCGGNCTCGTCGGTGGTCACGTAGAGGCGGATGCTGGTCATGACGGANAGGGTCCGGTTTCGTCCGCCCTATCTGCCGGAACGGCCGGGCTCTGGCAAGCGGGCCGCGCCTAACCCTTCAGCAGGTTTTCGAGCTTCCTGATCGCGATGTCGGGATTTTCCTGATAGGCGATCGTGCTCTTGAAACGGCCGGCGGCGTCGAGGAGAAACACCGAGGCGGTGTGGTCCATCGTGTAGTCGGCCGGATCGTTCGGGTCGTTCGGCACCTTCTTGGCATAGACGTTGAAGCCGCGGATCACCTCGTCGATCTTCTCCGGTTCGCCGGAAATGCCGATGATGCGGCTCGAGACCGAGGCGATATAGTCCTTCATCATCTGCGGCGTGTCGCGCTCGGGATCGACCGTGATGAAATAGGCGCCTATCCGATCGCCGGCGGGATCGACCTTCTCGAGCCAGCCGTTGAGCTCGTAGAGCGTCGTCGGGCAGACTTCGGGGCAGTGGGTGAAGCCGAAGAAGACGGCGGTCGGGCGGCCGCGGAAGGCGGCCTCGGTAATCGGCTGGCCGTTCTGGTCGGTCAACTGGAAGGGCACGCCGTAGGGCTTGCCGCCGCCGCCCGCATCGGAGCGGTACCACTCGTAGGAGGCCCAGCCGAGCGCGCCCGCAAAGACGAGGACGGCGACCCAGAGGACTGTTCTGACGGCGGTCATGGCGTGTTCCTTGCGCGGATGTTCTGGAAAGGTCGCGACGTGGCGCCTCAGAGGCACCAGGCGAGGCCGGTCGCCCACAGGACGTTGAGGATCTCCTGCCCGTGCGCGGCCCAGCCGCCGAAGGCGAGGCCCGCGGCGATGCCGGCGGCCGCGAGCGCGAACCCCGCCCAGACAAGGGGCGGGATGCGCGGCGCAAGGCTTGGCTCGATCGTCTTCGACATGGCCGGAAATCTAGCGCAGCCGCCGGGTCGCGACAAGCTTGGCGCCCTTTCAAACGGCCGCCCGATCCCCCATATGGGCAGCGGCATGGCGCCGCAGCGGCGCCGGCGAGAAGGAGAGCGACATGGCGATGAAGGCTTGGAAGAGGACGGCGGTGGCGGCGCTGGCGCTGGCGGGTCTGGCGGCTGGTGCGCCGGCGCGCGCGGACGTGGTCGGCGAGGTCGGCGTCGACTGGATCGGCAACGACATCCTGATCGACGCGATCGGCGATCCGGGCGTCAGCGGCGTGACCTGCCATGTCGCCTATTTCGACCGCGGCCTGATCGACCGGCTGAAGAACGGCAACTGGTTCGAGGACCCGTCAAACGCCTCGATCGCCTGCCGCCAGACCGGCCCGGTCGTCATCGGCGACATCGAACTCGGCAAGGGCGGCGAGGAGATCTTCAAGGAATCGCGCTCGCTCGTCTGGAAGAAACTCGTCGTCAACCGCATCTACGACAAGGCCAACGACACGCTGGTCTACCTCGTTCATTCGCGCGAGTTGCAGGACGGCTCGGCCAAGATGGCGATCTCCACCGTGCCGCTCTTCGGCCAGGACGTCACCTGGAAGAACGGCAAGCCGCAATAGCGGGGTAGCCGGCGGGAGATCGTTCGGGCGGGGCTTGCAAGCGGCGACGCGATCCGGCATACCCCGCCGCTCGCCTCCCAGCCCACCGGACTTCCCGCCATGCGTCACGCCCAGACTGCGCGCCCTGCGTGCGGATTCGACTTCGGCACCTCGAACTCGACCATCGCCGTGGCGGACGGCAACCGGCCGCGGCTCGTCGCGCTCGAGGGCGATGAAGTGACGCTGCCGAGCGCGATGTTCTACGGCTTCGATCCGGGTGACGAATTCCTGATCGGCCGCGCTGCCGTCGCGGCTTACGTCGACGGGGTGCCCGGGCGGCTGATGCGATCGTTGAAATCGATCCTCGGCACGGCGCTGATCGACGAGCGCACGCAGGTGGCGCGCCGGCGGGTCGCCTTCCGCGATATCATCAAGGCCTATGTCGCCGCGGTGAAGCGGCGCGCCGAGGCGGAGATCGGCGCCGAACTCGGCGCGATCGTCCACGGCCGGCCGGTGCATTTCGTCGACGACGACGAGGCGGGCGACCGCCAAGCGGAGGATACGCTCAGGCAGATCGCGATCGAGGCGGGATACCGCGAGGTGTCGTTCCAGTACGAGCCGATCGCCGCGGCCTACGATTTCGAGCAGCAGGTCGACCGCGAGCAGGTGGCGCTGATCGCCGATATCGGCGGCGGCACTTCCGACTTCACCGTGGTGCGCCTCGGCCCCGACCGGGCGAGACGCCCCGACCGCACCGGCGACATCCTCTCCACCGGCGGCATCCGCCTCGGCGGCACCGACTACGACCGCTATCTGAGCATGGCCGCTTTCATGCCGCTCCTCGGCTATGGCAGCCGCCAGCAGCGTGGCGACATCGACGTGCCGTCGGCGCCGTACTGGGAGCTCTCGACCTGGTCGAAGGTGCATCTCCTCCACGAGGCCGGCCGGATGCAGGAATTCGTCTCCACCCGCCGAACGGCCGCCGAGCCGGCGCTGATCGAACGGCTGATCCATGTCGTCGCCGAGCGTCAGGGCCACACGATGCTGATGGCGGTGGAAGCGGCGAAGATCGGCCTCTCCGACGCCGCCTCGCACGTGAGCGACCTTTCATTCGTCGAGGCTGGGCTTTCGGCCACGGCGACCCGGGACGGCTTCGAAAAGGCGACGGCGCATCTGTTCGAGCGCCTGCGCATGGCGACAGCCGACTGCATCCGCCACGCCGGCCTGACGCATGCGGACGTGTCCACGGTGTTCTTCACCGGCGGCACCAGCTCGGCGCCGAGCGTGCGCCGGGCGGTGCTCGCCGATTTCGGTTCGGTCACGGTCGTCGACGGCGATCGCTTCGGCTCCGTCGGCACCGGCCTCGCCATCGAAGCCGCCCGCCGCTACGGCTGAGGGGTCTCCGGGGGTGGGCGGCAGGTGCGTGTATCCAAAGGCCCGGCCTTTGTCGCGCGTGGAGCTCCGGGAGCGTGTGCGATGCGGCGCCTACAGGTGCGAGCCGTAGAGCCGCTTGCGCTCCCCGGTATAGGCCCACCAGGGTTTCGGCTCGTCGCCGTCCATGAATCGCGTGACCGAGATGAACACGTCGAGGACACAGGGATCGTGCCGGGCGCCGGTTCGCCGGCAGAGCGTCTGATAGAGATCCAGAGGATCCCTGCCGGCGAGCTCACCCGGCGCGGTGATGCCGATCCGCGCCAGATCGCCGGCGATGGACGGGCCGACATTGGGCAGGTCCGTCAGCACCATCACCTTTTCGCGCACGACTCTGTTCGGGTTCATGTCGGGACCTGCCTGAAACCTGTGCGTCGGGAGCGGGCGGCAAACCTCGATGGCCGCTTTCCCTGTCTTTCATTCTATACGGCAGGTCGTGTCGCGCGCCAGAAGAAACGAAAGGTTGTCCGACGCCGGATGGGCCTTGCGGGGGCGGGTCAGCCCTTGAAGACGAAGGCGGCACCGGCGGCGATCAGCGCGAAGCCGACGAGATGGTTCCAGCCGAGGCTCTCCTTCAGGAACAGGACGGAGAAGCCGGCGAAGACGACGAGGGTAATCACCTCCTGCATGGTCTTCAGTTCCGCAGCCGACCAGACCTGGTGGCCGATGCGGTTGGCCGGCACGGCGAGGCAATATTCGAAGAAGGCGATGCCCCAGGAGACGACGATCACCGCGACCAGAGGCGCCGACTTGAACTTCAGGTGCCCGTACCAGGCGAAGGTCATGAAGACGTTCGAGACGAGAAGCAGGATGACGGGCAGCCATTTGGCCGCGGCGGGCGAGAAGGTCATGGTGCGAGAGGTCCGGTGGTCGGGCTGGAAAACGGCCGGATCATCGTCAAACGGCAGGCCTTGCGCAAGAGGCCCGCGGACGGGACGCAGCAGCGGTCAGGCGATTTCGGGGACCCGTTCCGCGCCGAGATCGGCGCGCTCGCGCAGCCAGCCTTCGAGGAGGTCCGCCGGCATCGGCCTGGCGAAGAGATAGCCCTGATAGCCCGAGCAGCCGATCGACATCAGGTACTGGAGCTGGCCATGCGTTTCGACGCCCTCCACGATGCACTGAAGGTCAAGGTTGCGGCAGAGGTCGGCGATCGTCTTCATGATGTCGCGCGCCGCCGGCTCCTTGTCGAGATCGAGCAGGAAGGAGCGATCGATCTTGATACGGTCGATCGGCAGGCGGCGGACATAGGAGAGGCTCGAATAGCCGGTGCCGAAATCGTCGAGCGCCACGGCGCAGCCGGCGGTGCGCAGCGCCTCGAGTGCTGTGACAGCGCGGGAGAAGTCCTGCATGACTGCGGACTCGGTGATCTCGAAGACGAGCCGCCGGGTGGGAAAGCCCGACTGCCGGATCGCTTCGAAGATCGCGGACATGATCTCGGTGGAGCAGAGGTCGTGGGCCGAGAGGTTGAAGGAGAGGTAGAGGTCGCCCGGCCAGGCGGCGGCCGCTCTGAGCGCCTTGGCGAAAAGGGTGAGGGTGATGCGGCCGATCAGGCCGTTCTGCTCGGCCGTGCGGATGAAGACGTCCGGCGGCACGCGGCCGAGCACGGGGTCGGACCATCGCGCCAGCGCCTCGAGCCCGACCGTGTCGCCGGTGCGGCCGTCGACGATCGGCTGGAATTCGAGATGCAAGGCGGCTTCGAGATCGGCCTCGCGCAACCGCTGGCCGAGCTTGGCCGCCTTCTTGATCGCCGTCTCGTGCAGGGTCGAGAAGATCGTCACCGCGCCGCGGTGGTGGTCCTTCGAATAGTAGAGCGCGAAATCGGCGCGCTCGAAGAGATCGGTGCCGGTGCGCCCGGCCTCGGGATAGCGGGCGATGCCGCAGGTGGCGGAGATGCTCGCCGTGCCCTCGTCGAGGATGAAGATCGGTTCGAGCCGGGCGAGCATGGCACGGCAGAGGGCGCAGATTTCCTCGTCGGAACCGGGATCGGGCAGGATGATACCGAATTCGTCGCCGCCGAGCCGGGCGACCATCACCGCGTCCGGCAGGCCGGCACGCAACCGGTGGCCGACCTCACGCAAGAGCCTGTCGCCGGCGCCGTGGCCGAGCACGTCGTTGACCGCCTTGAATCCGTCGAGGTCGATCAGGCCGACGGCGAAGTCGCCCCCCTCGCTCTCCCGGTGGGCAATGAGCTGGTCGAGCCGGTCGAAGAAGGAGCGACGGTTCGGCAGGCCGGTCAGGTTGTCCTCGTTGGCGAGCTGCGTCACCGTCTCGTTGAGCGCCTGCAATTTCTGGCGCTGGGCGTCGAGCTCGATCTGTTTCTCGATGCGCTGGCGGAAATCCTGCTGCGCGCGGCGCAGGAGCAGGACGACCGCCGCCGTCGACAGGACCATCGTCAGGGCGATGGCGCGGTAGACCGGCTCGTCCTGAAGGAGGAGGAAGGCGCCGAGCGGCAGGACCGCGGTGGTAAAATGGCGACCGGCACCTGGCGCAGCGGCATCGTGGCGCTCGCCACGGTGATGATCGCCACGCCGGCGAAGAAGGCAACCTGGCTGCGGGTATGGGCGTCGCCGTAGGAGAACAGCGCGATCGACCACGAGGTGAGGACGATGCCGATCGCGAAGCCGAGGATGACGACGATCCGGAGCCTGCGGGCGACCTGGTCGTCGCTCAGCCTCTCGACCGAGGCGATGAGGGAGAGGCGGATCGAACGCAGGACCGCGATCGTGCAGAGGAAGGCGGGCACGCCGAGCGCCAGCCAGAGCGGCGCCCTGCCGATATGGGGGACGGCGAGCGATGCGAGGTTGATGATGAGGATCGCGTACATCAGCGGGATCTGGCGCGTAACCACGTCGTATTGCGCGCGCAAGACCTCCGGCGCGACGCCGTCGTTGCCGAGAAAGGTTCTCACGAAATGTCCGAGCGGCATCGTGCCCCGCCTGTTTCCCGCAATCTCCACGCCGCCGCGCCGAAACAAGCGGGATAATCCCCAACCAGCCGGCCTGCCCGCTCAGGTCTTTCCGCCTCATGCGAAACCAGGATCCGACAGCGAAGCGGTGACAGAAAATCGCTAAGGAAATGCTAGGACGCGACCCGCATTTCCGATGGGCGAAGTGTGGGTTGGCTCTTGCGCGCAACGCCAGGAGTGATGCACTTTTCTCGCGAGGGGCGCGATGGGGGAGAGCGTGGCGAAGGCGATTTTCTATCATCGGGAAGACAGCCGGTACGACGACGATCCGGCGCGTTTCTATCATTTCCCGAAGCAATATCTGGGACGCGTCGAGCGGACGCTCGGCGATTTCGTCATCTATTACGGGCCGCTCAAGGGCAAGCCGGGCCGCTATTATTCGGGCGTCGCGCGGGTCGACGACATCCAGGAGGACCGGAGTCTCGCCGACCATTACTATGCGTTCGTCTCGCACTTCCTGAATTTCGACGTCGATGTCCCTTTCGCCGAGAATGGCGGTTACGAGAAGGCGCTGTTCAAGCCCGACGGCACGGTCAATGGCGGGCGCGCAGTGCAGGCCGTGCGGATCATCGAGCCGTCGGAATTCGCCGCCATCGTGGCGCGCGGGCTGTCGAAGGAGCCGGAATGGCCGGATCGGCGTGACGACGACGAAGCGGTGCCGGCGTTGCATTTCGCCGAGCTCGAACAAGCCGCCTATGCGCACGATCCGAGGGCGGAAGTCGATCGCCGCATCGTGCAGCACCTTCTCAACCGGCCCTACCGGGAAGCAAAGTTCAAGCAGCATGTGCGCGAGGTCTATGACCGCAGATGCGCGTTCACAGGATTGCGGCTGATCAACGGGCGCGGGCGGCCGGAGGTCGAGGCGGCGCATATCAAGCCGGTGGAGGCGGGAGGGCCGGATTCGATCCGCAACGGCATCGCCCTTTCGGGCACGGTCCACTGGATGTTCGATCGCGGGCTTCTCTCGCTCGCCGACGATTTCACCATCCTCACATCGCGACATCTGAACCACGACGTCTCGAAGCTGCTCGTGCCGGACATGCGGGCGCTCGTGCCGGATGCGCCGCATCTGCGACCGCATCCGCACTATCTCGAATGGCACCGCTCCGAGTGCTTCAAGGCTTAAGGCCGGCATTCGCCTTGCGGGCGGCGCGTATGCCCAGGGCGACGCCGGCGAGGAGGGCGAGGATGGCGAGCATTTCGAGCCCGCTCGGCAGCCGGCCGGCGGCGGCGAGCGCGTAGCCGATGCCGAAGACCGTTTCCGAGACGATCAGGTAGCCGAGCATCTCGACGCCGAGCCGGGCGCTGGCGAGCGTCCAGAACAGGGTGGCGAGCCAGGAGGAGACGAGGCCGAGGAGAAGGGCCCAGAGGGCCAGCCGGCCGAGATCGACGCCCATTGCCAGATCCGGTCCGGCCGCCGGGAGGAGGAGGAGCGCAAGGGGCAGGACCGAGGCGAGGGTGGCAACGCCGGTCAGCGCCGTCCATGCGGCGGCGGAGGCCTTTTCCTCGCGCGCCAGGATTTCGGCATTGGCGACGCCATAGACGGCCCAGCTCGCCAGCGCGGCGATGGCGAGGGCCAGGCCGGCGAGGGAAACGTCCAGCGACGAGAGCGCGGCGAAGGCGCCGTCGGCGGCGAGCTTCAGCGCGATGCCGCCGAGGATGAGGAGGCCCGGTGCCACGAAGCGCGACGGGCGGAAGCCGGGCCGCAGCGCCCCGCCGGCAACCGCCATCACCACCGGCAGCGTGCCGATGATCATGGTGACGATCACCGCGCCGGTGCGCTCGATGGCGAGCGTCAGCAGCAGGTAGTAGAGTGAGTTGCCGGCCAGCCCGAGCCAGATCAGGCGCTTCCAGTGCCGGCGGGCGAGCGGCCGCCATGCGGCGCCGGGAAGGACCGCGAGCACGGCGAGCGAGGACAGGCCGAAGACGAGATAGCGCAGGAGTGTCAGATGCGCCG
>Ga0065721_10007611_pt1 | contig 11286 bp, 10 predicted proteins | sample Mesricmetagenome_FD_59108 | JGI IMG/M metagenome (GOLD analysis project Ga0065721, IMG submission 59108) | Mesophilic microbial community from rice straw/compost enrichment Sample: eDNA_1 v2 (version 2) | ecosystem: Engineered > Solid waste > Grass > Composting > Bioreactor | place: USA: Davis...
ATATCTGAGCCTATACCTATCCGGTGACATTCACCCGCGAAAAATCGCGTTATGATGCGATTATTCGAAAGATTGGGTGAAAGTGTCCAAAGTTAGGGGGTTGGACCGGAGACGGCGCTATTTCAGCAATTTTGCCCATCCCGGGCGAAATAAGCTCGCGAGACGGCGCTATTTTGGCGATACTGCCCACTTGGGGCGAAATAAGCACGCGAGACGGCGCTATTTCAGCAATTTTGCCCATCCCGGGGGAAATAAGCACGCGAGACGGCGCTATTTTGGCGATTTTGCCTCTTCTCGCTCTCCGAATTCCCGCTCAGTAAAATGGCGCTCTCCCGAACCCGGGAGAACGCCTTTCGCCTTTAGATTCTGGCTTTCAAAAACTGCACCGCCGCGGCGATGTCCGCTTCCGGATTCGCGCCGACTTCGCGTTCGATCGTCAGGTAGCCTTTGTAGCCGATGTCGCGGAGCGCTTTCAGGTAGCCGTCCCAATCGACGCTGCCCTCGCCGAGCGGAACCTCGCGGTAGATGTCGCCCGACTCCGCATCCTGGGCGATCTTCTCGTGATCGAGCGGCTCGAAGCCCAAGGAGCCGTATACGAGGCGAGGATCGACTTTGCGCAGCTGAACCCCGTCCTTCGCGTGCGTGTGGACGATGTAATCCTTCAAGTTATATACGCCTTGGACCGGATCGTCGCCCGTCACCATGACGAGGTTGGCCGGATCGTAGTTGACGGATACGCCCTTGGAACCGAGTCCGTCGAGGAAGCTCTTCAGGTGCGCGGAAGTTTCCGGCCCCGTCTCGATCGCGAAGTACGCGTTCATGCTCGTGGCGTAACGGCTCAGCTCGTAGCAAGCGTTGTGCATCGACTCGTACACTTCGCTGTTCCGGTCTTCCGGCACGAGTCCGATATGGGTCGTGACGACGTTCGTGCCGAGCTCGACGGCCAGATCCAGGATGCGCTTCGACTTCTCGATCTTCGCCGGATTGGCGTTCTTGTCCTGGAAGCCGTGGCCCCCGAGGTCTCCGACGAGAGCGGAGATCTCCAGTCCGAGAGATTCGATATACGACTTCCATTCCTTGCGGGCGGCGGCGTCGAGGTTGTCGGGATCCATCTCTCCCGATACGGCGTAGATTTGCACGCCCTCCGCGCCCAGCGCCTTGGACTTGACCAAGCCTTCGCGCACGCCGGCGCGGAAGCTGTCCACGATAATGCCGATCTTAAAAGGGGTAACGATTCCGGACATTCCAGATCACTCCTTCGTCATATTTCGTTCCAGATTCGCCTAGCGTTGTCGAACGCGATTTTCGTCGCTTGAACGCAAGGCTCCATGCCTTCGAATTCGATGGACAGGTAACCGTCGAAGCCCGACTCCTTCACGGCCCGCAGCGCGCCCCGCGTATCGAGATCGCCTTGACCCGCGATCGCGCCCCTCAAGTAAGCGCCGTTCGCGGAACGGAACCAGCCGTCGCCCGGGTTCTCGGAACGAATATAGAAGTCCTTCACGTGAACGATCGAGGCGATCTTCGCGTTGTTCCGAACGCCGACGAGCGGATTCTCGTCGACGCAGACGAAATTGCCGATATCCAGCGTCGTGCGGAAGTTGTCCCGTCCGACTCCGTTCACGATTGCCTGAACCCGGTCGCTTGCCTGAACGTAATACCCGTGGTTCTCGATGCTCGTCGTGATCCCGAACGAGGCTGCGTATTCGGAGATCCGGCGGCACGCTTCGACCAGCTTGGGCAGGTCGGCCAGGAACCGGCCGATCGACCTGTCGTCGGCGTTCGCCACGTCGTGCCGCATCAGCTTGGCGCCGAGCGCGTTCGCCACGCCGACCTCGCGCTTCACCCGCGCGATCTCCTGTTCGAAAGCCTCGTCGTCCAGTCCGGCGAAGTTCGCCCCGATCGCGTAGTTCGAGATCGGAATGCCGACTTCGTCCGCTTTCGCGCGAATCGCCCGAACGAGATCCGGGTTCTCCGTCAGATCGAACCCGAGCGGAACGATCTCGACGTGCTCGCCGCCGAGCTCCGCGACCTTGCCGACCACGCCGACGATGTCGAGCTCGCCGCTTTGAACGGCTTGCCATAGACTGTAGGAGCTGATGCCCAGCTTCATAGTTTCACTTCCTCGCCTTTGGCCGCGGATTCGTAGATGCCGCACAGGATTTTCATGATCTCGACGCCGTCCTCGACCGGGCTGATCGGCTTCGCGCCGTTCGAGATGCAATCGATGAAATGATCGACCTCGTTCTGGAAGGCCGGGTCGCCCGAGAACCCGTATGGGCTGTCCGTCTGCGGCTGGATGTTCAGGATGGTGTCGTTCTTCTCGGTGACCATGATCACTTCGGGATCGATCTCGAAGCTTCCTTTATCCCCGTACACCCGAACCAGGCCCTCGTCCTTTTTCGCGTGAAGCGAATAGCTGACGTCGACCATGATGGAAGCGCCGTTCTCGAAACGAATGAGCGCGCTGGCCAGATCCTCCACCGTATTTCGGGAGGCGTCGTAATCGGCCGCTTTATAGAAAGACAAGTGCTTGATATTCCCGCGATTCCCCAGCTTCTGGTACGTGTTCGCGCTGACCGCCGTCGCTTTGGGTTTGCCCATCAGGTACCAGCACAGGTCGATGACGTGAACGCCGATGTCGATCAGCGGTCCCCCGCCGGAACGTTCGACGTCCGCGAACCATCCTCCCGGATTGCCGAGCCTGCGCAGGGTAGAAGCCTTCGCGTAATAGAGCTCTCCGAATTCCCCTTGATCCACGAATTCGCGAATCATTTTCACGTTCGGATCGAAACGGCGCACGTAACCGACCTGCAGCAGCTTGCCCGACTCGCGCACGGCTTTCTCGACCTCGTACGCTTCCTCCATCGTGTGGCAGAGCGGCTTCTCCACGAGAACGTGCTTGCCCGCTTGCAGCGCGGCGATGCTGATCGGCGCGTGCGTATTGTTCCACGTGCAGACGCTGACCGCGTCGATCTCCGCGTCCGCGACGAGCTGGCGATAGTCGGTATATACTTTTGTCGCTCCGTACTTGTCCGCGACTTGACGGGCTCTCTCTTCGTTCACGTCGCAGATGGCGACGAGGTCCGCATGAGGATTGCCCTTGTAGGATTTCAGATGCATTTCCGAGATCGAACCTGTTCCAATGACGCCGATGCGTACCTTCTGCACTCGTTCAACACTCCCTAATCTCACATTTGAAACCTAATTCGTATTATAATGAGATTCATAGGCGTTACCATGTAAAAGCATGCTCATTATTTGTACGATCGTGCGGTATTGGAGGCTTAAACGATGGACAAGATAGCCGCCTTCCGGGAAGCGATGCCGATGCCTAACCCGGCGTTCCCGATCAAGGTTCACCCTCGTCAGGAGTATAAGATGGTCGTCGGGCAGGCGTTGTTCGTCCCGCATTGGCACGAGCATATGGAGTTTTTGTTTTTCGTGTCGGGGAGCGGCATCATCGAATGCGGTTCCAATCCGATATCTTTTAAAGAGGGAGACTTGTGCGTCGTTAACAGCAACGAGCTTCACTACGGCGTCTGCACGTCCGAAAATTTATCCTATTATACGATGATCGTCGATATCTCCCTCTTGCACAGCCATGCCGTGGACGCGGTCGAGACGAAATTCATTACGCCGATCGTCCGCAACCGGATTTTGTTCCAGAACCGGATCTCGGGAGACGAGGACGTCAACCGTTGCATGACCTCCATTATCCGGGAATTGGAGAACGAGGAGCTCGGCTACGAGCTTTCCGTCAAATCCCATCTTTACGCCCTGCTAGCCTTGCTCGTCCGAAAATACGTCGCGACCTCCAGGGAATTGGACGAATATACGCATAGACTGAAGGAGCTGGAACGACTGGCCCCGGTGTTCGCCTATATCGACGAGCATTACGGGGAGAAGATGACCGTGCAGCGTCTTGCCGATATCGCGGGACTCAGCCGCTTCCATTTCAGCCGGTTGTTCAAGCAGGCGACGGACAAGTCGCTCGTCGAGTACGTCAACCTGATCCGGATCAACAAATCCGAAGACCTGCTGCGGAACAAAACGATGACGATATCCGAGATCGCCCTCGCGACGGGATTCAGCGATATTTATTATTTCAGCCGCATGTTCAAAAAGCTCAAAAAAGTGCCGCCGACGGAATGGAGGAGCAGCGAAGGTTGACGAGGATGGGCGGCCCGTTAGGCAAAGACGGCGGTTCCCGTTTGGGATAGAGGATATCCGTGTAATGATGCACAAACGGGATAAGGGGGAACGGCTATGGACGCTTCGACGATTATCGGGATCATGATCGTTTTTTCCTTGGTCGCGGCTGCGATTACTTTGGCGGCAACGCTCCGGATCGTCGCCCGCCATCGCGCGGAGCTGCGGGAGAAACGTTGGGTGCTGAGGAACGGTATGCCGGCGAAAGCCGTCATCGAGGCGATCCGCCCCACGAAAGACCAGCTTGACGACCATCCGGTCGTCGAAGTGGATTTGACGGTCAGAACGGAGCAGGGGAACGTCTTCTCGGCAAGCCTTCGCACCGCCGTTCCGGCCGTTCGCCTTCCCGAGTTTCGGCCCGGCTGGACGATCGGCGTGAAATACGCCGAGATCGACGGTCGGATGAAAGTCGAAGCCGCCGACGCNTACGTTCCTTGATCGGGGAGTCCCTATTTACCGATGTCGACGCGTACGTTCCTTGATCGGGGAATCCCTATAACGCCATCGCTTGCTTCGTGTACCGGTTCGCGTACGACGAGGCCACGCAGGCCTCGGGCTTCACCCTGGGCGCGAACGAACCCATCGCTTCCACTTTGTCTACCATCTCCTGAACGTACCTCGCCGTTTTGTTGACGACGGGCTCCGTTCCCGCGTCGATATCGATGTACGTCGACAGCGTCGCCCCTTGGTACGCGTACGGAAGAAGCAGCTGCTCCATCCGCGCGAGCGCGCCCTCGTCCTCGAAAAATAACGCCACCCTCTGGGAGAACGACGTCTCCAGGCAGAGCTTTTCCCGAATCGATGTCAATTGCCTGGGAATGGCCAACGGCCGATAACAGGCCCAAGCGCCTCTTCCGACGCGGTGAATGACGATGCCCGTCACGAATTTCGTATGCCCCCGGTGGACTTGGCTGTCCGTGCCGATGACGAAATGATAGGTCCCCTGAGGATCCTTGGACATGAACCGCCATATCCGATCGCGAACCTGCTCGAGGCTCATGCCTCTCTCCGACAAATTCTGAAACGTCAGATCGTCCCATTTGGAGATCGTCCTCATCAGGGCCATGAATTTCACCTCCGCGAAGCTTGCCGCCCTTTCTAGGTTTATTGTATGGCGCGAACCGCGGGTCTCGAACCAACGCGGGCATCATTTTACTCGCCGAACTTCTCGCACTATAATTAGGTAAGTCAGTTAAGCCCGAAGGAGAAAACCGCATGTATCGCAAAATCTTGGTGATCGCCGCCGTCGAAGCGGAAAAAGAAGCCGCCGAAAGAGGATTCGGCCAAGACGTCCGATTCCGCGTCATCGCCGGCGGAGTCGGTCCCGCGGCCGCGGCGGCCAGCGCCGCGTTCGCCCTGGCCGAGGAGAAGGCGGATCTGGTCGTGAGCGCCGGCATCGGCGGAGGCTTCGCGGAAGTCGCTCCCGTCGGTTCGGTCGTCGTCGCCAGCGAATCGATCGCCGCCGATCTCGGCGCCGAGACGCCGGACGGCTTCGCGGGCGTGGACCAGCTCGGCTTCGGCACGAACCGGATCCCCGCGGACGCCGGCCTGAACGAACGGCTGTTGGACGCGTTGGCCCGGGCAGGCATTCCGGCAAGCCTCGGCCCCGTGCTGACGCTTTCCACCGTGACCGGGTCGGCGGAAACCGCCGCCCGGCTTGCGGCGAGAGTTCCCGGAGCGGCGGCCGAAGCGATGGAGGGCTACGGCGTGGCGGAAGCCGCCCGTCGCCTGGATCTTCCTTTTCTCGAAATCCGAGCCGTCTCGAACGCCGTCGGACCGCGCGACAGAGCCGCTTGGCGGATCGGCGACGCCCTTGCCGCCCTGCAGGCGGCTTGCAAATCTTTAGCGGAGGTGCTGCCATCATGAAAATCGCTTATTCCCCGTGTCCGAACGACACGTTCGTCTTTCACGCGCTCGTGCATGGGCTCGTGCCCGGTGCTCCGTCCTTCGACGTCACCTATGCCGATATCGATATCACGAACAATTTGGCCGCAAGCTCGAACGAGCTCGATATCCTGAAAATATCCTACGCCGCTCTGCCTTGGATATTGCCGGAATACAAGCTCGTTCCGTGCGGAGGCGCGCTCGGCCGCGGCTGCGGGCCGCTCGTCCTAAGCGCGGGCGAAGCCGCGGACGCCGCTTCGCTTAGCGGCAAAAGAGTGGCCGTCCCCAGCGAACGCTCGACGGCCTACCTGCTGTTCCGCCTATGGGCCTCGCGAAACGTTCTCGGCGGACTGAAGGAGATCGTCGTCATGCCCTTCCACGAGATTATGCCCGCCGTGCGCGACGGCTTGATCGATGCCGGTCTCGTCATCCACGAGGCCCGGTTTACGTACCCGAGCTACGGCCTGTCCCGGGTTGTCGACCTCGGGAACTGGTGGGAAAGCGATACGGGCTTGCCGATCCCGCTCGGAGCGATTATCGCCAAGCGCTCGCTCGATCCGGAGCGGATTCGCGAGTGGATCCGAGCCTCCGTCGCCTACGCGTGGAATCATCCCGAAGCCTCTGAGGATTATGTCATGGAGCACGCTCAGGAGATGGACCCGAAGGTGGCCCGTTCCCATATCGACCTCTACGTCAACGAATTCACCGCCGATCTCGGCGAAGACGGCTTCGCCGCCGTCGAGACGTTGCTGCGGCGCGCCATGGACGAAAACCTGGTGCCGCGCATGGATCTCTCGTCGCTACGTTGATAGCTTCCCAAGCATAAACGGCTGTCGCCGTCCATTCTCTACAGGCGGACGCAAAGACGCCCCCGGCTTCCCGCGAGAGCGGATCCCGAAGCCGAGGGCGTTTCTTCTATATTAGATGAAGCATTAGATGAAGCGATTCACGAATAGTCCGTTCGTCGGAAGCTGAATATACGATTGCATCGTCGACTGGTACGCGGCGAACTGCTGCAGCGCCAGCATGTTTTTGTTCACCAGGTCGCTCGCCGGCGCTTCGAGAAACCGGGCGGCCGCTTTTTCTAATTTTCCAGCCAATCCGGCGCGGCTTTCGAGTGCCTTGATCGTTCCTTCGTAATTGCCGGCCAAGCTCGCCCTGTAGGCTTTCTCGTCCAATGCCAGCGTGCCGTCGGCCTGCTTGCTCAGTCCGATTCCGGAGTAAGCGCCGACGTCCGCCGCGCTTGCCAAGCCGGTCAACGCCCTGGAGTTCACGTACCCTCCCGCGTCGCGCAACCGGCCCACCGCCTCGTTGTAGCTCCCGATCAGCTTGCTAGCCCGCTCGAACGCCCGGTCTTCCTTCGTTCGCGCCAGGTCCTGCTCCGTCAGCGCCTTCGGGTCGGGCGATTCGGCGTGCCGGCCGCGGACGAGCTCCCGGGCCGTATTCCGAAGCTTCTGGGCGGACTCGAGAAAACCCGCGATTTCGTCGGCCGCCGACTTGACGAACCGTTCGTAAGGCGTCGGATAAGATTTCGTTCGCGTTCCGGAAGAAAACCGATTACCGTCCTGCTGAAAAGGGGAATAGAAAATAGGAGCGACCGGAACGACGGATCTTCGTTCGTTCGCGACGGGATAGATCATGCGTATCGTCCTCCTCCGCTTTTTTCCGTTTTTCTTTTCGGCGTATCCCTTACGATTCCACTATACCATCCGTCCTTTTTTTGCACAATTATCCTTCATCCGGCTAATCCAGGAAGAAATATGGAAATTTTCGCGAGTCAAATCGCCTTCCGCGGCGCAATCTAATCAAGATGGCTGGAATTTCAAGATCGATCTATTTATTAGATCATTCCTATGCATAATAATGTCTATTTCCGAACATAAAAATGAATTAGAATGGAAACAGGTGCGTGCGCTACATCTTGGCACCCGGGTCAGACAAATCGAATGCAGAGGGATGCACAATGTCAGTGGACAAAGAAAAAATGCAAGAATTATGGCAGCAGTTTTTCGGCCCCAATCTTGGATATGTCCAAGAGCAGTACGACATCTACTTACAGGATGCAGAATCGGTTAGCCCCCAATACCGCGAGCTGTTCGAGCAATACGGCGCTCCTCCCCGCGCGGAATCCGGAATATCGAATGCCGGCGTCTCCCGCGCGCAGGGAACCGGCGGAGCGGCGGCGTTCGACGCCAACCTGCTCAAGAAAGCGATCGCCGCCGGGCAGCTTGCATGGAATATACGTTCTTTCGGCCATCTGGCGGCCGACATCGATCCGCTCGGCCTCAGCCCGAAAGCCGGCACCGAAATGCTCGAGCCGAGCACCTACGGTCTATCCGAAGCGGACTTGAAAAAACTGCCCCCCGAAACGATCTGGGAAGACGCGCCGTACGCGTTGAACGACGCTTGGGAGGCCTCGCAGAAGCTTCGCCAGGTGTATACGGGACCGGTCGCCTTCGAATTCGGCCACGTGCACGTCGAAGAAGAGCGCAAATGGCTGAACAAGCAAGCCGAGGCGGTCATTCCGTCCACGAAGCTGCTCGCTTCCGAGCAAGAGTCGTTGCTGAGGAAGCTGTTCGAAGCCGAGCAATTCGAAGATTTCCTGCAACGCACCTTCGTCGGGCAGAAACGTTTCTCCGCCGAAGGAATCGAAGCGCTCGTCCCGCTTACGGACGAGATCGTACACGAACTGACCAACGACGGCGCCCGCCACATCGCCATGGGAATGGCGCATCGCGGACGTCTTAACGTGCTTGCCCACGTTTTGGGCAAGCCTTACGGGAACATTTTCTCGGAGTTCCATCATTCGCCGAACAAGAATCTCATCCCGTCGGAAGGTTCCATCGGCATCAACTACGGCTGGACGGGCGACGTGAAGTACCATCTCGGCGCCAACCGTTCGATCTCCTCGGGCGAGACGGCCGAGACGCGCATTACGCTCGCGAACAACCCGAGCCACTTGGAGTACGTCAACCCGGTCGTCGGCGGATTCGCGCGAGCGGCGCAGGAAGACCGCAGCAAGCCCGGTTATCCCGTGCAGAACTTCGATCTCGCGGCATCCGTCATCATTCACGGCGACGCCGCGTTCATCGGGGAAGGCATCGTCGCCGAAACGCTGAACTTCAACAATATTAAAGGTTACACGAGCGGCGGCACGATCCACATCATCGCCAACAACCGGATCGGCTTTACGACGGAGAGCCACGACTCCCGCTCGACGCATTACGCGAGCGATTTGGCCAAAGGCTTCGAAATCCCGATCGTCCACGTCAACGCCGACGAACCGGAAGCGGTCATCGCCGCGGCGCGGATGGCGAGCGAATACCGGACGTTGTTCAAGAAGGACTTCCTGATCGACCTGATCGGCTACCGCCGTTACGGCCATAACGAGACGGACGATCCGGAGACGACTCAGCCGCTCATCTACAAGAAAGTCAAAGCTCACCCGACCGTAGCCCGCCTGTATGCCGACAAGCTGGTTCGCGAAGGCGTATTGAGCGAAGCCGCGGTCGATCAGATCAAGCGCGACGTTCAGAACAAGCTGAAGGACGCTTACGAAGAAGTCAAAGGCAAGGAAGGCAGAAATCCGGTCCATCAAGCCCATCCGTCCGCTTTCTCGCCGGATGCGCCCAAGCCGGCTACGGCCGTTGCGCCGGAGACGCTTCGCAGCATCAACAAGGGACTGCTGCAGTGGCCCGAATCGTTTAACGTATACGGCAAGCTCAAGCGGATTCTCGAGCGCCGCGCGGACGCGCTGAACGACGGCGAGAAGGTCGACTGGAGCCACGCGGAGACGTTGGCGTTCGCGACGATTCTGGCCGACGGCACGCCGATCCGCCTCAGCGGTCAAGACGCCGAGCGCGCGACGTTCGCCCACCGCAACCTCGTGCTGCACGATACGGAAACCGGCGAGACGTTCTGCCCGCTGCACGCGCTGCCGGAAGCGAAAGCCTCCTTCGCGGTTCATAACAGCCCGCTGTCCGAAGCCGGCGTCATCGGCCTAGAGTACGGCTACAACGTCTTCGCGCCGGAAACGATGGTGATCTGGGAAGCGCAATTCGGCGACTTCGCCAACGCGGCGCAAGTATTGATCGACCAATTCATCTCGGCCGGCCAGTCCAAGTGGACGCAGCGCTCCGGCTTGACGATGCTGCTTCCGCACGGCTACGAAGGCCAGGGACCGGAGCACTCCAGCGCCCGTCTCGAACGCTTCCTGCAGCTGTCCGGAGAGGAAAACTGGACGGTCGCCTACTTGTCCAGCGCGGCCCAGTACTTCCACCTGCTGCGCCGTCAAGCGGCATCGCTGAATACGGAAGACGTTCGTCCGCTCGTCTTGATGGCGCCGAAGAGCATGATCCGCAATCCGCTCGTGGCTTCGTCGGCTAAGGAACTGAGCGAAGGCACGTTCCGGACCGTGATCGAGCAGCCGGGACTCGGCGGCAAGCCGTCCCGCGTGGAACGCCTCGTGCTCTGCACGGGCAAGGTGGCCATCGATCTCGCCGAAGAGATCGCCAAGTCGCCCGAGACGAACCGCGACTGGCTTCACATCGTCCGGATCGAGCAGCTCTATCCGTTCCCGCAGCAAGAGGTTCAAGCGATCGTCGACCGCTTCCCCAACCTCTCCGAAGTGCTGTGGGTCCAGGAAGAACCGAAGAACATGGGCGCTTGGAGCTATATGGAGCCCCGTATCCGCGAGCTCGTCGACGTCGCGAAAGTGGCCGTCGGCTACAACGGGCGTCCGAAGCGTTCGAGCCCGGCGAGCGGCTACCAGCAGATTCACGTGTTCGAGCAGCAATTCATCATCAATCAAGCGTTAGTACAGAAAAAGAAATCGGCAGTTAAATCCGGGAGGTAACTTCAATGCATGACATTCTTGTACCGGCGATGGGCGAATCCATTACGGAGGGCACGATTTCGAAATGGATCGTCAAAGTAGGAGATAGCGTCAAACAGGGGGATCTTCTGCTCGAGCTGGAAACCGACAAAGTCAACTTGGAAATCAGCGCGGAGCAGGACGGCGTCATCGCCGAAATTCTTGCCGCCGAAGGCGATACGGTTAGAATCGGCGAACCGGTAGGCCGAATCGGCGCCGCCGGAGCCGCTCCGGCGGCCGCGCCGGCCGCTTCGGAGCCTGCGAAAGAAAGCGTGCCTGCGCCGGTTCAGGTACCTGCGCCAGTTGCCGCTCCCGCA
>Ga0065721_10052736_pt1 | contig 11286 bp, 8 predicted proteins | sample Mesricmetagenome_FD_59108 | JGI IMG/M metagenome (GOLD analysis project Ga0065721, IMG submission 59108) | Mesophilic microbial community from rice straw/compost enrichment Sample: eDNA_1 v2 (version 2) | ecosystem: Engineered > Solid waste > Grass > Composting > Bioreactor | place: USA: Davis...
GTTGCCGCGCTTGAACAGCGGCAGCACGTTGTGCTTCTGGACCAGCTCTTCGCTGACCAGCTTCATGGCGTTCTGGGCGGCATCGAAGGCCGAGGCATCCAGCAGCGGCATGCCGAACTCGATGGCGTTGGCGGCCGCCAGCTGCGCGGCTCCGACCAGCTTCTTCTCGGCGATCCATTGCGCCAAGGGGACTTTCGCCTCGCTGGCCTGGGCCATGGCTGCCCGGGCTGTGGCCTCGTCCATGGCCCCGTCCATCACCAGGCGACGGGCAATGCCGGTGATACCGACTAGGTTGGCAGTGGCGGCGACGTTCATCGAGAGGTTCCCCAGATACTGCAGAAAAAGATAACTCAAAGCGGCAGGACTAGGGCCGCCGGATCCATTCGGCCACCCCCAGCTCCGTATGGAAGAAGGCTCTGCCCGGGTACCCGCCCCAGGCTCGGCCCTCCGACCGCATCCGGGACATCGACGCCGGAGCGGACGAACGGACCACTGCCATGCGCGGAGTACCAACTTAAAGGTCGGCATCCCTACAGACAGAGCCAAGGGGCCCCTTCCGCACCGGCTACCATGGCCATCAGCCCCGGACCTTGCCTCCCTGTCCTCGCATTTTGGCCTCGCCAGCGGCTGCTCGACGCGCGGTTGCGAGGTCCATACCCAGGCGCGCCCATTCCCAATGAACGCCGAGCAGTGAATCGAGCTGGACTCCGGGCCCCTCCTTTCTTGCAACCGCCCGGACGGATTGGGAATATTCGCGCCCGATCGAGAAGTCCAGACAGTCCCGACCGTTGCCATGCCTGCCAACATGACGCGCTGGAAAGCCTTCGGCCTGCACCTGCTACTCAGCCTCACCCTGATCTCCGGCATCGCCCTTGCGGCACTCCTGACCTGGTATCCACATGGCCTATGGCGGATATCCGGACTGGACCGCCTGATGGCGGTAATGCTCGTCATCGACGTGACTGCCGGACCGGTCCTGACCCTGTGCATCTACCGGCCCGGCAAATGGGGGCTGGGTTTCGACCTGAAAGTGATCGCCCTGGTCCAGGCTGCCTTCCTGGCCTATGGATTGCATACGTTGTGGCAGACCCGCCCCGTATTTCTTGTCGGCAGCGACGTGCGCTTCACCCTTGTGTCGGCAAAGGACATTGATCCGGAGGACCTGGCGAGGGCCTCGCGGCCCGAATGGCGCAAGCTCCCTTGGGCCGGCCCATACCTCGTCGGTGTGATTCCGCCATCGGATCCTGCAGAGCGCGCAGCGCTGCTGGACATCTACCTCAAGACCGGCCGCGACCAGGAGCAGCTGCCCAGCCAGTACCTCCCCTACGTGGAAGTGGCAGCCATCGTGCGGGAACATGCCCAGCCTCTGGACGGCAAGGGAGGCCGCCCAGCCCTCGCCGGGACCCCACTCGGCCTGCCAATCTTCTCGCGGGGCGACGAGGCGTGGATGCTGGTCAATACCAAGGAGGGCACCCCGGCCAAGGTGATCAAGCCCTGAGGCGCACCCGAGTCCCACGGCTGCCGATTCGCTGGCAGACTCATGTCCCAGCCGACAGGATCCCGGGGACTGGATGAAGATTCTCGTATGTGGCGGCGCGGGCTACGTGGGCGCCCATGTCGCCCGTGAGTTGCACCTGCGCGACCATGACGTCACCGTCCTGGACAACCTCAGCACCGGCCACGAGCGCGCGGTCCGCTGGGGCAGTCTGGTACACGCAGACATCCTCGATCCGAATGCCTTGGACTCGGCATTTACTGGCCAGGGCTTCGATGCAGTGGTCCATCTCTGTGCGCGTTCCATCGTCGCCGAATCCACCGCGAATCCTTACGATTACTATCTCAACAACGTCCAAGGCACGCTTAACCTGCTGCGCGCGATGCGCACACACGGGGTAGAAAAACTCGTGTTCTCATCCACGGCTGCCGTTTACGGGCAGCCGCAAACCGAGGTCATCCACGAAGACCATCCCAAGCAGCCGCTCAGCCCTTACGGCGCGAGCAAGTTGATGGTGGAACGCATCCTGGCCGATGCGGCCACTGCCTTTGGACTGTCCTCGGTCAGCCTGCGCTATTTCAACGCCGCCGGCGCGGCCAGCCAGGCCGGTATCGGCGAGAGCCACCATCCGGAAACCCATCTGGTGCCCAATCTTCTGCGCAGCCTGCTGGTGCAAACGCCCTTACAAGTGTTCGGCAGCGACTACCCGACCCCGGACGGCACCTGCATCCGCGACTACGTGCATGTACAGGACCTGGCCGACGCCCATGCATTGGCTCTGGACTACCTGGAACAGAGGCCCGGGGCGCACGCGTTCAACCTTGGAAGCGGCACCGGCTTCAGCGTCCTGGAAGTGGTTCGTGCTGCCGAGGCAGTCACCGGCCGGCGCGCCACCATCGATGCACGCGCGCGTCGCCCGGGCGATCCGGAGCGACTGGTGGCCTCCAACGAGTTGGCTCGCACTGAACTGGGCTGGAGTCCCGCGCGAACCCGACTGGAGGACATCCTGTTCAGCGCCTGGCGCTGGCACCAGAATCCGGCCTACTGAGACGCGGCAATCCCCATCCTCTCCGCCTCGGCCAGGCGCCGATACACCTCGCGATATCGCGCGGACGTTTCCTCCCAGGACCATTGGCGGGCCAATCGTTGTGCCGGGTCACGGGCTCGATGCAGCGCTTCCGGATCGGCCACCAGCCGCTCCAGCTCGCGCCTGACTACGACTTCCGGCGCGTCGGACAGATCCACCTCGAACACACAATTCGGATCGCGGTTCGTGCAGGTTGCGGCGACTGTCTTCCCCACCAGCACCGGCACCCCACAAGCCAGCGCTTCCTGCACAACCAGCGGAAAGCCCTCGCCCACACTGGGCAAGACCAGCAGATCGGCCTGCTGGTAGTAGGGCACCACTTCCGCGCCCTTGGCTCCGCAGATCACGCGTGCATCGGCCGGCAGCTCCGGCCACGCAACCGGCGACAGAGGGCCGTTGCCAACGAAGGTCCAGCGTACGCCCGGAAGGTCCAGGCAATTCCGCAGGTACTGGATGCCCTTCTTCTCGACGAAGCGACCGACGAACAGGAGCTCGATCGGCGCGTCCCCTGCACGTCGGGAAGTCACGACCGGGCGGTAGACCCCGTGGTCCACTCCGTTGGGAATGAGCAAGGGCGCTCGACGCCTATTCCCCGTCCGCAATGCGAAGAACTCCATTACCGGTCCCGCAATGAACACCACCTGGTCTGCCGCGCGCAGCATCAACCTGCCAAGCGTCGAGTTGAGCAGCCAGAGCAGGCTTCTCACGAGGCCCGAACGCACGGGCATCTCGCCGATGTGTTGAGTCAGCACTACCGGCCGGCCGAACAGCTTGGCGCCGACCATTGCTACGAGGCTGGGCGTATACAGATAATCGTGGATGTGCACCACTTCAGCACAGCGGATATCGGCAAGCAGCCTCAGCAGCGACGACGGGCGCCACAGCGGCAATGGCAGGCCGGTGTGCCGTTCCATTGGATCCCAGTAGCGCGCCGCCACCACGTCCAGGTTATCGCCCGGTTCCGGAACCTGCTCGCCTGCACAGGCACCGGCGTGCCAGGTAACGCGCAACCCCGCCCTTGCGTGTTGCCGCGCCAGGCGGTCGGCGACCACCTCGATACCACCCCCGTGCGCGGGGAAGAACGCGCTGACCTGTAGCAGGTCGATCTGCCTCGCGCCGGGAAGCCGGAACGAAAACACCGCATGGGCAAGAAAATTCACAGCCGCGAGCAGCGCGCTGACCACCACGCTGGCGATCAGGTAGTGCAGCCGAGCGACGTCGACAAGCAAGTACATCAGGCCGAGGTTGAGAGCCAGGCTCAACCCCATCACCAGGAAGTACCTTCCCGCCTCCCCTAGCCGGGGAGCGGCGCCGAGTCGGAACGAAAAGGCCTTGTTGAGCAGGTAACCCAAGGCGTTGATCGAGAAGAAGGCAACCACGCAGGCCCACAGGTACGGCACTCCGAACATGCCGACCAGCCAGGCCAGCAACGCCAGGTTCAGCCCCACGGAGAACAGTCCCACGAGGCAGAAGCGCGCGAACGCCGACCACGACATAGCTGTCAGTCCTTGCGGGCCTCGATCAATATGCAGCCGAACGGGCCATCCCCGCTGGACGCGAACCCGACGCCCCACGGTGCCAGCCGGCAGGCCAGCGCCGCCAGACGGTCCACCGTACGTATCCGCTCGCTGCGCATACGCAGGCTGCGCTGTATTTCGATCGGGCGCACGCTCCCTCCGCGCAGGCGATACAGGACCCCAGCACTGGCGTTCGACACGAACTCCCAACGGCGAACCTGCCTGCAGTCCAGATATTCGGCGCGGGCCACGAGGGACATCCCTACCCCTGCCAACATCCGCTCCCACTCAGGCAGTGTCGGGTAACGCAGGTGCGCGCAGCGAGCGTCGATGGAAGCCAGATAGTTTTCGTCCTTGCGGCCCAGCATCGGCCCCTTCAGGCAGGCGTGGAACTGGCTCGAAGGCACGGTGAACACGAAGCGGCCGCCACGCTTCAGGAGTCGCGACGTTTCCCGTAGTACGGAAGCAATGTCCGGAATGTGTTCCAGCACGGAGTTGGAGAAGGCCAGATCGAACGACCCGTCCACTTCGGGCACCGCATCGCCCCCGCAAGTATGGATCCGGGTATAGATCCCCACCTCAGCCGCCAGCCGGGTTTCCTCCGGATCGGGGTCGATGCCAACCCACTCCCTTCGGGCGGAATCGCCCAAGGCATCGATCAGGATGCGAGTGAGCTTGCCATCGCCGCAGCCTAGATCCAGGACGCGGCCAACGGGCAGTCCGTGGCGCTGCACGGCATCCAGCTCGATCGCCCGCCAGTAGTTGGTTGCTGGCTGGTACGGCGCGGTTGCGACCAGCCTGCGGAAGAGCTCGGAGGGAGTTATCAACTGAGTTTCCCCTGCATTGCCTCAATGATTTCCCATTGCATCTCCAGCACTCCCCGTGCGTCAGCCATGGACGTATGCGGAGCCGACGACTGCGAGCGGATGGCATCGCCAAAGTCGGCGAACACCTGCTCGTTGCCATACAACAGACGTCCGGCGAAGTGTGCCGGACCGTTGGTCAGGTGCTGCACCCAATGTGCCCATGTCGCCTTCAGCGAGGTCCGCACCACCTGCGGCGCGGCGTGCGTCCCGTCATTGGGCAGGTACAGGTAGATGTTACGGAACACGTCCAGGATGCCGGCACCGTTGTCACCCAGCACGGCCACATGCCACTCGCTCAGCGGCGACTCGAAGCGACAGTTCATGGTCACGGGAATTTCGCCGTGAGGCAGGCGTGCGCGGTAGGAGGCGTCGATGCTGGCCGGCGTTACGTTCCCCGTGGTACTAGGGCACGTGTCCACCGACTGCAGGCGCAGATCTGCACCAGCGAGGCGCCGCATCAGGTACAGCAGGTGTGGACTCTCGTCGTAGAACAGGCCGCCCGGCAGCTGTTGGTACCACACCGGCAGACGCCGGGAGGGATTACCCCATTGGGTAGCCACGATCGAGCGCACCGGGCCGATCCGTCCGCTTTGAAGGTCGACCAGCAGCCTGCGGGTGGCCGGCGCGAACTGGAAGTTGTGCACCACATTCAGGGTAAGTCCGGCTTCGCTGGCGACCTGCACCAGCTCGTCGCCCTCCTGCCGCGACATGGCGAAGGGTTTCTCCGTGATTACGTGCTTGCCTCGCCGCAGCGCCTCCAAGATCAGTCCGTGGTGGGACATGGGCGATGTCGCCACGTCCACCGCATCAACCTCATCCAGCCAGTCGACATCGGCGATGCTAGAGGCGCTGCAATGGCGCACGCCCAGGCGCTGGCCCCACAGTCGCGCGGCTTCGGGGTTGCGGTCGGCCAGGCCAACCAGGCGGAACCGACCCGAGCGGCGGATCGCGGGCACATGGCGGTGTGTGGCCACCCAGCCGAGGCCGATGATGCCGATCCGCAAGGACTCACTCATCACCGCTCCTCCCACGGTCGGCAACCCAGGGCACGCGCAGTGCCTCGAGGAAGAACGCACCCAGCGCCAACTCGCCACCTATGGCCATACAGGTTACCGACGGCACAACCCATCGCATGGTGACGCGCGGATCGAGAGCCGCATAACCTGCCTGCGCCCATTGATGGACCGCATAACCCGCCGCAACCAAGCCGGCCAGGAACACCAGCGCCGCCACCACCAGGCCATGCTCCAACCGAACAGTGCGCAGCCACGCCAAGCCAGCTTTATCGGCCGGCAGCCAGCCAGCGCGCACGCCCAGAGCCGTCACAAGCAAGCCGAACATCAGCATCTGCACCCCGAGCACCAGCATCGAACCAGCATAGGCCAAAGTGTGGATGTCCAGCCCCTTGCCAAGAATGGAGACCGGCTGAAAACCCAAGGTGGCCATCAGCAGGCCCCCGACGACAAGCAGGGCCAGCCCGGGCACCAAGTACAACCAGCGCGGACTGTGCAGTAGCAAGAAGCGGAGGTGACGCCAGCCGTCGCGCCATGTGCGCAGGTGCGGTGGTCGGCTACGCCCATCCGGGTACAGCCGTACAGGAACTTCGGCAATGGAAAGTTCGTTTAGCGAAGATTTGACCACCATCTCGCTGGCGAACTCCATGCCAGTTGAGGTCAGGCGCAGGTCCCGCATGGCCTGCAAGCGGAAGCCACGCAAACCACAATGAAAGTCGCCAATCCTGTTCCTGTAAAACAGTCGACCGATAAAACTGAGAACCGGATTGCCAAGCCAACGATGCAGGAACGGCATCGCCCCCTTCTCCACGCCGCCTGCGAAGCGGTTGCCCATCACCAGGTCGTGGCCTGCCCGAAGCTTGCCGAGCATCTGAGCGAGAGCGGAAAAGTCGTAGCTGTCGTCGGCGTCCCCCATTACCACGAATTTGCTCCGGGCCGCGGCAATCCCCCCTTGTAGTGCGGCGCCATACCCACGCGCCAGCACGGGAACTACCCTCGCTCCAGCCTCTGCAGCCAATCGCTGGGAACCATCGATCGAGCCGTTATCGGCCACGATGACCTCACCTGCCACATCATGCTCATGCAGGAAACGGATGGCTTTTCCGACACAAATCGCAACCGTCTCCGCTTCGTTCAGACAAGGCATGAGAATGGTGAGCTCCAAGGCCTGTTCGTGCTCGTCTGAAGCACCGTCGACTTGCGCACGTGTCACTTCACTCCCCCCCGGCTGCCGCCCATGCCGCCTGGCAAACGCCACAGCGATCCGCGCTCGTCATATGTCACCCGCACCGCATCAGGCGCCAGGTAATGCATCAAGCTTGCATCAGCCTGTTCGCCCTGGCTGAAGAGGTACATCACTTCAGGACGGTCAGGATAGTTCTGGACAAGTTCTGCTGTCGGGTGGCCGGGATTCATCGCCACGAATACGACCCAATAACCAGGCTGAGGCGGCTCGATTCTTTGTTCCAGCGCGGAGGAAATCCTTTGCTGGGTGGTCAGCATGTAAACCGGACTAGCCAAGAGCCCCGCCACCACCATCGCCGCACCGAGGGTACGCTTGCCCTTTTCGCTCGAAGCTATCCAGACGCCAGCCAGAATCGGGACCACCATCCAGACGGCATGGATATAGCGATACCCCCAGCCGAAGCCCTGATCATAAGGGACGAAGAAATAGAACCCCATCGTCAGCAAAAATGCAGCCCATAGGACCGAAGCGCCCCGAGTCCTTGTATACGCGAGCACTGCAAGGACGATGACCCCAGGCGCTGCCCAGATCCAGGTTTTCCAGAGGGAATACCACCGAACCAGCAAGACGTTCTTGCCGGGCAGGCTGAACACCTGTCCAAGCTTCTGCGTCCATTGCGTGACAAAGCCAGTCGATCCAGCAACCTCTGACCCACCGCCCAGACCTGACGAGGCAACAAGCATTGGCCACCCCAGGCCAAGGAGCAACCCGAGCGGTAGATATCCCAGCAACAGGGCGACCAGGTCCGGCCGCCTAGCCCGGTCCAGAGCCAACCAGACCATGCAGGGCAACGCAAACAAGGCGTGGGGCACCGGGTTGTGCAAGATCAATGCAAAGCTTCCCACGACTCCTGCAGCAGCGGACCAGCGCCAACCTGGGTGGGTGAGCAACCAGAAATAGAACAGGTTGAACGCAAGGAGGGCCGGCATCGCGTAAAAAGAAAATGCGTTGACCGTGAACTGGGGGGACGCCAAGGCCACGAGCATGGCCCATCCCCTTGCCCTGTCATTGCCACTCATGCGAACGGCGAGGTCGCCAATGAGCCAGAGCGCCAGACCGGAAAGCGCCGGATTCAAGGTAGCCTCGAGATGCAACCAGGTGAAGGGTGCAAAAAGCAGGGCCATACCGGGCCAGTACGCCGAAACCGCTTCACCTCGCACGGGATCCACCTGGAAGAACCACCCATGAAACACGGGAGGAATGATCAGGTTAAAAATGCTTTGCGGGTACTTGACAGCCATCTCCCCCCACGCAAACGCATGAGCCTGCAGGACGGGGGCGTACTCATCCATCGAGTAGGGATGAGCCTGGTAGACGAATTTCGCGCACGCAAGCAGCACCATGAACGCGATCGCCGAACTGCGCCACGCGTACGCACCAATGCGCCCCGACAACCAGGTCACCCAATCGCGGAGCGATCGCACGAGGGTCGCAGAAAGCAGCGCCACGACTCCCGCAATTGCGTGGAGGTGATCTTCAAAGAGGAACTGCTGGTAGAAGTACGCATACTGGTAGAGAGCGATGCCCTCGTGCCGACCACCCTTGGTGATGATCATGGCCGCCACCGAAAGAAGGATGACAGACCCAAATAGAATTGCCACACGGCGCTTATCCCGCGACAGCCCCCCGCTTGCTGATTCCATCATTGCAGCCCCTGCGACGCCTTATGAAACGATTACTACTGACTCTCGACACCAGGAAATCGCCATCCCTAAAACAGGGCGACACCAGAAATGGCGCGGTCACGAGTCCTTGGGTATCGGCATCCCCATTACGTCTGGACAAAAATAACCGTTCTCGTAGGCCTCAGGCTGACTCTCGGAAAGACGCTCAATCACGTACCGCATTGCATCCTGGGCACTGAGATACTGCTGCTCATTGAACTGCCCGGTATCGGCAATCCTGCCTCTGCAGAAGGCCAGATAATTGGCCACCGCATTCACAGTAACGACCTTCTCCCTGAGCGCCATCCCTATATACCCGCGTGCATCCAAGTCGTGGCCGAGCAGCGCATGCATCAGGGCCGTGCTGGCATACAGATTTGAGCGATACGACGGCGGAAGCGAGGATCGCTGCTGCAACGCCTCTTCGTACATTTCCAGGGCTGCCTGATAGTTGCCCATGTAGTAATGGACAGCACCCATATTGATTGAAACCGTGGGATCTATGCTTTCCTGCCCCACCTTGATTCTCTCAAACGTCGCCAGCGCCCTGTCGTACTGCCCTTGCTCCGCGTATACCCATAGCATATTTGCCTTGGCCTCCCTCGACTGAGGGTCCGTGTGCGCAACCCACTCCCAGAGCACGGCATCGCTACGCCACATGGGAACCACAGACCTCACGAGTGGAATCGCGACCAATACAAAAAGCACCGCGACCCCGACCAGCAGTTTCGCCATCGGCACGGATACCCGGATTCGCGCGACAGCATATGGCGAAAGCAATAGCAAGACTGCAAGCGGGAAGTACATGAATCTTTCCTGCACCAGATTGTCACCAATGACCAACCTGACCACGTGCAAGACTGGAAATAATGCGGCAAGCCATGCCCACACCACCAAGCTATAAAGCCGGCGACGGAGCAATCCGAGACCTGCAGCAAATACCAGCACAAGGGCTGCGATAGCCCACGGTAGATACTGCTTCAAGTCTTCCAACCCAGACCAATAGAAACTGTGGTGCGGAGAGATGCCAAAAAAAGGCGTCAGGGTGAGCTTTATGTACTGTCCGATCGCGAGGAAGGGCAGCATCATGCGCAAGCCAACAGGATACTCACGACCCTGCAGTAGCTCAGCGCCAGACAGCGCTTGCTGACGCAGCGCTAGATAAGCAATGCCGGCAGAGATGATCCCCACATACGCCACAACATGCCTTGGAGCGAGCACATCTCTCAGCTCGAATTGGTCCCTCTCACCTCGCACGGCATCCCGCAGCAACTGATATATCACCAAAACCACTGGCAGGGACACCAAACTTTCCTTGCACAGGGCGCCCATGAAGAAGATCAGACTGACCACAACCCCTCTGACCACGTCGTTAAGTCGATCTGCACCCCATACCCATAGCGCCAACAGCATGCACAAGGTAGCCATCAGATCGAAGCGCGAGGAAATCCAGATCACCGCCTCCGAGAGTGCGGGGTGGACTGCGTAGACGAGCGCGATAAGTAGTGACCCACCCCAAACTACGCGCTCACTAAGCTTGGCATCAGCCATCGCCCTCCTTGTGAGGAGCAGCACGAGGGTCGAGTTGGCGAGATGGACGATCAGGTTGACCGCATGCGAAATCGCCGGATTGCGGCCAGAAGCCAACGCCTCTACATAGATCATCAGGAGGGGCAGGGGGCGGAAATAGGAGCGCTGCCCAAAAAGCGGCTCCGTTACGATGCAAAAAACGTCCGAGAGGCTCGCGACCACTACGTTCCCCGACAAGAAGAACGTGTCGTCCCATACGTATCCATTCGCCACCGTACCAACATAGGCGGCAAGCACAGCTCCCAACAGGACTAACCAGGATAAGAGCAGACTCTTCCCCATTCCCCTCCCTCCAAGGCCAAACAATAAAACGGCCCCGGCAAAGCCGGGGCCGTTTTATCTAAACAAAAGCAACAGCGCTTATTAGCGGCAGGTGGCCGGCACGTGCGAGGCCTTGGCAGCCGTGCTGGAGCAAGACCAAGTAACCGGCTGGTCGCGATCAGTCTGGGTCGGCGAGAGGGTAAGACTCGGATCAGTGCTGGCACCAGTGCTGCGCGTCGTCACGGTGATAGTGCCGCCGCTACCAACGGAGATCGACGCAACGTAAGGGGTAGCGTTCGCGGTAAACGTGTAGCCGCTGGCGCAACCCACACCGCCGCCGTTAACACCCGCCAGACCGTTGCCACACGAGGCAGCCGCTTCGGAAACCGCGGTCTTGGCAGCAGCAGCCTGGGCCAGACCCTCACCCACCTTAGCGCGGATGGTGTAGTCCTGATAGGCCGGCAGCGCGATGGCGACCAGGATGGCGACGATCGCGATGACGATCATCAGTTCGATCAGGGTGAAGCCCTGCATGTTCTTCTTCATA
>Ga0065721_10007072_pt1 | contig 11285 bp, 8 predicted proteins | sample Mesricmetagenome_FD_59108 | JGI IMG/M metagenome (GOLD analysis project Ga0065721, IMG submission 59108) | Mesophilic microbial community from rice straw/compost enrichment Sample: eDNA_1 v2 (version 2) | ecosystem: Engineered > Solid waste > Grass > Composting > Bioreactor | place: USA: Davis...
GGTCTCTTTGTGCTGCTGGGTTATCTGGGGACGGTCCTCACGGTCGTATATTTCGGCGTGTTGCTTTATGCCGCGTGGTGGGCCGGTGGAGCCTTGATCGGCTGATTTCCCGGCTCGGACGCGCTTTACCCCATTTACTCGAAGACCGACCCGGACTACACTCTTTTATTCGATATACGAAATTTTTTTCGTATATCGAAATTTTATACAGGAGGAGTGATGAGTGGTGCAGGTATTGACGTAGGTACGACGCGTATTTCACGGGTTGAACCGGATCGCGTGACCGTCAGGGGAAAGGACCTGGCCGGCGAATTAATCGGACAGCTCTCATATACCGCCTATTTTCTTTTTCTTCTGACGGGAAAAGAACCTTCGGAAGCCTTAGTGAAGCTCGCAGATGCATCCATGGTCGCCATCGCGGAACATGGCTTCGTGCCGTCTATCCAAGCCGCGCGCATGACCTACGCAGCGGCGCCGAACGCGATGCAAGGAGCGGTCGCTGCAGGACTTCTGGGTTGCGGGCCGGTCATACTGGGCGCTGCCTCCGAAGCGGGTGAGTTCTTGGTGCGGCTCGTTGCACATGCCGACGAACAACACATCTCGCTAGAAGAAGCCGCCAGCGAACTGTTGCGGCAGAGAAAGGCGGCCCGTTTACCTGTACCCGGCTTTGGGCACCCCATCCACCGTGAAGAAGACCCTCGGTCCACCCGTTTACTAGCATATGCCCGTGAACTGGGTGTCCGCGGACGACATACACAGGCACTCGAGGCGATCGCCGCTACCCTAGAAAAGTCCTATGGCCGCGCGCTTCCAATGAATGTGTCCGCTGCAATTCCCGCCGTGTTGTTGGATACAGGCTTCCCGGTGCAGGCCTTGTTGGGCATTCCGATGGTCGCTCGGACAGGCGCACTCATCGCGCATTTGTACGAGGAAAAGGAAACGCGCTTGGGATTCAGGCTCGCAGCCCGGGCCGAAGAAGGCGTGCACTACGAATTTGAAGGCACCGGTGACGACGACCGTGCCGACGCACCGAAGGATGCAAGATGAGCCACCTGTCGCCACAAGAAGTCGTGGATCTATATCCCGCCCATGACTATTCACTGACGTCCTTGTTGCAGAGTCGGATCAACCGGGTGCCTGACAAACCCTTTCTCGAATTTGAAGGCCGCACATGGACCTACGCCGAGTTCGGGGAATCCGTAAATCAGGCCTCAGCATGGTTGCTGCGACGCGGGATTTGCCCTGGCGACCGGTTGGGTGTGTTTTCCCATAACCATCCGAGCACCGTCATTCTTCTATTCGCTTTGGCACGTATCGGCGCGATCATGGTGCCCTTGAATCCAGAATTCAAGGTACCGGAAGCCCGCTATGCTCTCAACAATGCTGAAGTGAGTGGCGTCGTATGTTCGCCCCTAACATGGGAGCGCGCGCGAGAGGCGTGCGACAACTTGTCCTCCCCCCCGTGGATCGTGCTGAACCAGCCCGGCGACATTCCGGATGTCCCGGTCATGGAAGACGAATGGCATCCCGTCCAAGAAGCCCCTTCGTGTGTAGGAACAGCCGAATTCACCTGCCTGTTCATTTACACATCAGGTACCACGGGTTCCCCGAAGGCCGCCATGCATGGTCAGCTTGGTTACGTTGTTACAGCGGAAGGTTTTGTGGTGCGTATGCATCTGCAGCCGGATGATCGCGTGCTATGCGTTCTGCCGCTTTTCCACATCAATGCGCTGTTCTATTCCGTGGGGGGCACCGTGGCTGCAGGCGGGACTCTAATACTGGCGAGCCGCTTCTCCGCATCGAGTTTCTGGGAAACGGTCTATGACACGCGAGCCACGACGTGCAACCTGATCGGTGCCGCAGGCAACATCCTGGTCAAACGGGACCGCAGCGAGTTCAGGTACGGCCATCGGATGACGAAAATGTTCATCGCCCCACTCGATGAACAGCTACTCTGGGCCTTTAAAAGGGAATTCGGTGTCAAGGACTTGATCGAGTGCTATGGCATGACCGAGATCCCGGGTGTCATCTCGAACCCTTTCCCGGGGCCTCGCAAACTTGGCAGCATGGGGTGCATCTCACCCCATTTGGCCCCGCATCTCCCCCAGCCCGAACTCAAGGTAGTAGACCAGGACTTCCAGGAGGTGCCCAACGGGCAACACGGCGTACTGCTCGTGCGGACACCGACTGTCATGCAAGGGTACTACCACGACCCTGAACGCACCGCCGAAGCATTCCATGACGGCTGGTTCATAACCGGGGACCTTGTATGGCGCGACGATGATGATTTCTATTGGTTTGTGGCGCGCCAACGTGACGTGATCCGGTGCCGCGGCGAAAACATTGCCGGGGCTGAACTCGACCGTGTCATTGGATCGCATCCCGAAGTGCTTGAAGCCGCCGTCATCGGCGTGCCATCGGGCCTTGGGGAAGAAGACATTTTTGCCATCGTGGTTCCGCGTTCCGGTGCTTCCATTACCCCGCAAGACATCGGCGACTGGGTCGCTCAGCACCTCGCCCCCATCAAAGTCCCGAAATACGTTGCTTTTACAGAAGCGCTTCCAAAGACCCCAACAGAACGGGTCGAGAAGTACCGCCTAAAAGGCGATTCACAGCTGTTCAGCCGCGCCACCACGATACACCCCCGGTCGCACAAAACCTTGCCAGGTGATGTGTGACCACGGAGTGCAAGAAGACTCATCTAAGAGGAGGAAGACATGTTTAAAACACTGACGTTGCGCGTTGCGTTGGGCGGATTCGTCCTTGCAAGCAGTATGCTCGTAGGCACCTCTGCCCACGCACAGGAATATCCCTCGCAACCCATCAAGATGGTTGTGCCATACGCCCCGGGTGGCGCCACCGACATCATCGGTCGGCTCATCGGCAAGGCACTATCGCAAAAACTGGGACAGCCCGTCGTCGTGGAGAATCGATCGGGCGGAAACACGGGCATCGGCGCCTCCGCCGTCGCGCGCGCAGCGCCGGACGGCTACACCGTGCTGTTCACCAACGATGCCACCTTCGTGCTGAATCCAGCGGTGTTCAAAAGCATGCCGTATAAGCTGGAAGACCTCACCCCGGTCGGCACCGTGTGCTATCTNAATCTNGGCATGGCGGTCAATGCNTCGGCACCGGTGAACAACATGAAGGAACTCGAAGCCTACACTCAGCAGAATCCCAAGAAATTTGGCTACGGCTCTTTCGGTGTGGGCAGCCACCCGCACTTCATGGGTGAAATCTACAAGAACGTCACCCGCTCGGACGTGACGCATGTACCGTACAAGGGTTCGTCTCCCGCCGTGGTCGATGTGGTGGGCAACCAGATTCTCTTCACCTTCCCGGCCCTTGCCACCATCCAGGGCCACGTAAAGGAAAACCGAATCAAGTTGCTGGCGATCTCTGGTGAAGAACGTTCCCCTCTTATGCCTGATGTGCCTACCTTCACGGAAGCCGGCTATCCAGACCTAAATATTGGTAGTTGGTACGCATTCTTTGCGCCCGCAGGAACCCCGGATCCGATCATCCAGAAGCTGAACACTGCACTGGGCGAGATCCTTGAAGATCCAGAAGTATCCAAGAGCCTAGTGGCTCAAGGCACTATCCCCATGAAGATGACGCCTGCCGAGATGCGTCAACGCATGTCGGAAGAAATCGAGCGCATGAAGAAGGTGGCTCAGTCAGCCGATATTTCACTTGAGTAGTTGCCACTGGAGCGGGCCGTGGTCACGGTCTGCTCCTCGAGTAAGCTAGACCGGCCCGCTGGACCAAAACTGCGCGGCCGGTCGTTTTATTTTGTAGATGCCACCGTCAGGGCCGGATAGCGAATGAGCTGCTCGCTGATTTGGCGGGCGGCTCTTCTCAGGGGTTCAAGGCGCGTCTCGATCAATTTGTCGCGGGAAATCTTCGTGGAGTCAGCAGAACAATTGATCGCAGCCACCACCCGCCCACGCTGATCCATAACCGGTACCGCAATGGCAATCACCCCCAGTCCGATCGCGTCTTCGGCGATCGCATACCCATTTTCCCGAGCCCCCAAACACAGGGCCTGAAGCGCTTCCCTTGTCACCGGAGTCTTGGGCGTAAACGCAGGAAACGGCGCCTGCTGCAAATAAGCTTCCAGTTCTTCATCCGGCAAGCTGCCCAGCAGGACATATCCGGTCGACGCCCCATGCGCCGGCATGCGCGCGCCCACATGCTGCCTCAAGCGAGCCGGACGATTGCTAGGAATATGCACCACGTAGACGATGTCGTTGCCATCCAACACCGTCAATGAAGATGCGTCGTGGAAGACATCGACCACTTCCTGAAGATAGATCTGCGCGACCTCATTCAGGTTCATCGATTCGACGAACGCAGCGCCCAACTGCAGTACCCGGGCCGTCAACACAAAGCGGCGGCCGTTCTGTTTTACATAGCCCAGTGCCGACAGCGTAAGCAAGGAACGACGAACGGTGGCCGCCGTCAAGCCCGTCTTCGCCGCGACCTCACTCAGGGTCATCTCCGGCGTACTGCTGGTGAACGCCAGCAGCACGCTGATACCGCGCGCCAGCGACGTGACAAAGTCAGGATCGGATTCTTCTAGAGGCATGGGGAAATTATACGGACCGCCTGTAATTAGAGGGACGACGGGTATGCATGTCGACGGCTCATAAAAAAGCGGGGCTTTTCTGCCCCGCTCTCTTTCCTCAAATACAACGCCCGTCAGGCCGCTGCTTCAACCGCTTTCTTCCAGCCTTCGATGATTTCCTTGTACTCGTCGGCTGCGCGCAGCGGATCGGTCTCGAACACCTTGACGTCGCTCAGGTTGGGCAACTCGGTGTGCTCTGCCACGTTGATGTCTGTGCGAGTCGGGCGACGGTAGGTTTCGATCAGCTCGGCTTCCTGGACTTCGCGCGAAAGGAGTACGTCGTACAGTTGCTGTGCGGATTCAGCGCCATTCTTCGGGTTCTTAATGATGGCCACGGCTTCGGGAGCGACAAACACGCCGTCCGTCGGGTACACCAGCTTGATTTCCTTCTGGCCGCCAGCGACATACGAGTAAGCGGCATACTCCATTGTGACGCCGATGGGGTATTCGCCATCAGCAACGCTCTTGTACACCTGGCCAGAGCTCTTGGAGATCACGGCGTTGGCTGCCAGCTTGTTCAGACCTTCCTGCCCGTAGAGCTTGTAGATCCCGTAGATCTGGTCGTACGCGCTGCCCGATGTGGCCGGATCGCCGATGATGATCTTGCCTTTCCATTTCTTGTCGAACAGATCCTGCCAGCTCTTCGGCGCTGCTTCGCCCTTGAGCTGCTTTTCGTTGACCATGATCAGCATCACGTGCGCGTTCGTACCGACCCACAGGTTGTCGGGGCCGTAGAAGCGCGGATCCACGCCCTTGGCTTGCGGCGACTGGTAGGGTTGGAAGTTGTGCTTGAATGCGGCCATGGTGCCGAAGCCTGCTCCCCACACCACATCGCCGAGCGGATTCTGCGCCTCGGCTTCGATACGCTTCATGAGCGCGCCGGTGCCGGAAGTCACACGCTGCACGTTCAGCTTGGGAGCGACGTCCTTGGCAATATCCAATGCAACGTCAATCACCTGGACATTGTTCGATGTATAGACGACTGCTTCGGCCGCATGCGCCCCGGCAGAGATGCCAAGCGTTGCGGTAGCGAAGAGCGCGGCAATACCGAGCTTGGGAGAAAAGAGCTTTTGCATAATGCACGCCTCTAGAGTTAACGGCTGGAGAAAAGATCAAGCTTAAGAAAACGCACGGCCAAATATACGGGGACGATGATCACGAACATCAAGATGACCCCATAGGCCGACGCCCTCGCCAGGTAACCGGCATCAATCTGCCGGAACATCTGGATCGGCATGGTTTCCATGCCGCCGTAATACAGCACGATCGTGGCGGAAATTTCAGCCAATGAAGTCACCCACATCAGGATGGCCGCCCCCAGAATTGCGGGCTTCATGACGGGCAACACCACCTTGAAGAAGCTCTTCACGGGCGAAACCCCCAAGTTGATGGAGGCCTCTTCAATTGAGTCGGGAATGCTGTAGAGCGACGCGGATGCGGAGCGGATCGAGAACGGCACCTTTCGTACGAAGTAGGCAGCCGCCATGATTACCCACGTACCAGTGAGCACGATCATGCCGCTGTTATACGAGTGGATCAGGGCAATGCCTAAAACGGTGCCGGAGATGGCGAGCGGCAACATGACGACGTAGTCGAGCATGGTGACGACAGTGAGCCGCTTCTTCACGATCAGGTAGCTTGCAACCGTGGCGAAGCAGGTGCCGGCGATGGCCGCCACGCTGGCGAGCATCAAGGAGTTGAGAATGGGCTCCGGCGCATTACGCAACGCACGATCCATGTTGTCGAGCGTGAAGGTGCCATACTGCATCACCGGCCCACGCGCCTTGGTGAAGGCGCCAATGATGACCGTCACCGCCGGGATCATTGAAAACGCCACGAAAAGCACTGCCCCCCCTGTAAGCAACAGCGCGGACAAGCCCTTGGCACGTACAGCCAAGGGGGCACGCCCCTGTTGCATCTGATAGGTTTTGCGCTCCACGATGCGTTTTTGCACGAACAACACGCCTCCGACCAACAGCACGGACACCACGGCGAGCACGCTCTGCATGGTCGGATTGCCGCCCATTTCGGACAGGAAGGTCTGATAGGTCAGCGACGACAATACGTCGACGTTGCCGCCGAGGATCATCGGTATCGAGAAGTTGTCGACCGCCAGTGTGAACACGATCATGGCGTTGATCAGGATGGCAGGTGCCAGCACCGGCAAGGTGACAGTGAAGAACCGGCGAATGCTGCTCGCCCCAAGGTTCACGGCGGCTTCCTCGATGGTCCCGTCAAGCGCCTTCAAGGCGGCGAGCATACCGATATACACATAGGTGTAATCGTTCAGAATGAGCGTGTAGGTCATTCCGAACCACCCATAGAACGAAGGCAGGTCGATGCCGATCAGTTCGAAGCCGCGCCGGGCAATACCGTTGTTGCCCAACAGCATGAGCCAAGCCTGGGAGACAACAATATCCGGCAGCACGATGGTCGCCAGCGGCAGTAGGGCCACGATGCTCTTGCCCGGGAACTCATAGCGGGCCACCACATAAGCCAGCGGTGCGCCAAGCATCAACGTGCCAAGGGTGGCGATCACCCCCAACTTTACTGTGTTGTAAAAAGCCTGGACATACCGGGGCGACGAAAAGAACTCATTGAATCCATGCAGGCTCAGGCTGCCTGTCGCGGGGTCAACAATACTCTGGTGGAACAAGGCGGCAAGCGGCCACACGACGAACGCAACCAAGACCAGCAAACACAGGAGCGCCGGAACGAACCAGGGTGAGCTGAACTCCCTGCCGGCGAAAAGACGCGATGCCATAGTTATGCCTGTACGAGTCTGCATTCTGCGCTGAATCCCAGGTACACCCGGGATTCCGGCGAAAACTGCGGATCGAGTGCCGACGGAACATCTGCATTCAAGGTCTGGCCGTCATCCAGCTTCAGCGCATAAGTCGCCTTGTAGCCCAGATAGCGCCGATGCAACACTGTGGCCGGTACACGGGTACCACCCGACGGTGCTTCATCGTACAAACTCACATGCTCGGGACGCGCGGCGAACTTCGTTTGGCCAGCAGGCGTGGCGGAATCCACGACGATGTGAGCCCCTCCCAGATTTACAACACTTTGCCCCTCGCGAGCTTCGATGCTGCGTACATCCAACAGGTTGGCAGCGCCAATGAAGTCCGCGGCGTAGGCTGTCTTCGGACGGGCATAGAGACCCTCGGGCGTATCGAGCTGGTCGATCCGGCCGCTGCGCAACAAGGCAATACGGTCCGACATGGACAGCGCTTCTTCCTGATCGTGGGTGACGAAGATGGCAGTGATCTTCGCCTCTTGCTGAAGCTCTCGAATCACATTGCGCATCTGGATTCGCAACTTCGCGTCTAGATTGGATAAAGGTTCATCCATCAGCAATACGCGAGGCTCGATCACGAGGGCCCGTGCCAGCGCTACACGTTGACGCTGGCCCCCGGAAAGTTCTGCAGGATAACGCTTCGCCAGGTGGCCGAGCTCTACGCGATCAAGAATCCGCCCCACTTTCTGGTTGATGACCGATGCGGACTGCTTGCGTACACGCAAGCCATACGCCACGTTGTCGAAGACAGTCTTGTCGGGGAACAATGCGTAGTCCTGGAACACCATGCCGGTTTCACGCTTGTGCGCCGGAAGCCGGGTGATGTCTTCACCATCGAGTATCAGCTGGCCCTTATCCGGAATGATGAATCCCGCAATCATCCTCAGCAGTGTGGTCTTGCCGCAACCGCTGGGCCCCAGCAGGGTAAAGAATTCCCCGTGCTGGATGGTCAAGGAAAGGTGATCAATGATGATGGTCTCGCCGTACTGTTTGACGAGATCTTGGATAAGTATTTCTGCCATTGGAATTCCGATGTTGGCGGTTCGCGCCATTCAACGGGCGAATTGTGACAGAAAATCGAGAATTCATGTCACCGTGAATGGGCGGTCAGGGCGCGATCGCCGCCATCATGGCCCCCGGCAAATCGTTGCAAAACCCCGATCACATGCCCAAATTGTGCGCACCTTTATATACAGCCCGGGAAAGTCGAAGCGTAAAGTGCCCACCGCGATCATTTAAGTCACTCGAGTGGACATAAAACAAATAGGGGCAGCATATGGCCTCGACTGCTCTTTGTTGCAAATCGCTGGAAGAGACAAACCGTGCCGCGACTCCCAATCCTTTGTCATGAAACTCCTGCAAAACTCCAAAATCTCCGTCAAGCTTCCCTTGACTATCGGCTTTGTCCTTCTCCTGGCGATCGGCGCCGGCCTCTTCGGCATTCTTACCCTCAACCATGCATCTGCAACGTACGCCAAAGTGGTAGAGGTCGACCTTGCCAATGAGCAAAAGGTCAGCGAAATGTTGGCCGACTTCAAGACTCAAGTTCAAGAGTGGAAGAATGTACTGCTGCGGGCTCGGAACCCTGAAGATCAGGACCGGCACAGGAAGGCCTTCCGCGAACAAGAAGCGGCTATCTCCAAATTGGCCAAAGAACTGGAGTCCAGCCTTCCGCCGGGTGAATCCCATGAGCTGATCACAAAGTTCATCCAGGCGCATGCCGATATGGGTCGCGGCTACCGGGACGGGTTTGCCGCTTTCCAGAACGCTAACTACGACAGCGAAGTGGGCGACCGTGCTGTACAAGGTGTTGACCGCGCACCCAGCGAACTGCTGGACAAAGCCATTGCCATCATCAAGGCAAATTCAGCAGCCGCCATCACGCGCGCCAAGGCAGAAAGCCGGCGAGCCATTTGGATCAGCCTCGGCCTGATGGCGATTGCCGGCGTGCTGGGGGTTTCGGGTGCACTGTTGATTAGCCGCGCCATTACCCGACCGATCGAACAAGCCGTAAAAGTGGCAAAAACGGTTGCGGCCGGTGACTTGACCTCTCGCATTCAAGTGGACAGCAAGGACGAAATCGGTGAATTGCTGCTGTCACTGAAGGAAATGAACGATAGTTTGGCCGGCATCGTCGCGACAGTGCGTACTGGCAGCGAATCCATTCTGACTGGGTCCACACAAATTTCCGCCGGCAACATGGACCTGAGCCAGCGCACCGAAGCACAAGCCAGTTCACTGCAGCAGACGGCAGCCTCGATGGAGCAGCTGACTAGCACCGTGAAACAGAATGCAGACAATGCTCGCCAAGCCAACGACCAGGCAATGTCGGCTTCCGACATTGCTGCTCAGGGTGGTGCTTCCGCCTCTGAAGTGGCCAAGACCATGGACGCTATCAGTGAGTCGTCTCATCGCATCGTCGATATTATTAGTGTGATCGACGGTATCGCCTTCCAAACCAACATCCTGGCCCTCAATGCGGCGGTCGAGGCGGCCCGTGCCGGCGAGCATGGCCGCGGCTTTGCCGTGGTAGCATCTGAAGTCCGTACCTTGGCACAACGGTCAGCTGCCGCTGCAAAAGAAATCAAGTCATTGATTGACGACTCGGTCGCACAGGTGCGTGACGGAAGCGCCCAAGTCGCTGCCGCAAGCCGGACCATGGAGGCCATTGTCAGTAGCGTTCAACGCGTCACCGCGATCATGGGTGACATCACCCAGGCTACCGTGGAACAGACCTCGGGTATCGAACAAGTGAATATCGCCGTATCCCAGCTAGACCAGACCACGCAACAGAATGCCGCCTTGGTAGAGGAAGCCGCTGCGGCGGCAGCATCCTTGCAGGACCAGGCGCGTACGCTGTCCGAAGCGGTAAGTGTCTTCCGTCTTACCGAGGATTCCCGCTCGGTCGCCCGGGCGCGCCTGCTGCCGGTGTAACCCCTCGCCATGGACCGGCTGAGTCTGGAACGTCGTCAAGTATGGGTCTATCTGCTTGCGATTTTCTTTGGTTTGGCCGCTGGCAAAGGGCGGCCAGAGTTCCAGACCTTATTCCAGAGCCTCGTCTGGCCCACGCTGGGCGCGCTGCTGTTCGTGACATTCCTGCAGGTGCCCTTACTGCACCTGCACCAGGCATTCGCCGATCGACGTTTCGTCACCGCGGTGCTGGTCGGTAACTTCTTGTGTATCCCGCTCCTGGTGAGCGCCGCCATCACCCTATTGCCCGCCAATCCCCCTTTGCGCCTGGGTGTGCTGCTGGTCTTACTCACCCCTTGCACTGACTGGTTCATCACATTCACTCAGCTGGGTAAAGGCAGCCCGACTCGGGCCATTGCCATAACCCCTGTGAACTTGATATTGCAACTGCTGCTTATCGGCGTTCTTCTGACGATTTGGGGGCCCGACATCGACCCCCAGTCCGGGCGCAACACTGGCGCCTCGAGATTCCTGCCATTCGCAGATGGCCACACCGACTTCGCTGTGATGCTTCCATTCCTGCTGCTTCTTGCCACCTTGGTGTTAGGCGCCCTGACTTCCACACTGGCGAACCGACACGAGAAGGGACGTATCTGGCTGGATCGCCTGGCATGGTTCCCGGTGCCCCTGCTTGCGACCCTGTTATTCCTGGTCAGCGCCACTCATGTAGCCACCATCATTGACGCGAAAGCATCCTTGCTTGTCGTCCTACCACTTTTTGCGATATTTCCACTGCTCGTGGCATGGCTGGCCCGGGGGCTTTCCAACTGGCTGCAGCTGCCAGTCGCGGCGGGCCGAACCCTGGCCTTCAGCATGGGCACGCGCAATTCCTTTGTCGTGCTTCCCATTGCGCTCGCATTGCCCGCGGGGTGGGAACTCACGGCAATC
>Ga0065721_10007148_pt1 | contig 11285 bp, 10 predicted proteins | sample Mesricmetagenome_FD_59108 | JGI IMG/M metagenome (GOLD analysis project Ga0065721, IMG submission 59108) | Mesophilic microbial community from rice straw/compost enrichment Sample: eDNA_1 v2 (version 2) | ecosystem: Engineered > Solid waste > Grass > Composting > Bioreactor | place: USA: Davis...
CCTGCCGCTGTCGCGTCGGCAGCTGGTCGAGATTGCCAAGGCGCTCGCCTGGAAGCCGCGCATCCTGATCCTCGACGAGGCGACCTCGGCGCTGACGGCCGCCGACGTGGCACGCGTCTTCGAGGTGCTCAAGCGCCTGCGCGAGGAGGGCATGGCGCTCCTCTACATTTCCCACAAGATGCACGAGATTGCCGAACTCGCCGACGAGCTGACCGTCTTCCGCAACGGTCGCAAGGTGAGGAGCTTTCCCGCCGGCCAGCACAGCGACAACGAGATCGTCGAGATGATGATCGGGCGCGAATATGTAAGCGCCTTTCCGGAAAAGCCGGTCCGCGCCGAGCCGCCCGCGGCGCTGCTCGAATGCCGCAATCTCGGCTGGAACAACCGCCTGAGCGACGTCTCGTTCAAAATCGGCCGCGGCGAGATCCTCGGCCTCGGCGGCCTCGATGGCCAGGGCCAGCGCGAGCTGCTGCTCGCGCTCTTTGGCGTGCTGCGGGGTACGACCGGCGAGATCCGTGTTGATGGCAAGCCGGTAACGCTTTCGAGCCCGGAGGACGCCAGCTCTTCCGAAATCGGCATGGCACTGATCCCCGAGGACCGCAAGACCGAAGGGCTGATGCTGCCGATGACGGTGCGCGAGAACCTGTCCTTCGCCGCCCTCGACCGCCTTTCTTCGCTCGGCGTGATCGACCGGCAGAAAGAGCAGGAGCTGATCGACCAGATGGTGCAGCTGCTCGCGATCAAGACCGCCGGCATCGACAAGCCGGTGAGCGCGCTTTCCGGCGGCAACCAGCAGAAGGTCGTCATCGCCAAGTGGCTGATGCGTCAGCCACGCATCATCCTGCTCAACGACCCGACGCGCGGCATCGATGTCGGCACCAAGCACGAGATCTACCTGCTGCTCAGAAAGCTCGCCGACCAGGGCGCGGCGATCGTCTTCTACTCGACCGACTATGACGAGCTCATCGGCTGCTGCGACCGCGTGCTCGTCTTCTATGACGGTCGCGTGGTCAAGGAGCTCGAGGGCGAGGGCATCACCGAACATGCACTGATCGCCAGCGCGCTGAATGTCGGCGAAACCCGGAGCGTGGAGACTGCGGCATGACCGAATGGCGTTACTGGGTGCGGGAAAACCGCGGCACGCTGACCGGGCTTGCCATCTTCCTGTTGATGTTCGGCGTCTACATCGCCAACCATCCGGCGGGGCTAACGGCCAATGTTGCGCAGACCGCCGCCAACAAGGGCGTGCTGCTGGCTTTCGTCGCCATGGCTCAGGCGCTGGTGGTGATCACCGCCGGCATCGACCTGTCGGTGGGCATGATCTTCATTCTCACCAACTGCGTCGCCTCCTATATCGTCGTCGGCAATCCGTTCATGACGGGGCTGGGCGTGCTCGGCGTGCTCGCCTGCGGCATGGCCTGCGGTGCGCTCAACGGCTTTCTCGTGATCTATGGTCGGTTGCAGCCGATCGTTGCCACGATCGCCACCGGTGCGATCTATTTCGGCATTGCGCTTCTGCTGAGGCCCTTCCCGGGCGGCTCGGTCAACGAGGATCTGGCCGACGCGATGACGGGAAGGATCTCCGGCATTCCGACGAGCCTCATCCTGCTTTTCGCCATCGTGCTCGTCTTCTGGGTGCCGTACCGGCGTTCGGCGATCGGGCGCGCCGCCTATGCCGCGGGATCTTCCGAGCCTGCCGCCTACATGTCGGGCGTGCCGATCGCGAAAGCCAAGTTCGCGGCCTATACGCTCGGCGGTCTGTTTGCCGGCATGGGCGGCCTGTTCCTCACCTTCTTCACCTATACGGGAGATGCGGCCTATCAGAGCGGCGGCAGCTATACGCTGTGGTCGATCGCGGCCGTGGTGCTCGGCGGCATCTCGCTCTTCGGTGGCCGCGGCAGCGTCATAGGCGCCATTTTCGGGGCCTTTGCCGCGCGCACCACCGGCGATATGCTGTTCGTCTTCGACGTCGAGCCGCTCTGGCAGCCGCTGCTGCAGGGTGTCGTCCTGCTGATCGCGGTCAGCATCGGCGCTATCGGGCTCATCCGGGTGCGCAACCGTCTGGACTGGTTCCAATGAGTGACATGTCAGAAAATTCGGTTTCCTATCGCATGCGCCTGCCGGGCTTTCTCCGGCAGATCGATCCGGCCGTGCTCACCGCGTTTGGCTGCATCATCCTGCTGCTCATCGTCGGCAGCCTCTATTCGAGCAACTTCCTGTCGGTGGACTATCTGCTGCAGCAGCTGAAGGTCGCGTCCTTCCTCGGCGTTGTGGCGGCGGGCATGATGCTCGTCATCCTGCTCGGCCATATCGACCTCTCCGTGCCCTGGGTGATGACCATGGGCGCGATGATGGCCTGTGCCGCGGCGGCCTACGGGCCGGTGGGCTATGTGCTCGCCATTCCCTTCGGGGTCTTCTGCGGCCTGGTCTTCGGGCTGATCAACGGCATCGGGGTTGCCTACATGCGCATCCCCTCGATGATCGTCACACTTGCCACCAACGTTGTGGCCCAGGGGCTGATGGTGCTCTATACCGGCGGTTTCTCGCCGCAGGATTCCGCGCCGGACGCGGTGCGCTGGCTCGCCACCGGCTTCATCATTCCGGGGCTTCCGAATGCGGTGATCGTCTGGGCGCTGGTGAGCGCGGCGATGATTTTCCTCTATGCGCGCACCACCTTCGGCCGCTCGGTCTATGCGATCGGCAACCGCGAGCCCGCCGCCTATCTCTCGGGCATCAACACGCGGCGCGTGGTGATGATCGCCTTCATCGTCTCGGGCGGTCTCTCTGCCTTCGGCGGCGTGCTTCTGGCGGGTTATGCGTCAAAGGCCGCCCAGTCGATGGGCGACGCCTATCTCCTGCCGTCGATTGCCGCCGTGGTGCTCGGGGGAACCTCGATCCTCGGCGGCCGCGGTTCCTATCTCGGAACCATCGCCGGCGTCATCCTGATCACGCTTCTGCAGTCGATCCTCGCGGTGATGCAGATGCCCGAGGCGGGCCGGCAGATCGTCTACGGCATCGTCATCATCGCGATGCTGTTGCTCTACGGTCGTACGCCGGCCCAGAGCGCCTGATCTCAGGCAGCCGTCAGGCTGGAAGGATGAGACAGTGCCTCGGCGATCTCGTCGAGAACTGCCGGATCCTCGATGGTCGCCGGCATCTTCCACGGCATGCCGTCGGCGATCTTCTGCATCGTGCCGCGCAGGATCTTGCCCGAGCGCGTCTTCGGCAGGCGCTTGACGCAGACGGCCGACTTGAAGGCGGCAACCGGGCCGATCTCGTCGCGGATCAGCTTCACCGCCTCGCGGGTGATCTCGGCGGGCTCGCGCGTGACATTGGCCTTGAGCACCAGGAAGCCCATCGGCACCTGGCCCTTGAGCTCGTCCTTTACCCCGATCACCGCACATTCGGCGACATCCGGATGCGTTGCCAGCACTTCTTCCATTTGGCCGGTCGAGAGGCGGTGGCCGGCGCAGTTGATGATGTCGTCGGTGCGCGCCATGATGAAGACATAGCCGTCCTCGTCCACATATCCGGCGTCGGCCGTCTTGTAGTAGCCCGGGAATTCCTCGAGGCAGGCGGAGCGGAAGCGATCGTCGGCGTTCCAGAAGCTCACCAGACAGCCGGGAGGCAGGGGAAGACGGATCGCAATGTTGCCGAGCGTGCCCGGGGCGACCGGATGGCCTTCGTCATCGAGTACGTCGATCCAGTGGCCCGGCATCGGCACGGTCGGGGAACCGTGCTTGACCGGCAACAGCGAAAGGCCGACCGGGTTGGCGGCAATCGGCCAGCCGGTTTCGGTCTGCCACCAGTTGTCGATCACCGGCACGCCGAGGTGATGCTCGGCCCAGCGCAGCGTTTCCGGGTCGGCACGCTCGCCGGCGAGGAACAGCGTCCTCAGGCTCTTGAGGTCGTATTTCCTGATCAGTTCAGCTTCCGGGTCGTCGCGGCGGATGGCGCGGAAGGCGGTCGGCGCGGTGAACAGCGCGCTCACCGAATAGTCGGAAATCATCCGCCAGAAGGCGCCGGCATCAGGGGTGCCGACCGGCTTGCCTTCGTAGACCACCGTCGTGTTGCCGTTCAGCAGCGGGCCATAAACGATATAGGAATGGCCGACCACCCAGCCGATGTCGGAGGCGGTCCAGAACACCTCGCCGGGGTTCAGCGCATAGACGTTGCGCATCGTCCACTGCAGCGCGACGATATAGCCGCCGGTGTCGCGCACCACGCCCTTGGGCTGGCCGGTCGTGCCGGAGGTGTAGAGGATGTAGAGCGGATCGGTCGCCTTCACCGGCACGCAGGGCAGTTCGCCGCGCGCTTTCGCCGCTTCCACGGCGGTGGCGAAATCGATGTCGCGGCCCTCGACCATGTCGGCAGCCAGTTGCGGACGCTGCAGCACCACCACCTTTTGCGGCTTGTGGCTGGCGGTTTCGATCGCATGGTCGACCAGCGGCTTGTAGGCGATGACGCGGCCTGGCTCGAGGCCGCAGCTCGCGGTCACCAGCACCTTGGCTTCGGAATCGTCGATGCGGGTCTGCAGCTCGTGGGCGGCAAAGCCGCCGAAGACAACCGAATGCACCGCGCCGAGGCGGGCGCAGGCAAGCATGGTGAAGATCGCTTCCGCCACCATCGGCATGTAGATGATGACGCGGTCGCCCTTTTCGACGCCCTGGTCGCGCAGCACATGGGCAATGGCGGTGATCTCGGCGAGCGCCTCGTTGAAGGTGTAGCGGCTCTTGTTGCCGGTCATCGGGCTGTCATAGATCAGCGCCGCCTGGTCGCCCCGCCCGGCAATCACATGCCGGTCGATGCAGTTGTAGCAGGCATTGGTGACGGCGTCCGGGAACCAGCGGCCATATACGCCGGCGGTCTCGTCGAAGATTTCCTCGGGCTTTTCGAACCAGTCGATTGCTTCGGCGGCCGTGCGCCAGAATCCATCCGGGTTGCTGGTCCAATCCGCATAAACGGCATGATATGGCGTTGTCATGGGCATTTCCTCCATTGCCGTTAACCCTAGTCGAATCAGCCCGAAGTCAGAAGCCCTACCTTGGGAGGAAAATGCGGCCATTGCGGCCGGAGCCCGGATCGCCTAGACCTCCGGGGTTCGGGAGAGGGGAGATTCTGGATGAGCGAAGCGACGGTCCTGGTTTCGAAGAGCGGCAGCCTCGGGCATATCGTGCTCAATCGGCCGAAGGCGCTCAACGCGCTCAATCTCGAAATGGTGGAGCTGATCGACCGGGCCCTCGACGACTTCGAGGCCGATCCTGAAATCGCTGCCGTTCTTGTGAGCGGCGCCGGCGAGCGCGGCTTCTGCGCCGGCGGCGACATCCGTGCGGCACATGACAGCGGCAAGGCCGGCGACGGCACGGCACTCGTCTTCTGGCGGACGGAATATCGGCTCAACGCCCGCATCGCCCGTTTCCCGAAGCCCTACATTGCCTGGATGAGCGGCATCACCATGGGCGGCGGCGTCGGGCTTTCCGCGCACGGCAGCCACCGGATCGTCACCGACACGACCAGACTCGCCATGCCCGAGACCGGCATCGGCTTCTTCCCCGATGTCGGCGGCAGCTGGCTGCTCTCCCGGCCGGGCAGCGAATTCGGTACCTTCATGGGGCTCACCGGCACGATCGTCGGGGCAGGGGATGCGATCCGCGCGAGCCTTGCTGACTTCTGTGTGCCCAGCGACCGCTTCGAAGAACTTCGCTCCGCGCTTTCGGCGCTGCCGAAGCGGGCAAGTGCGGCGGAAGTCGGAGAGACGATTTCCCGCTTCGCCGTGATTGCCGAAAGCAGCTATTCGCCGGAAGACCGGGCGTTGATCGATCGCGCGCTTGCGCATGCGACGATCGAGGAGATCATCTCTGCCCTTACCGCGGAAACCGGTGACTGTGCAAGAAAGCTTGTCGAAACGCTAGGCACGCGCTCGCCCACCTCGCTCAAGGTCACGCTGCGGATGATCCGGCTGGGCCGCGACAGCGCCGATCTCGAAACCTGCCTGTCCCGCGAATATGCGGCGCTGCCGGCGGTGCTTGCCAGCCACGATTTCTATGAAGGCGTGCGCGCGGCGGTGATCGACAAGGACCGCAATCCGAAATGGCAGCCGGCCACGCTCGCCGCAGTGTCGCAGGAAGCGGTCGACGCCTATTTCCCTGAGGGTGCGGCAGGGATTTTCTGACCCGCCTCAGTCGTCGGAATAGCGCTCTTCCCGCCAGGGATCGCCATACATGTGATAGCCGTTCTGCTCCCAGAAGCCTGGCCGGTCGCCGGCCATCAGCTCGATGCGGCGCAGCCACTTGGCGCTCTTCCAGAAATAGAGGTGCGGCACCACGAGCCGCATCGGCCCGCCATGTTCGCGGGTGATCGGCGCGCCCTCCCATGCAGTGGCGAGGATCGCATCCTCGGCGGCGAAATCGGCAAGCGGCAGGTTGGTCGTATAGCCGTCGTAGCTCGTCAGCATCACATGCGTGGCGTTCTCGAGCGGCATGGCGAGGTCGAGCAGGTCGCGGGTGGCAACCCCTTCCCAGCGATTGTCAAAGCGCGACCAAGTCGTCACGCAATGGATGTCGGTGACCCGCGTGCTCTGCTTCAGGCTCTTGAACTCGGCCCAGCCGAGCGTCAGCTCGTTCTCGACCAGGCCGCGCACTTCAAGCCGCCAGGTCTCGAGGTTGATCATCGGTTGCTGGCCGAGATCGAGCACCGGCCAGTTCCTGACCAGATGCTGGCCGGGCGGCAGCCGCTCGGCTTCGGGGCGGGCGATGCGGCCGGTGAGGAACTTGCCCTCGGCCGCCCAGCGCCGCTTGGTGGTGGTGAGTTTGCTGTCGCCGGTGGTGTCGTCCGTCATCTGAGGCTCCTCTCGGATGAGCCGCGGATTGGACTGCCGGCGGGACGCTCTGTCAAGGTGGGAAGCAGGCCGCAATTCATGCGGCCTGCCGAAATGTCGTCGATCCGGAAATCAGAAGAAGATGAAATCGGAGGCGTCGAGGTCGGCCATGCGCGTGTCCTCGAAGCGCAGCTCGTGCTTGCCGAAGTCGATGATGACGTCCTCGCCGCCATCGGCAGAGCGGGCCAGATCCATCAGTTCGTTGAAATTGTTGACGCCGAGCGTGGTCGAGATCCGGACCGTATCCTGTCCGGGGGTAAAATCATCGATGTCGGTCTTGCCGAACTTGAAGATGAAGGTGTCGGCGCCAGCGCCGCCCTCGAGCTCATTGCGGCCCCTGCCGCCGTTGAGCACGTCGTTGCCGTTACCGCCTTCCAGGTCGTCATTGCCGTTACCGCCGAAGAGCCGGTCGTTGCCGTCGCCGCCTTCGAGGTCGTCGTTACCGCCGAAGCCGTAGAGCTTGTCGTTGCCGCCGCGGCCTTCGATATCATCGTTGTTGTTGGTGCCTTCGAGACGGTTGTTGCGGTTGTTTCCGACTATTCTTGCCATCGTCCATACTCCGTTCCGGTGTGACGGAAGCTGTGTGCCACCGCGGTACTGTTGGCGCGCTGACAGGCTTTGTCAGCTTTCTGAAAGCTTGAGAGAGATATGAGCTTTTATTTGACATCCAACGCGAAACGACCGGACATGTTGCACAGAAGGATCATGATTTTGCTCCTCGCCGCAGGTGTGATGGGGCTGACAGGCTTTAACCTCTCCGCGCCAGCGGACCAGCCGCAGGTCCAGGCTCAGGTCGAGGTGGACGACGATATCGACCATGACGAGGCGCGACGGGCGCTCAAGTCCGGGCTTGTCAGGCCGCTCGAGGAAATCCTCGCGGAGGTCAAGAAGACGATCGAGGGCGACATCATCGAAATAGAGTTCGACAAGGAAGGCGAAGACTATATCTATGAGCTCGAGATCATACGCCCGGACGGCCGGCTGGTCGAGATCAAGGTGGACGCGAAGACGATGAAGATCCGGGAGATGGAGGACGACTGATGCGGCTGCTGCTGGTCGAGGACGACCGCAAGATCGCCGGCGACATCAGCGCGGCGCTGACGCAGGCGGGCTATGCCGTCGACATCGCCAGCGACGGCGAGAAGGCCTGGTTCCTCGGCGATACCGAAGACTATGACCTCGTCATCCTCGACATCGGCCTGCCGTCCATGGACGGGCTTTCGGTCCTCAAGCGCTGGCGCGCCAACGACCGCCACATGCCGGTTCTGATGCTCACGGCCCGCGGCAGCTGGGCCGAGCGCGTCGAGGGCATCGATGCGGGCGCGGACGACTATCTGCCGAAGCCCTTCCAGTTCGAGGAGCTGCTGGCGCGCATCCGCGCACTCATCCGTCGTTCGGTCGGCCTCGGGAGCTCGGTTATCACCATCGGTGCGATCACCATCGATCCGCGCACCATGCGCGTTTCCGTCAACGGCATCCCGCAGGCGCTCACGCCTCTCGAATACCGGCTGGTGAGCTATCTGGGCCATCATCGCGACCGGGTCGTGCCGCCTTCCGAACTGCAAAGCCATCTCTATGGCGACGATTTCTCCCGCGATCCCAACGCGCTCGAAGTGCTGATCACCCGGTTGCGCAAGAAACTCGGGACGAACTCGATCTCCACCCGCCGCGGCTTCGGCTATTCGATGGGCGAGGCGGACGGCTGATGCGCCTCGCGGCTTGGGGACGTTCACTCCGCTTCAGGCTCGCCATCGCCGGCCTCGCACTGCTCGCCATTGTCTTCGTCATCGCCTTCTTTGGCGTCTCCTACCTTTTCGAACGCCATGTCGAACGGCGCGTAGCCACCGAACTTGAACTGCACCTCGACCAGATCATCGCCGGTCTCGAACCCGGCCGTGCTGGCGGGCTCAGGCTGGCGCGCGACCCCGTCGATCCGCGCTTTGCCCGACCGCTATCGGGCCTCTACTGGCAGGTGGAACAGGGTGAGGCCACGTTGCGCTCGCGCTCGCTCTGGGACGGGGCGCTCGACCTGCCGCAGCTCGAGCCCGGCGCGATTGCGGTGCGCAGCGCCGCCAGCCCCGGCGGCCGGCCGCTGATCCTTGTCGGCCGCGCCATCATCGGCGGCCAGCGGCTGGGTAACGAGCCCATTCGTGCCGCCGTCGCACTCGACCGCAGCGACATAGACCGGGCGGTTGCCGCCTTCCGGGCCGACATGATTCCCTATTTCATCGGCTTCGCCATACTGCTGGTGACTGCCAACCTGCTGCAGATCCATGTCGGGCTTGCGCCGCTTTCGGTGCTGCGCGCGCGCATCGCGGAAATCGGCGCGGGTGGGCGCCAGCGCATGGGCAGCGACTATCCAAGCGAGATCCAGCCGCTGACCGACGAGGTTGACGCGCTGCTTGCCTCGCGCGGGGAGCAGCTGCAGCGGGCCCGCCGGCAGGCTGCCGACCTTGCGCATGGGCTCAAGACGCCGCTGCAGGCGCTTGCCGGTGACGTCGAGCATCTGCGGGCGGCAGGACAGGAGAAGATCGCCCGCGACATCGGCCAGTCGATCGCCGCCATGCAGCGCCATATCGACCACCAGCTCGCCCGCGCCCGTATGGCAAACCGCGCCCTTGACGGTTTCAGCCGAATCCAACCCGTCGTCATGCAGGTGCTCGCCGTCATCGAGCGCACCCCGCGCGGCCAGCTCCTCGAATGGAACCTTGAGATCGAGGAGGATCTTGCGGCGCGCCTCGACGCCGAGGACCTCGCCGAAGTGCTCGGCAACCTGCTTGAAAATGCGTCCCGTTATGCCGAAACCGCTGTCACCGTCGCCGCGAGAGCCCTCGGCGCGGTGCTCGAAATTATTGTCCGCGATGACGGTCCGGGCATCCCGGAGGGCCGGTTCGACGAGGTGCTCGGGCGTGGCGGCCGTATCGATACATCGAGCGGCGGCGCGGGGCTGGGACTGGCCATCGTCGACGAAATCGTCCGCGCTTCAGGCGGCGAAATTTCGATCGCCAATGCCGCGCCGGGGCTTGCCGTGACCATCACGCTGCCGCGCGCCGATTCACGCAGACGTGTTCTTTAAGCGACGGAACCATTTTTTGGTGCCGGCATTCCTTTCGCAGTGAACATCTCGCGTAAGCGCTGAAAATCTCGATATCAAGGAGCATTGCCATGCGTGCAGTGACATTGGCTGCATTCGCGCTGGGAGTCGCATTTGCAGCAGGAAGTGCGCAAGCCGCCGACATCGCGCTGGCGAAGAATTCGATGCGGCTCTATGGCGGTCCGTCGACCGATTACCCCCGTATCGGCATCATTACCTGGGGCCAGGGACTGAAGGTTTTGGGCTGCAACGCCAAAGGCTGGTGTGAGGTGCTTGCCGACGGCCAGCTCGGCTGGGTGCCCAGTGCCAAGATGGAATGGCCGGCGACGCCCGCCAACCGCATGCTCGAAACCCGGGTCGTCGAGCGGGTGACGATCTGATGTGGTCGTTCCGCAAAAGTGGAGTAGCCGGTTCGATTACGGAAATTTCACCGTAAAATCGACATTTGCGATGCGAGGGCCGCGCGCCCGCGGACGAGCCTTCCCGTTCAATCCAATCTTAATGGATTTGTGTGCCTGATGAGTGCCAAGGGGGCCCGGATAGCGCCGGGTCCAGGGGCATTCACGGTCGCACGATGACGAAAGAATATCAGACGTGGAGCGGCGGGCAGTCGGCGCTCTCCCGTATCTTCTCGCTCAACTATCTACCCGCGTTCGTTGCGATCGTGGCGATGGTTGGGATCATCGTCTATGCCGACTGGCACCATCAGCAGAGCGCACGCGAAGACCTGCGCAACAACGTCGCCGAGCATCTCGGTCTCGTCCGCACCAAGCTTGAAGGTTCCATCAACGGCAATGTCTCGCTGGTGCGCGGCCTGGTCGGTGTCATCGAGGCCGAGCCCGACATGAACCAGGAGCGCTTTGCGGCGCTCGCCTCGCGCGTCTTTGCCAACAGTTCGCAGTTCATCAGCATTGCGGTGGCCCCGGATCTGGTGGTCTCGATGGTCTATCCCTATGAGGCGAACAGGAAGGTCATCGGGCTCGACTACATGCGCAACGATAACCAGCGCCCGACCGCACTTCTCGCGCGCGATACGCGCCAGACGGTAGTAACCGGTCCGGTGAAGCTGGTGCAGGGTGGGGATGGGCTGATCGCCCGCTTCCCGGTCGTGACCGTTTCGCCCGCGGGCGAGGAGAAGTTCTGGGGCATTGTCTCGGCGGTCATGGACCTAGGAGCTCTTTACCGACACAGCGGCCTTCTCGGTCTCACCGAAACGATGAAGGTTTCGCTGCGCTCGCTTGATCATACCCGCGCGCACGAACCTCCCTTCTTTGGCGACGTCGCCACCGAGAGCCAGGATCCGGTGCAGATGCT
>Ga0065721_10052737_pt1 | contig 11285 bp, 10 predicted proteins | sample Mesricmetagenome_FD_59108 | JGI IMG/M metagenome (GOLD analysis project Ga0065721, IMG submission 59108) | Mesophilic microbial community from rice straw/compost enrichment Sample: eDNA_1 v2 (version 2) | ecosystem: Engineered > Solid waste > Grass > Composting > Bioreactor | place: USA: Davis...
GCTTGCGTATCCGGTCTTAGCATTCGTTTCCGAATGTTATCCCGGTCTTGTGGGCAGGTTGCCTACGTGTTACTCACCCGTCCGCCGCTAACCAAGATCGAGAGCAAGCTCTCGATCAAGATCCGCTCGACTTGCATGTATTAGGCACGCCGCCAGCGTTCGTCCTGAGCCAGGATCAAACTCTCCATAAAAGTAAACCTTTTATCGAAGAGCCTTTCGGCTCAATCAGTTAAAGCTGGTTTTGTTCACTTAGTTATTCTCCGAATAACCTTGATACAAATTTTGATGCCGCAATCGGCATGAGCATTTGTGCTCGAGTGAACGATTTATTACCGTAAATTACGCTCGATGTTCAGTTTTCAAAGAACAAGCTGTGTTAAAGTTACTTACTTTATTTCGCCGCCCCGCAAAGGCGACTTGAATAATATATCAACTTTCGACGACGTTCGCAACAGGAAATATCATCCATTCCACCTAACCAAAACACCCCCGCTTCACTAGCGAGGGTGGTGTCGTGCAGCTACTTCCCGATAAACTGCTGCGTCCAGTACGGCTTGCCGTCCTTCACGACGTAACCGACGCCGAGATGCGTGAACGAGCCGTTCATGATGTTGGCGCGATGACCTGGCGAGTTCATCCACGCGTCGACGACCGCTTGCGGCGTCGTCTGGCCCATGGCGATGTTCTCTCCCGCGGCTCTGAACGTTACGCCGAAGTTACGCATCATCGCGAACGGATCGCCGTATGTCGGGGACTCGTGCGCAAAGTAGTTGTTCGTCGCCATATCCTCCGACTTCGCCTTCGCGGAACGATTCAAGTTCGCATCGGTTCCGGCGCACGGCTGCAAGCCTGCCTCCGCCCGTTTCTGATTCGTCAGCGAGAGCACCTGCGCCTCGAACCCGCCCATGCTCTGATTGGACGGAACGTTGATCGTCTGGTTCGGATAGATCGTCGCGTCGCTAGAGAGCGCCGGGTTCGACGATAGCAGCTGCTCAACGCTCACGTGGTACTGCTGCGCGATTCTCCATAACGTCTCGCCTTGTCTTACGACATGAACGTTCGAGGGCAAATTCGTGACGACCGAGCTGACGTGAGCCCTCATGGTCTCGTCCTTCGTAGCTTCCCGGCCGCAGCCGGACACCCCGATCGTCAGCATGCACAACGCCGCAACGAGGGCAAGCAGCGCCCATTTCGTTCTTAACATCATAAGCCGCCTCCTATAGAAGGTTAGAACAATTGCTGCGGCTTATTGTCTCCAGACTCACGCGACGTCATGCGGAGTCCGGGTATTGGGATGAAAGGCTAATGTTTTATTGGAAATATCTATACTTCCTCATGTCCAACGATCGCAGAATCCTTTCTATAATGATTTACAAAGGCAGGTGATCCCCGGTGAAAAAGCTTGTGCTCACCCTCTGCGTTCTATGCTTCTTTATTAACCTTCATGTGAACGAGCCGGTAGACGCCCTTTCTTGCGCAAAAGCGGATTTATTATCCCGAGAGTTCGAGAAGAGCACGGTGGTGTTCAAAGGCACGGCCTTAAATCCGAATACTAGGGAATATAACTGGATGGTCTCTTTCGACGTGAACACGTTATGGAAAGGAAAAATCGACTACATCGAACAAGGCATTCAAATCGGCGATATGTGGATGAATATCGAGAAGGGCCAAGAATACTTGATTCTGGCCAATCCGATCGAAGGGTATATGTCAGGGAATTTATGCGGGAACTCCATGCTGTGGTCGAAGGTTGGTCCGGAGCAGGTTGACTGGCTGAGTGAAGGGGAGACGTTCGAGAGCTCCTACTGGAAACCTGTATACGGTATCGTAATCGGTGGATTACTCCTTGTATGGTGCATCGGGTACTTATTCATTCGTTATAAAAGACAATCGCGAGCATAAACACAATCGCCCTCAGCTTGGCTTCTCAGCCGGTTGAGGGCGATTGTCGTTACTCCGCCGGGAACAGAAGCGTCTGGATCGAGTGCGCCGGGATCGTCGTCTCGGCGACTTGGTCGCGGTTGCGGAGAATGTACGGCACTTCCGCGTCCGTACGATTAAGGACGACGACCGCAATCGTGCCGTCCGTGTTCTTGAACGCCGTCGTCGCGAGCTGTTCGGTGTACTTGGACGAGCCGACGCGTACCGCGCCAGGACGGATGTATTTGCTGAAATGTCCGATGTAGTAGTACGAACTCTGGAACGTGAGCGAGTCGTTCTTCGTGTCCGCGATGATCGGCGCGTCGCAGAAGTTCTGAACGTGATTCGGTCCGCCCAGCTCGTCGAGCACGATGTTCCAGTCGGTCCATGCTTGCATCCAGTTGTTCAGGTTGCCGATGATGTCATGCGCGTAACGCTCTCCGCTCTTCCAAGAACCGAGCTGCACGCCGCCTTCGTGGCACCCTTCCGTGAAAATAAGCCCTTTGTTCGGATACCGATCATGCGTTACGGACAACGCGTCGAAGTGATCGCCGGAGTACCAGTGGAACCCGATGCCCCAGATGTATGGGCTCGCTTCCGCATCCTCGTAAGCGACTTTGGCGCGGTCATAGACGCGCTCCTTATTATGATCCCAGATCATGAGGCGGATGTCCTTGTGTCCCGCTTCCCACAGCTTCGGCCCGAGATAGTCGCGAACGAAGTCCTTCTCTTCTTCAGCGGAGTAGATGCAAGAATCCCAAGGTTGAACCGCCTTCGCTTCGTTCTGCACCGTCAGGCCCCAGACCGGGATGCCTTCCGCTTCGTACGCTTCGACGAACTTGAGGTAATAACGCGCCCATGCGTCGCGGTATTCCGGCTTCAGCTGGCCGCCGTTGTTCTTCTTGCCGTTCGTCTTCATGAACGGAGGCGGGCTCCACGGGGAAGCGTAGAACGTGAAGTCCTTGCCGACCAGATCACGAGCGCCTTGGATATACGGAATAATCTTCTCCTTGTCGCGGCTAATATCGAACGTCTCCAGCTTCTCGTCGCCGTCTTGCACGTAGTCGTAGTTGCCGAGCGAGAAGTCGCAGCTGCTAATGTGAGTGCGAACGACGTTGTAGCCAATGCCTTTGTCCGCATCGAAGTAGGCTTCGAGGATCTTGTTGCGATTCGCTTCTCCGAGCTTGTACGCCGTAACCGCGGAAGCTTCCGTGATCGCTCCGCCGAAGCCGATGATTTCCTGATATTTTACGTCGTCATATATGTTGATTAGCCCGTTCTCGATTCCCTTCACGTCGTCGCGGAGGACGATCGCTTCCTTCTCCGTCAATCGATCGGACGAATCCTTGGACGTCTGAATGACCTTGACTTTGCGTTCTGACATGTTGTGATGAAGCTCCTTTCGAAAGCCCGTAATGGTATAGTTCCATTATAAGAGGATTCCGGCGAGCTCGTGTAGAAACAATATGGCTATATACCTCAACAATCTGGCTAGACATAGAGGAGAATCCTTCAGAGTGAAACCGATCAACGTGAACTTATGTGGATATTCGCAGCATCTTGAGCCGTTCAGGCACTACTTCGGCAACGGCCTTGAAACCTATATTATCCGATTGCAATTCGAGGGAGTGTGTCAGGCGCTGATCGAAGGAGAATACGCTTCGGTCGAACCGGGGGATCTCATGCTGTTCCGACCGGGTGACATCTACGATTTGCGAATCGATAAGGCGGAGAACCCGGTGAAGGCGAGCGCGGATTACTTCATTATGAGCACGGGGCCGGGAATGGACGAGTGGTGGGCAAACCGCCAAAGGCCGACGAAGGTGAAAATAGCCGAGGATAGCAAGCTCATCTCTCAGTGGCACCAATTGATCGCGGAGAAAAGAAGGCTAGATGGAGGAGATCCGAAGCTCATAACGTTGCTCGTCTCGACGCTGCTCCTTATGCTGGACAGGGCGATCGATGAAGCGCCGGGCGCGCAATCCTCCTCTGCGTTCCATGCGATTCGCATGAAGAATTACATCGAAGCGAACGTATCCCATTCGCTCAGGCTGGAGGACGTCGCTCGCGATTCGGGGTTAAGCGTATCGAGGGCCGTGCACTTGTTCAAAGAGCATTACGGCACGTCCATTATCGGCTATGCGCAGCAAGTCCGTATGGCGCACGCACTTGAGCTGCTGCACCACAGCCCCATGTCGCTAGAACAAATAGCCGCCGAGACGGGTCTCGGCAGCTACGCGTATTTTCATCGTATTTTTCGTGCGCAGCACGGCATCTCTCCCGGCGCTTACCGGAAGAAGCACGCGGCTAAAGGCTGGCGGGGCGAGTAAGGAGCTCTACCTCTTGCCGAATTAGAATATTAAGCTTCTCCGGCGGATTGCAATGCGGATGGTTCATGTAGATTTCTTGCGGCCGTCCCACCGGGCGATAACCTTGCGAGCGCAGCTGTTCCTCAAGCTGCTCCCTCGTGGACTCGATAAACTCGTACGGGCCGATATGCAGCAGCTGCGCACACTTCCGAGGGGGCAAAGTCGTCAAAGCCACGTTCGGATCGGCGCGATCGAATTTAGCAAGCAAATCCGCCATCGTCACCTCGTAAATATCCTGCGAGATGTAGTCTGGAACCCACATCCGCGCTCTATACTCGGACTCTCCCCACTCTACTTCTATCGGCATTCTGCTGAAATTTCGGCCGAGTTCATGGGTTATATAGAATTTGACCCGGTTAATAAACCTTCCCATCGTCCAAATGCCCGAGTAGTCGTACATCCGGTATATATCGCGTTCCTCTTTACCCGAGGTCTCTAGCATTTGCATTGACGGAAGCTCGTAGATCGTCGGCGTCCGATCTTTCAAAGAATAGAACTCTCTATTCGTTTTCCTAACGTCCTCACGAACAATCCCGGCTCGGCTCATAGCGACTCTCCTTTGAGTTATCTCTCGGCTATAGCAATGGCTCTTTTCTTGGTCATCCGAATTTGCCCTCGATGGTTGAGTTCGTCCTCGACCACATGGAACCACATGAAGTAATGGTTCGCTTCTTTGCCGTACCAGAACGGCTTTTGGATCGCTAACCAGTCATCGTCGACCGTCTTGAATAGCTCGAACGTACGGGCACGCACTTCCTCCAGTTGGCGCAAGTAGAAATGCACGTCGTAGCCTTTAATATGCTCGCGGCCATCCTCCCCTAAGTTGAGCGCAGGCTCCCATCGCTTGATCTCTTCCTCGGTCAGCTCTTTTCTCTGCTCGAACGTGTACACCTGATAGAAGTATTCGACCGCCGCCATATGCGACAGCAACGCGCCGATCGAATTGCTCTTCTCGTCTAGTTGGAAGTCTAGCTGCTCGACCGTTAAATCTTGTACCTCCGCCGTAACCGTGAATCGCGTATAGTTCATCATGGATAGAAGTCTGCTAATCTGCGGCGTGTATCCTGGCAAATCCGTTACGAGATAGATGCGGTCCATGTTAATCATCGTTGGCCTCCTAGGCGAAGTCGGACGCTAATGTACATTCATAATAGGCTGGGAATCCATTGTTTCATTAAGCTTCTCAATTGCTGCTTTGACTCGATTGCGATGCTTGGGCGAGTCAACCTCCACCTCGAAGGAATCCGGCAACGGATTATTCTCATCTTCGTAACCTTCTAGCGCTTTCCGGCCGGCTTCGCCCAACCCCGCCTTGAATTTCTCGAGCGCCTCCTGTTTCGGAACGATTCGCACGGCAACGACATGGTCCATTGATTTAATCGAAGTTTCAATCTCAGAGATGTCGGAACTGGAGATGTCCGGGCAGGTAGACTTGAAGTTTAGTTGAGGATGATGCACCGCCAGCGATAATCATATTAACGATGAAAATAAGCAACAATAGCAGTCTCAACTCATCCCATCCTTCCCAGAGCTCCCCTCGACGACGAAGAGCTCATCCTGGTGAGTGAACACCCAGTCGTTCATCCGCTTAATCAGTTGCGGCGTTAATTCACGGTATCGATCATAGATCGTCTGTATGGTCGCCTGGAATGCAAGGTCCGTATCGAGATCCTGGGGCTTGGCCATCGTCCACTCGCCGCCCGCCTTAAGTTTACTCTCGATAGCCGAATGGACGAGCTCGAGTGTCCGGACGAATGCTGGATCGTCGAAGTAGCGCACGGCGTCCTTCATGTCGTCCCACGCTTTGTGCTCGATCATATAGTAAGCGGAGAACCAATAGAATTCCGCGAGCGTGCCGGTATGGTTGTGATACGAGTAAAAAAGATAGAGCGCCCGTTGCCCCTCCGAAAGCTGCCGATAGACTTCCGTCTTGGCATGAACGTCTTTGCCCCGAACCGACAGCAGCATCGGCTTGACGCTTAACCAGCTTAGCTGGTCGGAATATAACTCTTCGCGATGAATCGCAGCTTTCATCTCAATCCTCTTTTCGATTATTCGAAACCAACAACATTCTATCACTTCACAGCCAAATATTGGACCGTTTTACCTATTCTTTATCCAGCTTCCACCCTCCCTTGGGAGTGTCTGACTAATTCCTCGTAATAGCCGCGCAGCGCGAGCAGCTGTTCATGGTTGCCCTCTTCGACGATGCGGCCGCTATGCATAACGATAATCCGGTCCGCGTGCATGATCGTCGATAGCCGATGGGCAATGATGAGCGTCGTGCGGTGCATGGAGACGATGCGAAGCGCATGCTGGATGAGCTGCTCCGTGTAAGAATCCAGGTTAGCCGTCGCCTCGTCGAGGATGAGAATTCTCGGCTCGAACACGATGATTCTAGCGAACGAGATGAGCTGTCTCTCTCCGGCGGACAACCCGCTGCCTCGCTCGGACACCCGAGTGTCGTAACCGTCCTTCATCCGGCTGATCAGTGCATCCGCCCCGACGAACTTGCACGCCCGAACGACTTCTTCCCGCGGGGTCGATTCGTCGAACATTCTGACGTTGTCGATAATGCTGCCCGAGTACAAATACGGCTCCTGCTGCACCAATCCGATCAGCCTGTGCAGCCGCTCCTGCGGAACCTCGCGAATGTCGACGCCGTCGATCGTAATGCTTCCTTGCGTCACATCGTAGAACCGGCATAACAGAGAGATCAGCGAACTCTTGCCCGCTCCGGTCGCTCCGACGATGCCGATCATCTCTCCCGGACGCACGTGTAGATCAAGCTCTTGAATAATCGGCCGGCTCTCCTCGTAACCGAACCGGATGCGATTGAAATCGATGCGCCCCCTTACCTTCGACGGATCGACGTCATGTGCGCCTTCCGCGTTCTCGATCTCCGGCTTCGTCTGGAAGATATTCCAGATCCGACCCGCAGCGACCGTAGCCGCCTGCAGCGTATTCCATTGCTGCGTAATGTTGCTGATCGGTTGGAAGAATTGCCGGATATACGTGATGAAGGCGTACAGAACGCCGAATTCTATCGTGCTGCCCAATACCGCCATGCCGCCGAGCCACGTAACGAACGCGACAGATAGATTGCCGAGGATTTCGAACGAACGGTTGAACAGCACGTTCGTGCGCACCTCCCGCAAGTTCGCGCGGAGATAAATTTCGTTGCGCTCCGTAAATCGATTGACCTGCTCCTTCTCCTGATGAAAAGCTTGGGTTAGATTCATTCCCGCCAAGTTTTCGGCCACGAACGCGATAAGCCGCGATAAGGCAGTCCGCGAGCTCTGGTACGTCTTGCGCATGTAGCTGCGGAAGGACACGGCGATGAGCGTAATAATCGGAAGCAGGATGAGGCAGTACAGCGTAAGCGTAACGTCGAGATGGAACATAAGCGCAATGATGAAAATTAACGTCATTCCGTCGCGAATCAAGCTGATGAACACTTGCGTGAAAAATTGGTTGAGCGCCTCGGTATCGCTGGATACGTGCGTAATGAGACTGCCGCTCGGCATCCGGTCGAAGAACGACATCGACAGCTTCGTAATGTGGCTGAACAAGTCTTTGCGGATGCGGGCAACGATGCTCTGAGCGGCTTTCTGCAGCAGGTTGTTCAGCAGATAGTTGAACGCGAAGCTGAACACCGACAGCGCGAGATAGATGCCGCAGATGACCACGAGCATGCCGTAATCATTCTTGCCGATCATGATATTGTCGTCGATTGCGATCTTCACTAGATATGGTTGCATCAGATCTGCCGAAATCGCGAGCAGCGTGAACAGGGACACGAGCGCGAAAATGCCGCGGTGAGGTTTGGCGTACCCTAGCAAGAAGCGGATGATCGGCGGCTTAGCTTCCTTCGGCGTTGCTTGCGTCTCATTCGGATTAGTTGGCATCGCGCTTCCCCTCCTCCTGAATCGCGTGCAGCTCGGCATACAGCCCGTTCTGCTCAAGCAGCTCGCGGTGAGTACCGCGCTGTACGATCCGTCCTTCGTCCAGCACGACGATCTCGTCCGCATGTTTAAGCGCGCTGATGCGATGGGCAATCACGATGGTCGTTAAGCCTTTGCGCTGGGCGCGCAGCGTCTCGATGATCCGCGTCTCCGTAACCGCATCGACGGCGCTGACACTGTCATCCAGGATCATGATCGGCGCGTGCTTGATCAGCCCGCGAGCCAAGCTCGTACGCTGCCGCTGTCCACCGGACAATGTCACGCCTCTCTCCCCCAGCTTCGTCTCGAACTTATCGGGGAATGCCGCGATATTGCCGTAGATCTGCGCCTGCTCTGCGGCTGCTTCAACCTTGCTTAGCGCCGAATCCCGACGGTAGAAGGCGATGTTGTCCCGAATCGTCGTGCTGAACAGGAAGCCGTCCTGCGGCACGTAGGCAATTTGGTTGCGCAGGCTTCCCAGCGTTAAGCTCCGGACGTCGGCATCGCCGATTAAGATCGTGCCTGGCGGCGGGTCGTAGATGCGAAGGATCAGCTTCATGAGCGTTGTTTTGCCGCTGCCGGTTTTGCCGAGGATGCCCAACGTCTTGCCGGGCTCTACTACCAGATCGATATCGCGCAACGCTTCACGCTCGGCATCCGGATACGCGAACGACAACCGACGGATTCGGATCGCGGCTTGCGTGAGATCTTGAGTTACGGCCTGTTCCGCCTCTTGGATGTCGCCCTTCGTGGCAAGCAGATCGTTAATGCGCTCGAGCGAAGCACGCGATCGCTGCATCGTGTTGATGACGTTGCCGATCTGCTGCAACGGGTTGACCATCATCCGGATGTACAGCGTTAAGGCAACGAAGTTGCCGAGCGAGATGCGATGATGGATCGTCAGATAACCGCCGAACGCAATCGAGATAATGAGCGAGATCGTGCCCAGGAAAGGTATGAGAGCTCCGAACAACGAGGAGACGTGAACGAGCTTCAGCTGATTGTCCCGGACTCGATCGACCGTAGCTCCGAACCGCTCGGTCATGATCGGCTCCACCGCGAACTTTTTCGTTACGCGTATTCCTCCGAACTGCTCCTCCGCGGACTCCGTCATTCGCCCGAGCGATTCTTGGACGTTAAGCGAACGCTTACGGATCACCGGACCGAACTTCACGACGATCCACGGGATGGCGAGCAGCGGCAATACGCACACGGCAATCAAGTAGAGCGGAATATCGCTGAACAGCATCATGGCCACGGCGGAAATAATGAGTATCGTTGCGTTCGTCGTATGATTAATGCCCATCGAGATCGATTCGCGGATCGAAGTCACGTCGTTCATGACGTAGCTGAGCATTCGGCCGACGCCATTATTCGAGTAGAACCGTTCGCTGAGCTTCGTGAAGTGGTCGAACAGCTTGCGCCGCGTAACGAATTCGAATCTTCGTCCGCACCGCATAATGATATATTGGCCAAGCCCGGCGAGCACCCCGAAGGAGACTCCGACGGCGAGCAGCAGCAGGCTGTATTCGATGACAAGGCTGCGCGTGATCCGCTCTTCCTGCAGCAAGTCGGTGAAGTCCCCCAGCAGCCTAGGATAGTACGATTGGATCACGTTCGCCGTCGTAATGAGGAGCACGGCGAGCATGTACATCGGCCACTTGGCTTTCATATAATCCGCGAGTACGCGTTGCGATTGCATAGGATCACTTCCCGCTCCGAATTCCTTAGTCGCCATAAATTGTAGAGCTTTACTCAGAGGTCAACAAGGAGAGAACGAGGGCGCGATCGGCAGGGAACGGGAGGAAATTCCCTTCCAGGTGCTTGTTAGGGACGTATTCGGAGTTTCTCGTACGGATTCGGCCAAAGAAAAGCAGCCAGGAACGGAAGGTTCCTGGCTGCCCGCAATGTAGCATTATGAGGTCATCGGTTCGACAATCAGCTTGTAAACAAACGGTTTGCCGTCTGCTCCAACGACATAGATGAGTGCGTAGGTTGACGATCCGGTGTACGGAATGCGGTAGCCGTCCTGCGTCGTTCCTGCGTATTGACCGTTAGCGAGAACGACCTTGGTAATCTGCGTTCCGGCGTTCGCGAGCTGTGGCGAGAAGTCTACGTACGTCGCGGTCGGATCAGCGACGGATGCTCTCCAGAGTATCGGGTTCGCACCATCGGCTGTTGGACTTAGAGCATGCGAGAGACTGTCCTTCGCCGTTATGCCCGTAAGCGCTAGATTCGTTGGCGGCGTATCGCCGACCCAGATGTAGAAATTGTACACTATGATGGTATTGTTCGGATCCGTTACATGCAATACGGCTTCGTTCCAACCTGCAACGAGGTTGACATAGTAACGACCTCCGTCAATCACTGCCGGTGTTCCGCTGCCGTTCCAATAGAACGTACTAGGTCGGTTGAATTCCGCGCGCATAGCAATCTGATAACCAAGTGCCGCCGAGCTCAAGCTTCCGAAAAATTCGTGACCGTTCACTTTAGGAAAAATGGCGACAACCGATGATGTGACTTTGTCTGCTCCTGCGTAGCTAACAATATCCGCATACGTAAAATATTTCGTCGTAGTGAGCGTCAAAGCCTTTTCGTATACGGCGTTGTTCGAGTCCGTCGCCTTCACGCGAATATTGTATGTGCCCTTGTACCCTTCATCGTAACTGGCGGAAGTCACAAGAAGGTTGCCATTAATGGCAAACTGCGTATTATCCTCGTCGCCGGCACCTGCCGCTAACGAGTAAGTAAACCCGCCTTCTCCGCCTGTCGGAACCAGAGTCCCTATCGTTTGACCTTTGATCGTGTACTCGAAGAAAGCTTGATCTTGAATCGAGATGTTCGTTATCGATTCGTCCACGTCCGTGATGAGGATCTCGAAGGCTTTCTCGTAATACAGCCCTCCGCCATCCGTGACGCGCACACGGATATTATATAGGTTCTTCGACTCGTAGTTTAACGGCATGCCAGTCAATAGATTCGTGCCCGAAAGGCTGAACGAAGCATTGTCGTCGCCTCCGGTACCCGGTACTAGCGTATACGCGAACGTGTC
>Ga0065721_10007928_pt1 | contig 11280 bp, 8 predicted proteins | sample Mesricmetagenome_FD_59108 | JGI IMG/M metagenome (GOLD analysis project Ga0065721, IMG submission 59108) | Mesophilic microbial community from rice straw/compost enrichment Sample: eDNA_1 v2 (version 2) | ecosystem: Engineered > Solid waste > Grass > Composting > Bioreactor | place: USA: Davis...
GGCGCGATCGACTGCCGCTGTGCCGGCTCAGCTCCCGCCGCTGGCTCCCGATGCTTCGTTTTCATGGTGTCCGGTCCGGAAATCAATTCTGCGAAGGTTCTACAGATGGAACATTCGATTTCCGAAAACCTGATCAGTAGAATTTGATCGATCCTGTGCCTGTTTGGCACAGGATCGAGGAAAAAAGCCTTGCTCGCGTGCTATTGCGGGATTGCTTGCGCCTTGGCGAAGATGCCGGGGGAGAGCTCCCCGTACAGCGTCAGCATTCGTTCGCGGTAGGAGGTGCGGGAGAAATCCCGCGAGACCCATTCGCGGCCGGCCGCGCCCATTGCCGATCTTCGGGCGGTGCCAAATGCGGCCATCTGCGACAAGGCGTCGGCAAGGTTCTCCACCGAGCCCGCTGCGGGGGTGAGACCTGTTTCCCCGACCCTCACCATCTCCGGTATGCCGCCAATCGCTGCGCCGATGACGGGGCGGCCGAGGGCGTAGGCTTCGAGGATGCTGATCGGGGCGTTCTCGTACCATTCCGAGGGCAGCACCAGCGCCTGGGACTGACCGATCAGCCGGTGAAGAGCCTCGCCCGCGACGAAGCCTGCAAAGGTGACGTCTGCGCCGGTCTCCTCGACGAGCTTGCGCAGCGATGCCTCTTCCGGTCCAGTCCCGGCGATAATCAGCCGCTGCTTTGCCCTCGCAGCAGCTCGGATTAGGGTCGTCAGGCCCTTTTCGGGTGCGAGGCGCCCCGCGAAGACGAAGTAGTCGCCTTCAATCCAGCCAGTCTCGAACTCGTCCAGATCGACAAAATTGGGGACATAGCTCAACTGCTCGGCCGGCCATCCCCATTCCATCAGCTTGGCGCGATAGAAGCGGCTCGGCACGACAATGCGGTCAACCTTGTTGCGGTAGAGGCCGAGCATCCTGTGCAGGACCGTCTCGGCAAACACAACCGTGCTGAGCGGGAGGGAGTCCTTGATGCACCTGTGCCGCACGACGTTGTAAATGCGACCGCCGCGGCAGTCTTCACAGATCCGCCCATCGCGCAGCATCTTGTAGGCCGGACAGGCAATCTTCAGGTCATGGGCAGTCATCACCACTGGGATGCCGGCCGCTTTCAGCGTCGAGAAGATCGCCGGGGAGAGGTGGTGATAGACATTGTGGGCGTGGGCGATGTCCGGCGGCGCCTCTGCCATCAGCTTTTTCAGCCGGGACTGCGCCTCGAACGAGTAGATGACCTTGGATGCCTGCAGGACCTTCCCTAGTCCACCAGCTTCCCGGCCATATTCGATTTCGGAGACAAAGTGGTCCGACCAGGGTGACGGGAGGTTCTTCTCGTGCTGCATCGAGAAGGGAACGACATCCCAGCCCGCTTCCTCGAAGAGCGTCGAGTGGTCGAGGAAGACTGCCTCCGCCCCGCCGCGCCGGTAGAAATAGTTGTTGATGTTGAGCAGGCGAGGCGGAGAGGCATTGCGAGCAACAAAATTCATCTGACGTCCCCCCATCCGAGCCGACCAACCGCTTCGGCAACGGTGACCACCTGACAACCTGTCCGAACCGCGTGCCCGACCAGATGGTCGAAGGTATCCGGCGTACAGCCGTAAGGAGTGGGGCGGTCGGCGATGTCATGGGTGAAGAAGATGAGCCAGCCGTTGTCGGCAACGACATCGTCGATCCAGCGGGCCAGTTCTCGCGCGTGCTTCTCCGGCTGGCGAATTTCGACGGATTTCAGCATCCACGGGTCCACATGTCCCCGGTTGATCGCCTCGCCAGCGCCGCGACAGGTCACATAGCGAGCCTTCAGTGTCTTCCGTGCCAGCGGCCATCCGGCATTGTAGGGGAAGGCGAAGTTTGAGGGAGCACGGCTCACACCCGCTTTCTCGAGGAACTGCCTGTTTCTGTCCAGGTCCCGGGATAGCGTGCTGCCATAGCTGCGGACGCTGCGATGGGCGAAGGTATGGCAGCCGATCTCGTGGCCACGCCTTTCCAGGTCCTGGCAGCCGGTGGGCGAGATCAGCGTCCGGTCTGGCTCGATCTGACCGGCAAGGCCGCCGGCAATAAAGAAGGTACCGCGTACTCCATGTTGCTCGAGGATGGCGGCTCCATTCGTGAGGGCGGTATCGGGCACGTCGTCGAAGGTGAAGGAGACAAGGGGAACCTCGGTCTCGACAGTGCGACTTCTGGAGGCAAGGCGCCAGATCAGCCGGTTGCCCAGGCGGTCGATGAACTGGCTGGCACGGGCTGCGACATCAGGCATGGGCTGCCTCCCGGATCGCTGGTGCTCTAGCTGAAATGATCAGCCTTTGTGACCTGAGACGAAATACATAAAGTGCGACGAGGAACATGAACCACAAGGGGCTGCCGTTCGCGAAGAAGATGCTCTCAAGCACCGAGTTGTAGAGCGTGTAGAGCCATATCCGCAGAAAAAGCCGGGTAATATCCGACTGCGGCCCTTTCTCCTCGATGCCTCCCAGGTGCCGCAACGGCATGATGAGGACGAGGGCGAGGGTCAGCAGCAACCCCGGTATGCCTGTCGTGAGGGCCATGTCGAGGTAGGCGTTATGTCCATTATAAGCCTGAACCGCCCAACTTTCGATGGATCCGCCACTGTAGACCAGTTCCGGTGTCTGCCAAAAGCCGTTGAACCCGTAACCGAGGATGGGGCGCTCCGAGATTGCGGAGAACGCCAGTCGCCAGATATCGTCGCGGTTGGTGAAGGTCGCATCGACGCCAAGGTCGTTCACGAACTCGCGGAACGGAGGAATGACCGCGGACCCGACAGCCAGCATGTTGAAGGCTGCAACGCCGCCGATCGCTATCGGCAGCCGTGTCCAGCGGAACCGTTCGAAGAGCCAACCGATTGCGAGCACCGCCGGCAGCATCGCGGAGGCCGACTTGCCGCCGGTGTGCAGGAGAAAGAAGGTCGCCAGAGCGACGATCAGGAAGCCCGTAGCTTTCGAACAGGCGGATGCGACATAGAGGCCGATGAAAATGGTGATCACCATGAGGCCTGCTGCGCTGTTTTTGTGCGGCAGATGACCCCGCCAGAAGCCGGCATTCATGGGTTCGCGCAATTCCGAGGCCTGGTGGATGGAAAGCTGCGGGAGAAAGATGACGCCATAATAGGCAAAGCCCAACATCACCAGTGTACCGATCGCCATGAGCTTCGAGAACTGGCTCTCCGAGGACGGCAGGAGCAGAAACACCGCCGCCAACACGAAAGTGATGGCCGAGAGGATCACGGCCTTCATGCTGGCGAATGCGTGGGGAGAGCCGAGCGAGATGATGAGAAACCACACCAGTATGCACAGCATCAAGGCGTGCGGCTGAAAGATGATTGACCGCATCGGATGCGCCAGCCCGTATATCAGCATCCCCGCGAACAGAAGCAGCGTGATCATCTGGTTCAGGCGATTGGAATTTCCTGCGGCGGGGTCGAGAATGGCTTCGCCGGTCAGGTCAACGTAGGGCTTAACGGTGACAAAGAGGAACAGCAGGAGGGCCAGGAAGAGGATAGCGCCAACTGGCGCGAGAGCGTCCTCTTCATATGCAGTCGCCTGCAGTTCGCGGTCTGTCATGCACGCCTCGCGACCCGCGACGGACTGAGTGGCGAAGGCTGAAGTATCTGCAGATGGGCCATGAGTCCCAGCACGAGAGCCAAGCCTATTCCGAGACCTGCTCCGACAAAGGCTCCGGCACCCGCGAGCAGTACTGTCCGAGGCGGCCAGCTCTTGGATTTCGGAGGCACGGCAGGGGAGATCACCCTGACATTGGTGGTGTCGATCTGTTGGCGCTCGGTGATCTGGGTGGTGCGGGCGAGAAATGTCTCGTAGACCGTTGCCTTGGCCCGCGCCTCCCGCTCCAGCTCGCGAAGCCGCACCTGCGCATCATTGTTGCCATAGACGGTCGTCCGCCCATCCTCGGCAGTGGTTCGCAGTTCCTCCAGGGCCGCCTTTGCCTGTTCCGTGTCGGTCCTTGCGGACTGCAGAATGCGTCTGGCTTCCTCGGTGATGGCATTTTCGAGTGCCGTCTCTTCGGAGCGCAGGGCGATGAGGCGTGGATGTCGGCTGCCGTAGGTCCGCTCCATGGAGCCAATCTGCTGGCGCAGCACGTTGTAGTTACCGCGAAGCGTCGTCATCGCCGGGGACTCGAAGACCGCCGCCGTGGCCGCCTGGTCGTTGGCGACCGCTGCCTGCATCTGCGTATAGCGGGCATCGGCCTGGATCAGTCTCTGCTGCGCTTCAACGACCTGAGTATCGACCAGCGAGGAGATACGGCTGTTCGCCAGCTCTCCGGCAGTCGCCTGGAGGTCGTTATCCCTCCGGAATGCTTCAACTTTCTCCTCGGCAGCCGTGACAGCCGCCCGGAGTTCGTCCAGTCGCTCATTGAGGCCCGCCGCAATGCGCCCGGCACTCGTCGCCGCCGATTCGAATAGTTCCGCCTCGAAGGCGCGTACGATCGATTCCGACAGGCGGACGGCCTTGTCAGGCTCTTCGCTCCATACGGAAAGGACGACCACGAAGGACCGCTCCTCCCGGCGCGCGTCTACCCGTTCACTCAGTTGGCGCAGGACACCCAGTTCCCTGTCCTGCTGAGAAGTGGCCGGGGAGAAGATACGGAAAAGAGGCTCGAGAAGGCCCGGCTTCACGAACTCCGGATCCTCGGTCAGGTTGAGGTCGGAGATGACCTGTCGAAGGACGTTTCGCGACGTCAGCACCCTGAGGCGGCTCTCCACCTCCAGCAGTTGCGCCTCGCGCTGCGGGTTCGACGCGAAGACATCATCCGAGACGACGTTCAGGTTCTGCGGATCGATGATCAGGTCGGTATAGACGGTGTATCGGGGCGTGGCAGTCAGTCCGTAGGCCACGGCTGCACATACGCCCAATATCGTGGCGACGATGACGAGACACAGTCGTTGCTGCAACCACAGGAGAATGTCCGCCGGGCCGAGTTCGCGCAGGCTGCCTAACTGCGCATTGAGCCGGTCTTGAATCCAGGTGCGAGGGCTATCCGGAGCTTGCTCTCCCGTCGCCGTGTCAGTTTTGGGGGGGACGTCACTTCGCGCCTCCGGCACTGCAAGCCTGCGATATGTTTCGGCACCCTGTTCTGTCCGTGGGTGGCCGATGAGGTCAAGGAGCGATGCGGGAGAGCGACCCGGCGACGCCTGGCCTGCGTCCGGTTGTCGGGTTTCAGGCTCCTTCGGCCGATACATCTCCTACCTCCAACCGGGCCGGGTCGCGCGGGGAGAGCGCGGTTCTGCGACAGCGAATATCCTGTTGAAGCTAGTCTCGCGCGATGAATATTGGGTTAATCCGGTTCAGCGGAAGTCCGTCAGCAGCCGGCTCCAGCTTTCGGAGGCGAGGCCGCCGACGTAGAGATCATCATGCACGACGGCATTGCGCACATCCTTGCGATCCGTCGTCATGCAGAAGTAACCGCGGTTCACAAAGCTCGTCCTGCCGGTCCGCAGCAGCGCGTTCATCAGGAAGGGCTGCGCCATCCCGCGCGCCGCCACATGCCCCGATGCCTCGAGCTCGGCGAACATCGCTTCGACCACTCCCACCTCGTGCCCCGGCTCGCTCAGGACGTTCAGCACATGGGCCGTCCGGCGGGGCCTGTGGAAGTAGATACAGGCTCCGATCTCCTTGTCCTCTCGGTCCAGCAGGACCTTGGATGTCAGCGTGCCCTGCATCTGGTTCGAAGCAGCGTTTTCGAGCAGCCAGATAAACTCATCCTTCGACCAGGAAGGGCGCAGGGAAAAGTGGCGCGTCATTGTTTGGAAGCAGTGCAGCAGTCTGTCGACGTCCGCAGTGACCCAACGCCCCCGCAGTTCCTGCCGTGCGGCAAGCGAAGGCATCATGCGGCGTGCCATTTGGTCGACGGGATACGCGGCGATGGAGAGAAACGGCTCGTTCAACCACGGCAATTTCGTCCGTATCCGCTCCATCATCGCGCCTGTCGGGCGGAATGTCCGGCGCCATTCCAGGCTCTGGACCGGAAGCATGCTGCCGCCTCCGGCCATCCAGTGGTCGGCACTGACGGGAGAAGCGTTGTCGGAGAAGCAGAACTCCGGATTCGAGACCCGGATGGCGCGGGCGATGCGTGCCGCCCCCGCCAGTCCTGCTCTGCCATCGGCCATGAAGGCGCAGAGGAGGCGTGCGGTGATCCTCCTGTTCTCGATTTCGAAGGTCATGGGTAGCGCCAGGAGCGCGCTGTCAATCCGCCCGGCGGCGTTTCGGTGCACGAGAGATCCAGCTTCTTCCGTGTAGTGGGGGGAAGAAAGGAAGAGGTGATCCAGGTAGGCGACCAGATCTTGGGAAGGTGCCTTGGCCACCTGCCGGAAAGCCTGGTTGAAAAGGCGGCCAACATCCTCAAGGTCGCCCCGGGACATTGGCTGCACCCCGCGAGATGGGGCTGGCGTCGAAGACCCTACAGGTGAAGGAGCGTGGAGGGCGGGGGCGGAGTGGTTCATTCGGCCGGCACACCGGACCGAATGGAGAGGCCACCATTACGGGATCTGGCGAGGACGCGGAAATAGACCAGCCAGGCCGCGATGGTCATGACGATCTCGATCACATAGTAGGAGACGATCGTACCAGCCGGCGGGGCATACCAGGTCGCCCAGGCGGCGAGTGCGGCCCCGAGCAGGCTGCCGCCGCCAAGAACCGCGCCACGGGACCCCTGGTGTCCGGCCGCGCCCAGCGCCTCAAGCGCGATCGCCCAGCAGGAGACCGGGATCAGCACCCAGCAGAGGTAGCGGACGAACTGCACGAGCGAGGTGTACTCGTGCCCGAACAGGTAGGGCAGCACCGGTGCCAGCAGGAAAACGGCCACGGCCGCTGCAACACTAATTGTAAGCGCCACGAGGAAGATCCGTCCCACCCGCGCCGAGGCATGGTGCAAGCCGCCGGCGCTCGCCCGGGCGGTTCCGGGATAAAGGATGCGGTTGAGGGCATCCACCGAGAGGTAGCTGCTCTCGATGATCCGCCGGGCAACGCTGTAGCTGGACATGATCTCGGCGCTGGTCACGAGGCTCAGCACGACGAGATCGGCATTCTGCCTGGCCGCCTTCAGAATGAACGGGATGCTGAAGTAGAGGCCGAGCCTGAGCTCTTCCCGGACTATGCGGAACCGAGGTGGGCCGAGAGGGCGCAGAGCGGCGACACATGCGGCCAGAAACAGAGCGTGTGCCGCAAACTGCCAGATGATCCAGCCCTGCAGGGTCGACACCCCGAAGACGATACACGCGAGCGCCGCTGCGGCCGTGCGGATCAACGCAAAGCCCATGACAGCCTTGTTTGCAGCCCCGAAGTTGGAGAAGGCGATGAAGACCTGTTCGGTGAAAAGGATGGCCCGGACAAGGACGATGTTCGTCGCCAGCATCGTCGTAATCAGCAGGACGTTTGCCAGCCGGCTCTCGGCGACCTGGAAGAAGAACGGCAGGGCGGCGGCGCCGATCACAAGCAGAAGAAGCCCGGTTGTCGCGATCAGGATGAGATTGTGACCCAGGAACGTCGGGTAGATTGCCTGGTCCCGCGCGACCCTGCGCACGAGGCATTCCGTCGCCCCTAGTCCGCAGAGATGCACGGCGACGTTGGAAAGAGCCGTTATGGCAACGAAAAGGCTGAACTCATCGACGCCGAGGAAGCGGGCGAGGATGGCGAAGGTGAGGAGCTGCGCGGCCGAGCTGACGATCAGGCTGCCGCCCGATGCGGCATAGGCTGCCGCGTGCGGCAGGAGGGCGCGAAGGTTGCGGATCCGCGACGCGTGCTCACCCATTGCGCTCACCCTGCAACAGGCGCCGCGACGCGGGCGGAGGCGACGCCATGACGGTTGTTTTGCACGAACTGCCGATGCCACAATTGGGTGGAGAGGATGCCGACGAAGGCGGCGTTGTCGCGGAAGCCGGACAGCGGGCGAGAACGGGATTTCTCGTGAAGGCGCGAGACGGCGCGGGGATTGAAAAGTCCGGTGCCCGCGATCGCCTGCTCGCTCAGGCACTCTCCGACATAGGCTTGAGCCTGCCCGTCGAGGAAGGAACTGCTGTCCGGCGCCCGGTAGGGCTGCTTTGGCCGGTGGATAATCGTGTCAGGGACAAGGCCTTTCGCCAGGCGGCGCAGGATGTGCTTTTCCTCGAGCCCCTTCAGCTTTGCCTCAGGCGAAAGCCGGCAAGCGAATTCCACCACCCGATGATCGAGGAACGGGAAGCGGCCCTCAACCCCGTGTGCCATCGCCATCCGGTCGCCCTGGCTGGAGAGGATGTAGCCCGGCAGGAGAAAACGCGCCTCGAGATATTGAGCCTGGTGGAGCGGATGCCAGCGGCGAAAGTCCGGTGGGAGGCGCGACGCCAGGTCTTCGGCAGCATCGTAGCGGCCAAGGGTTGCCTTGAGCTCATCCGAATAGAAGATCTTTGCGGCGGTGGTGCTGCGGAAGCGCGGCCGGTGTGAGAAAAGCAAGTCGTCGGGCCGGTCGGTGCCAGCGCCGAAGTAGGCCGCCAGGTACTGGGGTGATTGCTGCTTCAACCCCGGCAGATAGGGGTAGAGCTTGCGGAACAGATGCGGCCGGATGCGGGAATGCGGTTGGCGGCCGCAGAAGCGCCGGACGCGTGCCTCGCGAAAGATATCGTAGCCGGCAAACACTTCGTCGGCACCCTCGCCGGTCAGCACCACCTTCATCCCCTCGCCTCGGACAAGGCCTGAGAGGCGGTAGAGAGGCGCGGGGGCAGTCCTTAGAACCGGGCGTTCCGCATGGCGCACCACGTCTGGAAAACACGAGGCGATTTCCGAGCCGGCGCAGCGGACAGACCGATGGTGCGTGTTCAGGCTTTCGGCAACAAGCCGCTGGAAGCTGCTCTCGTCATGCTCGGCGCTGTCGAAGGTTACGGAAAATGTGTTGAGGCCGCTCGGAGCCATCGGAGCCGCGAGCGCAGTGATGAGGGAGGAGTCTAGGCCTCCGGAAAGATAGGCTCCCACCGGCACGTCGGCGCGCATGCGCAGTCGCACCGAGTCTGTCAGGAGTGCCTGCAGTTCCTCCTGCCGATCAGCTATCCGGCCGGGATCGATATCCCGCACGTCCGGAAATTGCATCGTCCAGTAGGCCCTGTCCGTAACCTGGCCGCCTTGCGCTATCAGGACGTGGCCGGGATCTAGCTCAAGGATCCCCTTGAAGGCGGTGCGCGGCGCAATCGGCGCCCACATCGTGAAGATCTGGTCCAGCGCGAACGGATCGAGTTCCGCCTCCATGCCTGGGACCTCCAGCAGCGCCTTGATCTCCGAGGCAAAGTAGAGGGTGTCACCGGAACGGGTGTAGAAAAGGGGACGGACCCCCATCCTGTCACGGGCCAGAAGGAGACGCCGACGTCGCCCGTCCCAGATGGCGAAAGCGAAATCGCCGTTCAGGTGCTGGAGGCACTGCTCGCCGACAGATTCGTAGAGCTGCAGCAGAACTTCGGTATCGGTTTGGGTGCGGAAACGATGACCCTTTGCTACCAACTCGTCCCGCAGTTCGACATAGTTGAAGATCTCGCCGTTGAAGGCGATGACGATGTCCCCCGTGGAGTTGCTCATCGGTTGCCTTCCGTCGGAAAGGCCGACGATCGAAAGGCGCACATGGGCAAGACCCACGCCGTCTGCGGTGAAGGTCCCACGTCCGTCAGGCCCGCGATGGGCAATCGCCTCCGCCATTCCGTTAAGGAGGCGTTCTTTTCCGCCGGGATGAGTTGTTTCACCCAGAAATCCTGCAAATCCGCACATATCCGGCCACCTTCTCGCGCCGAGAACCTAGCGGAAACGCCTGCAATCCGAGTTAAGGACGATCGGCAAAAGGCAGAAACGGTGAACGGAAGCTTAAGGCGGTGACATCTCCGAAATCACCGTCGGCCAGAGTTCGGATACCGTCGGATGGATTGGTACGGCCCAGCGAAGCGAATCGACGGTCGCTCCCGCGTTCATGACATCCAGGACGCCGTGAATTGCCTCGTCCCCGCCGGTTCCGAGGATGGCGGCTCCAAGGATTTGTCTGGTGTCGGCGTCGGCGACAATCTTCATGAAGCCCTGCGTCTCTCCCTTTTCGATCGCCCGACCGACGCGGCTCATCGGACGCTTGCCAACAAGGATCCTCTTTCCCGCCTTCAATGCTTGAGCTTCGGTCATCCCCACGCGCCCAAGGGGCGGGTCGATATAAAGTGCATAACCCAAAATACGGTCGGAGACGCGTCGGTCCTCACCATCTAGGAGATTGGCAGCGATGATTTCGAAATCGTTGTAGGCGGTGTGGGTGAAGGCGCCTTTGCCGTTGCAATCGCCCAGAGCCCAAATGCCTTCGACTGTCGTCGCTAGGTCTTCGCCAACCTTGATATAGCCGCGGTCGTCGACCTCCACCCCTGCCTTGTCGAGGCGGAGGTCATCGGTGTTGGGTCGCCGGCCCGTCGCCATAAGCACGTCCGAACCGATGATGGTCGGTGCGCCTTCACCGCAATCCACGCCGACGGCCACGCCATCCGGATGAGGCTCCAGGCGAATGCATTCGGCACCCGTCCGAACGTGTATGCCCTCCGCCTCCAGGATTTCGATTATGGCGTCTGAGACTTCGTGATCCTCCCGGCCGATGAGGTGCTCGCCTTTCTCGATCACAGTGACATCAGCGCCGAACCGGCGGTACATCTGCGCAAACTCCAGCCCGATATAGCTGCCGCCGATGATGACGAGGTGGCGGGGCACCCGCTCCAGCAGGACAATGCTGCTGTTGGTCAGATAGGGCACCTGATCGACACCGGGGAAATCGGGAACGGCGGCCCGGCCGCCGACGTTCAGAAATATCCGCGGAGCCCGCAGAAGCTCCTCGCCCACCCGTATGACATGGCGGGACTCGAAGCGTGCATGTCCCTCGATCAGGCTGCATTTCTCCATCGATTGCAGCCAATCGCGATTGTTCTTTCGCGCGTTCAGCGTCACCTGGTGGGAGCGCGCCATGACCTTCGGCATGTCCACTTTCGGCACACCTTCCAGTTCAACGCCGTAATCGGACGCGCGGCGCGTCAGGTGGGCAGCGTAGGCGCTGGCAACGAGCGCCTTGGTCGGCATGCAGCCGGTGTTCACGCAGGTGCCACCCACATGCTTGCGTTCGATGATCGCAACGGACATTCCCGCCGCCGTCAATCGCCCGGCGAGCGGCGGGCCCGCCTGTCCGGTGCCGACAATGATCGCATCGAAATCCTTCATGAGGCTGCAAACACGGTGAGTGCGTTGATGATCAACCAAGCGCCGACGATCGCAATCGCGTCCTCGATGA
>Ga0065721_10052738_pt1 | contig 11278 bp, 12 predicted proteins | sample Mesricmetagenome_FD_59108 | JGI IMG/M metagenome (GOLD analysis project Ga0065721, IMG submission 59108) | Mesophilic microbial community from rice straw/compost enrichment Sample: eDNA_1 v2 (version 2) | ecosystem: Engineered > Solid waste > Grass > Composting > Bioreactor | place: USA: Davis...
GATCATCAAGGCCTACGCCGACAACTTCGCGTTCGGCCGCAAGGTCCCCTGGACCCACTGAGGACCGCCCGCCTGGGGAGAGCCATTCGCGCCCGTAGCTCAGCTGGATAGAGCACGTGCCTTCTAAGCATGTGGTCGCAGGTTCGAATCCTGCCGGGCGCGCCACTCCCTAGGGATTTCCGCTCACCGCCGGCATGGAGCTTGCGGGCGGTTGGGCGTACCGATGGCGGGTCCGCCGCAGCTCGAAGGACCGCGCCATGCCCCACGATCACGATCCCGACACCGTGACCGTCACCGAGACGGGCGTTGGCCGCTTCCAGGTGGAGGTGCTCGCCGGCGGGGCGACGTTCCTCGCCGATGAGCCCGTGGAGGTCGGCGGCCTGGGCTCGGGACCCAATCCCTACGATCTTCTGGCCTCGGCCCTGGGCGCCTGCACCAGCATGACCATGCGCCTCTACGCTGAACGGAAGGGCTGGCCGCTGGAGCGGGCCACCGTCCGGGTGCTCCACCGGCGCACGCCGGAGGGTCGGGACCGTTTCGCCCGGGAGGTGACCCTGGAGGGGCCGTTGAGCGAGGAGCAGCGCCGGCGGCTGCTGGAGATCGCCGAGCGCTGCCCGGTCCATCGGACGCTGGAGGGCCGCTCGCAGATCATCACCGTGGCCGCAGCCCCGCCGGACCTCGCGGCCCTGGAGCGTTCGGGCCTGGCCCACATGGCGGCCATGGAGGAGGCCTGCGCGGAATAACTCCCGCTAAATGGTGAAAAACCTTCACCATTCGCCTCGACTTCGCCGCAGACTCGGCCGCCCATCCGGACTCTAGGCGTGAGACGAGGAGGCCTGCCATGAGCGACGCGACCTATGTGTCCTTCGTGCCGCGCGCCAAGAGCGTGAAGCTGCGCCAGGTGCTGGAAGGCGAAGACACCGGACCGATCCGCTGGAGCGAAAAGCGGGGGCTGTTCGGCAGCGAATTCTACTTCTCCGGGCCCTCGGAACTGGCCCGGAAGACCCACGCCTACATCACCGCCTGGCTGGCCAGGGGCTGAGGCGCCGGCCACAGCCGCTTGCCCTCGGCGTCCGAGGCCCCCTACAGACGGGCGATGGCCTGGACACGGCGATACGACGAGCCCGAACCGCAACGGGTGAACAAGTGGCTGGCGCAGAGCGGCGTGTGCTCGCGCCGCGAGGCCGAGGCCCTCATCGCGGGCGGGCTGGTGAGCATCGACGGCGAGACCGTCAGCGACGCCGGACGCAAGATCCTTCCCGGCCAGACCCTGACCCTCGCCGACCGCGCCGCCAAGGCGCTGACGGGCTTCACGGCGGTGCTCAACAAGCCGGTGGGCTACGTCTCGGGCCAGCCCGAACCGGGGCACATCCCGGCGGTGCGGCTCCTGACCCGGGCCAATCTCCACGGCGCGGGCGAGCCGCCGGCGCCGAACGCCAGCCTGCCGCCCCTGGGCCGCCTGGACGAGGACAGCCGGGGGCTGCTGATCCTCTCGGACGATGGCGTGCTGGCCAAGGCGGTGATCGGCCCCGAGAGCGACCTCGACAAGGAGTACATCGTCCGGGTGGCCGGCCAGTTGGACGAGCGCAAGCTGGCCCGGCTGCGGCACGGCCTGGAGCTGGACGGCCGCAAGCTGAAACCGGCCAAGGTCTCGGTGATCGAGGGCGCCACCCTCCGCTTTGTGCTGAAGGAGGGCCGCAAGCGCCAGATCCGCCGGATGTGCGACCTGGTAGGCCTGCGGGTGGTGGACCTCCTGCGGGTGCGGATCGGCCCCCTGCGGCTGGGCGACCTGCCGGAAGGACGCTGGCGCCCACTGAGCCCCGCCGAGCGCGAGGCGATGATCCGGGCCTCTATTCCATCCGGTCCGAGGTCGGCGCCGAAGCCACCAGCACGGACTTCACGTTGACGAATTCGCGGATGCCGAAGGCGGTGAGTTCGCGGCCGTAGCCCGAGTGCTTGACCCCGCCGAAGGGCAGACGCACGTCCGAGCGAACGTTCTGGTTCACAAAGCTCATGCCCGCGTCCAGGGCGTCGGCGGCGATCCGCTCGCCTCGGGCGAGGTCGCCGGTGAGGACGCCTGAGCCCAGGCCGAATTCGCTGTCGTTGGCGATGCGGATGGCCTCGGCCTCGTCGGCCGCCTCGATGACCGCCGCCACCGGGCCGAACACCTCCTCGCCATAGGCCGCCATGCCGGGCTTCACGCCCGCCAGCACCGTGGGAGGATACCAGGCGCCGGGCCGCTCGGGGATCTGGCCGCCGGTGAGCAGGCGCGCGCCCGCCTCGACGCTGCGCCGGACCTGATCGTGGACCGCGTCCCGGTCGGCGACCCGCACCAAAGGCCCGAGCCGGGTCCCTTCGGCCCGGGGATCGCCCATCTCATAGGCCTCCATTTCGCGCACCAGGGCCTGTTCGAACGCCTCCCGGACCGAGGTCAGCACCACGAAGCGCTTGCCGGCGATGCAGCTCTGGCCCGCATTCACCATCCGGGCCTGTGCGGCCACCTTGGCGGCGGCGGCGATGTCGGCGTCGTCGAGGACCAGATAGGCGTCGCTGCCGCCCAGCTCGAGCACGGCCTTCTTCAGCACCGCCCCGGCCTGGGCCGCCACCTGCCGGCCCGCGGCGACGCTGCCGGTGAGGCTGACGGCGGCGATGGCCGGATCCTCGATCAGCGCCTTCACCCCATCGCTGGGGATCAGCACCGTGCGGAACACGTTGGCGGGGAAGCCGGCGGCCTTGAACACCTCCTCGATGGCGAGGGCCGAACCGGGGACGTTGGAGGCGTGCTTCAAGACCGCCGTGTTTCCCGCCATCAGGGCCGGAGCGGCGAAGCGGAAGACCTGCCAGAACGGGAAGTTCCAGGGCATCACCGCCAGGACGGTCCCCAACGGCCGGTAGACCACCTGGGCCTTCACGGCGCCCGGGAAATCCACGGGCTCCTCCGCGAGGTAGGCCTCGGCGCGTTCGGCGAACCAGTCGCAGGCGCCGGCGCACTTTTCCACCTCAGCCCGGCCGTCGGCCAGCACCTTGCCCATCTCGGCGCACATCAGCTCGGCGAACTCGTCGGCCCGCTGGCGCAGGACGGCCCCGGCCGCGCGCATCAGCCCGGCCCGGGTCTCGAAGGACGTGGCGCGCCAGGCGGGGAAGGCCGCATGGGCCGCCCGGGCGATCTCCAGGGCCTCGGCCGGGGCGTGGCCCTCGTAGCGGGGGCCGGGCTCGCCCGTGGCGGGATCGACGGTCTGAAAGGCGGGACGGTCAGTCATGGAAACCTCCAGCGGCGAGGCGCACGCCGACGACGCGGCGCTCGGCGTCGAGCTCAAAGACCATATCGGCGCGGGGCGGGGCGTCCGCCAGGAGCCAGCGGGTGAGACGTTCGTAGTAGGCGACGAAGCGGGCCACCTGGGCGTCGGTCATGCCGCGTCCCGTGCGGGCGCGCAGCTTGGCCTCCTGCTCGGTGCGCCAGGCCTGCACCACTTCGAAACTGGGCGGCTCCAGCAGGGCGAAGAGATCGAGGCGGCCAAAGAGCGCCTGATACGGCCCTGCCAGCTGGGCGTTCACATAGGCCCGCCAGGCTCCGTCGGCGTCTTCCTCGGCCTCCATGGCGTTCACCGGGCGGGCGAGGTCGGTCCGGGGCTGCGGCCGGGCGCCGACGCACCAGCCCTCGAAAATCACCACCTCCACCGGCCCTTCCACCGTGCGCCACTGGGCCTGGGGCCTGCGCTCGTCGGTGGCCTTGTCGAAGGCGGGCAGGGACGTGGCCCCGGGGCGGGCGAGGGCGTCCAGCACGGCGCAGGCCATGGCCACGTCATGCGTGCCCGGCGGGCCGCGGGTGGCGAGCAGGGGGCTGACCTGGCCCGCCAGCCAGGCCCGGGCCTCGCGGCCGAGGTAGAAGTCGTCCAGGGAGACGGCCATGGCGGAGCGCCCGGCCTGCTCCAGCAGCTTCACGGTGGCCGCGGCGATGGTGGACTTGCCTGACCCCTGAGCCCCGCACAGGCCCACCACGGCGCGGCCGCGCACCTCGGCCAGGCGCGCGGCGCGGTCGGCGAGGGGCCGGCAGACCCGCTCCACCGTCTCGGCGAAGCGCGCCGGAAGCTGCTCCGCCGCCAGGAACTGATCGAGCCAGGCTTCGATGGGCCGTCCCTTCAGTAGCCGCCGATCACCGGCAGGATTTCGCCCGTGATGTAGCTGGCCGTCTGGGGCGAGGCCAGGAAGACGAAGGCCGGCGCCAGCTCCTCGGGCTGGGCGGGACGGCCCATGGGCGTGTCCTTGCCGAACTCCGGGGTCTTGTCGGGCTTGTCCGCGGGATTGAGCGGCGTCCAGACCGGCCCGGGCGCCACGGCGTTCACCCGCACGCCGCGCTTGATCAGGCTGCCGGCCAGGGAGCGGGTGAACGCGTGCACCCCGCCCTTGGTCATGGAGTAGTCGAGGAGCTCCTTGGAGCCTTCGAGCCCGGTGACCGAGCCGCAGTTGACGATGGAGCCGCCGGCCTTCAGGTGCGGCGCGGCGGCCTTGGCCATGTTGAAATAGCCGTAGAGGTTGGTCTTCAGCGTCCGGTCGAAGTGGTCGTAATCGATGTCCTCGATGGCGGCGGCGTGCATCTGGAAGGCGGCGTTGTTGACCAGCACGTCCAGCTTGCCGAAGGCCTCCAGGGTCTGGCGCACGGCCGCCTCGGCATAGGCCGGGTCCGAGACATCGCCCGGCAGCAGGATGGCGCGTCGGCCCTCGGCCTCCACCGCGGCCTTGGTGACCTCGGCGTCCTCGTGCTCCTCAAGATAGGCGATGGCCACGTCCGCGCCTTCCCGGGCGAACAGGACGGCCACGGCGCGCCCGATCCCGGAATCGGCGCCGGTGATCAGGGCGGCGAAGCCCTCCAGCTTGCCCGAGCCCCGGTAGTAGGGGGCGTCCCACATGGGCCGCAGGGACAGGTCGCTCTCCAGGCCCGGCTTCTCCAGGCTCTCCCGGGGCAGCGGCGGGACCGGATAGGCCCGCGCGCCTGTCTGAGGCGGCGGCTCGTCATCCTTGACCTGGAACGAACGAGCCTCCCTGGCCTCGATGCGGTCCTGGATCTCGCGCTCGTGGTCGGCGACGCGCTCGGCCCGCCGTTCGGCGTCGGGCCCGGTGTTCGGCTCGCTCATGCGTCCGTCTCCTCTGAAGGGTTCGGCGGAGCAATCCGGCAGGGCGGCGGGAGTTCCGGGCCCCGAGCGTCAGCCGGCGAGTTTTGCGTAGGCGTCGAGGCCGCGGCGGAGGTCCGCGATCAGGTCGTCGGGGCTCTCCAGGCCGATGTGCAGGCGCACCAGCGGCCCGCCATAGTCCCGGGGCAGGCGGCGCTGCGCGAGCTGCGGATCGCAGGGGATCGCCAGGCTTTCGAAGCCGCCCCAGGAGAAGCCGAGGCCGAAAATCTGCAGGGTGTTAAGGAGGGCGTCGACGGCCGACCGTGGCGCGGGCTTGAGGGCGAAGGCGAAGAGGCCGCAGGTCCCCGTATAGTCCCGCGCCCAGATGTCATGCCCCGGGCAGCCGGGCATCGCGGGATGGAGCAGGCTCCCAACCTCGGGCTGGGTCTGGAGCCAGGTGGCGACCTTGAGGCCGGCTTCGCCGTGGGCGGCCAGGCGCATGGGCAGGGTGCGCAGCCCGCGGAGCATCAGATAGGCGTCGTCGCCCGACACCGACCAGCCGACATTGACGATCCCGTCCTCCAGCGCCCGCACCAGCTTGGGATCGCGGGCCGCGGCTGAGCCCATGAAGACGTCGGAGTGGCCGCCGACGTACTTGGTGAGCGCCTGGAGCGAGATGTCGACCCCATGCTCCAGGGGGCGGAACAGAAAGCCCGCGCCCCAGGTGTTGTCGATGGCCGTCAGGATGCCGCGCTCCCGGGCGAGAGCGGCGATGCGGGGCACGTCCTGCATCTCGAAGGTGAGCGAGCCCGGGCTCTCCAGCAGGATCAGCCGCACGGCGGGCGAGGCGGAGGCGACCAGGGCTTCCGGCGCGGCGCAGGCGTCGTAGTAGGTGACCTTCACGCCGTAGCGGGCCAGGACCTTGTCGCAGAACCGGCGGACGGGCTTGTAGACCGTGTCCACCACCAGCACCTCGTCGCCGGCCGAGAGCAGGGCGAGGAGCGCGCCGGTGACGGCCGCCAGGCCCGACGGATAGAGCGTGACGCCCGCCGCGCCCTCCATGGCCGCCAGGGCCTCCTTCAGCGCCGTCTGGGCCGAGAGCCCGCCGCGGCCGTAGGTGACGCAGCCGCCCTCGTCATAGATGGCCGCGGCGTCCGGCAGCAGGACAGTGGAGCCCCGCTGGATCGGCGGCCCCACGGTCCGGCAGAGCGGGCCTTGCCCGGTGGCCACGTGGATCAGGCGGGTGGTGTCGGAGGCACCGGAAAGAGGTCCGGAGGACATGCGGGGTTGCGGCCTTGGACGACGCTGGCGAAAGTGCCGTCCGCTCTTAGACCTCCGACTTTCTCCGATTCAAGGAGTAGGAATGATCCGGCTGGCGCCGATGGCCGCCCTGGCGCTTTGCCTCGCAGCCTGTGAGGCCCGACAGGCGCCTGAACCCGCCAAGCCCCCGCCTCAGCCGCAGGCGGTCACCCAGGCGCCGGACTATGCGGCGGCGGAGAGCCCGACGCTCAAGGCGGTCCAGGCGCGGGGGTATTTGATCTGCGGCGTCCATCCGGCGTTGCCGGGTTTCGCCCTGCGGGACGCGCGCGGGGAATGGCGCGGCTTCGACGTGGACATCTGCCGGGCGATCGCCGCGGCGGTGCTGGGCGATGCGGCCAAGGTGCAGTTCACCACCATCGACGGCGCGGACCGCTTCTCGGCCCTCAAGGCCGGGCGGATCGACGTGCTGTCGCGCAACACCTCCCTGACCCTCTCGCGGGACGTGGGCCTCGGGGTGGCCTTCCCGGTGACCACCTACTACGACGGCCAGGGCTTCCTCACCCGCCGGGCCCTGGGCCTGGCCAGCGCCGAGGAACTGGGCGGGGCCCGGATCTGCGTTCAGGCCGGGTCGGCCAGCGAGGCCAATCTCGCCGACTTCTTCCGGGCGCGCGGCCTGCGCTACCGGGCCGTGGTGACCCCCAGCGAGGCCGAGGCGCGGCAGCGATACGAGGCTGACGAATGTGACGCCTTCAGCGCGGATATCTCAGCCCTGGCCGCGTCGCGCTCGCTGCTGAACAATCCCGGCGCCCACGAGATCCTGCACAACGTCATCTCCAAGGAGCCCCTCGGCCCCGTAGTGCGGCAGGACGATCCGGCCTGGGCCGACATCGTCGCCTGGACGGTGCGGGCGCTGATCCTCGCCGAGGAACTGGGCCTGAGCTCGCGGACGGTGGAGCAGGCCAGGGATACGGCCACCGACCCGGAAACGCGGCGCCTGCTGGGCGTGGAGGGCGACCTCGGCGCCTTGCTCGGCCTGGAGCCTGACTGGGCCTATCAGGCCATCCTGCAGGTAGGCGCCTATCACGAGCTGTTCCGGCGCGACCTCGGGGCGGATTCGCCCCTGAAGCTGGACCGGGGCCTCAACGCCCTGTGGTCGGCGCCCAAGCCCGGCCTGATGTACGCCCCGCCGATCCGCTAGAGGCGCTTGATCATGGCGCAACGGTCGGGCCAGCCCAGCGCCAGCTCGTGGTCATGGACGGCCCGCAGGCCCGCCGGCATGGCTTCGGGGGCGACCTCCACGAAACCCTGGGCGGCGTAGAAGGGCCCGTTCCAGGCCACCGCGCGGAAGGTGGTCAGCGACAGGAGCCGGAAGCCGCGCTCGCGGGCCCAGGCCTCCGCGGCGGCGAGCAGGCGGCGGCCGATGCCGCGCCCCTGATGATCGCGCCGCACCTGCAGCTGTTCGACATGCGGCCGGTCGTCGTCGGCAAGCGCCCCGAGGAAGCCGAGCGGCCGGCCTTGTTCCTCGGCGACCCACAGGCGTCCGTCCGCCAGATGCGCGCGCCAGGAGTGGCCGGGCGAGACCTCGGTGAGGAACGCGGCTGGAACATCCAGGCCCAGGAAGGCCCGGGCGGCGGACCGCTCGATGCCGGGCAGGTGAGGCAGGTCGCTTTCGCGCGCTTGGCGGATCTCGATGGATCAGGCTCCGGTGACGACGGCGGTGTCGGGGCGGCCGCCCCATTCCGTCCAGGAGCCATCATAGACCGCCACGTCGTCCCGGCCCAGGCGCGCCAGGCCCAGGGCCAGGACCGCGGCGCTGACGCCAGAGCCGCAGGTGGTGACGACCGGGCGGGCAAGGTCGATCCCCGCGCCCTCGAAGGCCAGGCGCAGCTCGCCCTCGGACTTCAGGACCCCGTCCTCGTTGACGATGGCTGCGAACGGCAGGTTGCGCGCCCCCGGCATGTGGCCCGAGCGCAGGCCGGCCCGGGGCTCGGGCGCCTCGCCGCGGAAGCGGGCTGCGGCGCGGGCGTCGAGGAGCTGGGCGTCGCCGCGCTCCAGGTGGGCCTGGACAGCAGCCAGGTCCCGCACCAGCTCGGGGCGGAAGGCCGGATCGAGGTCGACCGGGGCGGGGGCGGGCGCATCGCTGACCACGGGCCGGCCTTCGGCGCGCCACTTCTTGAGGCCGCCATCGAGGACGAAGACCCTCTCAAAGCCCATGACCCGCAGGGTCCACCACACCCGCGGCGCCGAGAAAAGGCCGAGGGCGTCGTAGACCACGACCGTACGGTCCCGCGACAGGCCGAGCGCCCCGGCCGCCCGGGCGAAGGCCTCGGGGGCCGGCAGCATGTGCGGCAGGCCGCTTTCCTTGTCGGCGATCTCGTCGATGTCGAAGAACACTGCGCCGGGGATGTGCGCCTCGGCATATGATCCGTGGCCCGTACGCGGATCGTCCGGCATGAACCAGCTGGCGTCCACAACCCTCACGTCGGCGTCGTCGAGATGCTCGGCCAGCCAGCCGGTGGACACCATCGGGTCGCTCATCCGTCGCTCCTCAGGGCGGCTAGGCCAGCCAGCGCGGACAGGGCAGCCCCTTCTCGCGCAGGAAGGCCGGGTTGAAGATCTTCGACTGATAGCGCTGGCCGTGGTCGCAGAGCACGGTGACGATGGTGTGGCCGGGTCCCAGGTCCTTGGCCATGCGGATGGCGCCGGCGACGTTGACTCCCGTGGAGCCGCCCATCACCAGGCCTTCGAACTCCATCAGGTCATAGATCGCCAGCAGCATCTCCTCGTCCGAGATGCGGTAGGCATGGTCGATCTTCAGGCCCTCGAGATTTGCGGTGATCCGGCCCTGGCCGATGCCTTCGCTGATCGAGCTGCCCTCGGCCTTCAGCTCGCCGTCGGTGTAGTAGCTGTAGAGCGCCGCCCCGTGGGGGTCGGCGAGGCCGATGGCCACGTCGGGCTTGCGCGCCCGCAGGGCCTCGGCGACCCCGGCCAGGGTGCCGCCCGAGCCCACGGCGCAGATGAAGCCGTCCACCTTGCCGTCGGTCTGGCGCCAGATCTCGGGGCCGGTGCCCTGCACATGGGCCTGGCGGTTGGCCACATTGTCGAACTGGTTGGCCCAGACCGCCCCGGCCGGCTCCTTCGCATCAAGTTCCGCCGCCAAACGGCCGGAATATTTCACGTAATTGTTCTCGTTGGCGTAAGGGACGGCGTCCACCTCCACCAGCTCGGCGCCATAGAGCCGGATGGCGTCCTTCTTCTCCTGGCTCTGGGTGCGCGGGATGACGATGGTGCAGCGATAGCCCAGGGCCTTGCCGACCATGGCGAGGCCGATCCCGGTGTTGCCGGCGGTGCCCTCGACGATCCGGCCGCCCGGCCGAAGCAGCCCCTTGGCCTCGGCGTCGCGGATGATGAACAGGGCCGCGCGGTCCTTCACCGACTGGCCCGGATTCATGAACTCGGCCTTGGCCAGAATCTCGCAACCGGTCAGCTCGCTGGCCCGGCGCAGGCGAATGAGGGGGGTGTTCCCGATGGCGTCCAGAACGCTGTTGGCGACTTGCATAGCCGCTAATTAGGCAAGGCGCGGCCGTTGCAACAGACAGAAAGCCTTAAGTCCGCGCCAAGGAGAGCTGAACGACGTTGATCCGGGAGGTCCGGAAGCCCGCCTCGCAGTAGGACAGGTAGAAGCGCCAGAGCTTGCGGAAGCGCTCGTCGAAGCCCAGGCGGCGAATCTCGTCCCAGGCGTCCTCGAAGCGGCGGGCCCATTCGGCCAGGGTGTCGGCGTAGTTCTGGCCGAAGCGCGAAATCCCGGCCCAGGACAGGCCCGCCTTGGCGGTTTCGGCCTTCAGCCGCGCCTCGGAGGGCAGCATCCCGCCGGGGAAGATGTACCTCTGAATGAAGTCGGCCCGCCGACGATAGCCGTCGAACAGCTCGTCGCGGATGGTGATGATCTGCAGGCCGGCCCGCCCGCCCGGGGCCAAGCTGTCGCGAATCTTGCCGAAGTAGGTGGGCCACCAGCGCTCACCCACCGCCTCGAACATCTCGATGGAGGCCACGCGGTCGAACTGGCCGTCCACGTCCCGGTAGTCCACGAGCCGGATGTCGGCCCGCTCGTTCAGGCCCTCGCGGAAGATGCGCTCCTTGGCGAAGCGGTACTGCTCCTCGGAGATGGTGATGCCGGTGACGCGGGCGCCCACCTCGCGGGCGGCGAACTCGGCGAAACCGCCCCAGCCGCAGCCGATCTCCAGGACATGCTGGCCGGGCTTCAGCTCCATGCTCTCGGCCAGGGTGCGGTACTTGCGCTTCTGGGCCTCGGACAGCGGCTCCCCGGGCTTTTCGAAACGGGCCGAGGAGTAGGTCATGGTGGGGTCCAGCCAACGGGAATAGAAGGCGTTCCCCAGGTCGTAGTGGGCGTGGATGTTCCGCCGCGAGCCAGCGCGGGTGTTGGGCCGCAGCAGGTGGTGGATGAAATGCACCGCCGACATCAGCGGATTGCCGCTGGCCACCTTGTCGATGCTGGAAAGGTTGAGGGCCAGGACCTCAAGCAGTGCCGAAAGGTCGGGCGTGTCCCATTCGCCGGCCATGTAGCCTTCGGCGAAGCCGATGTCGCCCGAGGCCAGGACCCGGCGCATGAATCGGTAGTCGCGGACGAGCAGCCGCCCTTTGGGGCCGGGCTCGGCGCCCGTCAGGCGCAGTTCGCGCCCGTCCGGCAGAACGAAGACCAGAACGCCAGCCTGCCACTGGCGCGCCAGAATGCGCGCGGCCGCCTTGAAGGCGGCGGGCGCACCACGAAGTTCCTGCATCGGCAGATCCACGCTCATGGTCGCTTCCCCCTAAGCGTCGCCGCAACGATAACACCGATCCGTCAGCCTGTGCGAATCCAGGCTCGCCCTGCGGCAGGCGCCGTCGGGCGG
>Ga0065721_10052740_pt1 | contig 11278 bp, 7 predicted proteins | sample Mesricmetagenome_FD_59108 | JGI IMG/M metagenome (GOLD analysis project Ga0065721, IMG submission 59108) | Mesophilic microbial community from rice straw/compost enrichment Sample: eDNA_1 v2 (version 2) | ecosystem: Engineered > Solid waste > Grass > Composting > Bioreactor | place: USA: Davis...
CCGGCCCCCTTCTCGACCTCCGCCTCGAGTCGGTACTCCCCGGCTTCCGCAGCCATATCGACGTATTTCCCCTCCGAAGCGCGGTGGAACGCGGGCATGAAATCCGTCTCCTCCGGGCTGTCGATCTTCGTCTCTCCGTCGATGCGCAGCTTGACCGGGGCCGTCGTCGAGGCGATCCACCGGATCGGGCGCGCGCTCGGAATCCGGACGCGGGTCGTCAACCGGTACGTCCCCGGAGCTTCCGTGCCCGGGATGTCCCCGAGCGTCAGCAGGTTTCCGGCCGCCGCCGCCTGCCGGACTTCTCCCGACGGACCCGCGATCGTCCAGTGAGTCGCGGAGACGAGCGAGAACGGCACGTTCTCCGAGTGCCATGGAAGGCGGTCGTGCAGCCGGCGGATCAGCAGCTCCAACGCATAGTGCGGCATGACGTCCCCGCCGTGGACCAGCGTCGCTTGCCGCGTGACCGAAGCGCCGGGAGCGAGCGCGAATTCCGCGCCCTCCCCGAAGCCGGAGCTCCACCCGGCGGGCAGCTTCAGCTCCAGGGCGCCCTTCCATTCGACGCGCGAATCGTTCCGCAGCGCGATCGCGATCGTCTTGCTCCCCTTCGCCGCGATCGCCGGGCCTTCTTCGCCGTAGTCGATCGTCAGCGATACCCCGATGCCTGCCGCGGAGGCGCCCCGCGGCAGCAGATACCGGTTCGACGACGGCGAATATAAGAACGCGTCGGGGTCGGCGGACGGACCGATCGTTCCCGAGGTCGGCTCCGTCTTCGAGATCTCGACGTCCAGCCCCCAGCTCGCGATCGCTTCGCGGCCGGCGCGGATCGTCCGCCGCGTCAGCTCGTCCAGGTTCGCCGGCGCCGGGAACCCTTTGATCGGCGGGCTGACGACGACGCGGTCGCCGACCGGCTCGACCCAGCGCGCGGGCAAGCTCTCGGCTCCGCCGATGATGCCCAGAATCGCGCCGAGCGTCGCCGCCGTGCAGTCGGTGTCGTAGCCGCAGTTCACGGCCTTCAAGATCGCGTCGCCGAAGTCTTCCCCGTACAGCCAGCCCAGAATCGTGAACGCGATGTTCTGCGGCGCGTCCGTGAAGTTGGGGCTGCCGTGGCGCTCCAGAATCAAGCTTCTCGTCTCGATCCAGTCCCGCCCTTCCCGATGCCACTCGAGCAGGTCGCGTACCGCGAGCGCCGTGCGCGACGTCGCCGGAATGTAGCTCAGGCCGATCTCGATCAGCTTGTCGCGGTCGCTCTCCACGAACGCGGCGCTCTCGATCGCGGCGAAGAACACCTCGCCCCAGACGCCCTCGCCGCCCGCATGGTCGACGATCGCGTCTTCGAAGGCGTAGGCGGCCGCCCGGGCCGGAGCGCCCGGAGCAACCATCGCCCAGATCTCCGAGCGGATGGGCGAGCCCATGCAATCGTTGAACGGATTGTTGAACCACCCGGCCACCGGAGCGACCAGCCCTCTCCTCAGGTTAGCCAGCGCGTAGCCGTACTCGTCGAACGGGAAGAAAATATGCTCGATCCATTCTTGCCCGAGCTCCCGCGCCGTCAGCTTCGCTCCGTACTGCTCCAGCGCATGCAGCCAGACGAGCTGAAGATCGAGATCGTCGTTCTCCAACGGCTCGTCGGGAAGCAGCGGGTAGAAGTCGAGCTCCAGCAGCTCCATTTTCCCCTCTACCGGCACGCCCAGCGTTCCTCCGATATTTTTGCCCATCCAGCCTCCGTAGACTTTGCGGTAATAGTCTTTCTCGTTCAACACGACTTTCGCCATCGGGGTAGCCCCTCCCGTAAACTTTGATATAATGACAGCGTATCTCGGTATCCAAGCTCCGGGAATGGACGTCGTTAAGATGATCGCATCCTGAAAACTTAGAGGTGACCAGCATGTTTTTCTCGTTGAACAGCCATTCGCACCTGGAAGTGAAGTGGGCGAACGTTCATAGGGGAAACTCCCATTTCTACCGGACGCCGCATCGCAACCCGCACTATAACCTGATCCTGGTCTCGGACGGCCCGGTCTATCTGGAGATCGACGGGGAGCCTCTGACGCTTCAATCCGGAGAATTTCTGCTGCTCGCTCCTTGGCAGGAGCACCAAGGGTGGAAGACGATGGAAGATCACGCCGGCTTCTTCTGGATCCAGTTCTCTTCCGAGCGCGAGCTGCGAACGATCGAAGACCAGCCCGCGGGGGACGATTTTCATCTGCTGATGTCCGATTCCAACGAGCTGAGAACGTACGTCTCCGATCCGATTCATCTGCTGATTCCGAAAAGGGTCGCGCTGCAGGGGCGATTCGAGCTGATGGCTCTGTTCGAGAAGCTGCTTCGGGAGCTGGAGCGCCCTCACGGGTATTTTCGCGTGCGCCTGTCCGTCCTGCTGTGGACGATCCTCGAAAAAATCGCGGACGAGACGCTGCGAAGCCGCAATCTGGACGCTTCGCTACCCGCCTCTTTCCTGACCTATAGACGCATCGTCAACCTGCTGGAGGAATCGTACACGGCCGAGAGAACGAAGGACTATTACGAGCGGGCGCTGGATTTGAAATACGAATACGTCTGCAACGTGTTCAAGAAGTACGCCGGCATCACCGTGACGTCCTATTTGCTGTTCCTTCGCATGCAGCAGGCGCGGGACATGCTCCGCAGAACGGACAAGCCGATTCAGCAGATCGCCCGGGAAGTCGGGTACGACGATCCCTATTATTTCTCGAAGCTGTTCAAGAAGACGAGCGGAACGACTCCGACGAAGTACCGGGAAGAGGGTTGGCGATAGCGTGTTCCGGATTCTGTGGAGAAATTCGATCTTCAGCAAGCTGCTGCTGATCTTCCTGCTGATTCTCATCCCCCTGTTCACGCTCGGCATCGTGCTTTACAACTGGGGGATCAACGCGGTGAGGACGCAGCTGACCGGGTCGATCAACGCTTCCCTCGTATCGATCCTCGACAACTTCGACCAAGACGTCCAGCGAACCCAGTCGCTCTTGTTCGAGTCCTTGATGAACGACGAAGATTTGGCGATGCTCGCGCTGTTCCCCCAATCGACGGCCCAATATTCCGAGTACGAGAAATTCCAAATGGTCGGACGGTTGAAAAAGCAGCTGCTGGCGGTCAAAAACAGCAATCGGTATATCGCGGACGTCCGCATCCACGTCCCGCTTCTGAACCGGACGTTGTCCGCGTCGGCCTGGCCGGAGAACTTCCGGCAACAAGAATACGACGACTTCTCCGGACTGGACGATCGGCTCCGCATTCTCTATCGCGACAATACCCCGTACGTCGTGATGAAGGCGCTTAACCGACAGGAGGACAAGAACCGCCCTTATTTCATGATCGTCGTCGAGTTCTCGGGAAAAGAGCTGAAGGATTCGCTGCTGCCCCTGCTGCAATACAAGAATAGCGGCATCTATCTGAAAGATTCGTCCGGCCGCTTCTTCGTCGGCGCGACGAACGCCGACAAGGGGAGCTCCGTGGAGGAAGCGCTTCGCCGCCAAGAAACCCTTCCGGAGAAAGCCTCGGAAATTTCCGTCGCGGGCGCCAAGTACCAGGCGTTCCGAGTCGGCTCCTCCTCTCTTGGGCTGGATGCGGTTCAATACGTGCGGAATTCGGAGCTCTTCCAGACGATTCAAATTTATCGCATCTGGATCTGGTGCTATTCGCTGGTCGGCCTCCTGATCCTTGCTTTGTTCTCTATGTACGCCTATCGATACATCCACCAGCCTCTGGTGAAGATGGTTCGCTCTTTTTCCCGCGTGGAGAACGGGGACTTCAACGTCTTCATCAAGCACCATCGCAAAGACGAGTTCCAGTATTTGTTTTCGCAGTTCAACGACATGGTCAAAAATCTGAATACGCTCATCGACCAGTCCTACCGCCAGAAGCTGCTCGTCCAGAACGCCGAGCTGAAGCAGCTTCAATCGCAGATCAACCCGCATTTTCTGTACAACAGCCTGTTTATCCTGAATACGATGACGCGCACGGGCGATTACGACAATCTGGAATACTTCACCATTCAGCTCGGCGAGTACTTTCGTTTCATGACGAAGAGCCATCGGAACGACATCCCGCTCTCGGAAGAAATCCGCCACGCGCGAACGTACGCGGACATCCAGAGCCTGCGGTTCGGAAGCCGGATCAAGGTCGTCTTCGACGAGCTCCCTCCGGCATACGCGGACGTTCAAGTTCCGAGATTGATCGTCCAGCCCGTTATCGAGAACGCTTTCATTCACGGTCTGGAGGAAATGTCCGAGAACGGCTGGATTTCCATCTCCTTCGAGGAAGAGGAAGGGCGGCTGGCCATCGTAACGGAGGATAACGGCGGTTCCTTGACCGACCGGCAGCTGCTCAACGTGCAAGCCATGCTCGCGGGAGAGGCCGAGGCGGGCGAGGAAGTCGGGCTGCTCAACATTCACCGAAGGCTGCAGCTCAAATTCGGACGGCAGGGCGAGCTGCGGCTTTCCCGCGGTCCCGAGGGCGGATTGAAGGCCGTGATTCTGATTCCCGCGGATTCCGCAAAGGAGGAGAAAGCATAAATGATCCGATTATTGATCGTCGACGACGAACCCATTATCGCGGACGGCATGTTCGAGACGCTGCAGCAATTAGACCGCTTGGAGCTGGATCTCCATAAGGCTTATTCCGGGAAGGACGCTCTCCGGCAGCTGCGCGATACCCGCTTCGACATCGTTCTCTCCGACATCCGCATGCCCGGAATGAGCGGCCTGGAGCTTCTTCGGCACATCCGGTCGGCCTGGGCGGACTGCAGGGTCGTCTTCCTGACCGGCTTCAACGATTTCGACTACGTCTACGAAGCGATCCAGAATCAGGGCGTTCATTACTTGCTGAAAACGGAAGGCTATCCGAAGGTCATCTCCGTCATCGAAAGCGTCATCGAAGACATACGGGCGTCGAGGCAATGGAGCGAACTGGTCGCCGGCGTCAACGAGCAGATGGAGGCGGCCAACCAAGTGCTCCAGAAGGAGTACCTGCTCCAATTGCTGAACGGCGAACCTTCGGCGGATCGAAGCGAACAATTCGGACAGCTGAAGCTGACCCTGGATCCGGCCTTGCCCGTGCTTCTTCTGGTCGGCAAGATTCCGACGCCTCCGGACGGAGTTTCGACGTACACGGAGAGGTCAAGGCTCGGCTACTCGGTTCAGCTCATCGCCGAACGCCACCTCTCGCCCGCGACGAGAGTCAAATGCGCGATCGACGACCGCAACCGGCTCGTCTGCTTCCTGCAGCCTCTCGCTTCGGCCGTCGAACCCGTCGAGTCCGTCGAATCCGCCGAATCTTCGGAACCGGACGACAACCCGTACGAGAGGGTATCGCTGTTCGCGTCGGGCATGCTGGACGTCATCCAACAAGCGATCGAGTTGACCGTCCGGGTCGCGGTCTCTTTCGCCATCAGCGAACGGCACGTACCGTGGGAGGAGGCCGGAAGAACGTGCGCCCGGCTGCGGTACGCGCTGGATTACCGTTCCTCCATCGATTCCGAGACGATCGTGACGGTCGGCGAGAACGCCGACGGCGACGAACGCGAAGCGGACGATCCGTCGGCCGACGAAGCGGTTCGGCTTGTCCTGAACAAAATCGGCATGATGGACGCCTACCTGGAGGAAGGGCGGACGGACGACCTGCTCGCCTTGCTCGCGCAGGCGAAATCCGTCCTCTCCCGGTTGCCGCCTGACGATGCGGGGGTAGGCATGGAAATCTATTACCGGATCGCGGTGTCCCTGCTTGCTTACATGAATCGCACCGGAATCGCCGGACGCCTCGGAGACGAGTTCGGCTTGTCCAAGCTGCTGCGGGTGGACCGGCCGGAATCCTTGCCGTTCGCCATCGATTATGCGGCGAAGCTGATCCCCGCGCTGCTCGAGCGGAGGCAGAACGAACGGGACCTGCGAGCGTCCCGGGTCATCGACCGGATCAAGGCCTACATCGCGGACAACCTGGCGGGCGACGTCTCCCTGACGCGCCTGGCGGACATCGTCTATTTCAACCCCGCCTACCTGTCCCGGCTGTTCAAGAAGACGACGGGAATGACGATCGTCGATTACGTCCACGAACGCCGCATGAAGGAAGCGGTGTCGCTGCTGGAAAGCAGCGACATGAAAATCCAGGACATCTCGGAGGCCGTAGGGTTCACCACCGCCACGAACTTCGCGAGATTTTTCCGCAAATACGCCGGATCGACCCCTTACGAGTACCGCGACCTCGTTCGCGCGAAAAAGTCAAAAATGGAATAGTCCGACCCTTCCAAGGTACGTTTTTGAATATTGTGGGCGCCCGAAAGGGTGCCTTATGCTTAATGCAGAGGCAGCGCGCGCCTACTTGTTATCGGTTACGGGGGACAGAGAATGACTAACGTTTCTGCCAAGAAAAAAATGACGACGCTTGCAAGTCTCGCTTTCTCTATATCGCTCGTTTTTGTATCCGCTTGCAGCGGCAATAACGGCAATGGAGGCGCATCGGAAGCCGGGCCTTCCGCCGTCCCGTCCGCCTCGCCTTCCGCTTCTTCCGAAGCGGTGCAGGCCGCGGACCCGTTCGAGAAGTACGATCCGCCGATCGAGGTGAAGACCGTGCGAAGCACGAGCGCTCGCTTCAAGTTCCTGGACGGGGAATCGCTCGACAATAACGCCTGGTCGAGAGCCTACGAGAACGAGCTCGGCATCAAGGTCAAGAACGTCTGGACGATCGACGAGGCCCAATATCAGAACAAGATGAACGTGACGATCGCCTCCGGCGACTTGCCCGACCTGATGTTCGTCTCGCCGACGCAATTCCAGCAATTGCTCGAGAGCGACCAGATCGAGGATCTGTCGGCCGCTTACGACAAGTACGCGTCGCCGTTCCTGAAGAGAATCATGGAGCAGGACGCGAACGGACTCATGAAAAAAGCGGCGACCGTGGACGGCAAGCTGATGGGCATCACCGGCTTCGGCAGCATCGAGCAAGGAACGGCGGTCATCTGGCTGCGGACGGATTGGCTGAAGCAGGCGAACCTGCCCGAGCCGACGACGTTCGGTGACGTCCTCAAGATCGCCGAAGCCTTCGCTCAAAACCATCCCGGAGCTTACGGCATCGGCTTGAACAAGGATCTGTTCGGCGGACTGGCGACGATCGAAGGCATCGCCAACGCTTACCACGCTTACCCGAAAATCTGGGTGAAGGATGATTCCGGCAAGCTGGTTTACGGCAGCGTTCAGCCGGAAATGAAACAAACGCTCGCTACCCTTCAGGACATGTACAAACGCGGCCTCATCGACAAGGAGTTCGGCGTCAAGGACGGCAACAAGATCGCCGAGGACATCATGAACAACAAGATCGGCCTGCTCTACGGGCAGTTCTGGCACCCGCTCTGGCCGTTGCAGGAGGCCATGAACATGAACGCGGCGAGCGGCATGCAGTGGAAGCCGTATCCCGTGCTGTCCGCGGACGACCGGCCCGCGTCGCCGTCCACCACTATTCCGGTTAGCGGGTATTACGTCGTTCGGAAGGGCTTCGAGCACCCGGAGGCCGTCGTCAAGCTGGCGAACCTGCAGCTGAAAAACGCTTGGAGCGAGGAAGCGCAAGCGGAAATCTACAATACGGACAAAGACCAGACTCCGTTTTACTTGTACCCGACCGTCAGCATGGAGCCGCCGAGCAAAAACCTGGAGGCCGGAATCGCGGTGACGGAAGCGTACCGATCGAAAGACTTCTCCAAGCTGAACGAGGAACAGAAAGGCTATTACGACAACGTCGCGGCCTATCTGGACAACCAGGACATCAAGAGCTTCGGCAACGCCCTGATCTTCGGGCCGGGCGGCTCCGAGATGGAAGTGCTGAAGAAATACGTCGAAGGCAACCTGATGAAGATCGGCGAATTTTACGGCGCGCCGGTGCCGACCCAGCAGATGAAGCAGGCGACGCTCGACAAGCTCGAGCTGGAGACGTTCACCAAGATCATCGTCGGCGAAAGCTCCGTGGACGAATTCGACAGCTTCGTGGAGAAGTGGAACAAACTGGGCGGAGAGCAGATTACGAACGAGATCAACGAGTGGAAGGCCGCTCATTAACCAAACCTTGACCAGAAGGGGGAAGCCGGCAAGCCGCGGCGCTCCCCCTTCTCGTTAACGGGCATGGCAAGGAGGAATACGACATGAAAAGCTCATGGCGCCGGGAGCTGCCCTTCCACATCATGGTCTGGCCCGGCTTGCTGGCGGTTCTGATCTTCAGTTACGTGCCCATGGCGGGCATCGTCATCGCGTTCGAGAAATTTATTCCGTCCAAGGGGATCTTCCAGTCTCCCTGGATCGGATTCGATAATTTCCGGTTTCTGTTCGAGCAGCCGGACTTCGCCCAGATTATCCGCAACACGGTCGTCATCGCCGTCGCGAAGATCGTGGCCGGGCTCGTCGCCTCGATCGGCTTCGCTCTGCTGCTGAACGAGTTGGGCAAAGCTTTCTTCAAGAGAACGATCCAGACGCTCGTCTATTTGCCCCATTTTCTGTCGTGGATCATTCTGGGGGGCATTCTGATCGATATTTTATCCCCGTCGGAAGGGATCGTCAGTTGGGCGCTCGGCTTGATCGGCATCGACGCCCCTTTCTTCCTGGGCAGCTCCTCGTGGTTTCCCTTCACGCTGGTCGTGTCCGACGTCTGGAAGGAGTTCGGCTTCGGCGCGATCGTCTATTTGGCGGCGCTGACCTCCATCGATCCGACCCACTACGAGGCGGCGGTCATCGACGGCGCCGACCGCTGGCGCCAGACCTGGCACGTCACCCTTCCGGGAATCGCTCCGATCGTCGTGCTGATGGTGACCTTGAGCCTGGGCAACGTTCTGAACGCGGGGTTCGACCAAGTGTTCATCCTGCTCAGCCCGACCGTCATGGACACCGGGGACATTATCGACACCTGGGTGTACCGGATGGGGCTCGTCAACGCGCAATACGGGCTCGCGACCGCGGTCGGCTTGTTCAAATCGGTCATCTCCAGCATTCTGATCGTCGCTTCGTTCGTCTTGGCGTCGAAATTCGCCAATTACCGGGTTTTCTGAGGGGGGGAAGAAAATGAAGCGCTTATCGTTGGGAAGGAAGCTTTTTTTGACCGCGGACTATCTCTTCCTGACCGGACTGGCTATCCTGTGCCTGCTGCCGCTCGTCAACGTTCTGGCGATCTCGTTCAGCTCCAGCACGGCGGCGACGGCCAATCTCGTGAAGTTCTGGCCGATCGACTTCAATCTGAAGTCCTATACCTACGCCTTAAGCAAGCCCGAGTTCGCCGACGCCTATTGGGTGTCGTTCAAGCGGATCCTGATCGGAACTCCGGTCAATATCGTTCTGACGCTGCTCGTCGCGTACCCGCTGTCCAAGGACGACCGGCTGTTCCGGTGGCGCAAATACTATTCGTGGGCGTTTATCTTCACGATGCTGTTCAGCGGCGGACTCATTCCTTGGTACATGACCATCAAGACGCTGGGGCTCATCGATACGTTCTGGGCGCTCGTCCTGCCGGGGGCGGTGCCCGTGTTCAGCGTCATTCTGCTCCTGAACTTCTTCCGGGGCATCCCGAAGGAGATCGAGGAAGCGGCGCTGATCGACGGCTGCAGCCATTGGCGGATTCTGTGGCGAATCTTCCTGCCCCTATCCGCTCCGGCCGTTGCCACGATTACGCTGTTCGCCCTCGTCGGGCATTGGAATTCCTGGTTCGACGGCCTCATTCTCATGAACAAGACCGAGCATTATCCTCTGCAAAGCTATTTGCAGACGCTGGTCATCAGCTTCGATCTGAAAATCATGAACGTCAAGGAAGCGGAGCTGCTGTCGCAGATCAACAACCGGACGCTGAAGGCTTCGCAGATCTTCCTCGCGGCGCTTCCGATTATGCTGACGTATCCGTTCTTGCAGAAGTATTTCATGAAAGGGATCGTCATGGGCAGCGTGAAGGGGTGATCGGACGCCGGAAGCTTCCCGCGCGAGCCGGAAATGCCGAAGAACTGTCCCATAAGCGACTTTTATGGGGCAGTTCTTCCTTTTTCGCTCGAATAAATTATTAGCGGGGATGTATCTTCTCTTTTTCATCGAGCTTAACTCCCGAGCGCCTCTATTTCGGAAGAAGGGACGCATACTGCTTGCGCATCGCGTGCAGCCGTCCGAGCTTATCCATCGCCTCTTCTCCCCGCCTGCCGGCGAGCGAGACGGACAAGCTCTCCACGACGGTCAACGGCGCGACGAGGGAATGGAACTCGTCCGCGTCGCCGCGTTCGACCTGCAAGACGATATCGCTGGCGTCGATCATATCGGAGAGCTGGAGATCGGTGACGAGCACCGTTTGATATCCGGACTGGGCGGCCTGCTCCAGAATGACGGTTGCCTCCGGAGATTTGCCGACGAATCCGAAGAACAGAACGACGTCTTCCGGCCCGGCATGCACGAGGCTCTCCAGCAGCTCGTGTCCGCTCTGCGCCATGATGCGGACGTTGATCCCGATCCGGTTAAGCCGGAAACGCAGCAAGTCCGACAAGCAGGAAGACGAACCCGGAGCGTGGACGTATATCTGCGCGGCGTCGTTCAAGGCGTCTACCGCCCGCTCGAACTCCTCGCGGGAGATGCGCTTGGAGGTTGTCTCCAGATTGCCCGCCGCCGAGGCGATCATCCGCGAGACGACCTCTCGCTCGGTCTTCTCCAGCACGTGCTTCATTTTGCTCGCCGGACTCGCTTGTTGGGACTGCTGCAAATATTTCTTGAACGATTTCAGGTTGTCGTAACCGATCGTTTTCCAGAAACGCGAGACGGTCGCGATGCTGACGCCCGCTTTGGCCGCGATGACCTCCTCGGTATAGAAAGGAATTCTGTCGGTCGACTTGGCGATGAAATCGGCGATTTTACGTTGGCTCTTGGACAATCGATCGAATGGAATGCGGATCTCCGGCTTGACCATGGCTTCCTCCCGGCAGGCTTTAAGTCGTGACGACTGCGTTATCGACATCCCTATTGTACTTGCTCAGGCTTCCTTTTCCAATCTCGATCCGGAGAGGGATGCGGCGTTAGCGCCCAGCTGCTTCAGCAGCTTCTTCGCCAAGCCGGCCGCCTTGACTTTCGTCTCCAAGCACGGGGATTGCTCGATCCCGTAACGTCCTTCCTTCAGGCAGGCGGACAGTTCGGCTACGGTCTCGCAGGGAACCTCCAGCCGGTTGGCTACGCATCCGAACTGCAGCGGATGGTGCGTGTCGCTGCCCGCGACGACCGGCAATCCGAGCCCGCGAGCGAGTTCCTCCAATCGGCTCCTGTTGTCCCGG
>Ga0065721_10006314_pt1 | contig 11277 bp, 7 predicted proteins | sample Mesricmetagenome_FD_59108 | JGI IMG/M metagenome (GOLD analysis project Ga0065721, IMG submission 59108) | Mesophilic microbial community from rice straw/compost enrichment Sample: eDNA_1 v2 (version 2) | ecosystem: Engineered > Solid waste > Grass > Composting > Bioreactor | place: USA: Davis...
CTGGGCGTGGTCGAGAAGGTTGTTGAACTGCTCACCACCCGTGCTCATCTGCAGCCGGTTGATGCATCCAAAGCCGCGATTGTCGGTGAGTACGAGCGTGATTTTGATGTCCATCATCACGGCGGTCGCCAGTTCAGAGTTCGCCATCATGTAGGACCCATCGCCGATCATGCAGATCACATCGCGATCCGGTTCCGCCATCTTTACCCCGATTGCCCCGGCGATCTCGTAGCCCATGCAGGAGTAGCCATATTCCATGTGATAGGACATCGGCCGGCCGGCTTTCCAGAGCTTGTGCAGTTCTCCCGGCATGGTGCCGGCGGCGCACATCACCACGGTATCTGGACCTGCCGAACGCTGTACTGCGCCGATAACCTGCATATCGGTCGGCAGCGCGTTTTCCTCCGGCTCCGGCGCGTCGGTGACCCTGTCCGCTGCCGAGAACCAGTCCGATTTGAGCGCAGGATCGGGTGCGGCGAAGCGAGCGTCACCGAGAGCCTCCGCAAGGGCAGAAAGCCCCACCGCGGCGTCTGCGCACAAGGGCTCGGCACCGTGCTTTGCCGCATCATAGGCCTGGACGTTGAGGCTGATCAGCGTGCGGTCGGGATTGTTAAAGAGGGCCCAGGAGCCGGTGGTGAAGTCCTGGAAACGCGTCCCGATGCCCAGAACGACGTCAGCATCAGCGCAGACGGCGTTCGCGCTGGATGCGCCGGTCACGCCGACGGGGCCGAAGTTGAGCCGGTGGTCCCAGGGAAGTGAGGACTTGCCCGCCTGCGTCTCCACGACCGGAATGGCGAAGCGTTCGGCAAACGCCTGCAGGTCGGCATGTGCCTGTCCGTAGTGCACGCCGCCGCCTGCAATGATGACCGGGTTTCTGGCCGTCCTGAGGATGTCGGCAACCTTCCGGACTTCGACAGGATCCGGCTGAGGGCGCCGGATGCGCCATGTCTTGTGCGCGAAAAAGTCCTCGGGCCAGTCGTATGCCTCGGCCTGCACGTCCTGACAAAAGGCCAGGGTGACCGGTCCGCAGTCGGCAGGATCCGTCATCGTCCGGAAGGCCCGGGGCAGGGCCGTCAGCAATTGCTCCGGCCGCATAATCCGGTCGAAGTAGCGGCTCACAGGGCGGAAGCAGTCATTGGCCGAGACGGTGCCGTCATCGAAATCCTCGACCTGCTGCAGAACGGGATCCGGTCCGCGTCCGGCAAAGACATCGCCTGGCATGAGAAGAACGGGAAGCCGATTGACATGCGCCAGTGCCGCCGCGGTCACCATGTTCGTGGCACCGGGGCCGATGGATGACGTAACCATCATCGCCCGACGTCGTCCAAGCTGCTTGGCGTAGGCGATTGCAGTATGCGCCATGGTCTGCTCGTTGTGGCCGCGCCAGGTCTGGAGGCGTTCGCGCTCACTGTGCAGCGCCTCGCCGATGCCGGCCACGTTGCCGTGTCCGAAGATGGCCCAGCAGCCGGCGATGAAGGGTTCGCCGTCCTCGTTCAGTTGGTTCGCGATGTAGCGGATGGCGGCCTGTGCCGCAGTCAGTCGGATCGTCTTCATGCTGTCTCTCCGGCGTATGTGGCGCCTGTTTCCTCTGCTGCGGCCCGGGCTTCGTCCCAGATCCGGCAGAGGCGGCCGTAGCGCTCCTGCATCATGGCAATTGCTTCGGCGTCGCTGATCTCGCCCTTCAGCCAGCGTCGCGCAGCATCGGCGAAGATCGTGCGCCCGACGGCAAAGCCCTTGACGAGGTCGAACTGTGCAGCCGCCCGGAAGCTTTGCTGCAGGTCCGCCTCCGGTGCATCAAGNCCCAGGATCACGATGCCGCGGACATGCGGGTCGTTTTCCTCGATAGCCTGGCAGGCCGCCTGCCATGCGGCGGGCGAATACATCGGCTCCAGCTTCCACCAATCAGGGTAAATCCCGATCTCATAGAAGCGACGGATGAGATCGGCGGTTGTCCGATCGTCTACCGGACCGGCCTTGGAGGGGATGATCTCCAGCAGGAACTCCAGGTCGTTGCGTCGGGCGGCGGCGAAGAGGCGAAGCAGCGTCTCCTCCTGCTCCTGGCGCAGTTCCGGGCTGTCGCTGGGATGGCAGAAGCACAGGACCTTCACCACGTGGTCCCTTGGCCAGTCGTCCAAGCCGCCGCAGTCCGGCCCGAGATCCGGTTCCAGCGCCAGCGGTCGGGATCCCGGCCACTCGGTCGGCCGGCCGACCCAGAGCCCGGTGCCGGTAGCTGCATGCAGCGCCTTGCGGCCTAGGCGGTCATCGCAAAGTATGCCGTAGCCGGGACGGCCCTCCCCAACCTTCAAGGTGGCCTGCAGGCAAAGCGTCTTGAACTGACCGATCCGGCTCGTTTCCGCCCCCGCCTCCTCCGCAAGCGTCTCAAGTTGCATGCGGTGGTCGAAGGCGAAAATCCGCATCTGCGCCCAGTCGCCCTTGCGGTTGGTGGACCAATGGACCTGCTCCAGTGCCGGATCGTTGCGCAGGTCCGGGCGCTTGACGCCTCGTTTCAGGAAGAACTGCAGTTCCTCCCATGAGGGATAGGCGGGCGTGCAGCCATGGCGGGAAACGGCAAACGCGCCGCAGGCATTGGCGTAAGTCAGCGCCGTCTCCCAGCTTGCGTCTCCCAACCAGCCGCGCAGCAGGCCGGACATGAAGCCATCGCCTGCGCCCAGCACGTTGAAGACTTCGATCGGGAAGCCTGGCCCCGAGCGGCCCTCGTTCAGCGTGTCGGCGATCTCGCGCTCGAACGCGACGGCGCCCATAGGCCCGCGCTTGCAGACCAGGGTGGCGGACGAGACCTTGCGCACGTTGCGCAGCGCTTCGATGGTATCGGTCGAGCCTCCGGCGATGTGAAACTCCTCCTCGGTCCCGACGATAAGGTCGAAGAGGTGGAGCGTAGATTGCAGTTTTGCGGTCACCGCCCCGGATTCGATGAACCGGCTCTCGCCCGCCCCATGGCCGGCGAGGCCCCAGAGGTTGGGGCGGTAGTCGATGTCGAGCGCCGTTCTGGCGCCATGCTTGCGGGCGAGGTCGAGGGCCTTCAGGACCGCGGCTTCCGTGCGCGGATGGGAGAGGTGCGTTCCGGTGGCGCAGACACAAGCCGCAGAGCCTATGAAGTCCTCGTCAATGTCATCCTCGCAGAGCGCCATGTCGGCGCAGTTCTCACGGTAGAAGATCAGCGGGAAACTGTGCTCGTCCCGGATACCCAGAAGCACCAGTGCCGTCAGCCGCTCGGGATCGGTCTTCACCCCCGTCACGTCGACGCCCTCCGCGACCAGCTGTTCGCGGATGAAACGCCCCATGTGCTCGTCGCCGACCCGGGTGATCACCGCCGACTTCAGGCCCAGCCGCGCCGAGCCCGCAGCGATGTTGGTGGGGCTGCCCCCGATATACTTGGAGAAGGAGCGCATGTCCTCAAGCCGCCCTCCGACCTGATCGCCGTAGAGATCGACCGATGAGCGACCTATGGTGATGAGGTCGAGCGGCTTCGTGCTTTGCTTCCGCATGACGTCGGTGTCTCCCTAGGTTCTCATTGCATGTGTCGGCGCCGCTCGGCGATCGCCACCGGCAAGGCGGAAACGATCGCCATGGATGCGGCGATCGAGCGGAAGCCCGCATAGTCGTTCTCTGCGATCTCGAGCCAGACCTTGGACAATGGAGCGAGAGGCGAGAGCGGAGAGTCCGTCAGCGATACGATCGGCACACCACGGTCGTGCAGGCGCGCTGCCAGGTCCACGGTGTCCGAGGCATAGGGCGCGAAGGAGCAGATGAAGGCCGTATCGTCGGCCTGCGCCATGTCGGCTATCTCCTCATCTATCCCGTTCGTGGAGCCGACCATGATGGCGCGGATGCCAAGCTTGCCGAACGCATAGGCAAGATGTGCGGCGAGCGGATAGGAGCGCCGACGGGCGATGAGATAGATGGTGCGAGCGCGTGCCAGCACCGTCACGACCTTGGCGAATTCCGCATCCGTCACCTGCGCGGAGAGCTTGTCCACGGAGTTTCGCGCCGCATCGATGAAGCCATGCATGACCGTGCCGTCGAACGTCCCGGGGGAGGCCTTTGCTTCAAGCCGGCTGAGGCGCTCTTCGTAGCTGGATGCGCGCTCCATCAGCCGCTCGCGGAAGACCTGCTGCAGGTCGGAGAAGCCTTCGTACCCGAGATGGTGTGCAAGCCGGACCAGCGTCGATGGTTGTACCTGCGCCGCCTTGGCAATGGAGGCTGTCGTGCCCAGCGCAATCTCGTCGGGATTGGCCAGGACATAGCCTGCCGCTTCCGCCAGGCGTTTGGGCAAGGTGTCCTGCGCACCGACGATGCGGCTGCGCAGGATCTCAAAACTGTTCTTGGCCTTGACCATAACATCCTCAGAGCACGACCACGACGCCCTGCTTTGCCGAACGCAGAGCCGCATCCGCGAGTTTGAGGGCGCGCAGGCCATCTTCGCCGCTCGGGGAGGGGGACGCCCCGTCCTTGAGTACGGAAACGAAGGCGGCAATCTCCGCCGCGTAGGCCTCCACATAGCGGGTCATGAAGAAGTCGTGCAGGGGAGGTCGGGTGAAGCCGTCGCCGGCCGCGAGTTCGATCGTCACGGGGCGCTGGTTCTCGACAGAGACGGCGCCCTTCGAGCCGTGCACCTCCACCCGCTGGTCATAGCCGTAGGTGGCGCGTCGCGAGTTCGAAATCGTGCAGTGCTTGCCCGACGCCGTGGTCAGAGTGACGGAGGCGCTGTCGTAATCGACGCCTTCGATCGTCTTGTCGGTCAGGACCGAGCCGGTGGCGTAGACGGTCGCGGGTTCCTCGCCCAGGAGGAAGCGGGCCATGTCGAAGTCGTGGATGGTCATGTCGCGAAAGATGCCGCCGGAGGTCTTGATGTAGTCCATCGGCGGGGCGCCCGGGTCACGCGAGACGATCTGGATCATCTCGACTTCACCAATGCGTCCATCGGAGATGGCCTTCTTGACCGCCGCGAAGTGCGGATCGTAGCGGCGCTGGAAGCCGAGCATGAGCTTTGCGCCGGTGTCGCGAACGACCTTGAGGCAAGATTCGGCACGGGCGACATCGAGGTCTACCGGCTTTTCGCAGAAGATCGCCTTTCCGGCGCGTGCGAACATCTCGATCAGGTCTGCATGGGTGTTCGTCGGCGTGCAGATGATCACCGCATCCACCGTCGGATCGGCGGCGATCTCGTCGATCGTCGAAACTCGGCAGCTATATTGCTCGGCTATCGCCCTGGCTGCGTCCGCGACGGGATCGGCAACGAAGGCGAGTTCTGCATCTGGATTGCCGGCAATGGCCCGCGCATGCACCTTGCCGATGCGACCAGCGCCGAGTAGCGCGAACTTGAGTGTCATGTTGTCCTCTTGTTGGAAGGCCGCGAGCGGATGGCGCCGCCGTGTTGCCGAATTCGATGTGGCCGGCTTCCGGTGGAAGCGCTAGTCCCTTGCTTCATACGAATGGAATGAATATTCCACTATGGGCCGGAGTCAACCCATCTCTTCCAGCGTGGGGGAGCACACAGCGGGTCTAGCGTGACCGTTCATGCTCGAGGAGCTCGAGAGCACGTCGTGACGGCGCGTCGCGGCAGCGCCTGCCGCTTCTTATTTCTGCTTGACCCCCAGCCACTCATTCAGCTCGGCTTCGGCGCGTTCCAGCGCGCTGTAGTTGATCAGCTTGCGCAGCAAGGCGACGGCGACGGCCCGGCCGCGAAGGTTATAGCGACCCTCTTCCACGTCTTCGCCGACGCGTTGATAGACATTGAGCTTCTCGTAGAGCTGTTGCAGCCGATTCTGCACGCTTCTGAGGGACAGATTGTGACGGCGGGCAATCATGCGGTCCGTCAAGCCGAGTGCTATGTCGATCAGGATCTCGTATTCGACATCGGTAAAGCCGTTGACGTGGCCAAGGCTCTTCTGCTGCATGCCGCGGACTTCCCGGTCGATGACACATTGCGCCTCCATAAAGATACTGCGGAGCGCGAGCTTGAGCCGGTCATCGGAAGCCGACTTCAAGACATAACCGTAGGCCGCACCTTCGGGCACGATGCGTGACACGCCTCGTACATAGGCTTCATCGGCATAGTTGGACCAGAAGAGGATGCGCGTATCCGGTCGCTCCTTCCAGATGGTCCGGGCAGCCTCGATGCCGTTGCGCTCCGACATCTGCAGGTCCATGACGATGTGCGCCGAGCGGTGCTGCCGTGCCAGACCTTCCCCGACCCTGCCGTTTTCGGCTTCCAGCACCAGATCACATTCGGGCAAGGCAGCGCGAACCGCGTCGTGCAGATACGAACGGTGAAGCGGATCGTCTTCGACGATGAGAACTTCCATCATGTCCTTCCTGTCGGTTGCTGCCTCGGGTGTCCCAGTGGAAGCCAGAGCTTCACCTGTGTACCGGGGCCATCCGGCCTGCAGCCGATCTCGAAACGGGCGCCGATAAGGCGGGCCCTGGTGCGCATGTTGTCGATGCCGTGACCGACCTGTTCCTGCGGATGTCCGATGCCGACGCCGTCGTCGTTCACGATCACCCAAAGGCCGCTACCAACCTTCTGCAGGTTCACGACGATCTCCGAGGGCTGGCCGTGGCGCACCGCGTTGTTGATCGCCTCCTGCACGATGCGGAACAGCGCCGTCGCGACGGTTTGGTCGAGGGTCGCGAGGCTTGTGCAACTGTCGTCGACAACCTGGCAGCGGATTTGCCCTCCCGTCTCCCGCACCGAGCGCTCGAGATGATTTTCTATGGCCTCGGTCACTCCGAAGAGTTGCAGCACCGACGGCTTGGCCTCTTCGATGATCTGGCGCAGGTCGTGCATACAGTGCTGCAGGCTTCGAAAAACCGGTTCCAGCGTCTCACCCGGCACGTCCGGCAGATGCGTCAGACGCTCCAGGCGTCTTGCGAGTCTTGTCAGGTCGGCAAGGGTCTGATCGTGAAGATCCATTCCGATCCTCTGGCGTTCCGCTTCGAGTGCTTCGGTGAGCTTGAGAGCTCCAAGACGAAGGCCCTCCTCCCGTGCACGCGCCTCCGTCTCGACGACGGCGGATCGCTTCGCCTGATCCGCTGCACGCAGGGCGAAGAAGTAGGGCGCCAGAAGGTCCGCGATCGAGCGGGCATTCTCTACATCTTCCATGGTGTAGTGGTTGAGCCGGTGGCTGGAGCAACTGAGCGCTCCGATGATGTCTCCCTGGACCCGCAAGGGAACGTGCAGCCGGCTGTGCAATGAAAGGGCGATGATTGGGCTGGAGAAGGCGCCATCGAAATGAAAGCGCGGGTCGGTGCAGGCGTCGCCGGAGAGAAGATGGTCGACTTCGCCGGAGAGCAGGCTGCGGATCGGGCTTCCGCTCAGCAGGGCCGGGGGATGCTGGCTCCAGGCTGTCTCGAGGCCGCTCTCGTAGGCGATATGGTACTTTCCGTCGATCATCTTGATACAGACGTCGAGATGGTCATGCGGAATGATGTGACCGATCTCGACCGCGACCGCCTGAATGATCGAGTTGAAATCGAGCTGTCCCGCCAGCAGCCGCGAGATACCAAGGTAGTGATCGAAGAGCGCGCTTCTCGTCGGGTTCAGCATTGGCGACGTCCTCCCCGTCGGCGTCGGCGCGGGCAAGGCGCCAGATTCATTAAGCGCCGTCCCGCGACGCTTGTCTTGCGGGATCCCGCATATTTAACGCGATCCTCCGCATCAAGCTTGCTCGGATACGCCTTTGCAAGGCCGATCTTCTCCTTCATTCTTTTCAAACTGACGCCTGGGCGCCAGTAGAAAGATCAGTCGACGGGGCCGTTGAGGAGCGGACCTGATATATGAGCCCGCGGGGCACAGGGAGGAAATCATGACCATCAGGAAGATGCTTCTGGCATCGATCGCGCTTGCGGTCGTAGCCGTACCGGTCTCCGCTTCGGCCGAGACCGCCGACAAGAAGATTGCGCTTTCCAACAACTACGCCGGCAACTCCTGGCGCCAGGCAATGTTGACGAGCTGGGACAAGATCACCAAGGAGGCCGTCAGCCAGGGCACTGTCGCCGCGGCGGATGCGTTCACCACAGCAGAAAACCAGGCGACGGAGCAGGCCGCGCAGATCCAGAACCTCATCCTTCAGGGATATGACGCGATCGTTCTGAATGCCGCATCTCCGACCGCCCTCAATGGCGCCGTCAAGGAAGCCTGCGACGCAGGGATCATCGTGGTCTCGTTCGATGGCATTGTCACCGAGCCGTGTGCATGGCGCATCGCGGTGGACTTCAAGGCGATGGGCGAAAGCCAGATCGAGTACCTCGCCAAGAAGATGCCCGGCGGCGGAAACCTCCTCGAGATCCGCGGCCTCGCCGGCGTCTCCGTGGATGACGAGATTCACGCAGGCATTCAGGCGGGTGTCGAGAAGAACCCGCAATTCAAGGTCGCGGGCTCCGTCAATGGCGACTGGGCGCAGGACGTGGCCCAGCGTGCAGTCGCCGGCATCCTGCCGAGCCTGCCGGAGATTGCCGCAGTCGTGACCCAGGGTGGTGACGGCTATGGTGCCGCGCAGGCCTTTGCCGCAGCCAACCGCCCGATACCGACCATCATCATGGGCAACCGCGAGGACGAGTTGCGCTGGTGGAAGGAGCAGAAGGACGCGAACGGCTACGAGACGATGTCCGTGTCGATCGCACCCGGCGTTTCCACGCTGGCTTTCTGGGTCGCGCAGCAGATCCTCGATGGCAAGGACGTGAAGAAGGATCTCGTGGTGCCATTCCTGCGGATCGACCAGGACAATCTCGAGGAGAACCTCGAGAACACCGAGAAGGGCGGCGTCGCGAACGTCGAGTACTCGCTGGAAGATGCGCAGAAGGTAATCAGCGCAGAGATGTAGGAGCGGAGCTCCTCCTCCCGGACCGGATGCGGCTGATCATCAGCCGCATCCGGTACTTGTGTCGCGAACGGCTGGCAAGACAGCATCTCCATGGATAACGCAGTGCTCAATCAAGAGGTCGTAGCTGTTCGCGGGGTCAAGGTGGCCTTCGGTGCGGTGAAGGCGCTGGACGGTGCCGACCTGGTCATCCGAAGCGGAGAGTGCGTCGGACTGGTGGGTCACAACGGGGCGGGCAAGTCCACCATCGTCAACGTGATCAATGGCGCGCTCTCGCCTCAGCAGGGGACCTTGGCCTATGGCGGAGACACAGCTTCTCCGGGTATCGCCCGTGCACGGGCGAATGGCGTGCGGTGCGTTTTCCAGGAGCTGTCGTTGTGCCCCAACCTGACGATCGCCGAGAATGCGCGGATCATGCACGGTGACCTGGGAGGCGGTCGCTGGCGAAGACGCGGCATCGATCTCGTCAGCAAGCAATTGTCCGATATCTTCCCCGACCACCGCATTGACTGTGCCAGCGTTGTCGAGGACCTCAGCATCGCGGAGAGGCAGATGGTCGAGATCGCGATCAATTTCGCTGCCGTCTCTGCAGCGCCAAGGCTCGTCATCCTGGATGAACCTACGTCGTCGCTCGATGCTGCTCTTGCCGGGCAGCTCATGGCCTATGTGCGGAGGTTCGTCGGCTCAGGGGGCTCCGTGCTGCTGATCTCACACATCCTAGGTGAAATTCTCTCAACCTCCGACCGGATCGTCGTGATGAAGGACGGCAAAGTGGTCGCCGACAGGGCTGCCCGGGAGTTCGATACGCGACGTCTCGTCGAAACCATGGGGAGCGTCGTGCGGGAGCGCGCCGAAAGGCGCGTCTTCGGTCGCGAACGGCGAACACCGATCCTGTCCGTTCCTGCGGCGTCTGCCTCCGACACGCGCTTTGAGGCATTCGAGGGCGAGATCATCGGTCTTGCTGGCCTGGGTGGGCACGGACAGACCGAGGCACTCCTCGATCTCTATCTGTCGGCGAACAGCAACTGGCTGCCAGTGCGCGAGCCGAAGATGGCTTTCGTGGCAGGAGACCGCGGATTGAACGGTACGTTCCCGCTCTGGAGCATATTGAAGAACCTCAGCATTTCCTCCCTGAAGACGCTCTCGTCGCGCAATCTGATCGACGCTGAACAGGAAGATCGGGTCAGCGAAGGCTGGAAGAAGCGGATCGAGATACGAACCCCGAACATGCACAATCCAATCCTGTCTCTGTCGGGCGGAAACCAGCAGAAGGTCCTCTTTGCCCGCGCCCTTGCAACCTCTGCCAAGGTGGTTCTCATGGACGATCCGATGCGGGGCGTGGACATTGGAACCAAGCAGGAGGTTTACGACATTCTGCGCGCGGAGGCCGAGAACGGCCGGACCTTTATCTGGTACTCCACCGAAATGGACGAGATCTGCCTCTGTGATCGCGTCTATGTTTTCCGTGACGGGGCGATTGCGGCCCATCTCACTGGTGAAGACGTCAGCGAGGAGAACGTGCTGGCAGCCTCCTTCGCAGGAGGTGAAGCGGCATGAAGCTCTCTTCGGGCGCCATAAGGACGATACTGCCGGCGGTCTCGCTGGCCGTGCTTCTTGCCGCGGTCTTCTACATGCAGCCGCGGGCCATGAGCTATACGGGCCTGAACCTCCTGTTCAACCTGGCAGTACCCATCGCGCTCGCGACCGTGGCTCAGATGCTCGTCATGGCGGTCAACGATCTTGACCTCTCCATGGGAGCGTTCGTCAGCTTCTGCGCCTGCGTTACCGCCACCTTCCTGCAGGCCTCGCCTGCCATCGGGATACTGATCTTGGCCGGTGCCATTGCCGTCTACGCCGCGCTCGGCGTGGTCATTCACCTGCGGCAGCTACCTTCGATCGTTGTGACGCTGGGGATGAGCTTCGTGTGGGCAGGTCTCGCCGTCCTCATGCTGCCATCACCGGGCGGCGCGGCGCCGGATTGGGCCCGGGCGCTCATGACCGCGAAGCCGCCTTACGTTCCGATGGCGATCGTTGCCAGTCTCGTGATTGCCGTCCTGACGCATGTTCTCGTCATGCGCTCCACATTCGGCGTGTTGATCCGGGGCGTTGGGGGCAACATGCGCTCGGTGGAAAGGGCGGGGTGGTCGGTCATCGGCATCCGCGCGGGAGCCTATGCGCTTGCGGGCTTCTTCGCCATGCTGGCAGGGATCGCGCTCGTGGGGCTCACCACGTCCGCCGACGCGAACATTGCGCTTCGCTATACGCTGCTGTCCATTGCCGGGGTGATCCTCGGCGGCGGCGAATTTGTTGGCGGGCGCGTATCCCCGGTAGGCGCGGTGATCGGGGCTCTGACGCTCACGCTCGCCGGATCCTTCCTCTCCTTCATGCGCATCTCGCCTGACTGGCAGATCGGTGCGCAGGGAGCGATCCTTATCAT
>Ga0065721_10007718_pt1 | contig 11277 bp, 9 predicted proteins | sample Mesricmetagenome_FD_59108 | JGI IMG/M metagenome (GOLD analysis project Ga0065721, IMG submission 59108) | Mesophilic microbial community from rice straw/compost enrichment Sample: eDNA_1 v2 (version 2) | ecosystem: Engineered > Solid waste > Grass > Composting > Bioreactor | place: USA: Davis...
CCATTCGCGAGCGCTACACCGTTGACGCGGCCGCCGCTATCATGGGTGAGCCCGGCCGCTTCGGTCGACATGCGCAGCTCGAAGGTCGGATAAAGCTTCGCCTGCTCCGCAACGAAATCGAGAAAGTCCCACTGGGGCATCATCGCAACGAAGGGCGCAGCGACGGGCAGATGCTTCAGTGTCGCGATCGTGTAGCGCTGCCCGAGCAAATTGAGCGTCATCGTGTCGAGCTTCGCGTGCGGTTCCTCGAGCAGTTTTTGAAGCAGGCCGATCTCGTGAAACAGCTCGAGCGTCGAGGGATGGACCGTGTCGCCGCGAAAATCGCGGAGGAAATCGGCATGTTTTTCGAGCACTACCACCTGCACCCCGGCNCGCGCGAGGAGGAGCCCTGNAACCATGCCGGCCGGCCCCCCGCCCACGATGATGACAGGCGCGTTNGCGGTCAACGGNGGCTCCACCCNGGCGCCGGCGCCTTTTCCAGACGCGCTTCGGGAATGATCTCGCGCATGCGCGAACAGAAATGCTTGAGGCAGACCTCCTTCTCGCTGAGCGGCCCGACGCTGAAGCTTCGCGATTGCATNCCCTGCTGGACGCGCGTGATCAGGGCGGTGTCCTCGGCATTCACCTGACGGTTGATGCGCCAGTTGAGGTAGCGCGCNGCCTTCATCTCGCGGCGGTCGTCGGGGAGGACATAGCTGATTTCGCGTATCAGGCAGCGCGTCGGGCCGGTCGGCAGCCACTGCATGAAATCGACCTGGTCGGGATAGATATCGAACGCGACATTGGGCCAGAGCTTGAAATAGAGCCAGTGGCGCTGACGGTTCTCGGGAAGGTGGGGGACCGGGGGCAGCAGTTGCTGGTAGAGGCGCTCCGACCAGTTGGCCGAGGGGCGGTCGATCAGATCTCCCCACATGCGGTCGACGCGCTCCTCGGCCTCGACGCCGTAGCTTTTGCCGAACAGCCGGGTGAGACCGGGGTGCGCGACGGGGATGTGAAGGCCATCCGAATAATTGTCGCCGACATTCTTCCAATTCACCTCGCGCGGCCGGAGGGTGACGCGGCCGAGCGCACCAAGCTCCTCGAAACGATAGGCCTCGATCATCGCTTCATAGGGCGCCATCATCGACGCAACCGATGGGCCGCCGTCGTCGGCAAGACGCACGAACCAGAAGCCGCGCCATCGCTCCGCCTCGACGGGCGCAAGCCCGGCCTGTCCACGGTCAAGCGTGGGATAGCTCGCTGAATCGGGAACGCCGGTGAGCCGGCCGTCGAGTTCGTAGGTCCAGGCGTGATAGGGGCACACGAGCTTCTTCGCGCAGCCAGACGATCCGTCGACGAGGCGCGAGCCGCGGTGGCGGCAGACATTCGTGAAGGCGCGCACGATGCGGTCGGCGCCGCGGACGAGAATGACACTTTCTCCGATATAGTCGATGCTGTGCCAGTCGCCCGGATTCGGGATGTCGCTGTCATGGCAGACGACCTGCCAGCTGGGGCGGAAGATACGCTCCACCTCGAGCGAATAAAATTCGGGGTCGCTGTATGTCCATGCAGGGAGGGACCAGCCGTCCAGGGGGTCGAAGTTGGGGAATGTGCCGCGCAGCGTTGCCATGATCCGATCCTTGTTATACATACGTATAACAATATGCGACCCGCCCGCCAAGCCTTTACGCGCGAGAGCGCCGATGCCCGCAGAGGCGCGCTGATCGACGCAGCAGCGGCCTGCCTCGCCGAGCATGGGCTGGCTGGGACCAATGTCCGCGCCATCTGCGCGCGGGCGGGGGTGTCTCCGGGGTTGCTGCGCCATTATTTTGCCGGGATCGACGAGTTGATCGCCGCGACCTACCGGGCGACGAGCGATCGGATGGACGCGATTTTCGCGGCTGCGGTCGAGGCGGCGGGCAGTGACCCGCGCGCGCGCCTCACCGCCTATCTGACGGCAAGTTTCCGTCCGCCCGTGACCGACCCCGAACTATTGGGCGCGTGGACCGCTTTCTGGGCGCTGGCGCGGTCCGATGGACGGATGGCCGCGATTCACGCCGAAAGCTACGCCGGCTACCGTGCACGGCTCGGCGAGCTCCTGGCCGCGTGCGGTGCAGCCGAGCCCGGTCGGCTGGCTATCATGCTGACGGCAATGGTCGACGGATTATGGCTCGAACTGTCGCTCGACCCCGCAAGCTTCGGTGGCAAGGCGGCAGCACAGATGGTCGAGCGGGCGGTCGCCGCGCTTCTATGACGAGCCGCGGACGACGCGGGCGCGCTGCTCGGGGCGAGCCATGGAGAGGAGGATCGGGTCGGAGGCCTGCCGCGCCGCAAAATCGGCCTTGCCCGTCAGCCCCTGCCAGCCGATCCCGATCAGCGCCTGCGCGATGGCGCCGCCCAGCGTATCGCCGGGGCCGGGAAGGATCAGTACATCAGGCGCAAACTCCATGACCGCGACCTGCACCGAGCGCGCGAAGTCATAGGGGCAAAGGATCTGGTGGCCGAAGCTATAATCCCAGATTTCAGCCGGATTGCTGGAAAAGCGGCGCCAGACATGGCCGCGGCCGTCAATCATCGGCATCGCGGGCCCGCCGAACAGCGACGGCGGGAGTTCGGCCTTTGCCCTGGTTGAACTCCCCACCATCAGCGGCGTGTGAAAGGGACCGTGACCGGCGAGGCGCAGAGGATCGCGGCCCGGCGTGGGCGGCGCTTCGGCAGCAAGCGCGGCGAGCCCTTCCTCATTGCCCGCGAGCACAAGCATTCCGCCAAGGTCGATCGAGAGGCCGAGAGAATGGCCCGGACGCGCGCCGATGTCAGCGGCGCACGCGAGCAACGCTTCGCGCAGGCCCGGCACGGGACGCCAGTCCTCATCGACGACCTGAAGCAGCATCTGTCCGCCGGGGCCGTGCGACTGGCTGTTCACTCCCATGGCGTTGGCGATGCGAAAGCCGTCCTCGACCGACACCGCCCCCCCGATCGCGAGCGCACTGTACCAGCCCATCGAATTGCCGAGAGTGCCCACGATCTCGAAGGCGTCGCGATCGATGCTCAGATAGTCGAGGATCGTCGCGGTGTAGATCAGCGGGGCGGCGACATCGCCGCGCATGTGCACAGCCACGCTGAAACGCTCAGCGCCGTCGAGTTCGGTCACCGGTGGCTGGCCTCGGTCGCGGCGATGAGCGTCGAAGCGGGCGATGAGGTCGTCAAAGCGCGTGCCGTGGAGACGGGCTATGCTGCCAAGCTCACCCTTGCCGTATGTACCGCGGCCCGGGGCGATGATGAGGGCGGTTTTTCTTCTGTCAGCCATCGTGTCCTACTCGCGCTCGTACCGAGCTTGTCGAAGCAATTTCGCTTTTCACCCCGCCCACGGATTGAAGGTGCAGACGATCAATGCGCCAGCAATTCTTTCGCTGCCGCCACAATGCCGTCCCGGCTCGGCAGGGTCAGCGTAGCCGCCTTGCCGAGCGGAATGAAGCTGTCGTCGGCGGCGATGCGCCNNAGTTTCTTGCCGGGCGCGCGCTCGGTAAACAAGGCCATNAGCCCCTCGCTCTGCGATCCGGTGATGCGGCATTCGTCGACGATCAGGATGCGCTTTGCCTCCCCCACCGCGGCGAGGAGCTTGTCCTCGTCGACCGGGCCGAGCCAGCGCATATCGATGACACGCGCCTTCACGCCTTCCGCGGCGAGCAGCTTCTCGGCCTGGCGCGAGAGATAATAGCCGTTGCCATATGTGACGATTGCCAGCTCGGTCCCGTCACCGTGCACGCCGACATCGCCGAGAGCGATTGGCCTTCCCTCGCCCGGCGCCTCGTAGATGCTGGTCCAAAGACCATCCCCTTCCTCATGGAGATCGCGGGTCATGTAGAGCGCGATCGGTTCGACAAAGACGACCACCCGCTGCTCCTCGCGCGCTAGCCGCACGCATTCGCGGAGCATATGCACCGCGTCGCGCCCGTTGGAGGGTACCGCAAGAATGATACCGGGAATGTCGCGAAAGACCGCAAGGCTGTTGTCGTTGTGGAAATGACCCCCAAAGCCCTTTTGATATCCGAGCCCCGCGATGCGGATGACCATCGGATTGGTGTACTGGCCATTCGAGAAGAAGCTCAAGGTCGCAGCCTCGCCGCGAATCTGGTCCTCGGCATTGTGGACATAGGCAAGGAACTGGATTTCGGGCATCGGGATAAAACCGTTGTGCGCCATGCCGATCGCGAGGCCCAGTATTGCCTGCTCGTCGAGTAATGTATTGACGACGCGCGCGGACCCGAAGCGTTGATGGAGTTTGGCGGTGACATTGTAGACACCGCCCTTCGGCCCGACATCCTCCCCCGCGACGACAATCTCGGGATAGGCGAGCATCAGGTCTGCGAGCGCCCAGGAGAGGAGCCGGGCCATATGCATCGGCTTGTCCATCTGGCTCGCGTCGCTGCCGAACATCGCAGCGCGATCCTCCGCCGACGGGGTGTTCGCGCGCACCCTCTCCCGCTTCGGCGGAATCAGGCTGGCCATCACTCCGGCGGGTGTCGTGATCTTGGGCCGCCGGATCGCCGCTTCGGCCTGCCGCGCGAGCGTCGCGCCGATTTCTTCATAAGCGTCGGCGATCTCGGCGGGAGTCATCCAGCCCTGCTCGGTCATCAGCGCGGCACCNTTCAACAAGGGATCGCGCGCCTCATCGGCCTCGATCAGCGCCTTGGGCAGNTAGGCACCCTGCACGTCCGAGCCGGCGTGGCCGTATAGCCGCACNGTCGCCATGTGAAGGAACACGGGCTTGCGATAGCGCCGCGAATAGTCGGCGGCTTCGCATGCACCTGCATAGGCCGACACCAGATCGGTACCGTCACACCGGACATAATGGAGCCCCGCGCGGTGGCGGAATTGCGCCTCGATCCAGCCCGTGGGCGTGCGCGTCGAAATGCCGATGCCATTATCTTCGCACAGGAAAATGAGAGGCATCGGCGATCCCTGGAACGCTGCCCAGCCTGCCGTGTTGAAGGCGCCCTGCGCGGTCGAATGGTTCGCCGAGGCATCGCCAAAGCTCGCGAGCACCACCGCATCGTCAGGAAGGGGCAGGCCGGTCATTCCGAGCCGCCGCGCGATGCCGATCGAAAAGGCGGCGCCCACCGCCTTGGGCAGGTGCGAGGCGATCGTCGAAGTCTGCGGCGGGATGGCGAGCAGCTTTGACCCGATNACCTTGTGCCGACCNCCCGAGATGGGGTCCTCGCTCGATGCGGCGAAGCTCAGCAGCATGTCCCACGTNGGCGTGCCGCCGGGAAGCTGGCGCGCGCGGTGAAGCTGGAAAGCATTCGAGCGATAGTGAAGGAAGGCCATGTCGGTCANGCGCAGCGCCGCCGCCACCGCGGCGTTGCCCTCGTGCCCGGATGAACCGATCGTATAGAAACCCTCGCCGCGCGCCTGAAGATGGCGCGATAGCCGGTCCATCTGGCGGCTGGTCAACTGCGAGAGGAAAATGTCGATCGCCTCGGCGCGCGGCAGGCCCACGGCGGCAGGGTCGGGGCTCTCGTCGCGCCGCGGTAGCGCGCCGGCGGCGAGCGCCGCGAGAAATTTTTCATGTACCGCCTGTGCCGCGTCCACCGCCATCCTCCATCCACCGGCCGGGAAGTTGCATTTGCAACTATCCGGATCGTGCCGCGCGCTAAGACGGAGCAGTCCCTCGCGCAAGCATCTCTTGCCTTGTCGCGCGGCCTCGCGCTACCACTTGTCGCGTGAACATGCTGGGCGGGGCCAAACTTTCGACATGATGTCGCTGTGGATCGCGCAGGCATCGGCCGCGGCCGGAGAGCCCGGGCAGGGATGGTTGATCGATCCCGAACTCGTCGACCCGGGATACAGCCAGACCATGGCGGGGGGCGATATCCAGACGCGCTTTCCTGTTGCCCCGCCGCCGCCCGAAACCCCCGAGTGGCTCAAGACCCTGTTCGAGGCGATCGGCGAGTTTTTCCGGTGGAGCGCACCCGCCCTCAAACCGATGCTCTGGATCGCGGCGATCCTGCTGGCGCTGTTCCTGCTCTATCATTTCGTCCCCGCCTTCGCGCGCTGGGTCGACAATCTTCCCTTGAGGCGGGAGCGGCGATCCGAGGCCGAGGATGAGACAGTGGGGCACGCCGAAGCGGGGGCAGCGCGCGCGCTCCTCGCCGAGGCGGACGCACTCGCCGCCGCAGGGCGCTTCGATGAGGCGGTGCATCTGCTGCTCTATCGAAGCGTCGAGGATATTGAGGGGCGGCGGCCGGGACTCGTCCGGCCCGCATTGACGTCGCGCGCGCTTGCCGAGGCGCGCGATCTGCCCACGGTCGCGCGCAGCGCCTTCAGTCGGATTGCGCGCGCGGTGGAGATCAGCCTGTTCGGCGGGCGCTCGATCGACTCGGACGCTTGGGCAGCGTGCCGGTCGGCTTATGCCGAGTTGACGGTTGCGCGAAACTGGGCCCGCGCGTGACGGGCGCGGCGAGCGATAGCAGCTTCAATCCGAGGCTGATCGGCGGGGTCGTCGCGGTCGGCGTCGCCGCCTTTATTGCGCTGTGGGCTCTGGTTGCGCTCGGCCCGCAGCTGTCGGGCGGGAAGGACGGTGGCGGGCACGCGTTGTCGAACGGCGCGCCAGGCTATGCCGCAATGATCGATCTGCTCGAGCGCGCAGGCGCCGAAGTCGAGGTAAGGCGGCGGGTCGAACCCTATCGCTACGACGATTATGCCCAGCTCGCCGTTCTGACCCCGACCCACGAGACGCGGCCCGGCGCGATGCAGGAGATACTGGCGGCGCAGGGCGGCGCGCCGACGCTGATCGTCCTGCCAAAATGGCAGGTTCTCCCGGTGCCGGGCGAAAGTAANAAGCCGGGCTGGTCCGGCCCCGGCATTCGCGCACCGGCACCGACCCGGCTCCTGCCCGCCGACTGGTTCGGCGAGGTTGATGTGGAGANCGAAGCGGCGAAGAGCGCCCGCGGTCGCGGCATTCTCGCAGGGCNTGGGATCGACATTCCACTTCCCGAGGATGTCCAGACACTTTCGGGGCCGGACCTTGAAACGCTGATCGAGGCGCCGGGCGGCGGCGCGGTGCTGGCTCGAACAAAAAACCGCGACATCTACATTCTCGCCGACCCCGACCTTATCGACAATCTGGCCTTTGCATCGCGCGACACGGCGCGCGCGGGCGCGATGCTCCTCGATGCGATCAGCGAGGACGCCGACGCCGACGGCATCGCCTTCGACGTGACGCTGAACGGGTTCGGCAGCCAAAGATCGCTGCTGCGCTTCGCCTTTGTTCCGCCTTTTATTGGCATCACTCTCTGCCTGATTGCCGCGGGATTGCTCGCGCTGTGGCAGGCCGCCATGCGCTTTGGCCCGGCCCTCAGGCCGGCTCGCGCTATCCCGGTTTCAAAGGCGGCACTGATCGCCAACAGCGCGGATCTCATAAAGCAGGCAGGGCGCGAGCTCGACAGTGCAGGCGCTTATGTGGTGAACCAGCGCACGGCAATTGCGCGGCGACTTCACGCGCCGGCCGGTCTTGATGCGAGCGCAACCGATGCGTGGATCGATCGCCGCCTGACCGCGCAAAACGAAGGCTTTTCAGCGCTCGCCCGGAGGCTGCCGCTCGCACGCAGCGCCCAGGAATTTCTCGCGGACGCGCAAGCGCTGCACGATATCAGGAAGGATTTATTGCGTGACGGCTAACAGCATCGAAGGCGTTGCAGCGCTCGGCGCCGCGATCGAGGGCGAGGTCGCAAAGGCGGTGTTCGGACAGGGGCCCCTGACCCGCATGGTGACGATTGCGCTGCTCGCTGGCGGCCACGTGCTCCTCGAGGGACCGCCGGGAACGGCCAAGACCTTGCTCGCGCAGGCATTTGCGCGCGCGGTCGGGCTCGAATTCGGGCGCATTCAGTTCACCCCCGACCTGATGCCCGGAGACATTCTGGGGTCCAACCTGTTCAATTTTCAGACGTCGAGCTTTACCTTGACCAAGGGCCCGATTTTCACCGAGCTCCTTCTCGCCGACGAGATCAACCGCACGCCGCCCAAAACACAGGCGGCACTGCTCGAGGCGATGCAGGAACGGCGCGTGACGATCAACGGCGAGCCCCATCCGATGAGCCCGCGCTTCACCGTGCTCGCAACGCAGAACCCGATCGAACAGCAGGGTGTCTACCCGCTGCCTGAGGCGCAACTCGATCGTTTCCTGTTCAAACTCGTCGTCGACTATCCCGGTGCCGACGAGGAACGGCGCATCGTCGCCGATCATGGCGGACGCTTCAAAAGCCCGGCGGTGGGCGATTTCGGCGTCACGCAGGTCGCCGACGCCAGAACAATCGCGGCGGCGATCGACACGATTGCGACGGTTCGCCTCGCTGACGAGATCATCGACTATATCGTCCGGCTCGTCCGCGCGACGCGCGAGAGCGCCGATCTTGAGTGCGGAGCGAGCCCGCGCGCCGCAACGCTGCTGGCGCGCGCGGCCTGCGCCGCGGCAGCACTCGACGGACGCGACTATGCGATCCCCGACGACGTCCAGCGTCTCGCCGCGGGCGTGCTCCGCCACCGCGTCATCCTGTCGCCGGCGGCCGAGATCGAAGGTCGCAGCGTCGAACAGGTCGTCGCGTCGCTGCTCGAACTGGAAGAGGTGCCCCGGTGATATACCCGACCCGCCGGGCCATTTATCTGCTGCTCGCGGGCGCGCCGACCGCGCTCGCGCTCGGGCTGATCCAGCCCGAGCTGTGGCTGGCCGCGCCAGGCTGGATCGCCTTCCTCCTCGCGTGCCTGTGTCTCGATACAATAGCTGGGCCGAGCCCGCGGCAGCTTGCGCTCGACGCGCGCTTTCCGCGCCAGATCGGCGTCGGCGAACCCTTCGATCTCTCGATCAACGCGAGGGGGCCGCGCGCGGCGCCGCGCCGCGCCGAAATCGCGCTGGCTGCCGACGAGCGAATCGCGCCGGGTGGCCGCATCGCAGATGAGGCACGCACCCCCGAGGGCGAAGGCGGCGATGCCCGGATGCTGACGCGTACTCTCACGCTCACGGCCACCCGGCGCGGACAGGCCGAGATCGCGGCCCTTTGGATCCGCTGGGCGGGCCCCCTCGGCCTTGTCTGGAAGCAGCGCCGCTTCGCAATAGGCCGCGCGATCGCTGTCGTCCCGAACTTGCGCGCGGTGAGCGAAGAAGGTCGGCGGCTTTTCCAGCGCAACAGCTGGTTCGGCCTGCGGCAGCAGCGACTGCGCGGCGAAGGCAGCGAGTTCGAGGCGCTTGCCGAATATCATCCGGGCATGGACCGCCGCGCGATCGACTGGAACGCCTCGGCGCGGCACGTCAAGCTGCTTGCCAAGGAATATCGGGTCGAGCGCGACAATCGCGTCGTGCTCGCGATCGACGCCGGACGCACGATGGCCGAACCCGTCGGCGGCATGCCGCGCGTCGACCGCGCCGTATCCGCAGCGCTGCTGCTTGCCTATGCCGGGCTCAAGCTTGGCGATCGGATCAGCCTCTTCTCCTTCGCCGCGCAGCCGCAGGCGCTGACCCCGGCCTATATGCATACGCGGGATTTCCCGGCGCTGCAGCGCGCCGCGAGCCGGATCGACTATGCGCATGTCGAAAGCAATTTCACGCTCGCGCTGACCGCGTTGTCCGCCGCACTCAACCGCCGTTCGCTGATCATCCTGTTCACTGAGTTCACCGACGCGACCAGCGCCGACCTGATGATACGCGCCGCGGGCCGGCTCGTGAAAACGCATCGGCTGCTTTGCGTGGTGATGCGCGACGAGGAGCTGGAAAGCGAAGAGCGTCGCCGGCCCGAATGTGCCGCCGACGTCACGCGCGCCAATGTCGCGGCAGCGTTGCTCCTGGACCGCCAGCTCGTCATTGCGCGGCTGCAGCGACTGGGCGTTGACGTGATCGAGGTGCCAGCAGACGCNATGGGAGCGAGCGTTGTTGAGGCCTATCTTGGCATCAAGCAGCAGGGCGGCCTTTGATGCGGCCCGCNATCTCAGGCTCGGCTCCCGCGACCCCGACCTTCTCGACCAGCCGCTTCAGGGCCGAGCGCGAGGCTGACTGGATCGCTTTCGACGCCTTGCTCACCCGCCTCGAGAAGAGGGGCGCAAAGGCGCTGTCCAGCGAGGAATTGCTGAAGCTCCCGCTCCTTTATCGCGCCACCCTGTCGTCGTTGTCGATCGCGCGCGCCACGAGCCTCGACAAGGCGCTGCTCGATCATCTCGAGGCGCTGTCGATTCGCGGCTATTTCCTGATCTATGGCGTGCGCCAGTCTCGGCTCGACCGGGCGAAGCGCTTTTTCCTGCACGACTGGCCTGCGGCGGTGCAATCGGTGTGGAAGGAGACGCTCATCATCGTCCTGATCCTGCTGCTCGGCACGCTGACGAGCTGGAGTCTCGTTACCCACAACCCCGAATGGTATTATAATTTCATCCCTGAAGAGCTGGCCGGCGGACGCGATCCGCGCGCGAGCGCCGAGTTCCTGCAAGGCACCCTCGGCCACGGCAGGGCCGCTGGCGAACAGGAGGGCGCGCTCCACATGTTCGCGACCTATTTGTTCACCCACAACAGCCAGGTGTCGATCATGTCCTTCGCCCTGGGTTTTGCCTTCGGCATACCGACCATGATGCTCGAATATTATCAAGGCATCAGCCTTGGCGCGATGATCGCCATCTTCACTTCGAAAGGGCTGGGGTTCGATTTCGGCGGCTGGCTTTTCATCCACGGCACCACCGAATTGTTCGCCGCCGCGCTGTCGGGCGCAGCGGGGCTGCGAATCGGAGCAGCGGTGGTCTTTCCCGGCGCGCGCGGGCGGCTTCAGGCGGCGGCGGACGCGGGGCGCACGGCAGGCAAGGTAATGGTCGGCGTGATCATCATGCTGCTTGTCGCCGGATTGCTCGAAGGCTTCGGCCGGCAGCTGATCACCGAGACGCTGCTGCGCTATGGCATAGGCACACTGATGCTGCTCTTCTGGCTNGGCTATTACTACCTGCCGCGTCAGGAGACGGNCTCATGACGACAGCCGCTGTCCATGCGCGAGCGCAGGCGCTGCGCANGAGCAAGNTCCGNCAGTTCGTGACTCCCGAGGGCGTCGATCTCGAGCTCAGGATCGCAAGTGCCGGTCTCCGGCTGGGCGCTCTGGTNATCGACATCAGCCTTATCCAGCTCATCCTNCTCGGCTTCACCNTGCTGATGATCTGGGCGCTGGGCGCGTCTCAGTCGTCGATCGCGATCAGCATCTGGATGCTCGGCGCCTTTGTGCTGCGCACTTTCTGGTTCATCGGGTTCGAGCTCGGCCAGCGCGCAGCAACGCCGGG
>Ga0065721_10052735_pt1 | contig 11277 bp, 6 predicted proteins | sample Mesricmetagenome_FD_59108 | JGI IMG/M metagenome (GOLD analysis project Ga0065721, IMG submission 59108) | Mesophilic microbial community from rice straw/compost enrichment Sample: eDNA_1 v2 (version 2) | ecosystem: Engineered > Solid waste > Grass > Composting > Bioreactor | place: USA: Davis...
GGGCGCGCGATCCTGCGGCTTGTCGAGCCCGCGGCGGGGCGGGTCTTCTTCGACGGCGCGGACGTGCTCGCCGCCAGGGGCCCGGCGCTGCGGCGGCTGCGGAAGGACATGCAGATCGTCTTCCAGGACCCCGCGGGCAGCCTCAACCCGCGCATGACCATCGGAGAGATCGTCGCGGAACCCCTCGTCGTCCACGGCATGGGAAGTGCGCGCACGCTCGACCGCCGCGTCGCGGAGCTGCTGGAGCGCTGCGGCCTTCCTCCCGCGGCGGCCTCACGCTACCCCCACGAGTTCTCCGGCGGGCAGCGCCAGCGCGTCGGCATCGCGCGCGCCCTGGCGCTGCGGCCGCGCTTCATCGTCTGCGACGAGCCCACCAGCGCCCTCGACGTCTCGGTGCAGGCGCAGATCATCAACCTGCTCATGGACCTGCAGGCGGAGCTGGGGCTTTCGTACCTGTTCATCAGCCACGACATGAACGTCATCCAGCACGTCTGCCGCCGCGTCGCGGTGATGCACCGGGGGCGGATCGTCGAGGTGGGGGAGCGCGACCAGGTGCTTCATCACCCCGCGCACGAGTACACCAGAGCGCTGCTCGGCGCCGTGCCGCGGGCGGAAGTGCGGGTTTAGCGAGGCCTACACCGCGGCTTCCCGCTCCTGCTCCGCGCGGCGCTGCTTCGCTTTGGCGCCGGGGCTCAGCACGATCTTCATGCACCCGTCCTGCTTGTGGAGAAACATCCCGTACGCCTCGGGGCCCTCCTCCAGAGCCATGTGGTGCGTCACGACGAAGCTGGGGTCCACGCGCCCTTCGAGGATGTGCTGGAGCAGGTCGGGCATGTAGCGGTGCACGTGCGTCTGCCCGCCCTTGATCGTGAGCCCCTTGCCGAAGGCCGCGCCGTAGGGGAACTTGTCGATGAACCCCGAGTACACCCCCGGCACCGAGAGCGTGCCCCCCTTGCGGCAGCAGCGGATCATGTCGCGCAGCACGTGGGGGCGGTCGCTCTCCAGCCGCAGGGACTGCTTCACCTTGTCGTAGACGCCCATGCCGCCCATCCCGTGCGCCTCCATGCCCACGGCGTCGATGCACGCGTCCGGCCCGCGCCCGCCCGTCATGTCGCGCAAGGTCTCGTAGATGTCGCGGTCCTCGTAGTTCAGGGGCTCGGCCCCGCTCGCCGTGGCGGCCATCATCAGGCGGTCGTCGAGCCGGTCGATCGCGATGACGCGCTCCGCGCCCAGCAGAAAGGCGCTGCGGATCGCGAACTGCCCCACGGGCCCCGCGCCCCACACCGCCACCGTGTCCCCCGGCTGGATGTGGCAGTTCTCCGCCGCCATGTACCCCGTCGGGAAAATGTCGGAGAGGAAGAGGGCCTGCTCGTCCGAGAGGCCGTCGGGGACTTTGAGGGGCCCCACGTCGGCCATCGGCACGCGCACGTACTCCGCCTGTCCTCCCGCGTACCCGCCGAACATGTGGGAGTAGCCGAAGAGCCCCGCGGGGCTGAAGCCGTAGAGCTTCTCCACCCACGCCGCGTGCTCGTTGGTGTTGTCGCACAGGGAGAAGAGGGCGCGCTTGCAGTAATAGCACGCGCCGCAGGAGATGCAGAAGGGCACCACCACGCGGTCGCCCACGCGCAGATTGCGCACGCCCGGGCCGACCTCGACCACCTCGCCCATGAACTCGTGCCCGATGATGTCCCCCGCGCGGAGCGTGGGGATCAGGCCATCGTAGAGGTGCAGGTCCGAGCCGCAGATCGTGGTCGAGGTCACGCGGACGATCGCGTCGCGGGGGTTCAGGATCTTGGGGTCGGGCACGGTTTCGACCCGGATGTCCTTCGGCCCGTTCCAGCAGAGAGCCTTCATGACCGCGCTCCTTCCTGGCCGCTCGGTGTGCTTTCCGAAGCCGCACGCCCCCCGCCTCCCTCTTCATCGCGCCGCTCGTGGCGCGGTTCTTCCGCGCCGCGGTCGCGTCCGAAGCGCCCGGCCCGGTCCGTCTCCGGGCCTGTGCGCGCATACGCCGCGACCGCCGCGGTCTGGAGCGCCCCCCGCAAGCCGCCCCGGCCCCGCGGCTGGCCTTCCGTCGTCGGAATCTCCCCCGTCTCGATCAGCTGCCTCAGCCGCCGCAGGTCGTCGCGCACCTGCATGCCCGGCGTCTTGCCCATCACCTTCGCGATCGTCAGACCCACCCTGCCCGCGGGCGGGAGGTACTCGAGCGTGACCCGCACCTCCGTGCCCCGCCCGCCCGGAGCCTCGCGGAACTGCACCGTTCCGGTGTTGTCCACTTCCGCGCCGGGAAGAGAGCGCCAGGAGATGAGCCGGTCCTGCTCCTCGTTGATGATTTCCGCGTCCCACTCGACATCGCCCGTCGGCCCCTCGACAACCCAGCGTGAGCGCCGATCATCCAGCACGGTCACCGACTTGATGTGCTCCATGAAGCGGGCGAGGTTTTCAAAGTTGCGCCAGAAGGCGAAGACCTGCGCCGCCGGGGCCTGGATCGTCACCGACTCTTCGACGTGGATGCCGCGCTTGTAGTAGTCCTCCGGCGCGGCCTCGCCCTTGTGCCCGAGCCCCAGCCGCTCCTTCACTTCGCAGTGTCCGGTCACGCCACGGCGCACCAGCGCCGCTCCGGCGACCGCCGCCGCGACTCCCCCCAGCCCGCCCCGGCGCAGCCCTCGCCACGCCAGCCAGCCGCCCCCCAGCAGCGACGCCGCCCGCTCCGCCGTGCCCACGTTCTGCCCGTCTCCTCGTGCGCGCGCTTTCATCCGTTCCCCTTTCGGCTGTGTCTCCGGCCTTCTAGGTACGGGAACGCCACGCGCCCTGGGCTGAAAGGGGGCTAAAACCCGTCACGGTCCCGGCATCTGGCCTCCCTCCTGCCCCGCTTGCGAGACGGGCCCGCGTGGGGGATAGTGACGCCCCATGAAGCCCTCTCATCCTCGTCGTGGACGCGCTTTCTGGATGTTCCTCGCCGCTCCCCTCGCGCTGGCGCTCGGCGCGTGCGCTTCGGGCGGGGGCGGGCAGGCAACCCTGCACGCCCCGGAACTGCCCGCGGCCATCACGCTCGACGGCGACACCTCCGACTGGCAGGGCGACTCGCCCATCACCGCCGACGACCGCTATCTCTATCTCCGCTTCGCGGTTCAGGACGCGCAGTACACGCTCCAGGCCGCGCCGGTGACGACCTCCATCCAGCTCGACCTGGACGGCAGCACCGCCACCGGCCGCACCAGCAACCTGCAGGGCTTCAACTCCCTCGGCGTGGATCTGGAGATCGAGTTCTCGCCGCGCCAGGGAGCGGTGACGAAGAACGGCGTCGCGGCGTACGCGGTGGACGCTCAGGGCCGCCGCACGCCCATCCCCATCGCCGACCTCGACCTCGCCTGCGCGCCCACGTACGCCTCGAGCTGGTACGAGCTGCGCATCGCCCGCACGCCCCAGACCAGCGGCCTGCTGCCCGAGGCGGGGATGCGCTCTCAGGGCACGGTCAGCGGCATCATCGCCCTCTACGACGGAAGCGGGAAGATCGTCGGCTACTCCGATCCCTTCTCCACTTTCGTCCCGCCCGCCGCCGCGCCCGCGGCGGTCACGGTTGAAGTGCCCGCCAAGCCCGCGGACGCCGTCCGCGTGATGGCCTTCAACGTCGAGCGCTCCAGCCCCGTCAGCCAGCCCGAGCGCTTCCAGCGCATCTTCCAGGCCCTGCAGCCCGACATCATCCTCATCAGCGAGTGGGAGCAGGGCGACGCCGCGGCGATGCAGGCGTGGTTCACGGCTCTGGTGGACGGCGACACTCAGTGGAGCGTCCGCAAGGCCGCGGGCGACAGCAGCAGCGGTGGGGGAGTGGCGATCGTTTCCCGCTACACCCTGGTTCCCTTCCGCAACGACGCTCTCACCGTCCCCGGCGAGAACGACAAGGCCCAGCGCCGGCCCGTGCGCTTCGTCGCCGGGCGCGTGATTACTCCGGTGGGCGAGCTCATCGTCGGCGCGACGCATCTCAAGTGCTGCGGCACCAAGGACAGCTCCGAAGACCGCCGCCGCATGGCCGAGGCTCGCGCCATCAACGACTTCATGGCCTCCGCCGCCGCGGCGTACCCCGGCGCCATCCGCGTTGTGGGCGGAGACCTCAACCTCGTGGGCTCCCGTCCGCCGCTGGACCTGCTCCGCGCCCGGATCGACGCCGACGGCAGCGACCTGGCCGTCGCGACTCCGATGGTGCTGGGGGATCGCACGCTCACGACGTGGCGCGACAGCAAGGGCGGTTTCGGCCCCGGACGTCTGGATTACATCGTCTACAGCGACGCCAACGCCGTGGCCGCCAACGCCTTCGTGTTTGATACCGGCCGTCTCAGCGATGAAACCCTCGCCCGCCTGGGCCTGGATCGGACCGACAGCGAGGCGAGCGACCACCTGCCCGTGATCGTGGACCTGCGCGCCCGCGGCTCGCGTTAGCGGCGGCGACGGATCAGCAGCACGGTGCCGATCCCGGCGACCAGCATCGAGCCGGGCGTGGGCACGGCGCTGAAGTGCAGATCGTCCAGAATCGCGGCCTGCTTGGTGATGGTCACGCTGCCGATGGGCACGGTCGTCATCACGCCCATGAAGCCGTAATCCGCGGTGGTGTTCGGCGTGGGGATCGTCCCGGCCACGAACGTCGGGCCGAACTCGGCCGTGTCGATGATGTTCCCCTCGGTGTCGCGCACGACGAAGACGGGGCCGGTGGGGTCCACGTTCCGGTTGTTCACCACGAAGAACCCGAAGGCCCGCACTTCCGTCGTGAAAGTGATCGTGAAGCTGTTCGTCAGAGAGGACGGAATGGCGATGTTCGCCGAGCCGCCGAGCGACTGCGCCACGTCGAACGCCGTGTTGCCGTCGTTCACCCAGTAGACCGGGCCGCTGCCGCCGGTGAAGGTCACGCCCAGGGAGGCGTACTCATTCGCGGGCATCGCCTGAGACTGGCCCTCGATCAGCGAGATGGTGTTGCCCATCCCGTCGGTCTCGAACGTGATCAGGGTGCTCGGGTAGTCGTTGAAGAAGCCGGGATCGGTGATGTACGCACCCTGCGCCGCGCCTGCAGCGATAAGCCCTGTCGCGAGAGCCGCCACCGTCCCGCAGTGCGAAGGCCTGATGAACGAACGCATCTCGACGCCTCCTGATCTTCTCTTCACGCCGTCCTTGAGGGAGGCAGGGCGATGCCCCGCTCCACGCCAAACATGACCTCGAATCACCTCCGCGGCCACGAAATCAGCCCGGTCCTCCCCGTCCGGGCCCGTGTCTTCCGTGTCTCCCGCGTCTCTCCTCCAGCCCTTACAACCCAACTCTCTCCAGCGGGGAAAAGAAAAAGGCGGGCCGAACGGCCCGCCATCTATTCGCAGCGAAAAGGGTTACGGTTTACTCGAGGCCCAACGATTCCACGACGCCGATGTCGACGTTCGTGAACACGGCGTCGCGCTCGATCGCTGCGGCGGCGAGGATCAGGTCGTTCACGTACACCGCCCGACCCAGCGAATCACCGGCCGCGAGGCTGAGCACCTTCGAGTCCCCGCTCACCATCCCCATGCTGGCCTGCTGCTTGGAGGTCGAGCTGCAACCCGTCAGGCCCACCGCGATCAACGCCGCGCCGCACACGAGCATCATCCGCCGGTTCATCTGAAGCTCCGTTTCCGCGGCCGGGGAACAGCCGCGATGGTCCGCATCGACCGGAACACGCTTGCACTCCAGTCATGCGAAACAAATCCCTTCGGCGCGTCGGACATACGGAGGGATTGCTCCATGCGCGGCCTTATCCACCGCACCAATGCCCCAGACTGCCTGCCTACGTTTGATCCCGGTACGATGTCAGTTCCGGTAACTCATGACCCCGAGAGTTCTTCCATCACTTTCAGCAGTGGGGAACCATGCACAGTCGTCGTGAACGCACGCCCCACGCCCCCCGGCGTGCGCAGGCCCGAATCGTCCGCTCTCTTGTTATCGGTGCCGGGCTCGCCCTGGTGAGCCCCGCCCTTACCGCCCTCGCCCAGAACGCAGTCCCCCCTGTTCCGGCGCCCGCGGCTCAACCCAGCCACAAGGTCACTGGCATCGTCATCCAGTTCATGCGCGAGAACCCGGGCCACCCATCGCCCGAAGCGCTCCTCGACGCCGTCATCCAGGCCGTTCCCACGCAGGACGGCTGGGCCGCCCCGCGCCCGCGTGAGGAAGTCCGCGGCTTCCGCCTCGCCGACCTGCCCACCCTCGCCGATCAGCGCTTCACCGACACCGGCCTCACGCTCATCGCCCCCGCCGTGGTGCAGCTCCTGAAGGACATGGGGCTGGTCGGTGTGTACGTCACTCCCGACCCGGCGCAGTTCCGCGTCGAGGATGGGCGCGTCGTGGACCTTCGTCCGGCGGGCGTCACCACCATGACGCTGCAGGTCACCACGGGCGTCGTGACCGAGCTGCGCACCGTCGCCATCGGCGAGCGCATCGACCCCAAGAAGGAAAACACAGTCAACCACCCGCTCCACCAGCGCATCCGTGAGCGCTCTCCCATCCAGCCCCGCGGCGAGGGCGGTACGACCGACCTCGTTCGGCGCGATCTGATCGACGATTACCTCTACCGCCTCAACCGCCGCCCCGGCCGCCGCGCGGACGTCGCCGTCTCGGCCTCGGGCGAGGAGCCGGGGGCGATCACGCTCGATTACCTCGTGACGGAAAACCGGCCGTGGATGCTCTTCGCGCAGCTCAGCAACACGGGCACAGAGGCGACCTCACGCCTGCGCGAGCACTTCGGCTTCATCCACAACGACCTGACGAACGCCGACGACACGCTCACCATCGGCTACCACACCGCCAACTTCGAGGACACTCACAGCGTCTACGGCTTCTACGACCGCCCCATCCCCGGCACCGACGACCGGCTCCGGGCCCGCATCGACGGCTCGTGGTATACCTACCTCGCCTCCGACGTGGGCTTCCCCGGTCTCGACTTCGAAGGCGAGGGGTACACCCTCGGGGCGTCGCTCGCGTGGAACTTCTTCCAGAATGGCCCGCTCTTCCTGGATCTCGTCGGCGGCGTCCAGTTCAAGCACATCGAGGTCACGAACGAGGCCGCGGGGACGGAGGGCTCGGAGGACTTCTTCATTCCCTCCCTCGCCCTGCGTCTGGAGCGTCAGACGGAGATCGCCCGCACCAACGCGAGCATTGGGCTGGAGTTCAATATGTCTGGTTTGGCGGGCACGGGCGAGGATCTCGACGCCCTGGGCCGCACCCTCGCCGATGACGACTGGGTTCTGCTCCGCGCCGACGCCACGCATTCCTTCTACCTTGAGCCACTCTTCGATCCCAACGCCGCGAACACCGGCGGTCTTGCGCACGAGGTGCTCTTCAACGTTCGCGGGCAGTACGCCTTCGACCACCGTCTCATTCCCAACGAGGAGCAGCCCGTCGGCGGGCTCTACACCGTCCGCGGCTATCCGGAATCCGCCACCGCGGGCGACACCGTCATCCTCGGCACCGCCGAGTACCGCTACCACCTGCCCAAAAACCTTTCGCCCAACCCGACCCCGGGCAGCCTCTTCAACAAGCCTTTCCGCTGGAGGCCTCAGTACCAGTACGGCCCCACGGACTGGGACTTGGTCCTCAAAGCCTTCGTTGACGCCGCCCGAGTCGTGAACTCAGACCGGCTCGACTTCGAGGTGGACAGCACACTGGTCGGGGCAGGTATCGGGGCGGAGTTATCGGTCACCCGTCGGTTCAACCTGCGCGTGGATTGGGGGTTTGCACTGAGGGACCTTCGCAACGCCGCGGGGGATCGTGACGTTGATGCCGGGCATAACGAGCTCTCGTTCGTCCTCACGCTGATCTACTAAACCGCCCGGTGGCACAAGCGTATTCCTAGATGACACTTAGGTGAGGCCCGCGCCCCTCGAGGGTGCGGACCTTCCACGGAGGACGTATGAAGACTCGAACCGCCGCCTCGCTGCCCATCCGCCGCGCAACGCTGCTCACGCTCATCGCCGGCTCGATGCTCGGCCTGGGACGCGAAGCGCTGGCAGGGCCCGAAGGCGCGGCCGTGGTCCGCGGTCAGGCCACCATCGCCCGGTCCGGCTCGCTGACCACCATCACCGCTGCGAACAACACCATCATCAACTACAAGAGCTTCAACATCGGCTCCGGCGAAGCCGTCCGCTTCATTCAGCCCAATGCTTCCTCCCGCGTCCTCAACCGCATCAACAGTCCAACGCCCACGCGGATCGACGGCACGCTGACCGCCAACGGCCAGGTCTACCTCGTCAACCCCGCGGGTGTGTTCTTCGGGCACAACGCCGTCATCAACACCAACGGCCTGTACGCCGCCGCGGCACGGATGTCTGACAAGGACTTCCTTGCCGGCGTCAACCACTTCACCAACGTCAGCGGCCCCGTCGTCAATCAGGGCATGATCGACGCGGGGACCGTCGCTCTCATTGGCCGCCACGTCTCAAACCAGGGGACCATCGTCGCCAATGGCGGCATGGTCACCACCGTCGTGGGCAACGACGTGCTCATCCGCGAAGGCCGCGGCAAGATCTACGTCCGCGTGGACGGCAAGGCGATTGATACCTCCGCCGGTCCCGCTTCCACGGCCCCCAAAGTCGAGGCCGGCTCGCCCGCCATCGAGAACTCCGGCTCCATCCAGGCACGCGGCGGCATCGTCACCCTCGCGGCGGGCGATGCCCTCTCTCTCGCCATCCACAACAGCGGCACGATCAACGCCGGCGGCGGCCGGATCGACGCCGTGAGCCACAGCGGCACGATCCGCAACACCGGCGCCATGAGCGCCGATGTTGAGCACGGTCAGGCGGGCTCCGTCACCGTGCAGGCCCCGCGCGTCGTCAACTCCGGCTCCGTCACGGCTATCGCCGACGAGGGCCGCTCCGGCTACGTCGAGGTCACCAGCGCCCACCGCACCATCCTCGAACGTGGCAGCGTCGTTTCCGCCGCGGGCGGCGCCGGGCACGCCGACGCTGGCGAAGTGCTCGTCCACAGCTATCAGGGCGGCACCACCGTTGCGTCCGGCGCGACGGTCGATGTCTCCGGCGGGCAGGCGGGCGGTCACGGCGGCTTTGCCGAGGTCTCAGGCAAGAACCTTGCCGTCCACGGCGAGCTGAAGGGCGACACCGCCCACGGCTACAAGTCCGCGTCGCTGCTCATCGACCCCGAGCACATCGTCATCCAGAGCTTCGGCCCCGACGACAGCCAGATCGACGACGGCCAGGTGAACGGCGACGACGCCCCCGGCGACACTTTCTACATCTCGCCCGCGGCCATCGAGAACTTCAACGGCGACGTGAGCCTTGAGGCCGTCGGCGACATCGTCATCCACGACAGCATCGACAAGTCCAACGGCGGCCTGACGCTCAAGGCGGGCGACTACCTTGTCCTCGGTGAGCTTCTCAACATCATCGGCTTAGGATTCCAGCCTCTCACCATCGCCGCCAACTTCATCGACTTCCAGGCCGGCCAGAGCATTCTTGACGTTCACCTCCTCGGCACTTCGCTTGTTGCCAAGGTCGGCGACATCAACCTCGTGGGCGCGGGCGGCGAGGTGCAGTTCGCCCTCGCCACGGTTCCCAACGACCGCACGCTCTCCATCACCCAGGCGGACAGCAAGTACGTCGGCGCGGGCCCCTTCGGGTTCGTCGGCAACCCCGAGAACACCAACCTCCGCGTCCGCATCACCGACGGCTCCCTCGTCATGGGCGGTGAGTTCGGCGGCGTGAGCGGCCACCAGACCATCAAGAGCCTCGACGCACAGGCGAGCGACTTCATCCGCGTCGAAGACAACCTCGACATCGGCACGACCGCCAAGCTCGTCAGCAGTGGCGACATCGTGATCGACGGCTACATCCACGCGGGCGAGTCCATCGACCTGCACGCCGGCACGAGCGGCGCCGGCTCCATCAAGTTCATCTCCACGGGCCTGAGCCTGTGGGCCGACTCCATCGCCCTCCGCGCCGGGAACGACACCGGCTTGGGGAACGCCCGCGTGGACGCGGTCACCAACGCTCCCGCCTTCGCGGGTTCGGGCGGTGGGAGCACGCGTCCCGCCGGCTTCACCTTTGAGCAGGACGCGGCCATCTCCAGCGGTGATCTTCCCGCGGCGGATCAGTTCGGCGCGGCGTTGACGGGGATGAACTACACCGTCCGCTCCAACGACGACATCATCACGATCTCCAACGGCTCCGCCCTTGAGGGGACCAGCCTCGTCCTCGACAGCCAGTACGCCTCCTACATCCTGGATCCCCTCAGCCTTTCCACGCTCGACGTGACCGGCGACGCCTACCTCGCCGCGGATATCACCACCACGGGCACGCAGCGATATCGCAACGCCTCCTGGATCGTGAACGACCGCACGCTCACCGCGACCACCGTCACCTTCGACGACATGGTCAACAGCGGCGGCTTCTTCGCCGAGGGCGTCGCCTACGAGGACGCCGCCCTCGTCATTCAGGGCGACATGATCGATCACGGCGCGATCGGCAATGGTCAGCGCCTCAAGAGCCTGCACGTGACAGGCACGTCCTTCCTGGACGGCACGCTCGTTTACACAGCGGGCGATCAGCGCTTCGACGGCGAGGTCACCATCGGCGACGACCAGTTCATGGTGAGCGACGGTGGGGGCCTCATCCGGTTCGGCTCGACGGTGGACGGGGCGCACAGCCTCACCGTTCAGACGAGCGAGGACGGGCTGATCTCCTTCAACGGCGACATCGGCTCGCGCACCCCCCTCGTGGACATCTTCCTCTCCACCGACGACGGCATCGGCGGCCGGAGCATTCCCGACCGCGCCACGATCGTCGGCGAGCGTGATCTGGCCATCCATGCCCGCGACTTCAAGATGGGCCAGAACGAGAAGTTCACGACGCTCGGCGATCTGCTCATCAACGCCTCCCGCGAGGCGGCTTTGGGCGATCTGGTCACCGTCGGCGATATGACGGTGAACGCGCCCACCATCACCCTCCTGCTCCGTCAGCCCTCGACCCTTCTGAAGTACGACGGCTCGACGAGCGAGGACCGCGGCCTCGACTTCGTCGCCGGCGGGGAGATCAACTTCAACGGCGACATCGTCCTCGGCGGCGAGGTGGACGCCCCCGCGCCCACCTTCGCCGACGCCTCCGGCTCGGGTAATGCCGCTCTTGCCGCGTTCGAGTTCACCACCAGCACGCCGGAGGAAACCAGCTTCTCCGCTCTCGTTCTCGGCGAGGATGGCCCGGTCCTCGACCAGAAGACCACGCCCGCGACTCCTCCGCCCCCGCCTCCTCCTCCGCCACCTCC
>Ga0065721_10052741_pt1 | contig 11277 bp, 9 predicted proteins | sample Mesricmetagenome_FD_59108 | JGI IMG/M metagenome (GOLD analysis project Ga0065721, IMG submission 59108) | Mesophilic microbial community from rice straw/compost enrichment Sample: eDNA_1 v2 (version 2) | ecosystem: Engineered > Solid waste > Grass > Composting > Bioreactor | place: USA: Davis...
AGCGCGCTTTGCGCCGTATCCAGCGCCATCGGCGGGCGCTGCGTGACGCCGGTCGTCTCGAACACGATCAACTCGCGCGAGGCCAGCGCCTTGCGAACCTCCATCTGGTCGGTTTCGATCGTGTTGCCGAAAGTGCGCTTCGTCAGCCAGACGCCCACCGCTGCATGGTCGTGGAACATCAGGATCACGGGATACAGGCCGGCTCCTTCCAGCGCCGCGGCGATCAACAGGGTCGTATCGAGGCAAGTACCGAGCCGCTCCTCGGCGATCGTGGCAGGGCGACGGACCTTCTGCCCGCGATCCTCGAAACTGGCCGGCGGCTCGGCATAATGGATCGCCATGGCGGCGACGGCGGAATAGATCGCCGCCGCAAGCATGTAACTACGCCGTGGATCGCTCGACTGATAACCGTCCAGCCCGCTGGAATGGCCGTGTTCGGCCAGCCGGTCGGCGGCGCTGCGCAGAATGCGGGCGATGGCAGGGTCGTTGGGCATTACGAAGGCGGGCAGCAGTTGCGCCATGTCGGCGACGCCGCCCCATTCGTCCCGCGCGAGCAGGCGAACAGGGAATCGTCGCTCGTCAAGCACCGCATCGCCAGCCGACAGCCGCAAGGTGATCTCGCCGCGCTCGGCTTCGTTCAGTCCAGCGAGATAATCCGCGTCCAGATCGACCTTGCGATCGCTCAGTGGAAGGTCGTCGCCCGGGACGAGCCGGTCGATCGTCCAGGCCTTGGCTCGCAGGAATGCAGGAGACGAGGTGAGGTCAACGCGGATATTCTCGTGATGCTGGCCGGTGGTATTGTCTATCCGAATGGATCGGACGACGGGTATCGCATTCTGATAGGAAGCATAAGTGAAGCTGCCCGCAATATCCGCAGAAATGGTCGGCCCGCGCACTACAGCGTCCTCGGCATCCGCCCTGACGAGGCCTTCCGCGCTAGACTCGTTCATAAATTCCCCTCGCTCCGACGGGAGGTTAAGCAAGCGAGCTCGCTAAAAAAAGATCAAAATGCTTCCCCAGCGGTTTGATCGGATTCAGCTTTATAAACGGCGTCTTTGGGGAGTTGAGATTTGATAACGGACCGGCGGCTTCCACCCAATATCGCCAATCAGCGTTTGCCGAACGAATGGCAGTCTTCGGTATCCGCGGCCAGCCCGGCGAACGTCCGAGATCCAGGCGCCTAGATGCCTTTCCGCCGCAGATGATAGAATCGCCCGAGAGGCCCTTCTGGCGCTCCACAGCTATTCGGCCGCATCCACCCGGCTTGCTTCGAAGCGGCCGGTGCGGTCCATCACCAAGCTTGGCAAATTTCGCCTCCTGAGGGCCTGGCTGAGTAATTGTGCGTGGCGCTGGGTACCTGCGCAGCAGGGCTTGCGGGGGAGCGCCCGCGGCGGCTTGTTGCGATCCTCTCCTGCGCAATCACGTGAAATCAACGATCTATAAGGATTTATATCTTAGCCCACCCCGCTGTCGGGGCGGGATCGGGACCCGGTCGAATTTCCAGGTCGGGAGATCAACGGGTGGCAAAGCCCAAACGGGAGCGCATCAGGACCGAAGCGCAGGTCAGGCGGAAGTTGGAGAGCGAGAAGCGGGGATCGCTTGAAGGCGAATATAGGCCTTTCCTGCTGATCCACGACTTCACGTCACACGGGCGTGTCTCCCGTGTGAAGTATCGCAATAGAGAAGCTCACCTGATGTCGGACCTGGAGACCGCGATGTTTCAGGAGCTTCTGTGGCATCCCGATGTGGTTGAAATTCGGGAGCAGTTTCCGCTGGACCGCGCTGACACCCTGCGCATCGCGAAGGAGATGAACGTTAACCACCCGAAGCTCCAGGGTGATGGTGGAGTGCTCCCGATCACCAGCGACTTTGTCGTCGATTTTCGATTTGGGAAAGACCCCGAAAACGCGCCTGTCGTTCGTCGTGCGGTCGCGGTGAAGCCAGTCTCTAGCCTTGTTAGGTCCGCTGAAGGATCGCGGCGCGAAGGACAAACGAGAGCAACAAACACGATTGACAAGCTAGAGATCGAACGACGCTATTGGGCGGAAAGAAATTGTGGCTGGTACCTCGTTACCAACGCGGAACTGTGCAAGACCAGAAAAACAAACATCGAGTTGCTGCTAGGAACTGAAGATCCGCCAGAGGACGAGGAGGACGTGTGGGTTGAGCGACTTGTTCAAACGTTTGTGGAAACTCAGTCGAAGCCAAAGGCTAAGATATTTGAGTTGCAGCCGCCCTTTATGCGCGCCGGCAATGTGCCCGTGGAGGTCGTCACACGCGCCGTGCGCTTGTTGTGCAAATACCGGTTCCTCGACTTCAAAATGGATCGCTTGTTTAGCACAGGCATGAGGTCAGAGCAGTTCAAGCTGGGTCCTACAGCAAACCTGTTTTTCGAAGGCGACACGACTTCGCGCGTCGCGGAGGGATCGGACTGATGCTTCTTCAGCGCGACATCATAAACTTCAAAAAGGCGAAGAAGGGAAAACGCTCCCCTAAGAAGGTCGGGAGTCCCTTTAGGTTCCTTCGGGATCTTCAAACTGAAGACATTGAAGAAGGCACCCGCGCTCGCGTTGTGTTCGGGCAGGGGGAACACGTCATCCTGTTTCGCTTGTCGGAGACCAGCACGAGTTTTTGGCAGGCCGATCAGGACTATCTGCGCAAGCTCCAGGGCAAAGGCATCATCGAAGTTGAGGTCACTCGGACCGAGGGGCCAAAGCCCGACCCGCTGAGGACGAAGGTGCAGATCGCCCGCCGCGACGAGGCATGGGAACTGATCGAGCCGCTCGTCCGGATGGCACCCCAAATCTATAACAAGCGCGTCCGCGTGGATGCTATCAGAGAGCGAGCCAAAAAGGCTTGCCGCGATCTTGTCCAGTCCGGCACGGTGGACCGCCGAAACGAAAAAACGGGCCTCAAGGACGGTTCGGCGGAGCGTAAGATTCAGAATCTTTTGCGGCGCTATTGGTGTCGTGGGATGACGCCCGATGCGCTGATCCCTGACTACGATAAGGTCGGCGGTCCGGGGCTGAAGAAGGTCTACAAAGGCAATGGTCAGAAGCGCTCCTTCGGTAAAGACCGAGAGGTCTGCAGGATCACACCGGAGATTGAAGCCGTCTTCAAGAGGATGACCGATCAATACTACAGCGGAAAGCAGCGGGGTTCCTTGAGAAAGTGCTTCGAGCAGGCGAGGGGGTGCCTTGCTGATGAGCAGTTGAGCAAAGGAATGGGTCTAAAGCTGCGTACCAAGCAGGCTGAGTGGACCGACAAGGTGGCCCTTCCTACGTATCGCCAGTACCTTTACTGGTACAAGAAGGCCAACAGAAGTGCTCGGGACGAGGTTGGGAAGCTGGGGCAATCTAGCTTTGACATGGGCAAGCGAGCTCGTTTTGGATCTAGCCTTCAGAACCTCTTTGGAGTGGGAAGCCGGTTTGAGATCGACGCGACTCTCCTTGATATCGGGTGTGTGTCCAAGTTCGATCGAAAAAGCTATGTGGGAAGGCCCACGCTTTACGTGGTCATCGACGTATATTCGCGAATGATCGTCGGCTTGTACGTCGGCTTTGAGAATCCTTCGTGGCATACGTTCGGTATGGCGCTGCGTAATGTTGCTGAAGATAAAGTGGATTATTGTGCGCGCTTCGGAGTTCACATTGAACCTGAAGAGTGGCCCGTCAGGAATGTTATGCCTGCGAGGATTCTGGCGGACCGAGGCGAAGGCGAGGGCTACAAAGCGTCCGAGCTCGTCACGAAAACCGGCATCAAAATCGAGAACACGGCCGGTTACCGCGGCGATATGAAAGGCACGGTCGAGCGCCGGTTCGGCTTGATCAATGACTTCCTTCGACTGATTTTGCCCGGCGTGGTGACCGGGGACCACATGAAGCGGGGCGATGAGGATTACCGGCGCAGGGCGAAGGTAAACATCGATGAAGTCACGCGTGCGATAATTAGAGCTGTTCTGTTGCACAACAACAGTAATATTCTGAAAGGGTTCAGGCAACCGAAAGAGATGGTTGCTTCCAAGATTAACTCGATCCCGAGGGATATGTGGCATTGGGCGCTAAAAAGCGGCCACTCCGAACTTAAGGGCTTTTCGCCCGGTGAACTTGATTTGGCGCTCCTGCAATCGGACTACGCAACGCCCGAGAAGAAGGGTCTTCGCTTCCAGGGCATGCACTACAAGAGCCTCGAGCACTACGAAGATGGATATGCTCACAAGATTGGTGCAGCGCATAGGCAACTCGTCTCGTGGGACATGTCCAGTACCTCGGTCATTTGGCGGCATCGGCCTGACGGTACGGTCGAGGAATGTACTCTCCTCGAGGACTACGCAGCATACGCCGGCATGAGTTTCAGCGAGGCACATAAGCTCAGGATTGAGCAGAACGAGCGTCATGCGAAGGCGGAAATTGCAGCATCACTGGCCTTCCGCGAAGCGACGAAAGCAATCGAAGCGGACCTGAAGGAGGCAGAGTTCGAGAATCCACAGAGCCTTCTGCCTTCGAGCATCGCGCGCGCCGCAGGAAGTCGGAAGACGGAAGTTGAGATTGAACGGATGCAGGAGCGGCTAAGGCGCGCGCTGCGCGCGAGGACGGCAGACAGCGTCAGCGGTAGCAGACCGGCTAAGAGCAACGCGAAGAACCCGCTGAACGCGGTTTAGTCAGAGCTATGATGAACGACAGCGATGCGCTCCCGTGTGAGAGCGGGCAGCTCAAGACGGTTTTGTCACAAGATCCTAGCTGGGCGGAAGCTGACCGAGCTTTAAAAACCGATCAGCGGATTCGGAAGATCCGCCAGTTGGGCGACTTCTTCGATCCGACGCCGTTTCAAATGAGGTTCGGCCTGTCGCTGCTCGACCTGATGAATGAAAGGATCGATCAAGCGCGACGAGAAAAGGTGTTTCCTGAGCCGGTCGAGATCTGCGCTGAGCCCATCAAAGGCAAGACTAGCTACATTGCGGTCCTTCCTGTCCCTCGCTCCGACCTTCGCTCCACTCAGAGTTCACTTCTCCTAGCCATGCCTGGGCTGGGAAAGACCCGGACGACTGCGCGTGTTCTGAGTTTATTTGAGCAACGACTGGAGCGGGACGGTCGAGCTCCGCAGATCGCTTGGCTTCAGCTCCATGCGAGTGCGCCAGCCGATCTACAATCCTTCTGCAAAGAGTTCATTCAGAATCTCTCCAGAACATCGGGCGATCCGCGGATCTCAGACATATTTCTTCACCAAAATGCGAAGAAAGACCTGACACCTTCTGCGGTGGTTCAGCTGGCGCAGGTGCACTCGCTAGGCTGTTTAGTCATCGATGATATTCAGAACATGCTAACGGTAGATAATGGCGAAATTGCAAAAATTCGTAAGCTGTTGAAGCGCCTGCAGGACGAAGCCGGTGTCCCCGTCGTTCTGCTTGGGACGTTGGCAGGTGCGGGCTATGTCGAAGGCGAATTAGAAACCGCGCTAACATTCAGCGGCGCGGCAAGTGACGTATGGGACCGCCTTCCGTACGATCAAGCGTGGGACCGATTTGCCAAGTCGCTTTGGCGCTTTCAGTGGACGAGAACGCCTGTTGAACTCGATGAGGCGCTGAGCGAACGGCTTTACTATCATTCTCAGGGCATCATGGGAGTTGCCGTTAATCTCTATCAGCGGGTTCAACTGGAGCTAGTTCGTCTTGTCGCTCAGGGTTCAGAAGCTGGAAACAGCGACGAGTCTCGGCAGGAAATCATCACCCCCGAGTTCATCGACGTGATCGCGGAATGGTGCTTCAAGCCGCTGCACGTCCCGCTGGATGCGCTGCGAAGCAAAGACTATGCGAAGCTTGCAGCCTTTCCGGACCTCAAGCCCTTGCCGAGCGAGGCTCGGCGACTGGAGGCTGAGAGGACACAGGCGCAGCAGGCTGAGGCGGGGAAGACCGACCCGGCCGTTGTGGCGCTCGAGGTGGAAGACCTGAAGGAGGCCACCCAAGAGGAAATTGAGGTTTATCGCGCGCAGGCGACCCAGAAGGCTGAGATGCTAAAGGAGACAGCGAAGCTTGTTCTCGCGACGGCCGAGATCGTTGGCGATAAGCAGGAGAAGATCCTGAAGGATCTGGAAGCGGAGCTCGGCAATAGGATCTACGCCCATCCTCGCAAATTCATGACGATGGTGGAGCGACAAATTCAGGTCGAAGAGCGGAGGAGAAAGCGGGACGAGAAGAGGGAAAGGCGGCAGCCGACGGAGGAGGATCTCGATTTCATTCTCAAGCCGGGCGCTGACGTCCTTGAGGCGTTGACCGGCGCAGGCCTAGGCTTGCAAGCAATGCTCGCTGCCCCCTGAGCACCAAAGGGCGGGGCCAAAGAGCCATCAAATCTATCTCCGCAGCCGGCGCCAGGGGCTGCTGTCACAGGGTCCGTTGATCATCGCTCAGGCGGAGCCTGAGGGTGGGGCGAGGCACAGGGGCGCTTTTGGAAGGGGGTGGCCGAGGCGGCCCTTTAGCAAGAATCTAGCTGGCGTTTCTCCGACCGCTTGATAGACTTTCCCTCGGATTGACTTTTGTCGGCCACTGCCGAGCATTCGCCGATGTGCAACCTTTATCGCATGACAAAGGCGCCGGACGAGGTGGCCCGCATGTTCGATGTGTCGGCTGGGCAGACTGGCAATGCTGGAGGCGAGATCTACCCCGGCTATCCGGGTTATGTGGCGGCGCAAGGCCAGCTGCGGCAGATGGTCTGGGGTTTTCCCCTCGCGCTCAAGGGAGCGAAAGGGCAGCCGCTCAAGCCAAAGCCGGTGAACAACACTCGGGCCGACAAGCTCGACAGCTTCATGTGGCGCTACAGCTTTGCAGAGCGACGCTGCCTCATCCCGGTGACCGAGTTCGCCGAGGCAGAAGGAGAGAAGGGCGCCAAGACGCGCACCTGGTTCTCGCTTCCGGAGGAGCCCGTCTTCGCCGTCGCGGGTATCTGGCGTGACACGGACGAGTGGGGCCCCGCTTACAGCATGGTGATGACGGAGGCGTGCATCCACGTAGCCGATGTCCATGACCGTATGCCGGTGATCCTGCGGCGGGAGGACTGGAGCGACTGGCTCGACGGCCCACCCGACGCAGCAGGGCTCCTGTGCCGCCCCTATCCTGATTTGATGATGGTGCAGCGCACGACCGACCCGTGGGTGCGCCGACGCTAAGCGCGCCTTGTAAGGTGCCGCTAATCGGCTGCCGTGGTCGCCTGAATGGTAGCCTGCCGGTTGCTGCAGGCCCTGCAGCGCATTCTAACCTCCAAGGCCTCGATGTGAAGGCTCTGGCTACGCCGGTTGAAGCTGGGCAGCAGCTCCAGCGGCTTCATCTTGACGACATGGCCGCATGCAGCACAGGTGATCCGCAGATCGTAGCCGTGCCGGGCGAAGTCCATGAGCGTCTCGAGTTTGATGCGACCCATGCCGCTCTGGGAACATAGGTGGAACATTTCGGCAAGAAGTGGCGCATCGAACCTGTCGGCAAGGCTGTGGATCAGTTCAAGCTTTTCGGGTCAGGAGGGGGGAGGGCCCGCCCTCTACGACGGCTTACAACGATAATTGCGCCAAATGCGGTCTCACCGCAGAACCAGGCCGCTGCGGTTCATTGCGCAGCTGAGATGCAGGCCTTGGAAGAGACGCTGTGCACTCGTATGTGCCACTTACCGGTACGCCACGCAGCACCGCATAGCGGCCCCAATGCGGAGCCGACGACGGTGCAAACGGCGAGTGGCGGACGCAACGTCTTTTATGCAAACTGCGCGCCGGCACGTTCGGCCGGATCGGCTCCCGTACTGCGGGGGCAGACCGGTTATTCGAAGCACCTTGATCGCGACGGACATGGCATCGGTTGCGAGTAAGCTCAGCGCCTAAATCAGAATTAGATCACCTCTCGACCGCAGCGACATATCCTTCGCGCCCTCCGAGTATGTGGCTGCGAACCCCAGGTGGCCATCTTCTGGCGCTCGCGATGAGGGGCGAGGGGGAGCAGCTCAGAAGATGAACTCGAGAGAAGTCGAGCAAGTGCTATCGGACGATTGCGCGGCGGTAGCCTGCTGCCTGAGCTTCTGCTTCCGAGCAGAAAATCTGCTCGGGCCGCGTGGCGTCGTAATAGGGCATGCCCGGCAGATGATAGATCCACTCGCCACGACGTGACCGGTTGCCCTTGATCACACACCCGCTTCGAGGCGCCGTCTGTCTCGAGCGAGCGGCGGGCACTGACCTTCTTGTCGGCTGGCTTTCCAACCTTGCGCTCTGCGCCCGGCGATAGTTCTCAGGAAAATCGAAGGTCGCGCTCCAGATGCCCTTATGAGCTTGTTTCGCCCGGATCTCGTCAGCAACGTAGGCACTGCTATAGGTGCGGTAGGCAATGGCCCAACCCTGCGCGACCAACGTCCTGTTCAGCTCAAACCCGCTGGCCCAGCAGACAGCCAAGAGCCGCCCATACTGATCGGTTTCGTTCCCTGAGCATTCGACCCTGCCAGAGGCGACAAGTTCGCTCAGCTGTTGCCGAGCCTCCTGACCGCACGCCCAGCTCTCGCCGCCTCGCACACAGACTTGTTCAAGCTCAGGCGCATCGATCCCAAACAGCCGAACTCGTCGACCTTGGATCGTCATAGTGTCGCCGTCGCTGACTTGAGCAGGTCCGAAGAGCACCTCGGCGAATGCAGGCGTGGGAAGCAGACAGATCAGCAAAGGTAGGAGTACGTTCCGCATCTCGCCGGGCTACCGCTCAACCCGTAAAGCTGCGGTTAGCAGGGGCCGCAGGTCTCAAGCATCTGCGGAGGATGGCCTGGTCGGCGGAGATGTTCGCGCTCTGCAAGAACCTTGATCTGAGAACGATCCTGTCCGGCGACCTGAGCCGCATAAGGCACTTAGGTAACACGGATAAGCGGGATCGAAGGCGCTGCAGTTCTAGGGATCTTGATAGCGAAATGGCGCGCCGTAGGAATCGGGCTCGATGCGCAGGTCTGTTTCGGATGAAGTAGCTTTAGCGGCCGGGGATCGGGGCACGGTTTCGCTCCAGCCGCGCGAGACTAAGCTCGGTGCCAACACACGGTTGGTTTCACGAGAGGAAGATGTGGCGGCGGGTGCGGAAGCCGCCGCCACTTGAGAATGTCCGCAGGAACCTTGTCGAACTCAGCGCAATGTGGCGGAGTCTGCGACCGTGCGGAAGTCCGGCACTCCGAGGTCGAAGTAATGCAAGCGGGGGGCGTCAAAAACCGCCATGTAGAGTTCGCCATCGATGATGGCCGCTCTCGCTTCCCCTTTGCGGGTCAGTTGGTCAGCATCTAGATACTCAAAAGTGAACTCGATCCCCTCGTTGCCAAGGAAGGGCGCGGGGTTGATCGAGAGAAGTTCGAACGCGCCGATATCCTTGTAGGTCCTGTATGTGCCTTCAAGCAGTTCAGGTACTTCGATAAGCAGTGTGGAGGTCGAGAACTTCGGCAGCGGGTCTCTTTTTTTGTCTCGCTCTTTTACAAGCGCATCACCTGCCTTTATTCCACCGAAGAAGGTGATCGCGTTCAGCTGCTCTCCATCGAGTGTCCAGAGTTCTGTCCGCTTGCCTGCATTGCCATCGAGCTTGTTCCAGTCGCGCGTCGGTGTGACGTAGACATCGGAATCGGCAACTGACACTGCCTCGCCAGCCGCGCGAAGTCTGTGCGCGGCAGCGGGCACACTGGTAAGGGCTGAGGCGACCATCGCCACCACCAAGCATCTATTCGCGACACGTTTGATCAATGATTTTTACTCCGCGGGGACCATAAGGCGGATCATGCTCGCATCATCCGCGCCAGGCTTAAGTTGCAAGTAGGTTTGAAGTGCCGCCCGGCCGGCAGCCTGCTGACCCGTCTTTAGAAGAGATAAGCCGAGCCCCCGGTGGGCCTCAGCCATTGACCCGTCCAACGCGATGGCATTTGAATAGAACTCAACCGCGTGGACCAGATCGCGCTGATTGCCTCTCGTCCGGAACAGTTCGCCTCGTGCGAACCAGAGATCGGCTGTCCATCCGTCTTTCGCGAGCTGAGCGATGATATACTCACTAGCGCCGAAATCGTTCAGCTTGATCTGGTCTTCCAAGAAGATCGGTATCCAGGGCGCAAGCGCTTCACGGTAGCGAGCAGATCCATCGTCCCTCGCAGCTCCGACTGGATCAGCTAGTTCCGCCAAGTACTGGGCACGCTCTCCTTGCGGCGGGTGAGAGGCTGTGAAAGCCACGGTCTTGAAGTCCGGCTTTCTCAGACCGCGCACATTTGCCGACGCAGCGATTTCGGCCATGAGGTTCTGCCAAACCTCGGAAGCAGCCTGTGGTCGAAATTGGCCGGCATTCAAATAGCCGAGCCCTAGCAAATCAGCCTCACGTTCGTGCTCTCGACTATAACGAAAGAGGTTGCCGTAGATCGACACTTGAAGGTCTCGATAGGTTCTGTTGACGTCGCGGCTCGGTGCCATGCTTGCGAGCAAGGCGCCCCAAGCAAGTAAGTCAGAGCCGCTACGATGGGCTTTGAACAGGCTCACTGTGTGCCGGGCTTCGAAGTGACCGAATTCGTGGCCGAGAACAGCGGCGAGTTCAGCCTCGTTGCGCATTCTCAGAAGTAACCCCGAGAACACGCGCATGGTTCCATTCGGTGACATCGTCGCGTTGAAGGTGGGTTCGCGCACGACGTAAATGCGGGTGGCCTGACAACGATCAGAGCCGACTGTGCGGCAAAGCACATCCTTCACGTATGCTGTCAGAGCCTCGTCTCGTATGACAACTTGCGAAGCCGCCAATCTCCGCTCGGACTCGTCATCCTCTTGCCATAGGCCCACTTCGTCCACGCCGCGCGGCTGGTAGGAGCCTTCATAGGGTGGCGGTAGAGGCGCCGTATCGGCGTATGAAACGGTCGGCGCAGCAGCCCAGGCAAGCATGGCGCACGCAACCAAACGACGAGTCTTCGCCATCACTCTGCCTCGATGTCGCTGCCAGGAAAGTCCTCAAGGAGCTGCCGGACCCGCTTCTGGGATCCGTCGATCTCTCGCACATCACCGCCCATCTGCTGATCGGCGTTGAGCCAAAGAAGATCACCGGTCTTCAGGTCAACCAGTCCGGCGTATCCCGCATGTTCTCCCGATGAAACTGCTATACCTGGGCCGAGCAAAGCGACCGCCTGCAAGATTTTGCGTCCGGTAGAGCCGTAAGCATCCTTGTTGTAAATGAACAACCCGTAGTCGGCATCCTGAGCGCCGGGAAGATTGGCTACACCATTGCCAAGGGACCAGTCGAAAACATTGGCCTTGTTGTCTCGTTTC
>Ga0065721_10052742_pt1 | contig 11276 bp, 7 predicted proteins | sample Mesricmetagenome_FD_59108 | JGI IMG/M metagenome (GOLD analysis project Ga0065721, IMG submission 59108) | Mesophilic microbial community from rice straw/compost enrichment Sample: eDNA_1 v2 (version 2) | ecosystem: Engineered > Solid waste > Grass > Composting > Bioreactor | place: USA: Davis...
AAGTTACTCAGCTGGCGATAGGCATCCTCAAGCTGCTCCACGAAATTCAGCGTATCGGCTGGCAGGGCATTGCCGATCACCGTGAGGGCCTGGGGCAAGCGGGTGGTAAGACCGCTGACGTCGACATCGAGGGTGCTTTGCAGATCGCCCAATGCGGAGAACACACCATTCAGCGGAGAATCCGCACCGCCCTCACTGAGGGCTCCTGCCACACTCAGAAAGCCCTTTACACCCGTCTGGACGTTGGTGCTGGCGTCGGTGGCGCTTTGCAGATTGGGCAGGCTGGCGGTGGCACTCATAACAGTTCCTCAATACCGCCTATGGCGGAAGTGCCACCGGATGCGGCGCTGGAGAAGGATTCCAGCATGGCCGGCAGACGCGTGACCGGATTGCCAAAATCGCTGGCGCCACCCAGCAGATTGCCCAGGGATTCCAGCTGCGCCAGGGCATTCTGAAAGTCGTCCATCATGGAAGCCGCTTCATCGATAATGCCGAGGTCCAGATCACCGAGCAGACTGGAGGAGGGTGGCGGTGGAGGTGGCACATATTCCGTGACCAGACACTGGTACTCGAACTCATTGGGTTGGCCGGCGCGCTCTGCCACATCAAAGCGATCCACCAGCACCTGCGCCACATAGCCGCTGCCGGTCATTTCGCAGACGAAGTCCACCGGTGTGCGGCTCAGCAGATGCCCCCGCAATACCTCCAGCTGAGCGATGGCATCCGCGCCGTAGAAAATGCCGCGCAGTGCGATACGCACACTGGGGCGACCCATCTCCTGACTGAGTTCCCCGTTCATTCCGGGCACAGGGTGGCGCACATAGCGCGCAACCTCACTCGCTTCTATGCTGATGAGTTTGTCGAGGGTTACGCCGGCGATTTCCAGGGCCATCAGATTTGCCCTCCGGTGAATCCCAGTGTCCGCAGTACCAGGTCGCGCTGCCGGTCTTCCAACCGGTCGAGCAACTGTTCCAGCAGCAAATCCTGAGCTGCGCTGTCCAGGGAGGTGATGGCAGCCACTATGCGCGCCTGCAGATCCCCGTCATCTGCTATAGCTCCGCCGATCCGTTCACCGGTTGCAAAGTCCGGTGAATGCGCGCTCGCGGAATGTCGATGAGTGATAAACGGAGGAAAATCCTCGCTTGCTCTTGGTCCGGACACATCGGAGGGCTGAGTCGGCGCAAGCGGCCTATATTGTTGCCCACCCGCTGGAGAATCCCCGAAAGTGTCAGATCGTAAGTCGCGAGCATCCGGTGCCCAAGGCGTGCGCGGTGAATTCTGCGGGTGTTCGGTTTCTGCTGAAGTGTGTGCGCTGCTAAGCACCTGCTCTGATTGGCTAATGACTCCCGCTTGTTTACGGATTCCGGAAAGGTCCGTTGCGCCATTTTTTTCGTCGATGATTGACAGATCTCCGCCTCCATCGGCGGCGGGCCGCAATCTTGCGACGCGCGCTTGCGCAGCGCCTTCCTGTCGGAAATTGTTTGTCTGCGTGGTTTCGTTCGCAGAGGTTACATTCGGCTGCTGAGATGTGACGGCGCGAAACAGTTGCTGCAGTTCATTGATGCCCGTCAGCAACCGGGTGCTTTGGGTCTCCCGAGGTGGTTCCGATGGTGTAGTCGTATTCGGTGCCGGAGAATGCTTTGGCAGCGGAGATGCGTTTAACGTGTGAATATTCTGGGGGTGTGGCGGATTTTGCAGCCGTGTTTGCGGGCGCTCGATTGCTCCGATCTGCGCAGATGATGATGGAAATCCGCTGTTCTGTTGCGCAGAAATGTCGGAGCTGCGCCCGTCGGTGCGAGAGCCAGATCTGGCCGGTGCGCGGGGCGTGTCAGACGTTTCGCGAGTGTAGTCCGCAGTGAGAACCTTATGCAGGGTCTGTTCGAGCTGCTCCACCGGATTGGAAATTGCCGGCTGCAAATCCGTCAACCAGCCCGCCGCGGAATTTTCGAACAATGCCCGGGCGCAATGGGACAGTCTCTCCGTCACCGCATCCAAAGGCGTCTTCACTCGCGCTCCCTCCTTTGGGCGTCCAGGGCCAGCAGGCGTTCGATACCCGCCAGATAGAGCGCCACCTGTGCCGGGGTGAGTTCTGCCACCTGTGCCGGTGTCCAGCCGAAATGCCGCGCAAGCAGCACATGGGTGTCTGTCACTGGAGAGTGCTGTGCGCCGTCCAGAGCGCGGTCATCCAGGCCGGAAATGCGATTGATCTGGGCCACCAGGAAATGCACCAGGCCGACGTGCATGCCGCGGATCTGGTCCAGGGAAAGTGCCGGTTCCAGCAGCGCGTCCTTGATCATCAGCAATGGGATCAGGGAGGGATCTTCCCGCGTGGCCTTGGCGATCAGGGCCAGAGTAGCCACCTTCAGCGGACGCAGGCGAACCTTGCCTGCGCCGCTGCTGGCATCGCTGCGCAATATATGAGCAGGCACCACCACGTCATAACTCAGTAAACCGCCTGCCAGAAGCTCTTGAGCGCTGAGCAGCGGCAGTTGTGCCTCCCCATCTTCAACCCGCTTGTTCTCACTTGAATGAATTGTCTGCATGCACTGCCAAACCTCAGTGGGTGGTCATACTGAAAATCTTGAGTCTTACGGGAATTTGTAGAGTTGCTTGCCGAGTGCCATTTGCTGTGAATGAAGCCCCACTGCGAATTGCATGGCCGCCCGACAAGTTTCACTGCCGGCTTACGCCTCCTCGTACGCGATGCGCATGGCCCGGAAAGTGACAGCTTCCATGACGAATTCATCGCTGGGAATGCTGTAGGTCCAGCTGTCGAACTTCACACCGAAGGCGGTGACTTTGGTGAACTGGTCCGGGCGCGCCGGATCGGCCACGGTGGAGACCAAGTTGAAGGAGGGCTGCACGAAGGCCGGTGATGACGGAGGACTCATGGCGCCGTCGCCGAGCAGCAGACGCAGCATGGCGCCATTGATATGGGCGCGCTCGGCGCTGCCGGTCACTTCCACCCGTCCGGGGCGCAGATGCGTCGGATAGCGGCGGCCGATTTCGTAGAAGGGGCGGACATCACTCGCTACACGCACAGAGACATTGGTGAGGCGGCCGACGATATTGGACAGATCGTATTCGGACACCAGATTTTGGGCGGCCTCGCCTTCAGGAGTGCTGGAATCTTCCACACCCAGAACCAGAGTCGCGTCGATTGCTCGTAACACATCATTTGGCATAAATAGATCTCCTGGAGGCCTTATTGCAGCGTCATGACAACGCGAATGAATTCAATGCTGAAGGTGGGTTGCAGTGTCATGGCGACCTGCACTTGACCGGCGATTTCCTGCGCCCGTGTGGCACTGACGCTGAGGGTGTAACCGGTGAGCGCCTCGTCCTGCACCATGCCGGTCAGGAAGGCGTCGAGCGTGGCTTTCATAGCGCTGCGTACGCGGGAGTTGTTCAGCCGGCCGAGGTAGGGATTGGCGGCAGAGCGCACGCCGTATTTGGCGTAGTCCACTATGCGGCGGGTGGGAATGGCGGAGAAGGGCTCGCCGATGCCGGCGGTGGTGACACCTTTCAGTACCCGGTAACCTGACTTGGAGACCAGGGTCAGCACGTTGCGCTGAATGAGTTGCATCTGCTGGCCGCGGTTTGCTTCTATTGCCAATCCCGGAACATTGATGGGTTTGTTGGTGAGACTGGCCTGTACCGGCAGTGAGGCGATCAGCCCAGCCACAGCCGCTGCGGTGTAGGCGGGTGGCAGAGTGGAGTTGTCCGGATTTTTGATGCCGGGCGCCACCAGTATGAGGCGCTCATTGGCCATGTTATGGCCGAGGAAATCCTCCACTTTGGTGCCGGAAGCCCCTATGACCCCGATGCGTTCGAAATCTGTTTCCGCAGTGGTTTTCAAGTGTCCCAGCAGCACAGATCCCATGGCTTTGTCGTTCTGTCCCGCCAGCACCACTATGTTCACTATGCGGTTGGAAATGGCCTCCAGGCCCTCGGCGTAAGCATCCTGGTCCGCATCCGCCCCGTTGGATCCCCCGATGTTCGAGCCTGTGCCGAAAAAGGCGGATATGCCTGTGGCGGGTTTGTTGGCGCCATGTGTCGCACTCGCTGTCACGGTGACCAGACTGGACAGGGCAGTGACCGCTTCCAGCCTGTGCCCGTCGGGCACCACGTAGGATTCCTCCACCTGATTCAGTTGCAGTGTCACCTGGACGCAATCGGCGGCCTCCACGGCGTAATTGGCCGTCAGCACATCACCCTGAACTGCGCGGGGCGCTTCTCCCGGAGCAAAATCCAGATCTCCATTCCATACGGTGACCCGCACTTGGCCGGCGAGCGGCTCTGGGTGGTCCACGGCATAGGTTGCGATTACCGTGTCGCCGGCTGCGGGAACCTGCGTGGCTTCAAAGGCCAGCTCGCCGGCGGGATTGACGCGCACTTCGTTCAAGGCCGGTGCTTCCGAGGCACTGTAGATGATGGTGCCGGCGGTGACTCCGTCCGGCGGATTGGCGCCATAGGCGCGCACGGGTGTGCCCGATGCATTCAGTACCAGAATGGAATTGATGGCCGCTTGCGGGGAAACAGAAGGGTTGGCCAGTTGATAAACATCGCTGACATTTTTCTGAACGGTCTCATCGCGGGCGATAAAGCGGTAGACGATATCGAAGGTGTCTACACGCCGCGTGTCGCCGCGCAAAACCTGAATGCGGTTGCGCGGGCCGGGTCTCACATGGGCGTATTTCAATGCGGAGAAAACTGAAGTGTGCTGCTCTCCAGTGATCATGGCCGGCGCTGTGGTATTTTCGACGATGATGCGCAGATCGTTGCCCCAGGTGCCGGGTGTTTTGGCGGCCAGTGTCGCCACTGTGTTGTCACTGGCGTCCTTAAGTGCGTAGGTTGCTTCGCTGGCATTGTTGCTCGCTACCCGCACAGCCACCACATTGGTGGCGCCGTTGGCGTAGGCCAGTTGTATGGCGCGAGTAAGGGTGAGGGGATTGGAGCCGTCTTCCGGCAGCGCGTAATCGTCAGGCAAACCATAAATTTCCCGCGCTTCGGCGTAACTGCCCAGAGTGACAGCCGTGCCCACAGGTCCGGATCTGGCAGTGCCTACAATGCCGACTATGCCTGTTGCAACCCCTCCTGCGGAAATAAGCCCTTCGGCGCGTACATCGATATAAGTACCCGGTATTATCATTTCACCCATGGTCGTCTCCTGCTGGGATGAGTGGTTGAACTGGCAGCTTTTATCTTTATCTGGTTCGGATGGATGATGCTTGGTGAATGCCGAATTGCGGCAAGCCTGGTCGGCGTCTGAGATGAGCGCGTTAACTATCGCTAACGGCGGCGCTGTAACCCTGCCTGCTTTTTTTATTATGCGATTGCGAGACCTGCATCCGGACAGATCGTCTGTGCGGTAGGAAACTAACACATTCATAAAATGCTGCACAACAGGCAAAGATTGGTCGGCGCAGAAAGGCTTTTGAGTCAAACCGTGCCTCTGGGCTATGGACTAAACTAAGCCTTGATCCTCCCATTGCCTTTGCGATAGCCGGCGCCGCTCCATTGCGTCGACTATTAGGTAGCCACAAACCCCCATGACAATAAGAAGGTTCATCATGAAAAAATTTTTTTTGACCGCAATTTTTTTGACGGTATTGATCAGCTGCGCAGGCCAGCAAATTCAAGGCAAAGGCAGTCGGGAGAGGCTTCCATTTCGCAACAGCGCCCTCGATGTGGATACGCGGGTTCAGGATCTGATGTCTCGCATGACCACGGAGGAGAAAATCGCTCAGTTGTTCAACGACGCACCGGCCATAGAGCGTCTGGGTATTCCCGCCTACAACTGGTGGAACGAAGCCCTGCACGGCGTGGCGCGGGCCGGATACGCCACCGTATTTCCCCAGGCCATAGGTATGGCCGCCACATTCGATGAAGTGCTCATGTTGCGCTTGGCTACCGCCATTTCCGATGAGGGGCGGGCCAAGCATCACGACTTTCTCGCCCAGGGGGTTCACACCATCTACGGTGGGCTGACCTACTGGTCGCCCAATATCAATATCTTCCGCGATCCGCGCTGGGGCAGGGGGCAGGAGACCTATGGGGAGGATCCTTATCTCACAGGTCGCATGGCGGTGAATTTTGTGCGCGGCCTGCAGGGAGATGACGAGCGCTATCTCAAATCAGTCGCCACCATCAAACATTACGCTGTGCACAGCGGACCGGAAAAATCCCGCCACAGCGACGACTACCATCCCACCCGCAAGGATCTCTACGAAACCTATCTGCCGGCCTTTCGCACTGTGATCCAGGAGACGGATGTTGCCTCCGTCATGTGCGCCTACAACCGTGTGAGCGGCAAGCCGGCTTGCGGCAGCGATGAATTGTTGAAAGACATTCTGCGCGGCGAAATGGGATTCAAAGGCTATGTGGTGTCCGACTGCGGCGCAGTTTCGGATTTTTATGATCGCAAAGCCCACGACCTGGTGTTGTCGCCGGCAGGGGCCGCCGCCTGGGCCCTGAAATCCGGCACGGATCTGGAGTGCGGCGACAGCCACTTCAACACCTATGTGAATCTGCTTACGGCTTTGCGCTTGGGGCTGGTGGAAATGGCCGATATAGATCGCGCATTGGAGCGACTGTTGCGCGCGCGTTTCCGCTTGGGGATGTTCGACGAGCCAGCCAAGGTGCCCTTCAGCAGCATACCGCTTTCGGTGGTGGGGTCTGATGCTCACTTGCAGCTGAGCCAGGAAGCGGCGGAAAAATCCCTGGTGCTGTTGAAAAACGACGGCATTCTGCCGCTGCGCCCAGGGGTGAAGGTGGCAGTCATAGGGCCCAACGCCACCAATTTCGAGGTGCTGGTGGGCAACTATAACGGCACTCCCACACAGCCCGTATTGCCTTTGCAGGGCATAGTGGAGCGTGCGGGGCCCGGTAAGGTTTTTTATGCGCCGGGCTCGGCCATGGCGGGTGATATCTACAAGCACGGCCAGCTGGTACCGGCGGACGCGCTCTTTCATTACGGGGCTGACGGTCAGTTGCGGCCGGGGCTGGAGGCCGAGTATTTCGCCGGCAATATCCCTTTCACCAAGGAGCTGAAGCTGGATGTCTCCGCGCCTGCCACTCTGCGCCGCATCGACAGCCAGATCGACTTCGCCTGGGACGTCTCGCCCTTGTCACAGAAAAAAGATGATCCCTTCGCCGTGCAGTGGCGCGGTGTGATCAAGCCGCACAAAACCGGTCGCTACAGTTTCGGCGGCAATGTGCTTGTCCGCATCAACGGCGTGGTAGCACGGGAGGCCCAGGTATTGGAGGCCGGCAAAACCTACGATCTGGAAGCCGGCTATACGGCGTTCCGCTGGTGGCCCATCAACTTGTCCCTGGAGGCTCGCGCCCGGCTGACCTGGGTGGACACCTCCGCGCCCCTGGAGCAGGAGGCGCTGGCTGTTGCACGCGCGGCGGATGTGGTGATCTTCATGGGCGGCATAGACGCCACACTTGAAGGCGAGGAGATGAGTGTGGAGCTGGATGGATTTTCCGGCGGCGACCGCACCCATACCTATCTGCCGGCGCCGCAGACCGCGCTGCTGAAAAAGCTCAAGGCCCTGGGCAAGCCCGTGGTGCTGGTGAATTTCAGCGGTTCCGCCATGGCGCTCAATTGGGAGCACGATAACCTCAACGCCATAGTGCAGGCGTTCTATCCCGGAGAAAAAGCCGGTACCGCCATTGCCCGGGTGTTGTGGGGGGATGTGAATCCTTCCGGCCGCCTGCCGGTGACCTTCTACCGCGGTGTGGAGGATCTGCCGGAATTTACCGACTACAGCATGCGCAATCGCACCTACAAGTACTACGCCGGCAAGCCGCTTTATCCCTTCGGTCACGGCCTGAGTTATACCCGCTTCAACTATGGGGCGCTGGCGGTGGAAAAGCAGTCTGACGGATTGCAGATAAAAGCCGAGGTGGTCAATGGCGGCAGCCGCGCGGGCAGGGAGGTTTCCCAGCTGTACATCAGCCTGCTGGATGCCCCAGAGCCGCGCCCTGTGCGGGAACTCAAGGGCTTTCAGAGTCTGGAACTCGCACCGGGTGAAAGATCCCCTGTGACCTTCAAGCTGTCACCGGATCAGCTGCAGTACATAGATCAGGACGGGCGGGCGCAGTCCTACAAAGGCCGTGTGATGATCACCGTGGGTTCCGGTCAGCAGGGGTATGTGGCCGCGTCAGCCATCACCACACGGGTAGTTCAATGGCCTTAAGGCGTGGCAAGCGGGGCTTTGTCGCTCTCCTGGGTTCCACTTGCCAGAGCCTCCCTGGTTAACAGGTTTATCAATTCCTCGAAGTTCACGGGTTTGACCAGATAATGGTCAAACCCCGCCTGACGCGCGCGACTGCGATTGGCCTCACCGCTGAATCCGGTCATGGCGATGATGCGCAGCTCATTGTGGGACTTATCCTGGCGCAAGCGCTGCGCAACCTCATAGCCATCCAGATCTGGCAGGCCTATGTCCAACAAGACTATGTCCGGACTGTGGCGATGCACCGCCGCTATACCCTCTTTGCCTGAATGACTGATGCGCACCGCGTGCCCGAGACTTTCCAGGCATTGGGCGAGTCCGCTGGCGGAATCTGCGTTGTCGTCGATCAGAAGGATACGCAGGGGTGTCACAGCAGCGCCGCCCGCTAGGGCGTCTGCAGGGGTCGTTGCAGGCATCTGGCCCACCAACGGCAGGGCGACCGTGAACACGGCGCCGCAGCCGACGCCTTCGCTGGCGGCGGTCACCCGGCCGCCGTGCAATTCCACCAGGGCCCGCACCAGCGCCAGGCCTATGCCGAGACCGCCCTGGGCGCGATTCAGCGCCGAGGGCGCCTGCACAAAAAAATCGAACACGTTCAGCAACAGGTCCGCCGGAATACCCACGCCGTGATCCTTCACCCGGATACAGGCGCAGCCGGCGCCGTCGGCTTCCAGGGACAGTTCCACCAGACCACCATCGTCCATGTACTTGGCTGCGTTGGTCAGCAGATTGCCCAGCACCTGGGTCAGCCGCACAGTGTCGCCCTGAACGAACAGCGGCTGTTGCGGCAGCGTGAGGCGCAACTGATGGCGGTGTTTTTGCAGTAGAGGCGCGAGTGTGTCGGCCGCGTGGCGGACGATTGACTCCAGATCCACCACCTCCATGCGCAGCTGAATGCGGCCATTGGAAATGCGGGAGACATCCAGCAGGTCGTCCATCAGACAGGTCAGATGTTTTACCTGGCGCTGCAGCAGATCCTGGGCCCAGTCCCGCTGCTGAGAGGAGGCGGTCGGCAGTTGCATCACCATTACCGCGTTGTGGATGGCGGATAGAGGGTTGCGCAGCTCGTGGGCGAGCACGGCTATGTATTGGTCCTTGCGCTTTATGGACTGGGACAGGGCCTGTTCGGCGCGTTCCCGCTCGGCTATCTCCTGGGTCAGCTTGGCGTTGGCGGCCTGCAGTTCGACGTTGGCCTGCTCCAGGTTGTGATTGAGCAGCTGCAGTTCCCGCATGTTCTGGGCTTTGAGCTCCTCGTGGGCTTTGGCCAAGTCGGTGTTGGCGACAGCGAGTTTCTGGTTGAGCTGTATCAGCTCTACCCGCTGCAAGTAGAGTTGTACCAATGCCTGGACCTTGCCCCGCAGAATTTCCGGTATCACGGGAATCTGGATGTAATCCACCGCACCCATGGCGTAGCCTTTGCGCTGGTCGAGATCTGTGAGGTGCAGTCCGGTGACGAAGATGATCGGGGTGTCCTCGAAGCGCGGATGATTGCGGATGAGTTCGGCGGTCTCGAAGCCATCCATCTCCGGCATGCTCACATCCAGCAGTATGGCGGCGAACTCCATCATCATGAGCTTGCCCAGGGCCTCCTTGCCGGATTGCGCGCGCACCAGGGTATAGCCCAATCCCGCCAGCGCCACCTCATAGCTCAGCAGTCGCTCCGACCGGTCATCCACCATCAAAATCTTGACTTCGTGCTGAAACTTGAGGTCATGCGGCGACATAGAAAAATTCCGGCCTATGGGTATTGCGATCAGGGGCTGCCATCAGCGGTGCAGCCAGGTGCGCAGCAGGGAGACCAGCTGCTGGTTGCTGACGGGTTTGGCTATGTAGTCCGAGGCGCCGGCTTCCAGGCATTTCTCCCGGTCGCCCTTCATGGCCTTGGCAGTCAGAGCGATGATGGGCAGTGTCTGGAACTTCGGTTGCGCGCGTATCTGCCGCATGGTGGTGTAGCCGTCCATCTCCGGCATCATGATGTCCATCAGCACCACCGCCAGATCCGGGGTGCGCTCTACCAGGTCTATGGCGTCGCGGCCGTTGTTGGCGGTGAGCACCTCCATATGGTGGCGCTCCAGTATGCTCGACAGGGCAAAGATGTTGCGCACATCGTCATCCACCACCAGCACTTTTTTCTGCGCCAAAGCGTCGTCGCTCTCATTGAGTTTTTGCAGCATCTGCTGCTGTGTTTGCGGCAGGCTGGAGACCGGGCAGTGCAGGAAGAGGGCGGCTTCATCCAGTAGACGCGCCTGCGAGCGCGCATATTTGAGCACCGTGGTCTTGGCCAGATTGCGCATCTGCTCCTGCTCCTCCGGCGACAGCTCCCGCGCCGAAGTCACCACCAGCGGCAGATTGCGCAGATGCGGATTGCGTTGGATATCGGCGAGCAACTCCAGTCCGGATGTGTCCGGTATCTCCAGGTCGAGCACTACACAGTCATAACCGCCATCTCCGAGGGCGGCGAGGCCTTCTGCCGCAGAGGGCGCGACAGCCACATCCACCAGTGGGTGGTTGAACAGCTCTGCCAGACCTGGGGCTTTGCCGGCGGTATCTTCGATCACCAGCAGGCGGCGACGGCGCGGCTGGGTCAGTTCCCAGAGTTTGCCGATGGCTTCCGCGATATGCTCGGAGCTGGCGGATTTGTTCAGATAGGCATAGGCGCCGCGGGCCAGACCGTACAGCCGCTCTTCGTCCAGGGTCACTATGAGGATGGGGATATGACGGGTCTCGGGGTTCTGCTTGAGATAGCTCAGAATCGTCCAGCCCATCATGTCCGGCAGGAAAATATCCAGTGATATGGCGGCGGGCGCGTACTGGCGGGCCAATTCCAGCGCGTCTCCGCCGCGCGCGGCCACGACGCCTTTGAAGCCCTGGGTGCGGGCGATTTCCAGCAGAACACGGGCGTAGTGGGGATCGTCCTCGATGATCAGCAACACCTTGTCTTGCGGTGCCGTGTGGTGGCGGTCGTCTGGAAATTCCTCGGTGCGCGGCGCTGTGGTCAGCAGAGGTTTGTGGCCCGCCTCATCGGTTCGG
>Ga0065721_10052743_pt1 | contig 11276 bp, 14 predicted proteins | sample Mesricmetagenome_FD_59108 | JGI IMG/M metagenome (GOLD analysis project Ga0065721, IMG submission 59108) | Mesophilic microbial community from rice straw/compost enrichment Sample: eDNA_1 v2 (version 2) | ecosystem: Engineered > Solid waste > Grass > Composting > Bioreactor | place: USA: Davis...
CTACGCGCTACGCAAGATCGCCAACCCTCCGGGGCCGGCGGCAAACTGGTTGATCCAGGCGTTCCGGGAGCAGTTGTCGAATTGCCCAAGCCCTGACGAAATACCGGGTCTCGACGGGGGCAGGCACAGGCCGGCCGCAGAATGACACGGATTCCCACCCAATTGACGTGATGCATCGCTCGGACTAAACAGGTCGCACGGTCAGCAGTTCACCGAGGCGTCGCCGTCCCTGAAGGGAAGCTAAACCTGCATCATTGAAGATCCTCAGCACTTATCCTGTGCCGAAGTCGACAAGCCGGCGACCAGTGACATCCCCAGCGGAACGGCACATCGAGGATAAGAGATGACCAGAACCATCTTTCCGATGGAAGTTGCCGATATTTCGGCCTTCGCACGATCGCTGCGCGAGCAGATTGGCAAGCTCGACCACAAGCCAAGCCATGTCGAGATGCTCAATCTCCTGAGCCGTGCGGGCGGATACCGCAACTACCAGCATTTTCGTGCAACGATCATGACTGCCGATACGCTGGACGAATGGCGGCTGGAAGCGGACACGACGCCCATCGCCGACGAAGCGCGGGTGAAGAAGACGACGCGTGTGTTCGATGCCGAGGGGCGGCTGGCACGCTGGCCGGGCAAGCGTGCCCAGCAGGAACTTTGCCTCTGGTTCCTGTGGTCGAAGATCCCTGCGGACCGGCTTTTCAGCGAACGGCAGATCAGCGAGTATCTCGACAGGCTGCACCTCTTCGGCGATCCGGCACTGCTGCGCCGCGATCTCGTCGACCTGGGCCTGATGCGGCGCAACCGCGACGGCAGCGACTATCGGCGGGTCGAGAAGGAGCTGCCGCCGGAGCTTGCCCTGTTGCTGCGGCTGCTCGGGCAGGACCGGCGGAAGGCCGCCTGACGGCGGCCCTCCTGTCTCTGGTGGGTGGCGTCAGAGGACGAGCCTGAACTTGGCGAATCCTTCGGCGCCGTCGCCGGCCTCCTCGATCTTCGCTCCCTTGATGTCGGCGACATAGGTGCGACCCTTCGGTCCGCTCTCGAAGATCGCCGTGGTGCCGGCCATCGGCTTGAACGACCAGTTGGCGTCTGCCGACGGATTGATCGTTCCCTGTTCGACGATGTACCGCACGATCACGTCCCGATTGGTGTCGGGAGCGACGAAGATGACCTTGTCGCCAGCGATCTCCGGAAACTTGCCGCCACCGCCCGCGCGGTAGTTGTTGGTCGCCACCACGAATTTCTGCGCCGGATCGATCGGCTTGCCCTCAAACTGCAGGTCGACGATACGGTGCGCATCCGCGTTGACTAGCTGGCCATCCTTGTCGAAGCGCGTCGGCTGCGACAGGTCGATCTGATAGGTGACGCCGTCGATGATGTCGTAGTTGTAGGACGGGAAAGCTGTGTTGAGAAGCGGCGCGTCCTTCGCTCCCGGCTCGATCTGGTTGAACATCCCGGCTGACATTTCGAGCCAGTTCCTGACCTGCTCACCGCTGATCAGCACGGCCTGCACGGTGTTCGGGTAAAGGTAGAGATCGGCGACATTCTTGATGGCGATGTCGCCGGCGGGGACGTCGGTATAATACTCGGCGCCGCCGCGGCCGCCGGCCTTGAAGGGGGCGGCGGCGGAAAGGACCGGAAGGTCCCTGTATTCGCCGTCCTTGAGCATGTCCTTGATGTACCAGGTCTGGGCATTGGAGACGATCTGTACCGACGGATCGTCGGCGACGAGCGCGAAATAGGAATAAAGCGGAGCGGATGTCTTGCCGACCGGGCGGCGGACATAGGCAAGCGTCGCCTCGTGCTCTTCCTTGACGGCCGCCGTCACCTCGGGCTTGTCCTTGACGTCGGCGACGACCTTACGATCCTCATCGCGGTGGTAGATCGGGCGCGCCTCTGTGGTGAAGTCAACGATCTTCCAGCCATTGCCGTCCTTCTCCAGCAGGAAGTCGATCAGGCCCATATGCGAGCCCCAGAAGCCGGCCATGACGGCAGGCTTGCCCATCAGTGTTCCCCTTTCCGCATCCGCTCCGGCGATGCCTTCGAAATCCTTCGGGCCGGGGAAGACGAGATGCTGGTGGCCGGTGAACACCGCGTCTATGCCGTTGACGCCTGCGAGGTAGAGCGAGGCGTTCTCCATCCGCTCGCTCATTCCAGAGCCGTCGATCCCGGAATGGGAAAGCGCGATGATGATGTCGGCGCCTTCCTCCTTCATGACCGGCACCCAGGCCTTGGCAGCGTCCACGATGTCGCGCGTCTGTGCCTTGCCTTCCAGATGCTTGGCGTCCCAGACCATGATCTGCGGTGGCACGAAGCCGATGAAGCCGACCTTGACCGGGCTCTCGGCGCCCGAGCCATCGCGGATCTGCTTCTCGAGGATCACGTAGGGCTTGAAGAAGAGTTCATCCTGTTTGGGATCGGAAGCCAGCATGCCCTTGGCGAGATTCGCACAAACATAGGGGAAGCCGGCGCCGCCCAGGACCTTGAACATGAAATCGAGCCCGTAGTTGAACTCGTGGTTGCCGAGCGTCCCTGCATCATAGCCAAGCACGTTCATCGCCTGGATGATGGGATGCTGGTCTCCCTCCTTCATGCCCCGCTCATAGGCGATGTAGTCGCCCATCGGATTGCCCTGCAGGAAGTCGCCATTGTCGATCAGCATCGAATTGCCTGCCTCCGCCCTGATCGAATCGATAAGTGATGCGGTGCGGGCGAGGCCCATCGTGTCGTTCGGCTTGTCGCCATAATAGTCGTAGGGAAGCACATGCACGTGGATGTCGGTCGTTTCCATGATGCGAAGATGCGCCTGGTTCGCCTGTGCGCGCGCCGCGAACGGGTGCAGCACAACCAGCGCCGACGTGGCGGCGAGGCCGCCGAGCAGCGAACGACGTGTCAGGGAAGGCAGTGAGATGGACGGCATGGTCAGCTCCTGGATTGCAGATGGCGAGGAAAGACTATGCGCAATGGCACGGAAGTACATCGGCAAAATGACAGGGTCGGCTGAAGGTGCCCGATGCGGCGCAGGTGCTTGTTTTCAGTGGGAGCAACGCCAACCCGGCAGAGCTGGATCTTCGCCAGCTCGACCAGGCAACCACGTCAAGCACCGGCACCGTGACGCTCGGTGTCGACCTGAACCGGAGCTACTGGAACGACCTGAGTCGCTCATTCGGAGCCAAGGGCGTCCAGCCTTACGATTTCAAGGTTCAGGTGGATCGGCAATAGGACCGCCGTGTCAGCGGCTCACGACAGGCTTCACGTCCCGGTGGAAGAACCGGAAATAGGAGGAGACCTGGGCCAGCGCATTGCTGTTCAGGTGCAACTGGATGCCGATCCTGCTGCCGCGGTACCACCTCACGGTCCCTTCAATGAAGCCGAGTTCTTCGCTCTCGATCTTCACCTTGCTTCCCTGCGCGGCGCTGAAGGGTCTATCCAGCTCCAGCGCGATACCGGTCGCGGAAAGGTCAACGACTTTGCCGGTCGCAGACTGGTTGAGATGCGTTACGGTTCCGTAGATGCGCGTCCTCACGCGTTCCGCGCTACGGTTGCTCATGCCGAGAGTATTCGCGCCCATCATCGGACCCCCGCCCCATTGTGTTGCCCGATCCTCTTTTAGCGCCAACTCGTTGCGGTCCGGTGAGGGCGTTTCCTAAAATTGGACGTGTCCGCGTCAGAGCCCGACATTGGGACGGTCGAGCACCTCGCGGAGAGCGAAGCTGGAATTGATCTTCACCACATGGGGAAGCGCAGACAGCCAGTCCCGGTGGATGCGCTCGTAGTCTTCCAGATCCTTGGCGGCGACGCGCAGGATATAGTCGTACTCGCCCGACATCAGGTAGCAGACGAGTACATTCGGGCACCGTTTCACGGCGGCCTCGAATTCGGCGAGCGTCCTAGCGAACTGGCCGGAGAGCGAGATGTGGACGATCACCATCATCTTGTAGTCGAGCGCCTTGTTCGACAGGCGGGCGTGATAGCCGCTGATCGTCCCTTCAGTCTCGAGCGTGGCAAGTCTTCGCGAGCAGGCTGACTGGGACAGCCCGACCCGGGCCGCGAGCTCTGCGTTGGATATGCGGCCATCCTGCTGAAGTATCCGCATCATCGCAAGATCAATGGCATCCAGGATTCTCATCGCAACAAATTCGCGTTCTGTTATTAATGGGCGCAAATATCTTCGAGAAATGGGGCCTTGCCAAGGGACCTTCGCAAGGACATTGCCCGCGTTATCTGCTCTGGTTTCATCCTCGCTAAATCATGCCTCAGGCGACAACACAGAGAGGAACGTGCATGCGTGTCGGGTGTCCGAAGGAAATCAAAAACCATGAATACCGTGTGGGGCTGACGCCTGCGGCGGTGCGGGAATATGTGGCGCACGGCCACGAGGTGCTGGTGGAAACGAAGGCGGGCGCCGGTATCGGTGCTGACGACAGTGCCTATGTCGCGGCCGGGGCGAGAATCGCCAGGAGCGTCCAGGAAGTCTTCGAAACCGCGGACATGGTCGTGAAGGTGAAGGAGCCGCAACCGCAGGAATGGGCCCAACTGCGCGAAGGCCAGATACTCTACACCTATCTACATCTGGCACCGGACCCGGAGCAGGCCCAAGGCCTTCTCGCCTCAGGGGTCACCGCCGTGGCGTACGAGACCGTGACAGACGAGCGGGGCGGACTGCCCTTGCTGGCCCCGATGTCGGAAGTGGCGGGCAGGCTATCCATCCAGGCAGGCGCGACCGCGCTGCAGAAAGCCAATGGAGGCCGTGGCGTGCTGCTCGGCGGCGTACCCGGCGTCCTGCCGGCCAAGGTGGCGGTAATCGGCGGTGGTGTGGTTGGTTCACACGCCGCGCAGATGGCCGTCGGCCTCGGCGCCGAAGTGACCATACTCGATCGCTCGCTGCCGCGACTGCGCCAGCTGGACGATATCTTTAACGGTCGTGTCCGCACTCGCTACTCGACGATCGAGGCGCTCGAGGAGGAGGTTTTTGCCGCCGATCTCGTCATTGGTGCGGTTCTCATCCCGGGAGCGGCCGCGCCCAAGCTCGTCACGCGGGAAATGCTGTCCGGCATGAAGCGCGGGGCCGTGATCGTCGACGTAGCGATAGACCAGGGCGGCTGCTTCGAGACCTCGCAGACGACGACGCATTCCAGCCCGACCTACGAGGTCGACGGCGTCATCCACTACTGCGTGGCCAATATGCCCGGCGCGGTGCCGATCACCTCGGCCCAGGCGCTTAACAACGCGACGCTGCACTACGGCCTGGCGCTGGCAGATCACGGCCTGCGGGCCATCGCCGAGGATCGCCATCTGCGCAACGGCCTCAACGTCCATCGCGGCCGGGTCACCAATCGCGCCGTTGCGGATGCTCTGGGCTATGAAGCCTTTGCACCGGAGAACCTGCTCAACGTGGCGTGAAGATATATCGAAGATAGCGGCACGAGAGAACGCCGCAGTTATGCATACTACTGGCGCCGCGGGATCTACCCTCGGCGTTTTTTTGTTCCGAGAGGACTTGATCTGGATCTAAACACGTATAACTTAGATATATCGAATACGAAGGAGATCGAGATGTTCAAGGACAGAAATGGAAACTGTGACGGCCACGGTCGGCATCGGCGCTTCAAGGTCGAGGCCATGTTTGCGATGCCCGGCGGACCCTTCCGGCGCGGCGGCGGGCGTCATGGCGGCGGCCATGGGCGCGGATTTGGCGATGAGGGTGATGGCCGTATCGGCCGCTTTCTCATGCAGGGCGACCTGCGTCTGGTCGTCCTGGCGCTGGTCGAGAAGGAGCCCCGTCACGGCTATGAGATCATCAAGCACATCGAGGACCTGACCTACGGCTTCTATGCGCCGAGCCCGGGCGTCATCTACCCGACGCTCACCTACCTGGAGGAGGCAGGTTATGTCGTCGCCGAGCAGGAAGGCAACAAGAAGCGCTATGCGATCACCGCAGAAGGACAGGAGCACCTCGACCAGAACCGCAGCTTCGCGATGACCATCCTCGACCGGCTGTCGCAGCTTGCCGAGCGAATGCGGCAAAAGCAGGAGCGGCGGGGCAGGGACGAGGGTCCGGCTGTTCCCAGAAGCGTCGACGCCGCGCTGCTGAATCTGAGGGAAGTCATCGCGCGCAGGCTGGAGGCCGAGGATCGCAGCGCCGGTGAGATCGTACGGCTGCTGTTGCAGACGGCCGAGGACATCGACGGCGGAAGCACTCGGGAGCAGTAGCACCCACCACCGGCAGCGGAGCGGGGCGGCGGTCGGATCGGTCGGCGCACCTCGGCGCGATCGGCATCTGCGCGACAATCCTCAGTCGATGTCGATGCGGCACTGGTAGCAGTTGTTGCGGGCCGACCGGACATGCACATAGGCGACATCGGGGCGGGCAAGGAGCTCTGCCGCCCGCTCCGGGATCTGATCTGTTGGAGTAACTGCACCCGTACCGTAGACGATCCGGTCATCGTGGCCGTAGCCTCGCACGATATAGTCCGGACTTGTCAGGATGGCGGGCAGCGCTCCGGACGCTTCATGCCTGCTACAGGGCCTCTTGTGGAGAAAGATCGGCCCCGTTTCGGCATAGGGCTGCAACGCCGGAAACGGCCGATAGGCGAGCACCAGCAAGTCTTCTCCAGCATCGATGTTCTCCAGGCAGTGGCGGCAGGGATAGCCGGCTCCATCGGACGTACGCGTCTCCGGTAGAAGCCCATAGGCGTCCGAACCTCCCTGCCAGAGGGTCATGGCTTCCGCTGTCGGCATGGCATTGAAGACGACATTCATCGCGAGCTCCCTTGTTGGTCGCGATGAAAATGCGGGGTTCACAGACCCTGCGCCACCCGATTCCTGCCGGTCAGGCGTCCAGCACCTTCAGCAGTTCCGCGCTGCTCATTGGCTGGACGAGCGCGTCGTACGTTGCCACGGGCGAAAAGCCCATCATCTGGTAGAGCTGCAGGGCGCGCGGATGATCCAGCGTGTTCGTCGTCACGGTCACCTTCCTCGGATCGTCCTGCCAGGCCGCGTAGAGAGCCTGAAGCAGGAACCACTTGCCGATGCCAAGACCGATCGCCCACTCGAACAAACCGAAATAGGAGAGTTCGACCACACCCTCATCCGCCTTGCGCAGTTCGAAGAAGCCCGCAGGCGCGCCATTGACGTAAAGCACTGTGACGGAGACACGTGGATCGTGGATGATTGCGGCCAGATCCTCGTCCGGCAGCCGAAGCCGCTGATACCAGTGCCATCGCTTGCCGACCCGCCTGTAGAGATAGCGGTAATAGTGCAGCGGAATGTCAGGCGCCCTGATGATGGCCGTCTGGAGGTTCACCGGGACGGGCAGGCTTGCCTTCGGGGGAGACGTCATCTCGAGCTGCGTCACATGCGCCGTGAGCGGCGCGGGTCTTCTGGTCATTGATCTCGCACTGATTTTTCAGACGGGGGACCGGTGACGACCGGCGTGTCGGGAAGGGCTCCCCACTCCGTCCAGGAGCCGTCGTAGAGTGCGTTGTTGCTGTGGCCGAGCGACTCAAGCGCCAGCGTTATGATCGCCGCGGTGATGCCCGAGCCGCAACTGGTGACGACCGGGCGGTCGAGGTCGATTCCTGCCTCCCGGATCAGGGTTCGAAGTTCACTCAGAGGCTTGAGCCGACCCCTTTCCGCGAACGCCCCCGAAGGCAGGTTTCGCGCGCCCGGCATGTGACCGGACCTCAGGCCTTGCCGCGGCTCGGCCTCTGTTCCCGAGAACCGTCCGGAGCTCCGTGCATCGGCAACCTGCCTCGAGCCATTCTCGACGATCTTTCTCATGCTCTCGATGTCGATGACCCTGTCCGCGTCGAACGTGGGCTGGAAAACGACCGGCTGCGGGCGCGGGACCGCCGTTTCGAGCGGGCGTCCTTCGGCCTTCCAGCCGTCAAGCCCGCCATCGAGGACGAAGACGTTTCGCGCACCCATGGTGCGGAACAGCCACCAGGCGCGCGGAGCGGAGAATAGACCGGGACCGTCGTAAATGACGATCCGGTCGGTTTCCCGAATTCCCATTCTTCCGACGGCATCGGCGAAGACATCCGGGGAGGGCACCATGTGGGGAAGATCGGTAGAATGATCCGCCACCTTGTCGTGATCGAAGCGAACGGCCCCCGGTAGGTGCCCCGCCGCATATTCCGCATCCGCGTCGCGCTTCTGTGCAGGCAGGTAGAAGGACGCATCGACGATCCGCAGCTCCGGGCTGCCCAGTTCCGCAGCAAGCTGCTCGGACGAGATGATGAAGGGACTATGTTCTGGCACCGTGCTTCTCCCGCGGCAGGGCGTCAGTCGCCAGCGGCGTCTCCGAACCGGATGCGAAAGCGCCGGTTCTCCTTGCCCTTCTTTTCGATCTTGGCGATGTGGATGCGCCCCACTTCGCCTGTACGGGAAACATGTGTGCCGCCACAGGGCTGGCTGTCAACGCTGGAGTTTTCGCCGATGCAGACGAGGCTGACACGGCCGAGCCCCATCGGCGGCCGTACGTTCTTCGACTTCACGATACCGGGATTGGCGGCAAGCTGCTCGTCGGTGATCCACTGCACGTAAACCGGGTGATCCTGGTCGACGAGCTCCATCAGGCGGGCGGTGACCTCATCCTTGTCGATCCCGTCGCTCATGTCGAAATCCACGCGCGATTCGTCCTCGCCGACAGCCGCTCCGGTAATCGGGGAGGGGCACACGACGGAAAGCAGGTGGCAGGCGGTATGCATTCGCATCAGGCGATGCCGCCGCTGCCAATCGATCTGCAGGCGTACGGTTTCGCCCAGGAGTGGCTGGGGCTCCCGCTCCAGGGGCATATGCAGGATGATATCCTTCGTTGCCCCATGCCTCGTCTCGCCAAGCGCGATCCTGCTGCCGTCCGAACGCTCCACATGGCCAGTGTCGCCCGGCTGACCGCCCGATCTCGCGTAAAAGCACGTCCGGTCGAATTCGAGGCCGCCATCCGGGTGGATGCCAGTCACGACGGCCTCCGCAGTCGCCAGGTAGAAGTCGTCGCGGAAGAGAGTATGGGCGGGCATTGGCGGGCTCAGACGGCTTCGAAAGGTGCGGTGATCCCGTGCCGGCGGGTCAGCCACTGCGGTACGGGCAGCCCCTTTGAACGAAGGAAATCCGGGTTGAAGAGCTTCGACTGGTAGCGGTTCCCATAGTCGCAGAGGATGGTCACGATGGTATGCCCGGGTCCGAGATCGCGCGCGAGTCGAATGGCGCCGGCAACATTGATGCCGGTCGAACCACCCAGGCACAGGCCTTCCTTTTCGACCAGGTCGAAGATCACCGGCAAGGCTTCCGCATCCGGGATCTGATAGGCATAGTCGGGCGCGAAGCCTTCCAGGTTGGCGGTGATCCGGCCCTGGCCGATCCCTTCCGTGATCGACGAACCCTCCGCCTTCAGTTCCCCATGGGTATAGAACTCATAGAGCGCGGCGCCTTCCGGGTCCGCAAGGCCGATCTTGATCCCCGGCTTCCTGTCTCTCAGTCCTTCTGCCACGCCTGCAAGGGTGCCGCCTGACCCCACGGCACAGATGAAGCCGTCGACGCTGCCCTCGGTCTGCTCCCAGATCTCGGCCGCCGTCGTCTCCACATGTGCCTGGCGGTTCGCCACATTGTCGAACTGGTTCGCCCAGATGGCGCCCGCGGGATCGCTTTTCGCCAGTTGCTCGGCCAGCCGGCCGGATACCTTCACGTAGTTGTTGGGGTTTCGGTAGGGTACGGCCGGGACCTCTACCAGTTCCGCTCCGAGCAGGCGCAATGCGTCCTTCTTCTCCTGGCTTTGCGTTTCCGGAATGACGATCACGGTACGATAGCCGAGCGCCTTGGCGACGAGGGTCAGCCCGATGCCCGTATTTCCGGCCGTTCCCTCGACGATAACGCCGCCTGGCCGCAGCAGGCCTCTCTGCTCCGCGTCACGGATGATGTAGAGGGCTGCACGATCCTTGACGGACTGACCGGGGTTGAGGAACTCGGCCTTGCCCAGGATGTCACAGCCGGTCGCCTCCGAAGCACCCTTGAGACGGATGAGGGGCGTATTGCCGATGACGTCGAGAACGGATGAATTGACAGACATGTAGAAAGCCTTGTGGGAGGTTCAGTTTATGAGCCTTCTTGTGGGCGGACAAGGAAGCCGAAACAAGAAATGGGTTTGCTCGATGTTCGACAGGCTCGGAATAAAATCTTGCGGCCTCAGTCGAAAGCAGCGCACCACGAAAAAAAGGCTGGCGCCTCGGCGCCAGCCTTTCAAGGAATAACAGCTGCGGATCAGTCTTCGCAGGCAGCTTCCGGAACCGTGCCGGACGGCACCGATGTCGTCTTTTCGGCGCTGGTCTCGCTGCAACGATCATCGTCCTGGGTACCGGCGCCCGTATTTGTGGAGCCAGTGGTCGCTGAATCGGTCTGTGTCGTGCCATTGCCTGACGAGTCTGAAGACGCGCCGGCGTCGCTGGTCTGTGCCATAGCACCCGTGGTGAGGGCGAGGGTGAAGGCCGATACCGTAAGCAGTTTCGTAAGCATTCTTATTCCTCCTTGGCCGGTTTCCCGGGGGTGTTTCTTCGTACGGTGATCAAACCACCGAGCTGCCGACCTGTTCCCGGGTGACAGAAATAGTTGTCACTGCAGCTCTCCCCAGGAGGGGTTCCAGGAAATCCCCTCCATCAACTCGACGTATATCGGATGGTCGTTGTCGCGGTTCTTGTTCTCGGCCATGCGAAAGGCAGCCTCTGGCTCCATTTCTTCGCCAGGGAAGATGGAATCGCCTGCTCCATCGCTGGCCTTCTCCCGTATGAAGGCGCGAACCTCGTCGGCGGAGCGGTAAAGGCGTACTACCAGCGCTCCGGGCGCGGCGTCATCGCTGTAGCGGTAGTAGATCGACATGAATTTCCTCCAGCATTCGAAGCAAGAATCAGGGAACGTGGCGGTGGCCACAACCATCAAACGAAAAAGCCCCGGGCAGGATGCCGCGGGGCTTCTCGTGACTGAGCCTGTTCGGATCAGTCGATGACCTGAACGACCGTGTAGGTGTTCGGATCGACGATCACGCGGCGTTCGTTGACATAGGTGTAGGCATATTCCGGAGCTTCCGGAACCGGGGTCAGCACGACCGTCTGGGGCAGCGGCTGGCCGACGACGACTTCACGCTCCACCACGACCGGCTGAGCGGGGACGGGCTGTTCGCGGACATAGGTGACGACGCGCTCCGGCGGCGGATCGATCGCCGTACCGGCGGCAGCGCCGACAATGCCGCCGACCGCCGCACCGATCGGACCGCCGACGATTGCGCC